>TARA_R110002051_G_scaffold63285_2_pt1 | contig 174173 bp, 155 predicted proteins | sample TARA_R110002051 | Tara Oceans TARA_R110002051 (sample SAMEA4397023) | marine metagenome | biome: Polar Biome; feature: [MES] marine water layer (ENVO:01000295) within the mesopelagic zone...; material: water (ENVO:00002006), including particulate matter (ENVO:01000060) such...
CCTAGAAGAAAACTTAACACCAATTTGGGGGTTTCCCTCTTCGATATTGCTCACTTCATGCATTTCACCAAAATGCCACCACGACTGCGCTTTTAAGTCGTTAAGCATTCGTTTGAACCCCGCATGACTGCCCGAGTATTCCCCAGTAAACTCACATTCTGATTGCGTGCATTCAAACGTATTCAGGGTAAGTTTTTGCCCACTTGGGTGAAACGCTAAAAATTCCGTTATTTCGTTTTGAACCTGAAGGTCTGAAAGTGGTTCATTCGTAGCAAGTGTGTGAGCACCATCAGAGGTCTGTCCGTGTGCTTCACCAGACATTTGAGGGGTAGCTTTAATTACCCTGAGGTTGCTACTTGCAGTGGTGCGTGAACGCTCCAGCACAGTATTCAAACGCTCTTTTTCCACGTTGGAACTGGCCAGCTTACCGTGGTAAAAGCCGAACTGATAGCCCGTTACGGCAATAAAGAGGATGAGTACAATAACAACCCAGGGTTTCATGATTTCCTTACCAGCTTGCTGGCGAGTCGTAGCTAATCATTTAGCTACGAATATGACTACTTATGATAAGGCGCACTGAGTTCGTGAACTGAATTCACAAACACACCTGCATTTTCTGGTGGTACATCTAAGTGAATACCATGACCTAGATTGAATACATGGCCAGAGCCTTCGCCATAGCCCGATAAGATAGTGCCAACTTCTTCACGAATTCTTTCAGGCGAGGCATAAAGCATGGAAGGGTCCATATTGCCTTGTAACGCTACCTTGTCGCCAATGCGCGCACGGGCTTCTGCAATATCAATAGTCCAATCAAGACCTACTGCATCGCAACCAGTAGCCGCAATTGACTCTAACCACATGCCGCCGTTTTTAGTAAACAAAGTAACCGGTACTTTTCTGTCATCGGCTTCACGGGTAAGTCCGTCAACAATACGCGCCATATATTGCAATGAAAAGTCTTTATAATCACGTGGTGACAACACACCGCCCCAGGTATCGAAAATCATGACTGATTGGGCACCTGCGGCTATTTGGGCATTAAGGTATTCCGTGACGGAATCGGCCAGCTTCTCTAGTAGAGCATGCAATATAGCAGGTTCAGCAAACGCCATTTTTTTGATTTTAGTGAAGGCCTTACTCGAGCCACCTTCGACCATATAAGTAGCGAGCGTCCACGGGCTGCCAGAAAAACCAATTAACGGCACGTCGCCATTTAGTTCACGACGGATGGTGCGCACTGCATTCATTACATACTGCAACTCGCCTTCTGGGTCTGGCAAACCAATTTTATCTACGTCGGCTTTGCACGTAATCGGCTTTTTAAAACGCGGGCCTTCGCCGGTTTCAAAATAAAGCTCTAAGCCCATTGCATCAGGAATCGTTAGAATGTCTGAAAATAAAATAGCAGCATCTAAGGGAAAACGACGAAGCGGCTGTAAAGTAACCTCACAGGCAAGTTCGGCATTTTTGCATAAAGACATAAAGTCGCCAGCAACGGCACGGGTTGCTTTGTATTCAGGTAAATAGCGGCCAGCTTGTCGCATCATCCATACAGGTGTGACATCGACAGGTTGCTTTGATAACGCCCGTAGGTAACGATCATTCTTTAAAGCGGGTTTAGCAGCACTGGTAGCTTTTTGCGACATATATTCACCTGAAATTAGAAAAATAAAACGGCGAAATTATACCAGCATTCGTTTCATTTTGTGCTAAAAAGCTGTCTTAATTTGGCAACTTGCGATACTTACACCTAATAATACGACGAACAATACTTGAAAAAGGGGCTTGCACTACTAGTAAGTGTTTGCTACTAATATATACAGCTACGACAAAGAAGCCCGCAAAGGGACCGTGCTAAACTCATTGAAACCCTGCTTCGGCAGGGTTTTTTATTTGTCTGCTAATTGCGACAGGGTTTTGGCGATGAGTTGCCCTGCAATCGAAAATGGCGGTGGAATGGTTGGCAGTGCATCCACACTAAACCACTGAGCATCATCAATTTCATTTTCCTGACACCGAATTTCACCACTTTCATATTCAGCAATAAAGCCAACCATTATAGAATGCGGGAATGGCCAGGGCTGGCTATCGATGTAACGTAAGTTCTTTACTTTTACCCCCACCTCTTCAAATACTTCCCGATGGACGGCTTCTTCTAAGCTTTCGCCGCTTTCGACAAATCCAGCAAGAGTAGAATACATATTTGCTTCTTTGTGCCTAACCCCTTTTGCCAATAGCAACTTTTCATTGTTGTGTATTGAAACAATAATGCAAGGCGATACACGGGGATAACTTCTGTGATGGCAGCGATGGCAATGCACGGCCATTTCCCAATTTACTCTTTCGGTATGCGAACCACATTGGCCACAAAACTGATGGGTTCTTAAAAAATGGACATATTGCCACGCCCGACCTACAACTGAAAAACCGATATCTTGTTGCTCGAACAATAAATGGCGTAATGACACCGAGTCCCATTGTTCGTCTTCTATTGTTTCAGCACCGAGATCGACGACAAAGACGGGGGGGCTTTTCTGAGCAGATTCATGTAGTGGGGGGAGTTGATGAACCTCTTCGCGATAATTTTCGAGGAAGGTAAATTCATTAATATGCGCTAAAGGAACATTTATTTCGCCTTTACGAATGACAATCCGACCTTTGGTAAAAATGATCCACTGTCCAATCTCAGTCTCGATTTCACAATCGCTGCGCTTTATCATCATAAAACTGTTATCCACCCATTAAAGATATACAAGATAAGATAACATATATTTAATTACGACAACTCAGTGGGTTCAATTTGTGTCGTATAGGCTGAGTGTTATACTAGGATGGAATGCTGGAAAATAGCAGGTGCTGGATTAATAGAAAGCGCTGATTGAAAGGATCATGAAATGTTACAGCAGTTAGAGAAGGTAAAAGTTAAATGGGGTGGCAAAAGTGACACTGTCGATAATTGGCTGTTAGCCAGACAGTCGCTGCTTGTGTCCTATTGCCATTTAGCCGGTTTAGACCAGCAAGGCGAGTCATTACCTGAAGCAAATGACATCGCTAATTTTTGTGAAAACCTAATGGATTACCTTTCCGCTGGGCACTTCGAGGTCTTTGATATGTTGGTTGACGATGAAGCAGAAGGTAAAGCGTTAAAGCAGCGTCTTTACCCAAAACTTACGCAAACCACTGACTCAGCCTTACAATTTAATGATAAATTCGCAGAGGCATTTACTATTGAACAAGCGGCCGTTTTTGACAGTGAGCTTGCGAATATTGGTGAAACTCTTGAAGAGCGCTTTGCTTTAGAGGACCAATTAATTGCACACATGTACGCCAACGTAGAGTAAATAAAGCGGGTAAACATCTGTCATTAATGACGTCATTACCAATATAATTAGTAAAATAGCCACGGTAGCAATAAATGAATAAAGCCACGCTTATCCACAAAGCTCGCGCATACTGCGAGCAAAGAGGCGCTAGATTTACCCCTCTTCGAGAGAAAGTGTACGAAATATTAGTCGCTAAGCACGGTCCAATGGGGGCCTATGAATTGCTAGATGCGCTAAAAGAGACTGAATCCGGTGCAAAACCTGCCACCGTTTACCGAGCCCTCGATTTTTTACTCGATTTCGGTTTTATTCATCGCCTTGAGTCGACCAATGCATTCGTAGCCTGTTATCATTTTGGTTGCAACCACCCTGTACAGTTTCTTATTTGCGACAGTTGTGGTGACGTTGCAGAGATACAGTCTGAAGGTTTGAAAGAAACATTAGATAGTCAGGCAGAGGCCAACGGCTTCAAAGTATCTAAACAAACAATAGAGGCGCATGGTCTTTGTGCTGATTGTCAACAAACGGAAAATACCGTTGCAAAGGAGCACACTCATGAATGCTGAGTTCGTTAATCCGTTTATTTCTGGTTTACTCAATGTATTAGAAACCATGGCGCAAACCAAACTTACGCCTGGTAAACCCAAACGCAAGCAAGGCGATGTAGCTAAAGGCGATGTGTCTGGGTTGATTGGCATGGTAGGCCCAAGTGTGCGTGGCTCTATGTCCATTACCTTTGAAGAATCTCTTGCCCTTACCATTATGGAACGCATGGTTGGCGAACGCCCTGAAAAACTTGATGCAGAAGTTGGAGATATGGTTGGCGAAGTCACTAACATGATATGCGGAGCGGCAAAACGCGACCTTGCAGATCGCGGATTTGAATTTGGAATGGCGACACCTATTGTTGTGTCTGGTAAGCAGCATACGATTAGCCATCAGGTCAGCGGCGCGAAAATCATCCTTCCGTTTATGTGCGATGAAGGATTGGCGCATTTAGAGATCTGCTTTGACAAATAATTCCTGGTACTCTGAAAAAATTACACTACCTGAATTTCCTCGTGGCTTTCATCTAGTAACAGAGTATATAATTAGCGCTTTACCCATGCTGCAACACATTGAGGTAGGTCTTCTTCATTTATGGCTTAAGCACACCAGTGCTAGCCTTACAATAAATGAAAATGCAGATCCGACTGTTAGGTCGGATATGGAGGCCTTCTTTAACTATAGTGTAAAAGAAAACTTGCCCTTTTTCCGGCATACTTACGAAGGTAGTGATGATATGCCGGCTCACTTGAAATCAAGTCTGCTGGGGTGTCAGGTTTCAATACCGGTGGAGAAAGGGAGGCTACAACTTGGTACTTGGCAGGGCATCATGCTAGGCGAGCACCGAGATATTGGCGGCCAACGAACGATTATTGCCACATTACAAGGGCTTGCGACATCGCCTATATAACAAAATGGCATATTAATTGCTTAGTACAACTAAGCACAAGCTAGAATTATCATAAATCGATAATCACTCAACGTTTAACAGGATGTGACTATGAAAAAACACTTTAAACTAGCGGCACTTTCGCTTGCCGTACTTTCATCAACTGCCTTTGCACAAGATTCTTCTGAGCCAGAATATAAAAACTGGTTCGGTATTTCTGGTCTTTATTACAACACTGATGTTGAACGTCCTACTACTGAAGTACTAGATGACGGCCAAGGCGTATCATTCGAGTACGGATTCCGCTTCACTCAAAGCTGGGCAGCACGTGTTGAATTTACTGCTTTAGAACTAGACTACGTTGGTGGTTCTAGCGATGATGGCGAAATGGTAGGTGTTGATGCACTTTACTTCATGCCTAACGATGCATGGTACTTATTCGGTGGTGTTAAACGTCAATCGGTAGGCGAATCAACCACGCTAGGTAACATCGGTATTGGTAAACACTGGGATATCGCTGAATCTGTTAAGATTGTTACAGAGATTGCTACTTACCATGACTTTGGTGAAGACTATAACGATTACAGCGTAAAACTTGGTTTAGCGATTCCTTTCGGTAAATCTACTCCTTCTGCACCTAAAGACGGTGACAATGATGGCGTAGTCGATAGCAAAGACCAGTGTCCTATGACTCCAGCTGGTGTTCGTGTTGACGCAACTGGTTGTAGCATAGATAACGACAACGACGGTGTTCTTAACAGCGTAGATCAGTGCCCTAACACGCCAGCAGGGACTGCTGTTGACGCGAAAGGTTGTGCGCTTAAAGACGCTGACAACGATGGTGTTGTAGATGCGAAAGACATGTGCCCAGACACAGCTGCTGGCGTTAAAGTTGACGCTCAAGGTTGTACTGTATTTGACGAAGAAACAGTAGAAATTACACTACGCGTTCTTTTCGACAATGAAAGCTCAGTTGTTAAAGCACCTCGTGATCCAGAAATCTCTGAATTCGCTGAATTCATGAAGCAGTACACTAACACTACTGCGGTAATTGAAGGTCACACTTCTGCACCAGGTTCTGAAGCATACAACATGGATCTTTCAGAAGACCGTGCTGCATCTTTCAAAGAAGTAATGGTAGACATGTACGATATCGACGCTAGCCGTTTAGAAACTGTTGGTTACGGTGAGACTCGTTTACTAGATACAGCTAAAAATGCCGAAGCACATCGTGTTAACCGTCGCATCTCAGTGACTGTTAAAGATACTGTTAAGGTTCCTGAAGAGAAGTAAGCTTCCCTCAGACACAAAAAAGGCGCCTAATTGGCGCCTTTTTTATTGCTTGTTATTTCTGCTGACTTCAACACTTAGCTTTATCACCGCGCATCGGTAGTAAACGTCTCTACTTGGTTAATATTCGTCAGGCATTGCTGGACCAGCATAATTGTCAAAACGAGAGAACTGGCCTTGGAAGGTAAGACGGCTGGTTCCAATAGGACCATTCCGCTGCTTACCTATAATAATCTCTGCTACGCCCTTCTCTTCACTGTTCTCATGATAAACCTCATCACGATAGATGAACATAATAAGGTCAGCATCCTGCTCGATAGAGCCTGATTCACGCAAGTCTGAGTTTACTGGGCGTTTATCGGCCCGTTGCTCTAGGCTTCGGTTGAGTTGCGATAGGGCAACCACTGGTACTTCCAGCTCTTTTGCTAATGCTTTAAGTGAGCGGGAAATTTCAGCAATTTCTAAGGTTCTGTTATCACTGAGTGAGGGCACACGCATAAGTTGGAGGTAATCAATCATGATCAAGCTTATCCCCCCACGTTCACGAGCAAGTTTACGCGCTCGGCTTCTCACATCCATGGGTGTAAGGCCAGATGAATCATCAACAAATAATCTGTCTTTATCTTTCAACATCGCCATGGTGTTAGAAATGCGTGCCCAATCTTCGTCATCCAACTGAGCGGTACGAATTTTGGTTTGATCCACTCGGCTGAGTGATGCCAACATACGCATCATGATTTGTTCAGAAGGCATCTCTAAACTGAAGACTAATACCGGCTTTTCCTCGGACATCATGGCATTTTCAACCAAGTTCATCGCAAAGGTGGTTTTACCCATTGAAGGACGAGCAGCAACAATAATTAAGTCTGAAGGCTGCAGACCACTTGTCTTTTTATCTAAGTCGGTGAAGCCGGTAGTGACACCGGTCACTTCTTTGTTGGTTTTAACCAACACTTCAAGACGGTCGATGGTTTTACCCAATACCGCTTCTACATCGCGAGGACCTTCATTTTCACCGGTGCGGCGCTCTGCAATTTCAAATACTTTGCTTTCAGCTAAGTCGAGAATGTCAGCGCTGTCACGACCTTCAGGGTTATACCCGACTTCTGCGATTTCATGGGCTACACCAATAAGCTCCCGCGTGATTGCACGTTCACTGATAATTTGCGCATATGACACCACGTTCGCAGAACTTGGCGTATTTTTAGCTAGTTCACCGAGATAGGCAAAGCCACCTGCATTTTCAAGTTCATCGTGCTTTTCAAGCTCTTCCGATACGGTAATAAGGTCGACCGGCGCGCTTCTATTTAACAAACGAGTAATGGCGCTATAAATGGTTTGATGCGAGCGGTTATAAAAGTCGGTATCAGTAACGAGCTCCGCTACTTTGTCCCAACTTTCTGGATCAATTAGCATACTGCCAAGAACAGACTGTTCGGCCTCAATACTATGAGGAGGAACTTTCAACTTCTCTACATTATTATCGCCTTTTGGAGGGGATACCACTTACACTACCTACTCTGTTTACTTGAAGCACGGCTGACTATTATGCGCTTTTGCGCTTCGTTGAACAATGGAGTAAGAGCTCATAAATGAAGGTTAATAAAAATTATTAACCACTAGCGGAATGCAAACCTTCGTGAAGCGCTTATCTTGTAAGGGCTACTCCAACAACTTCACCACACTATGGTTAACTTATAGCGTTTTTTCAATGCGAAAAAAGGTGCCATCAAAAACGGTATAAGCAACATTATGCTCTTGAAACAAAAGCACTGAACCTAACGCCTGTGGGCCATTTTCACAGGATAGCTCTACCTGCGTAATTTTACCCTCATCGAAACCTAACGCGTTTCCCTCTATTTTGAAGCTAGCAGCCAGTTCGTCTGAATCCACTTTCTTCTCGGTATAGGTAGGAGACTCACATGCCTGCTGATTCAGTTGCGCACCATCTGAATGGTAAACCAACGAACTACCTAATACCTCTTTAGCTTCTGTGGCGCTTTGTGCAGAGATTCCTGGCTGATAAGCTTGGGTTACCACCCAGGTGCCTTCAAAGAAGGCAGGATCTTGTACTGCACACCCTAAAGTTAAAAAGCTGATACTTATCGCGCCGGCAATAAGTCCGTGAAAGCGCCAGAAGCGCTTTAAATGGCTAAGAATATTCAAAGCTATTTTCCTAATAATTGATTATTTATCGCTGTTGCGGATATCGACTTAGCCATTCTGACGCGGGTAAAAACATTAGGTTCATTAGCGTGGGGTAAATAGACGCACAATTGCGGCGGACGGATTCGTTGCGTAATTTTTGACGTTTAACTGAGTAAACGTCGATTAGCAATGTACCAATATCCTATCCTTACTTAACCTTTATATGGGGGCGTTAGTGCTTTTTTCAAGCAAAAACGCCAATGCTTTAATTCTTTCGCCTCTTGCCGCTACTGCGTATCCAAGGTAATACGCCCATTTACCGTTGAGATATCAACGTTCGCAGAACCGCCATTATTGATAAATCGCAACCAACTGCTGGGGCCATATTTTGGCTTTTTAACCGCATCGCTACTTACGTTATTAATGATTTTGCCACCTGCATGCGTCTCAATATCAAATTGTGCAGATACTTGAGGTTGAAAGCTAAAACGTAACTTCCCACCTACGGAACTGGCTTTCAGTCGCCCGTTTTCGTTTAAATGCAAGCGCGCATTCGTGGCGCCATTCACAGTGGTCACACTAAGAGAATCTATTTTCTCTAGGGTTAAATCAATACCGCCATTAACGGTTTCCACCGCTACGTCAGGGCTAGATGTACTTAACCTCAGGTCGCCATTAACGGCAACAAAAGACACACCTTCCTTACCTGAATGAACGGCCTCCACATCACCATTTACTGTTTCTACATCAAGTTTGCCTTTAACATTGTTCAACGCAATGTCACCGTTTACCGACTCTACTTTTACGCGATTACCAATATCGGTGAGCTCTACATCTCCGTTTACCACTTCAACATTTACACTTTGGACGATGTCATTTATTTGAACATCAGCATTAATCGCGGTGTAGTTCACATCGCTAGATTTAGGCACAAAAATAACCAAGTCATCCCCTTCATCTTTGTTTTTCCACCAGTGCTTGCCGCTACGCTTCACATCAACATGAATGACGATAACATTGCCACGTTGTTCAAAGATAAACTCATCAGTGTTGTCACCCAGTTCACCGGTAACGTGTACTTGAGGTTTATCCCAACCTCTAATTTCAGCGTCACCGTTGACGTGCTCTATATCAATTTTAACGCTATTTGGGACATCTAGTATGCGGTCTATTTTCTCGCCCGCATACGCAGTAAAGGCCAGCATTGTGCTACTTAAAAGTACACCATGAAAAAGTACACTGGCTAAGCTTTTGCGAATAATAGTCATAATAAAACTCCTTAAATTTGTTGCCATTTGGGCGCGTGCACTCGCTCAATTAATGTGATTTGCTGTTGATATACGTGCTTTAGCATCTTTAGTAGTGCTCGATTGTTAGGATCATCTTTTAATGCTGCTTTTATCACAACAGCAGCGTCGTCTAATTCTTTTAATTGGGTTTGCCAGTTTTCACTTAATTCTGGCGCACTGTCGTAACTCGCCAGCAAAGTGGTCATCTGTTCATCTTGCTGCTCACTCAGTGCATCAACTAACGCATAACCTGCGAGCTTAGGTTGCTGCCCGCTCGTTTCACCGTTAGTAAAAACAGGCGAGAAATACCAAATAACGCTGACTAGCATGGCACTCGCTGCCATGGCCAACCATGGTGTGGTAGATAAGCGAGCAACTGTGCCGCGCTTGTCTTGGCCTGATGGCTCGTTATTTAGCCCATTTTCGTGTAGCCCATTTTCATCGGCTTTGCCGCTTACTTGGCTGTGTAGTGACAATTCAATACCACGCCATAAATCTCTTTCAGGCTCACGAGTTTTAGGTAGGTGTTGAATCTCAACCTCTAAGGCTTTATCAAACTCATTCATCTTCACACCACATCCAGGTTTTTAGCAGTTGTTTAGCGCGATGAAACTGCGCTTTGCTGGTGCCTACTGCCATATCTAACATTTGTGCAATTTCTTCATGCCTATAGCCTTCAATAGCGTGTAGTACGAATACCATTCGTGCTCTTTGTGGCAATCTAACCACTAGTGCTTCTAAATCGACTTGGCTACTGTCTGCCGCTGCGGGCATCTCCATCGCTGGACTGGTTTCAATATTAAACATACGTTGAACCCAGTTACGCTGTTTACGCAAATACGACACGGTCACATTGGCTGATACACTATGTAACCAAGTTGAAAACTGGCTTTGTCCGTCGAATCTGTCTAACTTTGACCATAACTGAATAAATACTTCTTGTGTGGCGTCTTCGGCAAGACCGCGGTCGCCTGTTAGACGCAAGCACAGTGCATACACTCGCCCGACATGGTTATGATACAAGGTTTTGTAGGCCACTTTATCACCCTGCTTAGCCGCGAGAATCACCGCGGCTTCACGCTGGCTTTCATCATCGCTAGTCAGATTGGTAACCTTTGTTAAAGTGCGCTCCATCACAATCTCATTTTTTTTCGTAAACCGATTTTTTCAACATTTTTGGCTTACCATCTTGTTATTCTTAAAAGGTTAGTCGTACCCTATGTGATAAAGGTTTAAATTAGCAAAACTTATTTTTGGAGTTTGTATGTCCTCACCCTTAAAAGTGGATGCATTATTTGCAGGTCAGCCCCAACCACTTGGCCCACGAGGTGCACCGAGTAGTATTGTAAAAAGCGCAGTTTCACAGCTAACCGTCCACCTTGATTGTACCGACGAAGATCAACAATCAAACAAGAAACTTCATGGCGGCCCCGAAAAGGTTTTGCATCAATTTAGCCCCCTTCATTACTTTACGCTACGTAAGCATTTTCCAGACGGTGAGTTTGAGCCTGGCAGTATTGGTGAAAACATCAGCGTGGATGGTATGGATGATGCCACGGTTTATATTGGCGACGTATGGAAGTTCGGTGAGGTTGTACTGCAAGTCAGTGCGCCGCGAGCCCCCTGCAGTAAAATATCCCAACGTTTTAATATTAAAAACCTAGACAGGTTTGTTGGCGAGCGAGGGATAACGGGTTGGTATTACCGCGTGCTTAACACAGGCGTTATAAATGTGGGTGATAAAGTGGAACTCGTACGCAGGGAAAGCAACACTGTTAACGTCCAAACATTAATGCATTGCACCCACATTAAAACGGATACAACACTGGCTAGAAAGCTCTCAGAACTGGAGATAATTGATGAAGAGTGGCGCTTAAAATGCTTTAAAATAGCCAACAAAGGGGACCATGCTGGCTAGTGCATTCGGCATCAGACAGACTAGAACATCACTTCCTCGTCTTCGTTTAACAAGTACAAGGGAATATCGTTGTTGAGCTTATCATTCATATGCAATAACCTAAACAAGGCCGAATGTGATGTTTTATCCCCCATTCTCCAACTTCTATTGCCATATCCCCATGGCACCACGACACGGCAGCCTAAATCCTTAGCCGCTGTTAGTGCATCTTCTGGCGTAGTATGAACTTCTCGATACCACTTCGGATCATTTTCACTGAAATAGGAAGCAATAGGTAACAAACACACATCTATGTTTCCAAAACGTTCCGCTATACTTTTGAAGTGTGGCGAATAACCTGTATCACCAGCAAAAAATAATGTTTTTCCCTGAGTTTCTAACACCCAACCACCCCACAGGGCAGCATTATTGTCCTCATAAAGAAACGGAACAATTGTCCGATTACTAAAATGATGAGCAGGCACAAAATGGATTGTAGTCTCTCCAATGACTTTCTTTGCATACCAAGCCATTTCATTTATGCGGTAATTGTTTTGGTCGAATTGCTTGGCAACGCCAAGTGGGACAAAGTATGTTGGAGTATTGCCAATAGTTTCTATGTCAGATTTGTTGAAGTGATCGTAATGGACGTGAGAATAAAGTACCGCATCCGTAGCTTGCATCACAACATCATCGGGCTCGTCAGGGATATTCCTATAAAAACCCTCTGTTACTTTAAACCCCCAATTAATAGGCCAGTCAAATTGCCCAAATACGGGGTCGATAAGGATATTTTGTTTTGTTGCGGTTTGAATGATGAAACTCGCATGACCTAGCCATTTAATATGAAAACCAGTATCTAGCGTGACCTGAGGATTATCACCTTGGTACTGGCAGTCTTGCATGAGCGAATCACAAAGTATATCGATATGGGCAGGATAGCAGTCTTCTTGACAGGTTACAGGGTATGTCTTTATGTCACTGTAAAGATTTACAAACCGATCTTGGTAACCTTCTTTTTCGCTGTACCTCACCACCGTATCAGATGACGCAATAACAGAAACATGATTAGAAGCACTACATCCGCTTAGGAAAAGCACCCAAAAGAAAATCCCAAATCTCATACCAACCTCATAATCCTTCAATAACTTATCTTAACCCAATAGGAAAATATGGGTAGGTCACTTTTAAAAATAAACGTAAGCAGGTATGAATAATTTAATATCAGACATAAAAAAACCGCTCATAAGAGCGGTTTTTCGTATACGTCAGCGCTTATGCTTCAGCAATGATGATCACTTTAATAGAAGTGGTTACATCAGAATGAAGTTGTAAGTCGATGTCATATTCGCCAGTGTCGCGAAGTGTGCCAGTAGGAAGTTTAACTTCCGCTTTAGCTACTTCAACACCAGCTGCAGTGATTGCATCAGCAATGTCACGCGTACCGATAGAACCGAAAAGTTTACCTTCGTCGCCAGCTGGCGCCGCAAGAGTTACTTCTGCAAGTTCATTTAGTTTTTCAGCACGTGCATTAGCAGCATCAAGCTGCTCAGCGATTTTCGCTTCAAGTTCAGCACGACGTGCTTCAAACTTTTCAACGTTCGCTTTAGTTGCAGGAACTGCTTTACCCTGTGGAAACAGGAAATTACGAGCGTAACCAGCTTTAACAGCTACTTGGTCGCCCAGACCGCCAAGATTGGCGACTTTATCTAGTAGGATGATGTTCATCTTAACTACCCCTTAATTACGCCAAATTACTTGTGTGAATCAGTGTACGGAAGCAACGCAAGAAAACGTGCGCGCTTAATCGCAGAAGACAGCTGACGCTGATATTTTGCGCTTGTACCAGTGATACGGCTAGGGACAATCTTACCGCTCTCTGTGATATAATTCTTAAGAGTAGCGATATCTTTATAATCGATTTCAGTCACACCATCTGCAGTGAAACGGCAGAATTTACGACGTCTGAAAAAACGAGCCATGGGTGATCTCCTTAAGCGTTATCTTCAGTGGATTCAGGTCTTCTTTCTGCGCGCTCTGTACGAGGTGCAGAATCGTCACGACGCTCACGACGCTCTTCTTTAGTCATAGGAGAAGGCTCGGTTACAGCGTTTTTAGTGCGCATTACCATGTTACGTAAGATAACGTCGTTGTAGCGGAAAGCATTTTCCAGCTCGTCAACAGCTTCAGCAGTCGCTTCAGCATTGATCAATACATAGTGGGCTTTGTGCAGCTTTTCAATTGGGTATGCCAATTGACGACGGCCCCAATCTTCTAAACGATGAATCTGACCATCGTTTTGCTTAAGAATAGTGGTATAACGTTCGATCATACCAGGTACTTGTTCACTCTGATCAGGGTGAACCATAAATACGATTTCGTAATGACGCATTATTGCTCCTTACGGTTGTAGCCTCGACAGTACAGCCAGACTGTATAGAGACAAGGAACCTAGTTAGGGTGGCTGTAAGGGCGCGGATTATACGCACATACCCGCTTTTGTACAAGCATTAATCACCGGAAAATTTTACATTTGTACGTGTTTTGATGAAATTTAGCTAGATACGCTAAATGATGGGGTAGCGGGGTTCATGGACGTTAAAAAAGGCTAAGCGCGAGGCTTAACCTTCATGCTTACAATGCTGCCTTAAATGAAAACACGGTTTCATTTTCATCTGAATGCACCATCAGACTCCCCTTATGGGCTTCCGCAATTTGCGAGGCGATAAACAATCCTAGACCTAATCCACCGGTCTTTTTGTTTTTTTCGTTTCGCCAAAATGGATGAAATAGCTTATCTATGACATCCGCACTTATTGGAGTGCCTCCGTTAGATACGCTTAATGTCAGTGTTTCTTCTTCGATATTCGCCATGACTTTGATAGGTTGCGCTGCATCGCCATGCACTATCGCATTAATCAGCAAGTTAGACAGCAACTGGCTGATACGCTCTGGGTCACATGAAAATGTGCCGTCTATAATGATATCCGCAAGTATCTCTCGGTCTGGATGCAGGCCCGAAAGTTCACTTACGGTGTGTACTAGTACACTTTTTAAATCACTTGCTGGTTTAACGTTTAATTGAATACCTTTGCCCATTTGACCATGCGTAAAGTCCATCACGTCACTAATGAGCCGCGTCATACGTTTAGCGCTATTATCCATTCGGGCCAGTACTTTTTGGGAAGTCGCATCGCTGGCGTGATCAACAAGAAAGTCGACCCCCATTTTAAGTGCCGACAAAGGTGTTCTTAAATCGTGGCCTAAAATGGCGATATATTGCTCTCGCAATTTAGCGGCAGCTTGCTCGCTGATGAGATCGGTTTCAACCGCAGCTAAACGATCGTCAACTTCCATTTGCCTCGATATTAACTCAGCAAACGACTTAATTTGACTTTCAATCTTATCTGTTTTTAAAACTGCAGGACGTGGATCTAAGCCGCATAATGTTCCAAAAAAATCGCCGTTTTGGTTGTAAATGGGAAATGAAAAGTAACTTTCAAAGCCATACATCTTAGGAATTTCACTTTGGCGATAAACATCATCTTTCTTTGCGTGTTCAATGACGATGGCTTTTGTAGATTTTCTGACTTGGCTACAAAACGTTGTTTTGTTATCGAGTTGATCGCCCGGAATTAAATTGAAGTTCACTTGGTCATATACTGCGCACATTGTCCAGTTATCTTCTGTCACTCTGGCTACGCAGATAAAGCGAAGACCAGTGACATCTGATAACATTTTCATTATATGTGGTACAGCTTCTATCGATTGAATAGTGCGAATATCACGCTCAATTGAAGAACTCATTACTTCCTCTTTGTATCTAAGTCACCCATATCACGCCGACTGTCGGCACTCGATTTCCCGCTCTAGCAAGAAAGACTCTTGTGCCTAGTGATAAATTTACTGTTCTTCGTGGCTGTTTAACTAGCTACAGGCTGCAACCAATGTGAACGAAACCGGTAAATTTTTGAATATAGACATGACGATGTGAAAGCTGTTTTCCAACGTACGTTTTAAAATACATCCAAGCGTACTTGGTCACTATACTTAAGTTGTAAAAAAATAATATCAAAAAACTTTAAATACTGTTTATTTATCCAGTTAAATATTGTACAGTTTTATTGTCTATTCATTTAAGGGGACCTACCATGGCCATTACCACACAGTATGTTGTCACGCACAAAGGGGTAGAAAAATTGGTAACTACCGATAAAAAAGAAGCAGATCAGTACGATAAGATGCTCGACGCTGCCGACAACCTTGCTGAATACATTCAAGCAAAGGGCTTAGGCATTGACGATAGCATTGTTGAAGAACTCACAATTATGTTGTCGAAAAATAAAGACAAGGTGAGCAAGATTTTTAAAGGCGCGACAGCACAGAGTGTACTAGAAGATGAGAGTGCCGACGTAGTAAAGCTTAAAGCCAACGGATAAGCATAGCAGAAAAGCTCGGCGTGCTTTTAAGTGGAACGAACGTAAATAGAAAATGGTTCAAAGCACGCTAAAAAATAAACAGCACAGATTATCCTGTGCGTTTATCCGTGTTAAAACGAGCAATTAACCCGTTAACTTGATTTACGGTGTCACGAAGATCTCGACCCACTTTGAGCGAGGCTTCTGAAGACTTCTGCGTTTCTTCTGCACTATCAGCAACATCGACCAGCTGCTGATTAATATGCTCAGCCACGGTACTTTGTTCTTCTACAGCAGAAGACATTTCTACGGTAGCTGAGGCAATACCACTTACCGCATTATTGATTTCTTGTAGCGCGCCTCGGGTTTCTTCAACAATGGCACTACCGTGTTCAGCAGACACCAACCCTTCTGAAGATACCTTTACGGCCCGTTCTGTTCTATCAACAAGTTCTTTAATGATATTGTGAATTTTATCGGTGGACACCCGGGTTTTAGAAGCCAAGGTACGAACTTCATCGGCAACAACAGCAAAACCGCGTCCCTGCTCGCCAGCGCGGGCGGCTTCTATAGCGGCATTAAGTGCTAGCAGGTTTGTTTGATCAGCGATGCTAGAAATGATGCTAGCGGCTTCGCCTATATCACTGGTGGATTGGGCAAGCTCGGTAACCGTATCGGAAATCGACTCCACCGCGCCTTTTAATGACAGTATAGCCTGCATCGCTTCTTCAGCTTTGTCGTTACCCATTTGTACGTTAGTTGCGGCAGTTTTGGCACTAACAGCATTGCTCTCTACTCGCTCAGCCACTTCTTGAATAGCCTGACTCATTTGAGTTACCGCTGTGGCAATTTGCTGGGTGGCAAGATTTTGCTGAATAATCGTTTTGCTGGTTAGCTCGGCTTGGCTGTGAGTTGAAACCGCAATATCTTCCAACCCCTCAGATGCATCTTTGATGCGGGTCAACGCCGTGCGCGTACGCGCGAGTTCACAGCCTAACGCCAACTTAGCCTGAGCAATATAATCAACATCGGCATAATACGTTTGTGCCACGAGTTCATTACTATAACTAGCAGGGCTTAACGAAAGAAATTCCCGCCAATAGCTCCGACTTTTTGCCGATTGCCACGCCATCATAATCAGTAGCGCAATGAAAGTAACACCCAGGGGTACCAAACCCGCGGTAAAACCAATGGCTACCAATAATAATAAACTTACCACTATCATGGGTAACATGGGTGAAAGTGTTTGACCAAGCTTTGCAGCAAAGGGAATTGGCGATTTTCCTGCCGATAACCTGGCATATATAGCGGATGCTCGTGTTATTTCTTCATCGGCGGCATGAACCCTAACTGACTCATAACCCACCGCTTGCCCGTTTTCGTATACGGGAGTTACGAATGCTGACACCCAATAGTGGTCGCCGTTTTCTCTTCTATTTTTAACGAGTCCAGCCCAACTTTGACCCGACTCTAAAGTTCGCCACATTTCTTTAAACACACTTGAGGGCATATCCGGATGACGGATAATGTTGTGGTTTTTTCCTATCAGGTCTTCTCGATTGTACCCACTTGCCTCTACAAATTCGTCATTGCAGTGTTGTATGACACCCCGTTTGTCAGTGGAAGTGATAAGGCGGTAGTGAGAAGGGAATTTGTATTCGCGCTGGGTAACAGACTGATTTTTCTTCACTAATAAAATCCATTGCTATAGTGGTATCAAAGTAAATAGGAGAGCCCTATTCATCGGTAATTCATTAAAAGGGTAGACGATCATGGTAACAATTAATACTAAAGTAGAAAAAGAATTCGGTAATAATGAAGATTATACGAATAAAAAGATTACGCCAGTGGCAGGCGTACCTTAATTGTGGTGCCCTTATCGATTTCACTGGTCACTTCAAACTGGCCGCCGTGTTCTTCAATAATAGTCAGTGAAATAGACATACCAAGGCCGGTGCCATCACCAGGTGGTTTAGTGGTGAAAAAGGGGGTAAACATTTTGCCAATGACTTCCTCTGACATACCTTTGCCTTCGTCTTGCAACGTAATGACCGCCTCGCCTTCTAGGGATTCAACATCAAACTTAATGCATTTTCCTTCATCTGTGGCATAGATGGCGTTAGTAAGTAAGTTGACGAGTACTTGCTGTATTTGCCCAGCGTTGCCTAGTACTTCGATATCGGTTTCAGGAGGCGTGAATATGACCTTATTTTTATACTTGTGCAGGTTATTCGTGATTCGTAAGGCTGAGCTTATCGCTTCGGCAACATTAATGGCGACGCGCTTATCACCGCTAGGGTAGGAAAACCCTCTTAGCGCTTTTACGATATCGATAATTCTTTCAATACCTTCTGAGGACTCTTCAAACATTTCAGAGATAGCCTCGGCACTATCTTTTAATGAATACGTGTTTTCAAGCGCTAAATAACGGGCTTCTATTTCTCCACCCGCATCTTCACAAAGTACCTTTATTTCAGACAAAGCACTCTGGTAATCTTTAAAGATATCGCCAGCCACCGAGGTGTTGCTACGTACATAACCAATCGGATTATTAATTTCGTGGGCAATACCGGCCGCCAACTGACCTAACATGGCCATTTTATCTGCGGTTATTAGCTTTTCTTGCAGATAGCGTTGGTCTTTTTCCATCGAGGATAGGGCGGCTTTGTGATGCTTAATTTCGTGTTTAGAACTTCGGTAGCCTATACCAAATTGTAGATAGTGCTTATTTGCATCCAGCACATAAAGCATTTCTTCATCTAATTCACTGTTTTTGGTCAGTAGTGCTAGCCATGCCTGCTCGCCATTGCCCAAGTTCTGCATGAAATGTAATACGTAAGCCTCTTCATGATTGTCTGGCCTTTCAACGATATTTACACACCATTGGCTATAGTCTTCTTTAACAGACAGCGGGAGTTCATCTAACATAACCTTGGCTAAATCGCTGGCTTCAACCCAACCATTTTCTACTTGCCAAATTTTGTTGTCATCTCCTTGAACCACTTTTCCGGCTTTGGTAATGAAGGCTAAACCACAAAAGGCATCGCTGAACTCTACTGCTGACTCAATAGCGGAGAAAATGAAACTTGCCCCGCTATCGGAGGTTTTAAGGTGGGAAGCAGAGCGATTCAAAAAGATTAATTCTCGCTCTCTTTTTTTTGATTCATGCAATGCTTTACGCAAGGCTTGCGTTGCCGAATAGGCATCGCTTGAGTAGCTTTCTAAAAACCACTCAGCATTTGCCCGCGCTATCTTTTGGCGCTTAAGCTGTCGCTCAAGTAATTTTACTTGAGCTTTTAAGTCAGCAACCTCATTGGGGCTAGGGGGTATTGAAGCATCGCTCAATATATAAGCCTTTTAGTCTATACCTCTTCAAACGCATTTAGGTATATGAGAAAACAAGTTAGCTCACTATCTTGTCTAATAGCAGCATTACTTTCTCGCTAGAGCGTTCCATTTCAATCACTTTAGCTTCTAGTGTTGAAATATCACCCTCTGCTTTTGCATTAATAGCAGCTACACCAGCACGATGAACCGCTGCATGAGGTGTTTCTAAATCTCTGAATGGTGACGACTTGCCAATAGCCGCACCCTGATTTTCGCTATACCACTTTCCCAAACGACAACTCGCGTGGTCAGCAAGATCACTTGATTTTTTATCGCTGTAACCAAATAAAACCGCATATACATCTGACTTCCATACTACGTGGTCTAGCTTAACCGTTTGTATAAAGGAGCTTAACGCCCCCTCATTAATGGTCGTTTTCATGCTATCGCAATGAGAAACCATGGTTTCATAACTGCTATTAAGGGTACTAATCCCTTCTTCTAGCTCTTCGTTATTGCCTCTTAATTCGTTAACACCTGAAACTGCTTTTGCCGTAGATTGAATAATATCATTTACTAGTTCAGACACTTCTGTCGCTGATTTATTGGTTTCAGTAGCGAGTGCACGCACCTCATCGGCGACGACACTGAATCCACGACCAGCATCACCCGCACGGGCGGCTTCAATAGCAGCATTCAATGCCAGTAGGTTGGTTTGATCCGATATACTGGTAATAGTAGATACAAACTTGTTGATGTTATCCGCTGTACTTGATAACCCAGAAATGCGCTCGCTCATACTCACCATTTGGGTATTCAAACCACTCATGTCTTTGACAATTTTGGTAAGTACTTGAGAGGACTGCTCAAACAATTCATTAATGTCTGATATTGATTGATTTTCGGTGTTTATTTTTTGATAAGACCCTAATACGGTTTCTCGAATACCTTCCACTTGGTTAAAAGAGTTAACCAAGCACCGTGTTACCACATCGTCTTTACTTTTCTTTGAAGCATCGCTTAACTCGGTAACTTGCCGATGAAGTTCTGTATTTTCAGACTCTAAGGCTGATATTTTATCTAGGGCAACTTGATAGCGATTTTCAAGTTGCGTGGCCTGAGACTCTTTTTCTAAGTATTTGCTTCGAGAAACGAACATAGGGTGACCAAATTTTAATATGTGTGAAAATTCAGCATAACAGAAAAAAGCGTAACTTCACCATTCGTCGTTGGTTGAAGTTACTCGAATTTTCTGGTGGTTCCTCTAATAATCAATTTGGGCGACAAAATATGTTCCATTGTCAGTTTTCCATCGCCATAAGCCTGATTTAAAATCCAGCGAGATGCCATAGCACCAATTTCGCGCACTGGATAGTTCACGGTAGTCAGTTTAGGGGTTAGGTAACTAGCAAAGTCAACGTTATCAAATCCGATGACGGAGATATCTTCCGGTACGCGTTTACCATGCTTTCTGAGTGAGTTAATAGCACCTGATGCCATTTCATCATTTGCACAGGCGATGGCACTAAAACTTACGTTGCGACGAAACAGTTCATCCACACATTTTTCACCCGAGAAGGCTTGGAAATTACCTTCAGCCACGGACTCTTCATCAAAATAAAAATTGGCTTCTTCTAATGCTTTTTTGTGCCCAAGTAAACGATTAAAACCATCCGCTTTAAACAGTGCGCCTGCGGCGTATGCAATTTGAGTATGCCCCAAATCGATAAGGTGCTTGGTGGCTAGATATGCGCCGAGCACATTGTCTAGGCTGATACATTTTTCACCAATAGCTTCTATGTAGCGGTTAACCACAACAATAGGAACATCTTGGCTGGCAAGGTCGATAAGGTACTCATCGCTGACCGCCTCAACATGCAAAATAAGCGCATCGCAGCGGCGACTCAGCAAGGCTTCTATTTCTTTTTTCTCTAAGGCTTCGTCACTGTGCCCTGTTACCACAAACATATGTTTGTTGGCTTGCCTAAGTACTTTTTCAGAACCGGCCATCATGGCGCCAAAGAATGAGCCGTGTAATTCAGGAACCACATACCCAACGGTATGGGTTTTATTTGAGGCAAGGGAAGCCGCAATGACATTGTGTCGATAGCCAAGCTTCTCCATCGCATCAAGCACTTGCTGACGCGTTTTCTCTTTAACGGTATCTGTGTTGTTGATAACCCGAGATACTGTAGCTGACGACACGCCGGCTAATTCACTTACTTGTTTAATCGTTACCATATAGCATTAACAGTGCATACGTGCGCTGTGTATATCCTTGCTTTGCGTAATTATTGTTACGATGCGCGATGCGCATCGTCTGTGGTCAATCCAAGGCGCTGCTGAATTGCCATCATTTTTTGGTTATCTAATGTATACCAGCGCATAATAATCGCAACACCTATCGATGCAATTGCCGGCCCGATACAAAATAACGCCACAATTCCTTTTGCCACATCAGGTGAAAATGCGTCCGGTTGATAGTTAACTGATGCGAGTAACCACCCCGCAAGTGCGCCGCCCAAAGCTAGTCCAACCTTAATAAAAAAGACTACGGTTGAGTAAGTTAACCCGGTCATACGAAGCCCCGTTTTATCTTCGCCATAGTCCACCACATCAGCAATTTTTGCCCACAGTAGCGGCGTAGCCATTTGCAATATAAGGCCCCAAAGGAAATGCAGTGCAATGGCCGTAAACCACGCCTGATAAGGCACAAAATAATTTACGATACACACTGCTGCACTGGCTAACTGAAGCCAAGTGTAGACTTTGATTTTGCAAAATCGTTTAGCAATTGGGTTCGCCAACGCACAGCCTATAATGCTGCCTACCATACCCGCAGTAACAAACAATGTGGCCGATTCAGGCCGCTGCAACACGTACTTCACATAGTAAAGCGCTAGCGTGTTTCGCATCACCATGCCGGTAAGTAACACAATCGCAACCATACAAAGAACACGACACTGGTCATTTTGCCAAATGGCCGCTAGCTGAGTTTTATAGGGTGCAGGCGTTTCATTGGCAGGTTTTACCCGCTCTTTAGTACCAGCAAAGCAAAGTAGAAAAAGTACCATCCCCACTATACTCATCACTATCATAGCGCGCTGATACCCAAGCGCTTCGTTGCCGCTCCCTAAGTAATCAACCAATGGCAACATAAATGATGTCACCAGCAGCCCACCACCCATTGCGAAGACAAAGCGATAAGATTGGATAGATACCCGTTCTGAAGCATCGGCACTTAGCACGCCGCCCAATGCAGAATAAGGAATATTGATGGCCGTATACATTATCATTAACAGTGCGTAGGTGATAAATGCATAGTAAAGCTTACCGTCTTCGGTAAGCCATTCAGGCGAGGTAAACGCAAGCACGCTACACAGCGCAAAAGGCAAAGCCAACCATAATAAATAGGGGCGGTATGCGCCCCACCGCGTTCTTGTTCTGTCGGCCAAAGATCCCATTAAAGGGTCGGTAACCGCATCAAATACGCGAACCAGTAAGAACATGCTCCCTACCGCTGCAGCCGGTATGCCGACAACGTCGGTGTAATAGAATGTCAAAAACAGCATGACGGTTTGAAAAATGAAATTACTTGCCGTATCGCCTAACCCGTAGGCAATCTTTTCCTTTGCACTTACCATTGGCTTCACCGTTATCTTTATTATTTTATGCTTTTAATCAATTGCGCATCTATCAGGCTGCGTTTAACGCTTTTCGTCTTTCTTCTAGCAATTGTTGTAATCTTAGTGCACTGGCTTTTAACGTTCGTTTTTGCGTATCGTAATCAACGTAAATAATACCGAAGCGTTTCTCGTAACCCAGCGCCCATTCAAAATTATCTAACAAGCTCCAAACAAAATAGCCTGTTATATTAACCCCTGCTTCAATGGCATCAGCTACCGCCTGCAAATGAGTGGTTAGATATCGAATACGCTGCTCATCGTTTACTGCCCCATCTTTTGTTAACGTATCATCACTGGCCAAGCCATTTTCAGTGATAATAAGCGGTGGTAGTGGGTAGTCATTATGCAACTGTAGTAGCAAATCAGTTAACCCTTGCGGGTAAACTTCCCAGCCCATTGCGGTAGTTTCACTTCCCTCTGGAGCTGGCAACTGGCAAGGATCTTCAGAGCCATCATCGGAAACCTTAGCGCGAGTGTAATAATTCACACCTAAGTAATCTATTTTCTCAGAAATGATATCCATATCGCCATCGAGAATATCTGGCCGGTGCGCTGCCGGAATGTCATCGATAAGAGCAGGATAACAACCATGCATTAACGGTTTAATGTACCAGTCGTTGTGATGATCGTGCGCTAATTTTGTGGCACGAATATCTTTTTCATCATTAGAGTTTGGGTAAAACGGGGTAAAGTTAAGTACCACGCCAGACTCGATATTGGGTACATTTTTACGCAGTACGCGCATGCCTAAACCATGAGCCAGCAACAAATGGTGTATGGCTTTTTTACCAAACTCTTTACCCACTTTCCCTGGAGCATGAATGCCGACTTCATACCCTAAATAAGCACTACAAAAGGGTTCATTTAAGGTGGCGTATGAGAAAACGTTATCACCGAAAGCTTTACTCACCACATCCACATATTCGGCAAACGCAAAGGCCGTTTTTCTATTTAGCCAGCCTCCTTCATCTTCTAAATACTGCGGTAAATCCCAGTGATATAGAGTGACGTAAGGCTTTATGTTGTTTTGCTTTAGCTTGGCTAGCAAGGCAAGGTAGAAATCGAGCCCTTGTTGATTAACCGAACCATCTTTTTTAATAATTCGTGGCCAGCTAATGGAAAATCGATAAGCGTCTACATTTAACGAATCGATAATGCTTAAGTCTTCTTCCAAACGGTTTACATGATCACATGCCACTAGGCCATGACTACCATCGGCAATCTTTCCAGGTGTATTGCAAAAGGTATCCCAAATGCTTGGCTCTCTGTTGTCTGCATCGCCCTCTATTTGAAATGACGATGTCGCAACCCCCATAGTGAAATTTGATTGCATAAAAGGAGAGCCAGGTTGGGCTAAAATTTCCATGTGTACAAAACCTTATTCGAATGTGTGTATCAGCGCCTGTCTACAACAGACGACAAAAAATGAATACCACAGGCACTAACAATACTTAGATTGTGCAAAGCCAAGGTGTATTAGCGCTTTATATAAGATGCGCTATTGGCAACTTATGTACAAAGCCGGTTATATGGAACAAAGTGTAGCATTTTATGTAAGCGCTTTCATATAGAGACAAGGAGTAACAGAGAAGAATTTTACATTTTATTCACAGAAGCACACCCAGCTAAGCACTTCGCTGGGTTTCCAATAAAGGTAGGATATCTAGCACTTACGGCGATAAAAGAACACGACGTTTCGATAGCGCGAATCTTTTAGCTCGCTTTGGGTATGTTCAATGCCGTGCGTGCATCGTTAGTCAGTTTGACAAGGGCTTTTCGAACATCGGTGGAAGTTTCACAAATGGATTCAAATGGAATGAACCAGGTCGCTTCCTCGCTACCACAATGCATACCTTCTGGAAATGCACTGTGCATAATAGGATGCTCAATATTCACCCCGATTTTATGCTGTAAAATTAACTGCATGGCATCTTGATGGTCTTCATTCATATGCGTGATCATACCGTCTGGCGACTTATGCCACTCTTGCTCTTCAACCTGCCAGTACGCTTTATCTATCCAGTGGATTTTCCCGAACCCGCCAATAAATCGCACTCGCTCAGCGCGGATAACATAAAAGTTAAAGTCATGGGTTTGCTCATAACCCTTAGCCTGTGGAAACAATCTTAGATACTGTGCTTTCACATCCGCTTTGTTAGCGAGTTCTGCGTTGCCCATAATAGTCACTCGACCATTGGCTTGAGAATCATCTTCAGCAGCATCGAAGATGGTTAAACTGACTTTATCGTTCGCTTTAATATTACGAGTGTGCAGGGCAATGTCACTAATGTAGATAATGGCATCACCGGCGGGCGTGAGGTAATAAGGAACGACCGAACCAAAGGGATACCCAGGCATTGACGTTGAATGGGTTCCTAGCACACCACTATGGTGAGTTCGGCTTAATTGTTTTGCTGAAAATGCAATGTCTTGCATGCTCATAAGAAACTCCGTCTTTTTAAATTAATGTGTAACAAACACATCGTGCTCTTGGTTACGAATAAGGTTTAATTGGGTGTGATAGCAGCGAGCTAATGTGTCTATGGTTAGCGCATTTTCAGGCCTATCATCGGCTATACACCCCTGCTCAGCCAGTAAAATCATTCTGCTGCAATAAGGTGAAATTAAATTAAGGTCGTGACTCACACATATTATGCAAAGCCCCTGTTTACTAAGACTGACCAATTGCTGCATCACCAACTTTTGATGCCGTAGGTCTAGTGCAGAGGTTGGCTCATCAAGCAGCAACAGTTTTCCAACTAAGCTGTCCTTTGGGTTTACCGGTAGTAACTGCAATATTGCTTTGCTTAAAAATACTCTTTGCCGCTCGCCCCCTGACAAGGTTTGAATATTTCGCGACAACAAGTGAGTAATGTCAAACTGCTCAGCAATCTTGCCGATAATATGATGTCGATTGTCAGGCGACTCAATAATGTGATGACGCGCTAACTGCAATATTTCATCTACTACAAACCCAAAAGGGGTAGACGCACTTTGCGCCATGACCGCGCGATAGTTTGCAAGCTTTCGCAAACCTATTTCACGTAGGGGCTCACCGTTAAACAAAAGCGTGCCTTTATCAAGCGGCGCTAGGCCGCCTATCACAGTAAGCAGGGATGATTTCCCGCAGCCGTTTTCGCCCGCAAGGGCAATAAATTCCCCCGCATTAAACACAAGACTAAGGTTGCACAATAGCTGTCGTTTTCCCCTAATAACATCGACATCAATGAGGGTGAGTAGAGTTTCATGCGTCTGTGATTCAGCGTGGTTACAGCGAGCCATTAAATACCCCTTTTTGTTGCCATAGCAGATACAAGAAAAAAGGTGCTCCTATAGCGGATGTGACAATACCTATAGGGATTTCCATTGGAATGAATAATGTACGAGCCAACGTATCGGCAACCGTTAACAACAGTGCCCCCATTAATGCACAAGCAGGAATGAGTACATTGTGATTGACGCCAAATAATGTGCGGCACATGTGCGGCACAACTAAACCCACAAACCCGATAATGCCGCACAGAGCGGTTGCTAAGGCGACAGCAAATGCCACCAACCACAGTATAATTTGCTTATAACGCGCTACATTCAGCCCCATGTAAGCCGCCTCGTTTTCACCTAGCGCCAATAAATTAAGCGCATTACGAGACATCATTAAACCTGTAATAGCGATAATGCCGGCTGCTGCCACCAGCGCGCATAAGGTCCAACTAGCGCCTGCTAAACTGCCCATAGTCCAATAGGTGATTTGGCGAAGTGCATCGTCGCTGGCCACATAGCTAATGGCGCCAATAATGGTGCCGGTGAAAGCATTTATTGCTACCCCTGCAAGTATTAGCGTAGCCACCGAGACACCTTGCGCACTATTAGCAAAACGTAACACGGTCCACACGGACAATAACGCCCCGCCAAACGCCCAAAGTGCCACCCAAACAGAGGCGAGCGCGGGTACGAGTGGCGGCACTATAGCCATGCTGACTGCTGCTGCAGCCGCGGCGCCACCGGCAATACCGATTAAACCTGGATCCGCCAATGGGTTTCTCACCAAGCCCTGCATAGCACAACCTGACACTGCCAATAGCGCCCCAATGAATAAGGTCATAATAACCCGTGGTAGTCGCAGTTCAGTAAGTACGTACCAATGCGTACTATTAAATGTAGTTGAAGCGCCAAGTGGCGTTGCCTCTCGATTAACGCCGCTTTCCTCAATAGAAGCCCCTTGAGAAAAAAACGGCCCTGTTAGCTCAGAGAGTTCATGCCACACCAACTCTCCCACATTAATCGATAAGCTGCCGCTCACAACGCCTACGTAAGCGCTGAGTACCAACAATGCACCAAGAAGTGTTAGGCCATGCCGATTGCGCCTTGCTCTTGTTGAAAGCAGGTTTACCATGACGGCTGATACATTATTTTTCTGCATCTTTTCAGGCAGCGGGTTATTTGTCACCGTGGGCTTTGTCGGCGACGCTTTTGCCAGCGGCGAGCTAGTGGCAGAGCCGTGGGTTGAGGTAGACGCTGTCACTCGAACCTTCCCATACCCTGGGTGTCTGTCTTTGTGCTTTTATCTACGCCGGTACTTTCTGCAATAGGGCTTTTAGCAATACTCACTTGAATAGCCTGCTCTTGAATGACACCATTTTGAATTGCAGACTGGGAGCTAACCGGTTCTAGCATTGGGGTATCTGCCGCTTTGATAGATAAAGCACGTAAGCCATGTTCAGCAACGGCTTTTAGCGCAATCGCAAAACGGGGGGACAATCCTAGACCAATACTGCTATCCATTGCTTTGACCAAACAATGTTGGCCCGCAAATGTTGCGGCAATAGCATGGTGTGAACACAGAGAATTCAGGGCATTTTCGCCATGCAACATATGTCCTGCTGCAAACACGACATCGGGATTTCGCATAAGCACTGACTCGGCATCCATCAATTTGTAGCCATTGAGATCGCTTGCAATATTGGTCATACCCAAGGTATCAAACAGTGCTTGCGGTACAGTTTTGGCCCCTGCCACGGTAATGCCTCTATCATTATTCGCTACCACGAAAAGCGCACTAATAGTGTTGGGGTAACCTGTACTTGCGTAAGATGCTATTGCTTCGGAATATTGCCTTTGCTGAACGTCCACTTGACGATGTAAGTCAGTAACAAGCTGCTCGGCTTTCTCTACCGCCGACACTCTGTGACCAATATCAAGTATCATCTCGCTTAAACCGTCTATGTCTTTTGAGACATGATAAACGTGTACATCAACCCCTGCTTTGGCAACTTGCTCTAACATGGGTTCTGGGCCTGTGGCACTCGCCCCTAATAGCAAAGAAGGCTGTTGGGCAAGCACGCCTTCTGTACTAAGTTGACGAAAATAGCCTAGTTTTGTTACCTCAGTCGCCGCCGCGGGAAACATACTTGTGCTGTCTGTTGCCACCACCCAATCACCCCGCCCTAGCGCGTAGATGATTTCCGTTACACTACCGCCCGCAGCAATAATTCGAGGCGTGTCAGCTTGCTGGTTTTCATGTACCGAAGATGCGGACAGTGCTGTGTGGGTATTAGGTGCTGTGTGGGTATTAGGTGCTGAGGATGTAGTGGCAGCATGAACGCTGCCACTACTTAAACACCAAAATACACTCATTACGCTTAGTACATATAGCATTTTTCTCGTGCTGAATAAGCTGGGTAATTTGGTTTTAGCCATTAATTACTCCTCGGTAACGGGGTCAGCGCGGAAGCTGTAAGCGCCCGACGTTCCGTCTTCATCGTAGTAGCTAGTTATTTGGAATTTAAATACGCTGTCGCCCGCTTGAATAAGGTATACCCCAAACTGGGAATACAGTAAGTGACTTGTGCTGTCGTAGTAGTACCAGTTGTTAGCCGTAAACGCATAGTCACTAACGGTTTCAGCACTGAAACCATAAAATGCAGCGGCTTCGGTATCTATTCCGGCATAGGTGTCAGCATCGGTACGAAGTACAGTTGCATCATCGGCAATAGACAGGGTAAATTCACCCGCTTCATCAGCGCAAGGGATAGTGATATCCCATGCATCGGTTTCAGTCACCTCTTGCTGCACATCGAAATCGATGTAAATAGGCGCAGTACAGCCTACTGCATTAACACTTAGCGACACTTCTTCAGCAAACGTAGTTTGTCCATCGAGTACACTTTGATGCATGACGCCCAATGTGATTTCACCAATACCGCGCCCTTCAGTCACAATGTCAGTCACATGGAATTTGGTGTAGTTTTCATCGGATGACACTACGTAGTAGATATCGCTAGCCGCGCTTACTACATGGGTTGTGGTGTCATAATTATAAAAGGTTTCGCCAATAACGGCAGACTCAGCATCAGTAGAAAATGCCTCTGCATCTGGCACGTCGCTCGTTGTCACCGCTAAATAATCATCAAGTTCGCTATCAGCGGTCGCATTTAGAAATAAATCTGCCACAGCTGCGCCATTTTCGTCGTAGAAATCACTGTTGTTGGCAGTAAAGTAGACGCTTACCGGCGTCTCTTGTGCTGTGTTTAAAAATACCGAAGTGCGTTTAAAGCCTATATCCCAGGTGGTGTCGATCGCGGCTTCTTCTTCAGTCAGGGTCACTTGGGTTTGTGTATCTAAATCAAAATAAACAGCAACAGGTTCAGATGTACTGCCTGTGCTATATGGCCCGTAAATTGTGGCCACTTCATTGCTGCTTTCACCTTCATCACCCGAGCTGTCATCTGCTTCCTCGTCACTGTCTTCACCGCTTTGGTCAGGCGTTTCAACGATTGGATCGCTACTATCAGAGCCACCACAGGCCACAAGCCCCAGAGACACAGCAAGTAATAATGCTAAGTATTTTTTATTCATGTGTTCTTTCCTTTTCTATATTGTGTGTTTAGCCGTTGGGATTAATTGAGTAAACGGCGCTATGATCTAATTCTGTTATTGTTTCTTATTGCTGGCTTTTTCTGTCTTTAGATATTGGTTCCTAAGTTCTCTATTTTTAAGTTTTTTGTTTTTAAGTACTGGATCTTTCCAGAGGGTTAGTATTGGTAACTCACGCCCAAATAAACTCGGCGAGCTGAAATAGGCCGAGCATCAAAAGCCCCCGCCGAAAGTGAATCGGGTGAGCGATGTTCATCGGTAAGGTTTTCAACCCCCAAGCGGGTTTGCCAGTGGCGAGAAAAGTCATGCTGCACCACGGCATTTAAGGTGGTGTAGCTGTCTTTCGCGGTAACGGTGTAACCAGAGGTGGGAGAAACGTCGTTTTCATGCACGCCATACAATTGAACGCTGGTATCACTTTTATCAAATTGGTAGGTCACTGAGGCTTTCACTAAATGAGTGGGCCGTTCGGGCAAGCGCTCAGAATCACCATCTTCGGCATGTAAGTAGCTATAGTTAAGTTGCCACTGCCAGTTATCGTTTTGCGCGCTTACGCTCAAATCAGCACCGTAAAGCGTGGCTTCATCGAGGTTTTCGTACACAGAGATATCAAGTCCGGCCTCTTGTGATGCTTCTACATCTACCGCGGTGGTAATAAAGTCTTCTGCTTCTGTGTAATGAAAATCGATATCGGCCTGATACCACCATCGACTTTGTTTCGGAGTTAATCGCCCATTCAATCCTACATTGGCGCTTAGCGCCGTTTCTGGCACAAGGTCTTCATTGCCCAATACCATGTAACCTAGGTTGCTGTGATCGAACACGTAGTAACGCTCTTTTAAATTAGGTACTCGATAACTGGTACCACCGCCGCCACGTACTTGTAGTGTGGTTTCATCAAGTTTCCAGCTTTGACTACCACTGAGCTTTGCTGCCGTATGCCAACCAAAATCAGAATCATTTTGTACTCGAAGGCCCAATAAGGCTTGAGTATCGTTTTGCTGCCAATTGGCTTGCAAGTACGCTTCGGTACTTTCTCGGCTAACATCGTCAACTTCTACCGTTCCCGTTGCCACATTTTGCTGGTCTAAGTTATCAGCATGGGCTACCAACCCCCCTACCCACTCAACATCACCCAAAGATAGAATTTTCTGCGCCTCAATTTCCGCTAATTGAATATCGGTTTGGCGCAAGCCATTGGTATTACCGCTTTGTTCATCGTGAGACAAATAGCGCCCATTAACATGCCAATTCTGCTGTTCAGCAAGTTTTACATCGTGCTGCCATTGGGTAACGCTAGACACATAACTAATAATGCTAGCTTGCCCTGGAATAGAGGACTGAGGTTTGTCTTTCTGTTCATCTAGCCATTGGCCTTTGTAACTAAAATCGAGGTCATTGATACCTGTTGATAAGGAAAACTGCACGAAGGATTTATCCACCGCACCACCATCTTGAGACACGGTATCAGGGTCATAATCGAAGCCGGGGTTCGTAATATGCTGTGCGGTCAATCCTAGCTGCCAGTGCTTTATCTCTTTAGCCGCGCTAACCTTAGCCGTGTGCCCTAGGGTATCGCTGTCGAGCCCATCATCACTGTAGTGAGAAAGTTCATAGTCGGCGGATAACTGTGAGCCTTCTGGCACATCAGTAATAATATTGATAACGCCCCCCATGGCTGAACTACCGTAAAGAACCGATGCTGCGCCGCGTACAATTTCAATCTGTCGAATGTTGGCAACGCTAATTTGATCTAAATCGACTGAAGAGCCTGTTGGAGAAATAACTGGCTGACCGTTAATTAACACCAATACATGGTCGCCATTAAAGCCATTTAACTGTACGTTATACCCGTCTTTTTGACTGCGCCTAACCACAACCCCAGGCATAACTTCCAGCACTTGCCGAAGCGTTCCCTTGCTGAGCCTTGAAATTTCCGCTTTATCTATCACATCGACTTTTACCGGAGATGCACCTAGAAGCTTGGGTGTACGTGTTCCCGTTACCACAACGCGTTCAACCGGCGCCTCGGTTTCGGCTAGGGCGTATGTTGGCAGTAGCGTGCTCGCTAATAGCAAAGTAACAGTGTAAGAATGATTCATTTAATTTACTTTCTAATCAATAATGCAAATGATAACAATTTGCATTTGATCTTATTTATTTAAGGAGAAAAAGCAAGTGCTATTGGTAAATAATATTAACTATGCAAGGTCAAACTATTAAAAAGGCAGGAGAACACAGCAGGTAATTGTAATATTTAAATAAAAATGTAAACGCATACAATCAAACAATGTAAGCGCTTGCATTTTCATTTTCGCCCCCTATACTGACCAACAAAGTGTTAACAAATACCGAACCAATTCGTTAACGCAAAGTAACCAACAAGCCAAATGCGAACACGAAATTTCGTTTACTAACAAGTGAATTCAGGGCGTTACCTATGAATCAAACAATAAAAACCACGGCTGGGTCTACAACCACCAGTCAACTTGCGTTAGCTACGTTAACGTCGTTATTTTTTATGTGGGGTTTTATTACCGCACTTAACGATATTCTGATCCCCCATTTGAAAGCGTTATTCTCGCTTTCTTATACTCAAGCTATGCTGGTGCAATCGTGCTTCTTTGGCGCCTACTTTCTTATTTCTATTCCAGCCGGAAAGTTAGTGAGTGCGACCGGATATCAAAAAGGCATTGGTGTGGGGTTAATTACTGCTGCAGTGGGCTGTGTGCTATTTATTCCTTCAGCGCTTTTCACTCAGTATTGGATGTTCTTAGGGGCATTGTTTGTATTAGCTTCAGGTATCACTATTTTGCAAGTGGCTGCAAACCCCTTGGTAACCATTATGGGTAACCCAGATACCGCTTCTAGTCGACTCACCATGACCCAAGGGTTTAACTCGTTGGGTACTACAGTCGCGCCAATTATTGGTGGCATCGTGTTATTTGGTGCCCATGAAGGAATGGAAAACGCAGCAGTAGATGCAAATGCGGTAGTCCTTCCCTATTTAACATTGGCCGCTGTATTAGTGGCCATGGCTGTGGTTATGGTTAAAGTGAAGCTTCCCTCACCCACGCACAGTGAAATGGATGTCGCTACCACGACAGATACCGGTTTATTAAAACATCGCCACCTGTCATTGGGTGCGCTAGGTTTGTTTTTATACGTAGGCGCTGAAGTTGCGATTGGCAGCTTTTTAGTCAACTACTTTGGACTAGAAAGCATTAAAGGCATGAGCGAAAGCCAAGCATCTAAGTACATAGCCTATTATTGGGGTGGCGCTATGGTAGGGCGTTTCATTGGCGCCGCGGTAATGCAAAAAGTGGCCGCGGGCAAACTACTCGCCGTTAATTCATTTGCCTCATGTACACTCATTGTTGTGTCAGTATGCAGCAGCGGCAATATCGCCATGTGGTCAATTTTAGCAGTAGGTCTTTGCAACTCTATTATGTTCCCCACCATTTTCAGCTTGGCATTAAAGGGCCTAGGCCAAAAAACAGCACAAGCCTCTGGTATGTTGTGTTTAGCCATAGTTGGCGGTGCTATTGTACCGCTGCTGCAAGGTGTTATTGCTGACAACGTGGGTGTTCAACTTTCTTTCTTATTGCCGGTTATTTGCTATTTATATATTGCTTATTACGGGCTTCGTGGTGCTACCGTTAACTTGGCTGCTAGCCACAAATAAACAAGGGATTTTTATGAAACTAAGTACATATTCATTAATTGCCGCAGCATTGGTCATGGCGGGTTGTCAGCCAGCCAAGGACGATGCTAGCGCCAAGGCTAACGCTGAGCAAACCGTTAACAATACAGTACCCGACTTTTGGCCTGAAATTACCTTTAGTACAGAAAATAGCGAAGCGGTAGAAGAAAAAGTAGACGCTATTTTAGCGACTATGACCCTTGAGCAAAAAGTGGCGCAAACTATACAGCCTGAAATTCGCGATGTTACCCTTGAAGACATGCGTACCTACGGTTTTGGTTCGTACTTAAATGGCGGTGGTGCATTTCCCAATAATGATAAGCACGCTACACCTCAAGATTGGATTGCCATTGCCGATGCCATGTATCAAGCATCAATAGACGACTCTGTTGACGGAAGCACCATTCCAACCATGTGGGGAACCGATGCAGTACATGGTCACAACAACGTCATTGGCGCTACCTTGTTTCCACATAATATTGGTTTGGGTGCGATGAACGACCCTGCCATTATCACTCAAATTGCCGAAGCGACTGCCAAAGAAGTACGTGCGACTGGCATTGATTGGATATTCGCGCCAACTGTTGCGGTAGCCCGTGATGATCGTTGGGGAAGAACCTATGAAAGCTATTCAGAAGACCCTGCCATTGTAGGCGCTTATGCTAAAGCCATTGTATCTGGTATGCAAGGCGATATTGCCAGTGGCAGCATTGACGATAACCATGTTATCTCAACGGTAAAGCACTTTATTGGCGATGGCGGAACACAAGGTGGCGACGATCAAGGTAATAACATTGCTGACGAAGAAACCTTATTTCGCATTCACGCACAAGGCTACGTTGAAGGCTTAAATGCCGGCTCACAGTCGGTAATGGCCTCATTCAACAGCTGGCATGGCAAGAAAATTCACGGCAGCAAATATTTACTTACTGATGTGCTAAAAGACAAAATGGGTTTTGACGGCTTCATCGTGGGTGACTGGAACGGTCATGGTCAAATTGAAGGCTGTACTAACGAAAGCTGCCCTCAGGCTATGAATGCTGGGCTTGATGTCTTTATGGTGCCTACCAGTGCTTGGAAACCTTTGTACGAAAACACCATTGCACAGGTTAAATCTGGGGTTATTCCACAGTCTCGTTTAGACGATGCGGTACGCCGTGTATTGCGGGTTAAAGTGCGCATGGGCTTGTTTGAGCAACCTTCTCCGGCTAACCGTGCGTTATCAGGCAATAGCGAGATTATCGGTGCACAAGCCCATCGCGATATTGCTCGCGCTGCGGTTCGTAAGTCTTTAGTGATGCTTAAAAACCAAGATAAATTACTACCACTAGCACCTGATATGAACGTAGTGGTAGCGGGTGATGCTGCGCATAATATTGGCAAGCAATCAGGCGGCTGGACTATAACGTGGCAAGGCACGGGTAACCAAAATAGTGATTTCCCAGGCGCCACCTCTATTTTTGAGGGTATTGAGCAAGCGGTTAACTCAGCTGGCGGAACCGCTACGCTATTTGAAGGAACAGCGTTTGATGCACAAGGTTCAACAGACAGCAAACCTGATGTGGCGATTATCGTATTTGGTGAAAACCCTTATGCTGAAGGCAATGGCGATATTTCAAATGTTGAATATCAACGTGGCGACAAGTCAGATCTTGCGCTGTTGAAATCCTTCCAAGCCCAAGGTATTCCTGTGGTATCGGTTTTCATTACCGGTCGCCCATTGTGGGTAAACCCAGAAATTAACGCCAGTGATGCATTTGTAGTAGCCTGGTTACCTGGCTCTGAAGGCCAAGGTGTTGCCGATGTATTGTTCACCAAGCAAAATGGTGACATTAACTACCCTATGCACGGTAAATTGTCATTTTCATGGCCAGCAACGCCGAACCAAATTGTGAATAAAGATGATGGCAATACTGCACAATTTGCTTACGGTTATGGTTTAGCATTCGGCGAGTCTGATCCTATCGAAGCACCGCTGTCTGAATCAACTGGCGTTGATGCGAACGCACCGTTACCTGCTCATGATATTTACGTACTTTCTACACAAAAGCCCTGGCAGTTAATAATTAAAGACGCCTCGGGTGATACTAGGGTAGCAAGCAATACGGTGGAATCTGAAGGCGCAAGTGTACGTACCACTGACCGCATGGTGCAAGAAGATAGCCTATCGCTAACGTTTACTGACCAAGCGACTGTAGGCTTCTATTCGCCCTTCCCTGAAGATATGCGTGATTACAGTGAAGATGAATCGGCACTTGTGCTTGATGTGAAATTAGCAGAAGGCCTAGATAACCTTAGTGTGTCTATTGGTTGTAGTAGCAGTGAATGCGGTGTGTCGTTGCCGTTAAATAGCTTCGCGGCGAATTCAAACGAATGGCAGACGATTGTTATTCCTTCACGCTGTTTCGTAGAAGCAGGCGCGTCATTTGCTGAGCTTTTCTCACCATTTGCGCTTAACGCTAACGCGTCGGCATCGTTATTGGTATCTAATGTACGCTTTGAAGCAAATGCTCCTAGTGATGATGCGCTAATGTCAGACATTGCGTGCCCATAGCGAGTGATTGCTGGGCTAGCGAGTTAATGTTTAGTTTAGCTGGGCTTAGCTTCGCCTATCTGGGCTTAAGTTAACCTTACCTAGCATCTAGATTACAAACATCAAAAACGGGAGCATAGGCTCCCGTTTTTGATGTTTGTAAACTAGGTGTTTTAGTTTTTAGCCGCGATGAAACTAGTCTGATCCTTGTGGCATTAGATGAGCTGGAATAGGTGCACGTCGACTTTGGATTTTGGGCCCATACCACGTCGTAAGGTAATCTAAGATGACAGGTTCAGCCTCACCTAAGGGCCATAACTTTTGTGTGCTTTGCATCCAGCGAATAGTTTCAAGCCAACGTTCGCGGCTCATTTGATTTTGCGAAATAAGCTTAGCGGAATGACAGGCAGTACAGTGTGCAGCCACCATATTATGCCCCGTAGCATCAACAAGCCCTGTCGCGGGGTTGAGCTTATGTTCGTTAGCTAGCGTTACTAGTGATGTAGCACATAACACCGATAGCATTAGCGCGCTTCTCTGCCTGCTCATTGGCTACACTACCTTTACTGCAATGCGATGACACGCATTGTTTAAGTAACCTTTGGGGTTCCAACCAGGTAACACCATTGGCTGAGAACGGCCATTTGCATCTTCAGCTCGCGCCCAAATTTCATAGTAGCCAGCCTGCTTGAAGTTAATTTCTGAATTAAAGTGCTGCCAAGCATGCCTATTAACTGGCTTCGACAAAGTACTTTGTTGCCAAGTTTGCCCAAAATCAATTGAGGTGAACACCTTGGCTATTGAAGCTTCGCCGCTCCATGCATGCCCGCGTACTGCCAACGCTTTGCCCTTGTTGTGCTCGGCACCGGACTTGGGGTGGGTAATCAAGGATTTCACCGGCATGGCTTCAATAATACACATTTCGTCTTCTGGCACACTCGTGCCTGGTGCGACTGGTTTGCACGGCACACGATAGGCATTGCCGCCCATTTTCGCGCCATCGTGTACCCGATCGCGAATAACAATTTTAGACAGCCACTTACCCGATGTGGAAGCAGGCCAACCGCCAAACATTAACCGCATAGGGAAGCCGTTCATAAGCGGTAACGGTTCGCCATTCATTTCAAAAGCAATTAACGATTCATCTTCTAGCGCTTTGCCAATAGGTACGCCACGAGAGATAGCTGCTTTGCCCGGCGTTCGACTCAAATGCAAGTCTTCACCGTAGTAACCAATGTAGACAGCATCATCTTTGATACCTACTGCGTTAAGTACGTCTTTTAAACGTACTCCCGTCCATGACGGGCAGCCTACCGCGCCGGTAGTCCATTGATTTCCGCTGGCCGCAGGCGAAAATTCAGCTCTACCATTACCGCCACACTCAAGCGTTAATTGATAGGTGTAGTGTTTAAAATTGGCTTTAAGCTCACTTAACGTGAAAGTGCGTGATGTTGCTGCCGACTCCCCTTCAATAGTGAGTGTCCACGCATTTTCATCAAAATCTTTAGGCGTTATTTCAGGTACAATCCCGTTGTTTCGCACAAATAATTTCGACGCTGGCGTAATCTTATCGTCAAGTAAATGCGCGGGTGTTTCGGCGTTAATAGGCCTGTCGTTTAATACCACTAACCCGTCTTTACCTTCAATGCTAAAGGGCGTTTCTGTCTGTGCTAATGCTGCGGGAATAAGCCCTGCTGGCATAAAACGGCCATAAACAATTTCTGCGCCTAGTAATAATGAGAGGGTTTTAAATCCTGATAGAAAACCACGGCGTGTAAGGCCATCGGTTTTTCTGCCAAATACCTGTTCGTCGGCGGCGATAGGATTTTCGGCGTAAAGGGCATGTATACCGGTTTTGTTTACTAAAGGCTGTTGGTCTGATGATTCAGAATGCGTGCTCACACCCTGCTTAGATTTGTTTGAGATAGGCACGCATTGCCTCCTTTACGAGTGCATTTTTGACGAAAAACTAACTTAAAAAAGCTAACTCAAGAACTAGTTCAAAAACAGATAACCTAAAATAAGCAAAGCTATCCACAGGGTTTCAGTCACAATAAGTACAATAGGTAACATGCCCACTTCAGCCAATTTACCTAAGTTTGATTTCATACCGATGGCAGTAATTGATACCACAAGGAAAAAGCGTGATATCTGTGAACCTGAATCGATAACCACTTCAGGTAGGGTAACAAAACTATTTAATAGCATAAGAGCCACAAAACCCACTAAGAACACGGGTAGTTTAGGCATCTCGCCATCGAGATCCTGCACGCTGCTGTGTGCACGTTTTACTATCACCATCATGATCATAACAACAGGCAATAACATGGCAACTCGCACGAGTTTAGTGAGCGTAGCCATATCGCCGGCATCTTCAGATACCGAATAACCGGCCCCTACCACTTGGGCCACATCATGAATAGTACCGCCTAGGAAAATACCCGCTTCGGTATCGTTCATGTTTAGCTGACCTGCGATAATCGGGTAAACAATCATAGCGATAGTCGACATGGCCGTTACACCAATCACCGTGAGCAAAGTATCTCGTTCATGGTTTTTGCCAGCAGGCAGAATAGTAGAAATCGCTAATGCCGCAGAGGCGCCACAAATGGCTACCGAGCCGCCAGTTAGTGCGCCAAAGCGTTTCTGCATTCCTACGCTTTTTGCCATTACCACGCCCAACACTATGGTTGAGAAAATAGCAAAGGCAAGCATTGCCGCAGTTTGCCAACCGAGTACGACTAAGTCGTCCAAAGCAATGCGCAAACCAAGCAGCACTACACCGGCACGCAATAGCGTGCTGGCAGTGAAATCAATGCCGCATTTGCACACCCCATCGGCCTGATACAAAAATGAGATTGCCATACCCAGTAACAGCGCGAACAACATGGCAGGGGCGCCATAATGCTCACTTAAAAAAAGCGCTGCCATACCGGTTATTGTAGCAATACCAAAACCAGGCCAAATCGATTTACACTTTGCGGCAAACTCGGTCATAACAATTAACGCTCAGCAGCAACAAGTGCCACTAACACTTGGCGCTTTCTTTCACCCGAGAAGGGACGGCGGCCATGCATCGCACGATAGTTATCAACCAAGGCAACATCACCGTCTTGCCACTCGAGGTCGAAAGTAAACTGCTGCGACAATTCAGCAATTCGCTCTAACCCTTCTTTTGGAATAGCAGAGCCATCGCCAAAGGTGATGGCTGAAGATGGATTTTCACGCACACCTTTCCACCCCATGTAAGCCGCGATTAATTGGTTATAAAATGAATGTGAACCATCGCCTAAATCAATAACCGCGGGTAACTCAGGAGTAACGGCGCGTAAGCTACCATCTTCCAACCATTCCCAGCTGTAGCCGAGCTCTTTTAATTTGGCTTCGCCTTCTGCTGTACTTTTTACACTTAACGTGCTTTTCCAGCTGCGGCCTTGACCAGAATTAGCATCATCGGCAGCAGGCATGGTGGTAGTGTACTTCAAGCCTTTTTCAGCAAAATCGCTAGCAAGCGTTGGGTTTTCAGCCTTTAATGCTTCAAACAATTTATCTGAACGGCATAAGGGTGTCGCACCACCCTCGTCGGCTGCTGACTGGCAGTAAAAGAATACTTTGCTAGGTGAAATTGGCGTTTGTGCCATTTCGTGATGTAAGAAAATTTCTACATCTTTAGGCGCTTCGTTTGCAGTAAAAACCCGTTCTGTGAAATTAATGCGAACTGCATTAGATAGCGACTCTTTGTAGGTGAAGTTTGCATAACCAAAACCGGCTGAAAAAATATCAAAGGTTTCCGCAGAGTTTAAAGGAAACCCTCTAAACAACAACGCCCCCGATATGGCGAGTTGTGCTTCTAGCTCAGCCTGATTTTGTTGAATAAACATCACCGTTTCTTCAACGGTTTTACAGCCATCGTTATTCACCACAATTTGCGGGAAGACTTGACCGTTATAGCGGTGTTGGGTTGGCACATTGGCATATTCGATTGCGTTGCTCATAGTACTCTCCTAGTCGTAAATAGGGTGGAAACGATTAAAGGCTGCTTCACAGAAGTGCCCCGGATCGTTAAAACGTCGATTCATGTTAAGCGCACAAATAGCCTGCATTTCTTCGTCGGTAAGTTCAAAATCAAACAACGCTAAGTTCTCACGCATTCTTTCAGGCTTCGACGTTTTAGGGATAATGGCATTGCCACGTTGTACGCCCCAGCGAAGTACCACTTGTGCAGGTGTTCTTCCATGAGCCGTAGCTGCTTTTTTCACGACGTCTTGCTCTAGTACCGACTCCGTTTTATCCGCCATTTCTAGCTCAAGATAAGACAGTGCACCAAGTGGCGAGAACGCAGTAACGTTCATGTCGTAGTCTTTCGCTAAACGAATCAATCGTTCTTGTGTTAGGTAAGGGTGTGACTCAATTTGCAACATGGCAGGCTTGATACGGGCATAGCTCATTAGGTCGTGAAGTAGCCCAGTGTTGTAATTACACACACCAATACGGCTTACTTTTTTGCTATCTACCAAACTTTCCATGGCTTCCCATGTTTTATAAAGTGGAACAGGCGCCAACTCCATCGTTGGGTTCTCTTGCGTAGTATCGTAAAACCACTCTGGTGGATAACGAGTTTCAATAGGTACAAACTTTTGCGCTATTGGGAAATGAATAAGGTACAAGTCGATATAATCTAGCTGTAAATCGCTCAATGTTTTTTCAAGTGCTAGCGGCACATGCTCTGGCGCGTGGAAGGTATTCCAAAGCTTAGATGTGATCCAAAGCTCTTCACGGGTACAAAGACCATCTTTAATAGCACGCTGAATACCTTCGCCCACTTCTTTTTCATTACCATAATCAGCGGCACAGTCTAAATGACGATAGCCTGCCTTTATGGCCTCGTATGCTGTATCAGCACAAATGGCGGTATCTACCTTCCAGAAACCAAACCCAACCTCAGGAATTTTCTCTAACGCGTTCATATCTTTAATCCTGTTTAATAAAAAAGACTTTAGTCTTGTATAAGACATAAGTTATTATAGGACGCATGCCATGTCAACAAAGTGTTAACAAAATAAATTGGGCACTCACTTTTTGATACTCGCGAAGTGGTTTTTGTGTTTATAACGAAGTGACGTTATTGAATGACGGTCTACCGAAGCCCTTATTTTGTAGGTATAACTTTAAAGGTCCCTGGTTTTAAAGGCATCGCTATTAAAGCGTAGAATGCTGATAGGAGCTGCATTAAAAGTAGCAGCAATATGTACAGAGTGTGGCGATTTAAAAAGGTTGTGCGCTAAGCGAGTAGAAGGGTTGCTAGCCCTGATTTAATCGAGCTCTACTTGGTAATGATAGTGATCGCTCCTACATTTGCTTTCGCGATATTCAATCAGTTTACCGTCTATAGACTCTGTCACCCGTGTTACCAGCAACAACGGCTCGCCGGCCTTTATTTGTAGTAGCTTGGCATCGTTATCTGAGGCCAGTACCGCTTTAATACCGTCTCGGGTTTTAAAGACGGTTTGATTAAAATCTGTTTGGTAAAAATGGTATAAGGTATGTGGAATATCTTTGCGTTCGTGCATACCGGCAAAGTATTTAGCAGGCAGGAAAATCGTTTCCAGCATACAAAACTCGTTATCTAAAATGCGGCGACGTTCAAGTTTTGTCACTCGCTCTTTACCGGATAGATTTAGCGCGGTTTGTACGTTTTTATCTGGGGATATGAGTTCTATGCCAAGCAGCTCGGCTTTGGGTAGGTCTGCCCCCTTGCCATCAGCTTGCAACGGGAAAAATCGAAACAGGGCATCTTGTGCAGTATGCTCGGAAACGAAGGTACCTACACCCTGGCGACGTGTTACAATTTTCGTGTCGGTAAGCAAGGTTAACGCTTTACGAACTGTGCCTTGGCTAACGTTAAATTCATCAGCTAGTCTGAACTCGCTTGGCAACATTTCACCAGGCTGCCACCGGCGCTCCACAATGAGCTGCTTTATATACTCGGCAACTTGCTGATAGAGCGGTTGGAACGCAAGACTGGGACCACTTAGTTTGTGGTCGAACTGAGATGAAGACATGAAACCCTAACCTAATGCTTAATTTTTGTTGTTATATCATACACAAGAGTTATAGCGCATTTTTGATGTAAATCACACTCAACTACAGGTGTAGATGCAAAATGTTACTTGAAACCCTAGTCCCTATGTTCATTCTATTGGGCTTTGCTACTGTACTGCAAACCTTAAGTGGGTTTGGCTTTGGGTTAATGGTGGTATCTAGTTTTACCTTGTTTAATTTACTTCCCCTTACCGCCACCACTTTTTTAATTAGCGCTTTAGGGTTAGTTAACTCAACCAGTATTGTCTTGAAGAATGTTCACCTTATCCACCGCAAAGCCTTCACGCTTGTGTTGATTGGTGGCATACCTTTTATCGCAGTAGGCTATGCTCTGCTTGAATACCTTTCCGCTGGATTGTCGATTTGGTTAAATATTCTGCTTGGGCTGGCAATATTAACCTGCTGTTTGCTACTTATTGTGAAAAGAAGCCAATCTGCTGCCTCAGGCAAAGGGTGGGGCTTTTTGGTGTCTGGTGCATTGGGCGGCATATTAGGCGGGTTATTTTCTACTTTTGGGCCACCTGTTGTATTTCAGTGTTATCGCCAGAATTGGTCTGTGCACGAAGTGCGATATACCCTGCTTGCAATCTTTAGTGTTACCGCGCTTATCCGTTTAGCCATGGTACCTTTTGGGACACTGCCCGATCATACTACGGTTGTATCTACCCTCTTTGCTATCCCCCTGATCTTAATCTTTACGCGCATTGGTAGGCTACTAGCTGCGCGAGTTGAACCAAGCGTGGTAAGATTACTGGCCATTAGTACATTAGCGCTTAGTGGGCTAACCTTGATTCTTCAAAACGTGCCCCACGTGTTTAACTAAACACAGGCTAGAAGCATCAACTAATAGCAATAACGCCATTCGCCGTTTCTCATACAACCCACACTTGTAATATTTTGCACTGAAAAGTGTAATTGCTCGTTGACAGCCAAGTTACATTTCATTAACTTATGTCTTATATAAGACACGAAGAGTGAAGTGATATGAGTAATGCATTTTCGGTAACCGAGCCAGACTGGAACAGCATAAAGGCGGCAGACATTACCGCGAGCCCTTATCTGAAAGACGATCATCACCTAGCGGTGCCTACCCAATATGGCAGTTTACTATTTTCTATCAGCCAATTCGGCCTACGTATTCAGTAAGGTGGAGAAAATGCCACGTTAGATGATGGCTTTGACTATGGCATGCTTATTACTACGCCAGATACTCAGCAACTGGTTTTCACAGGCGATGAGCAACACTGCACCGTTAATGCAGGAGACTATCGTTTAGCGCTTTTTTCTGCTCCACTTCATTTCAAACTTTATCGAAACGATATTGTAGTACAAGAATCGGCTACCGACGGTCACTTTGTGCGCCAACATCGCCTACCGCCTTTCGCGAAAACCGATGCGGGCTGGATTGTTTGCCTAGAACTTGGCGACGATGAATCCATATACGGCTTAGGTGAAAAGTGGGGCAAGCTAGATAAACGCGGCCAGTTGGTTCGTTCATATAATCATGATGCACTTGGCGTAAACACGGAAAAGTCTTATAAAAATACCCCTTACGCTTGGAGCCCTGAAGGCTGGAACCTTTTTGTTCACACGCCAACGCCGGTTACGCACGGTGTGGGCTATGCGCCTTGGTCGCAGCGGGCATACGTTTGCGTGGTAGAAGACACCTTGCTAGATATGTTCTTGTATCATTGTGATAGCCCGGCGAAAAGTATTCATACTTACAGTAGCTTAACCGGCTTTGCCCCTGTTCCACCAAAGTGGAGCCTAGGCGTTATTCTTTCCAAGGCCTACTATAAAGACTCACAAGAGCTATTAGCTGTTGCCCGCGAAGTGCGTGAAAAGAACATGCCTTGCGACGTCATTACGCTAGATGGCCGAGCGTGGCAAGACACCGATACCCGTTTTGCATTTGAATGGGACCCAACTCGCTATGCCGATCCTAAGCCGGTTCTTGATGAACTAAAAGCAATGGACTTTAAAATTTGCGTATGGGAATACCCCATGATTTCAGTGAAAAATCCACTGTACGCAAAGGCCGCTGAAAAAGGCTGGTTAATTAAAGACAAACGCACGGGCGAAGCTTATCGCTACGAATGGGATTTAAGCCCCTTCGGTGAAGTACTTACGCCACTACCTGATTCAGGTATTTTAGATTTCACCCACCCTGACGCTTACGAATTTTGGAAAGAATCACACAAGCCTCTGTTCGAATTGGGTGTTGATATGATTAAAGCCGACTTTGGTGAGCAGTTAGAAGATGACAACATGCTCTCTTACAGTGGTGACTCAGGTGACCGCCTGCATAACGTATACAGCATGCTGTATAACCGCTGCGTGTACGAAGCGGCTGAGAAATACTGTAAAACCGGGCCATTTCTGTTCAGTCGTTCAGCATGGACCGGCAGCCAACGTTTTCCTGCCCAGTGGGGCGGCGATCCTCAAGCAGACTGGCATGGTCTAGCTGCGAGTATCCGCGGTAGCTTATCTTGGGGCATGTCGGGTGGTCCATTCTTCGCCACCGACATAGGCGGGTTCTATAAAGATACCCGCGACGCTGAACTCTACGTTCGCTGGGCACAGGCATCAGTATTCTCTGCTCACATGCGCCTGCATGGCATTGGCCCTCGCGAACCTTGGTCATACGGTGAAGCAGCGTCTGATGCTGTCTTTAATGCGCTAAAGCTGCGTTACCGCTTACTGCCTTATTTAGAAAAAGCTACGCAACAAGCCAGTGAAACCGGCTTACCAGTGCAGCGTTCTATGGCACTCGCTTTCCCTAACGACCCACTTGCTAGCCAGTTTGAGCAACAATTCATGTGCGGCGAAAGCTTGTTAGTGGTGCCTTGTATTGTGCCTGGCGGTAAAGTGAAGTTCTATTTACCAGAAGGTGATTGGGTTCGTTTTAATGCTGCTAGCACTTCACCTACCGACGAAGACACTTACCAAGGCGGTAAGTACTACGAGCAAATCCTAGGTTTGAATGAGCTGGCGGTATTTGTTCGCAAAGGTGAGCAAGTGGTTTTAGGCCCTGAGGTAGAACATACCGAAATGGATATGTCTGCTACCACTATGTGGCCGTAATAGTCGTCGGAGTATTAGCATGAATGTGACGCTTACCTTACTGACCTGCATGGCCTTTATGGCCGTGGTCGCCATTATTTCGTACATGAAAACGAAAGGCGAAGTGAATACCCAAGACGGCTATTTTTTAGCAGGTCGGGGGTTAACCGGCACCTTCATTGCGGGCTCGATGATCTTAACCAACCTGTCTGCAGAGCAGCTTATTGGGCTTAACGGCTCTGCGTTTGGGTACAATTTAAGTGCTATGGCATGGGAAGTTACCGCCGGTATTTCTACCATTATCATGGCGCTGATATTTTTGCCCCGCTATTTAGCGGGCGCCTTCTCCACCCTACCCGAATTTTTACGTGACCGTTTCGACGATAACGTAAGAAGAATGACCGTGGTGTTATTTATGGTGGGTTACACCTTAATTACTATTCCCTCAGTGCTCTATTCAGGCTCTATTGCCGTTCTTCGGTTGTTCGATGTGCCTGGGTTATTGAATTTAAGTTATGAAGCCAGCCTTATTGTCACCATTATTATGGTGGGCAGTATCGGTGCCTTGTACGCCATATTCGGCGGTTTAAAAGCAGTGGCAGTGTCAGATACCATTAACGGTGTGGGCCTTCTTATTGTTGGGTTATTGGTGCCTATTTTAGGCTTAATTGCATTGGGTGATGGTAGCTTCGCGGCCGGCCTAACCACTATTGCAACAACCGAAACTGAAAAGCTTAATGCCATAGGTGGGGCGGATGACCCCGTGCCCTTCGGGACTATTTTTACCGGTATGATATTGGCCAACCTGTTTTATTGGGGTACCAATCAATACGTGATTCAACGCACACTTGGTGCTAAGAACTTAATTGAAGGTCAAAAGGGCGTGTTGTTTTCGGGATACTTTAAAGTACTCGTGCCCTTTATGATGATGTTACCCGGGGTTATTGCGTATCACTTGTACCAAAATGAAAACCTGCAAACTATCGACTTGGCTTACCCCCACTTAGTGAAAGAAGTGCTACCACAATACTTGTCTGGTTTTTTCTTAGCCGTATTATTAGGGGCGGTTTTTAGCTCATTTAACTCACTATTAAATAGTGCGGCCACGCTGTTTTGTTTAGACGTATACAAACCCTTTAAGAAAGATAAGGTGAGTGATTCTCAGCTTATCCGTGTAGCCAAAATTACCAGTTTAGTTATTGCTGTGGTGTCTTTCATTACTGCGCCGCTGTTAATGCTGGCGCCAGAAGGGTTGTGGCAAATCATCCGTATCTTTACTGGTTTTTATAACATTCCCGTTATTACCATTGTACTAGTTGGTTTATTTACTAAAAATGTGCCTGCCCTTGCTGCCAAAGTCGCCATTATCTTCCACGTAATTGCCTACGCTTTATTGAAATTTGTGTGGCAAGTAGAGATTAACTTTATTCATATTTACGCTATTTTATTTGCTATCGAGCTAGGTATTATGTTGGCCATCGGTCACTTCTACCCTATGGCGAAGCCATGGCGCTTTGTACCTAAAGCAGAGGTGGATATGACACCGTGGCGCTACGCTATTCCTTGCGCAATTATACTGGTTGGCTTAATTGTTACTTTGTACCTGATGTTCTCACCAGTAGGTTTCGTGGGCGGTATTAGCAACGCCTTTATTCCCTCGTTGGTAGGGCTATGGAGCACCTGCTTTGTCGCCATCGGCATAAGCCTTAAGTGGTGGCGTGCCAGATACGAACTAGGGTTAAAACGCTTAGCACACCCATAATACAAACAGGCGGCCTTGGCCGCCTTTGTTATTTAAGATGAACATGTTCATGGTGATGCGGATGAACATGTAAATTGTCACTTTCATCCCGACAGGGCTCCCCAGGCAATTCAAATTCGATAGTGGTATGAGCCAAATTAAACGGCGCTAACCGATGTGACACCTCTTGCTTTAGAGACAGAAGTTTAGTGTTATCAATGCTGCAATTAATTACCACGTGCGCTGTTAGCACATGCTGTTCGCCATCAAGAGACCAAAAGTGAACATGATGTAGCTCTTCAACATGCTCAATGCTTAACAAGACATCAGAAATAGCCTGCTTCTGGGTATCATCAGGCGACCCTTGCAAAAACAATTTCATGGTTTGCACTACGTATCTCAGCACGTTGAATAAGATAAATAGGGTAAATAGAATAGATAGGATTGGGTCGAGAATAGGCCAATCTACAAAATGTAAAACGATAGCTACAATGAGTACTGCTACCCAGCCCATAGTGTCTTCAATAAGGTGCCAGTTGAGCACCTTTTCATTCATTGAATGGCCGCCACTTAACTTATAAGCCGCAAATCCGTTCACGCAAATGCCCATTATTGCCAAGCCCATCATGCCCTCTGTCATCGGCATTTCAGGGTTCGCCAACCGAGGAATAGCTTCTGATAAAACCCACGCTGAGCCTGCAACAAGAATGAGCCCGTTGATCATAGCGCCCAAGAGGCTCAATCGCTTAAAACCATATGAGTATTTGTCGGTAGCCGATTTATTACCCAATTTACTTAAGCACCATGCAAGGCCAATAGACAAGGTATCACCTAAATCGTGCACCGCATCGGCCATAATGGCAACACTGTTAGTTAACCACCCACCGATAAACTCTATGATGGTAAAGCAGAAGTTTAGCCAGAATGCCCAGCCTATACGGGTGCTATCAGTTTCTGCATGGCTATGTCCGTGAGCATGACCGTGAGAATGATGGTGCATTATTTGTTACTCCTTTAATAGCATGTCCACTGCATACTGAAATTATAAACCGCATCCTTGAAAACACGATACTTGTTAAAAAAACATGCAGTTTAAAGTCCGCTCAACAACACAATAATAAATTTCCGTCAGCATTCAAGTGCGTAATAAAATACTAAAAACGTCTCTCTACCCCACACAAATAAAATTTTTTTAAAAAATATTGAAAATTTTAAAATTTATGCTTGTATACAAAAGTACAACTTTAAAAAGTACCTTAAAAAAAACTTAAACATAATCAATACGTTGAACATCTGCTTTTTTTCATCTCGATAATAGTTATTAAATTCAATAAGTAAGCATGAGGTTTAACGCCTTTTAAAAGGGTAAAGACTGTGGTTATATATTTTCGCTGTCAATTGGGTTCGAATAATAACTTCAAAGCAACTCACTGATTTTAGAACAATTGTAATCTATTTCGTTAGACAGCCCCGACTAAAGGTATGAGAGGAAACAAAATGAAAAAAGAATAATGACAATAGCGCTACTTTCTACTATCTCTGCGTCAACACTTGCAGCAAGTGAAACATTTCAAGCGAATGTAGACGCGATGTCCGATGCCACTATTGCAGAGACTGCTACGCTTCACTTCGGTGCAATGCAACCGACGGTAGGCTCTGTGTGTACCATGAATGATGCGGGCTTAGTATCGGGCGATTGCGATGTTTCTAATGCTAACATTGCTATTGGTCTAATTACGGTATCAGGCTTAGCTTCGAATGTTCCTGTGAATGTAACAGTGACAGGTGCATCTGGCACCAATGTGACTTTTGAAGCGAACTACGACATCAATTCAGCTGTGGCAACACACGACAATATCGCAGACGGCACATTGACTGCGGTTACTACAGACGCATCAGGTACAGATCTTACTATCGATGTATATGGTGACATGACTGTGGACTCGGCGTTATCGCCAGGCGACTCTTATACAGCTAACTATATAGTTGACGTTACGTTCCAGTAATCGTTCGAGGCGAGCGAGCTGCGTTCGCCTATTCTTTTCTATACTCGAAATCAGAAGTAAATATGATACTGATACGGCTGTTAACACCCATTCGCCTTTCTATTTTTCTTGTTATCTCTGTTGCTCTATTTTTTTCCAGTGTGGCTAATGCAGATGTTTCGCTATCTAAATTTCGCATTTATTTTGATTCAAAATCTCGCTCAGACTCTATCCAAATACGTAACACAAGCTCAACGCCAATGTCTTACCAAGCAGAGTTATCTATTAATGCGATGACTGAGGAGGGATTAGTGTACGCGGTCACAGAAGACCCGCTTACAGCATCAACGTTTATTAGATATTCTCCAAAACGCGGCAATATTCTACCCGGAGAGCGTCAAGCGCTGCGCTTCGCGTTACGAAAGCCTGCTGGACTTGCTGATGGCGAGTACCGCGCTAATCTTCGCTTAGTAACAGAAATAGCGCCTGGTACAAACGGGAATGTAAACCTTGCCAGCAAACTTGCATACAATATTCCGATTATAGTGCGTCATGGACGCATTACCGCTGAAGCTTCAATGGTGAATCCTTCCACCATTATTTATAACGGGAAGCCACACGTACAAGTTTGGCTAAAACGTTCAGGCAATCGTTCGCTATTCGGGAACTTCATAATAGAGGATGCGAATGGGGAAGAGATCGGTGTACTGAATAACGTAGCAGTCTATCGCCCTCTTGAACGTCGAAAAGTACTGATTCCCTTGCAAAACGCCAAAAAAGGGCCCGTTGTTATTCGGTTTACTGAAATTGATAAATTTGGTGGCGATATAGCGCTATCTATTGAACACGTTATAAAATAGCAGCCTGCTAACGTGTCATGAGGATACTATCCTTCATATTCTTGTGTCTTACGGTGTTCGTCTCTTGGGCGGAACCCTGTCCTCCCATTTCTTCAACGGCTCGGGTGGCATTGGACGAAGACCAATTATTAATCAGTGTATTACGCCTTAACGGTCGTCCCCTATGGGATGGCTTTGACGTTTACCCTGTTGGTGAACGATACCTAGTTCCCGCATCTCTGTTCGCTGACGCGCTTTCCCTAGACTGGGAAATATCAATGACTCAAGGAATTATACAATCTCAAGGTAATGACGATTTCTGCAGCTTCAACTATGCATTCAATCAAGCCTTGCCTACTCTTAGTAATACGCCGCCTGATACGTTTCTTTGGGCAGCCGATGATTTTGATATCTATATCGATACACGCATGATTGCGGCTTTATTGCAGATTGAACAAACGTTTAATTATACGTTGCTTCAGCTCAACCTCACTGGCCGTCTTCCCCTAAATTCATCTTCAAACGTAAGCGCTGATAATCCGCAGCTACACTTTAAGCCTAGCGTAGTGCCTGTAAGTAAAGTGGTTGAAGATCAATATCAGTTCTTCACTTCGCCACTGGTTACCTACCGCCTATCAAAACAAGATAGTGCGACCAGCGATAATCGTTTTTCAGCCAATATAAACGCAGGGTTCGATTTCTTATATCATTCAGCAAACCTACGTGTGAGCAGAGTTGATGACACCAGTGTCCATTACCTGCGATTTGGCAAAACCTTAAACGAAAACTACCAAGGTTCTGATAACGCCTTAGACAACTTTGCCTATGAGTTTGGCGATATACAGCTGCAAAGAGATGAACTGGTTACACGCTCTGGACAGTCACTCGGCTTGATTGTACATAATGGGGATACACGGCAGCGGCGCAGTTTTTCAAGCACTAGTATTGAAGAGTTCGTATTACCCGGCTGGCGGATACAACTTTTCAGAAATGGACAATTTATCGATGAGCAATTCAGTAACGAGGAGAATAAGGTACTTTTCGAAGATATAGAAACCTTCTATGGCGCAAACTTATTCGAGTTGAAGCTATATGGGCCTGAAGGTCAGCAAGAGGTTCGAACTAAAACCGTCAATGTGGGTAATAACCAGCTAAGGCAGGGAAAATTCGATTTTTTATTTGGGCTTACCGACAATCAATTTCGCTTACTGGATGGTCAAGTATCTACCACAGGAATAGGAAAAGCCACTGTCGCCCGGCTCGGCTATGGCCTCACGGATAGCGCAACATTATCTGCTAGCGTTCAACGTCTTTGGCTGGAAGATGAAATTGCCTCGTATGTCACAGCCGGTATCAATACCCAACTTTTCGGCTCGGCACTCAAATTTGAGGTGTCAGATAAGGATACGGGTGGTTATGGTATGTTTTTAGGTTGGAACGGCAGGTTCAGCAATAACCTCAACTTGAACTTTTCTACCCGTTACTTTAACAATTTTTATAGCGATGCATACTCACAAGGCGAGGATATTAAGCACATTTCCTCGTTACGTTTGAACGGTAAAACTGAGTGGTTTGGGCGCTTTGGTTGGAACGCCAGTATGACCCACCGAGCCTATGAATTCGATGAACCCCAAAGTGCTTTTAACGTGAATTTAAATGACAACTTTCTGGGGGGGACTTTTGCTTCAGGGGTCAGCGTCTCTAACAATAGTAGCGATGCGGTCACTGGCCGATTGTATTACGCCAAAGACGTTAATGGATGGAACCTTTCTAGTGCTTGGAACTTTATTCCTTCAGATCGCTTTTCAACCGACAATTTCTATGTGTCGATGCGGTGGCCACAATCGCTCACCCAACATCGAGAAACTCGCATACGTTATAGAAGAGATACTGACAATGTCTTGGAAATTAGACACCAACACAACTGGCGCTTTGAGTCGTTAAATATTGGGTTGGCAGCCAGCGTAATGGAGGGCGGAGATTGGTCAGTAAACCTTTCCTTAACCGGCAATACGAATGTTAACCCGTATACGCAAAGTTTGAATTTTGAACGCTCAGCGGGGGCCACCGCTGGACGCATAGATGCATTTGCCTACCTAGACGATAATAGAAATTTACGTAAAGACCCTAACGAAATGCCTATAGAAGGCGTTACGTTTACGGGAAGCTCACTATGGCGTGATAAAAGTACCGATGCAAATGGAATGGTTAGGCTCAATACTGGGGCCAGAGTACAAAACCTCACCTTAAAACCAGATTCGCTTCCTGACCCATATATGTTGCCAGCCTCTGGCAAAGTACAAATACTGACCCACGCCGGCGGGGTTAATAAAACTCAATTCCCAGTACATACCTTTAATGATGTTGAGGGCACTATTTACGTAATCGGTGATTCGTCTAGCCGTGGAGCGGGTTATGTTGACATAGCACTTATCGATAATACTGAACAAATCGTCGTTAAAACGCGAACAGAGAGCGATGGCTATTTCTATGTTAACGCTATTCCCCCTGGTGAGTATCGCATTGAAATAGATAAGGATTACCTCATTCAGAAAGGCTTAACGATTCAAACCAGTACGCTTTCATTTACCGCCCTAGCACAAGGCGATTCTGTTTTTATAGATGATATTTTGCTTGCGCGAGAAGCATCTTCATCTAACGAAAACCTTGCATACCATTCTGCAACCGTTGAGCCTGTTTCAAACCCAGATACCCTCCACAAATATGAAATTCAAATTGGTATATTCAGGCATTCTCGCTCTATTTTTGAAGTGATGAAGCATTTACCCATAGCACCTGAGTCTATTCAATTTCATCGCAATCATAGTGCAGCATTAACCTATGTAACGGTAGGCAGGTTTGACCTATTTAGCGAAGCCAAAATGATATTACAAAAACTCAATCAACACCCAGCCTTTAGTCACGCATTCATAAGCCCATCAGCGCGATATACCGGTGAGCATTGGCGATTAGAGTCTGTATTAGAGGATATACAAGAACTTATTCAGAGCTCACTTCGTCAAATAGAATCCAGTTCCGCCGAACGCCTATGTCAGCTTGCCGCCTATCAAGCCCTTAGCTCAATTAATCCCATGATTTTTATCGAGCACCCTGAACTGATGCTATTGCCTAATAACCATGCGTCTCCTTCGTTTTACCGCCTTGTCGCTCCCGCGGGCGCGACATCAGTTTGTGATGATGATTATTACGATGCAAAATACCGTAGCGGCCCGCTTTCCGTCACTCGTGAAAGCTTACTAACAAAACAATAGAGGCTTTAATCGAAGCAGCTAACCTACACGTTTTCTGATGCAATATTTCTAAGCAGTTTTTGCCAAAAACCTTTCGACTAAACAATTAACATTTTATTTTTATTCGCCTGAATACAAGGTTAATTTTTTGTACTAATTGCTGTGATTTTGCTTCACACCAAATAAAACTCATATATAACATAAAGTTAAAATCACTCCTCACGTAAACACACCCACATCAAGTAAACCAAATGTTAAAAATATCAAAGAGTGTTGTTGATCTTTCAATTAACGTGCATTAATCTTATGTAAGCGCTTTCAAACAGAAAAATAACAACTTTAAATGGAAGCGCTTACAAAGCATAACTCGACGTGGTCAACGCGGCGTTTTAGATAACCATTTACTTAGCATTAGGGCTGAAGATAATGACTAAAAATGTAACTCAACTTTCTCGGATTGCTGCCGCGTTAACGGTCACAACTTTGATTGGCTGTGGTGGTGGAGCAACCACTTCTACGGATATAGACGCCGTTGACACTAGCGCCCCTGCAACAGGCTGGGAACTAGTGTGGAGCGACGAATTCGAAAATGCGACCATTGACGATAACAACTGGACACGTGAAGTTAACTGCGATGGTGGTGGCAATAATGAAGCTCAGTGCTATACCGACAGCGAGGAAAACGCATTCGTTAGTGATGGTGCATTGAGCATTGTTGCATTACCCGCTGAAGAGGGTGCACAAAAGCCTTATACATCAGCCCGTTTAATTACTCGTTACAAAGCAGATTTTAAATACGGCCGCATTGAAATGCGCGCCAAAATGCCATCGGGTCAAGGCAGTTGGCCAGCTTTTTGGATGATGCCTACTGACGAAGTGTATGGTGGCTGGCCGCGTTCGGGTGAAATCGATATTTTTGAAGCGGTTAACCTTAAAGCAGCAGATGCAGATGGCAACCCTGAAGCGCATATCTACGGCACATTACATTATGGTCAAGAATGGCCAAACAACGACAGTTCAGGCCAAGCTTATTCATTGCCTGATGGCGCTAACCCAGCAGATGACTTTCATACCTACGCGATAGAGTGGCAAGAAGGTGAAATTCGTTGGTATATGGACGACTACTTGTATGCCACCCAGCGTCGTTCTGAAGTACGTTACAACAGTAATGGCGAAGCCACTGGCTTGTCACATCGTGGTTGGTACACCGAATACTTCGAACAAGGTACGGGTGAGCTAGTTACCCATTGGGATAACGCACCATATGACCAAGAGTTTTACTTAATTCTAAACTTAGCGGTAGGTGGAGAGTGGCCTGAAGCGGTCAACGAAACGGGCATTGATGCAGAAGCATTTGAAAATGGCCAGCGCTTTGATATCGACTATGTTCGGGTTTATGAATGTGCCTCAAACCCAGATACCGGTGCTGGCTGTGAAACGGTTCGTCCAGGCTACGACTCACTTGACGATGCGCTTGTAGAAGGTGCCGCTCCAATTCCATCACCACCTTCAACAGGTATTGCAGAAAACCTGACTATTTTTGACGGTACCACCAACCCTAATTGGCCAGTATGGGATTGCTGCGGTGGTTCAACACCTGCGTTAGTAGAAGATAGCGCTGAAGGTCAGGTATATGAATTCAGCATTGGTGCAGAACCTACTGTCATGGGCTTTATTAGTCGCGAGTTATTTATTACCGAGCCAGCAGGTCAAGCATCACCCTTCGATGCCTCGCCTATGGAAGAAAACGGTAGCGTAAAATTCGACCTGAAGATGATGTCAGCCCCTAACGACACCACTGCTACTTGGTTGTTTAAGATTGAAAGTAGTGAAGGCTCTACCGCCGTCGAGCTACCTTTAATGACTGGCTATGTCGGTCCTGCTGATACCGCTGGCGATACACCTGAGCAAGGCGTATGGGAGTCATATGAGTTTCCATTAAGTGCTTTAGCTGATGCCGGTTTAGACACCAGCGCTATTGATGTCATCATGATATTCCCAGCATGGGGTGCCGGTGAAGGTGCGGTATACCGTGTAAACAATGTTGAAATTTCGCAAGAGTCTGCGTACCCAGAGTTGGTGATATTCGAAGATGAAATGAATCCAGACTGGCCGATGTGGGATTGCTGTGGCGGTTCAACTCCTACAGAAGAAATCGATAATGAAGAACATGGTTTAACAGCCGAGTTTCGTATTGGCGCAGAACCTACTGTTATGGGCTTTATCACCCGTTCAGCGTCAGGCGGTGGCGACACGCCATTTGATGCTTCTGCCTTAGCAGATGGCGGTTTACTGCAATTCGATATGCGCGTTGTTAGCATGCCAAACGACGCAAGTGCCAGCTGGTTATTTAAAGTTGAGTCTAGCGACGGTGCCACTGCGGTTGAGTTACCTATCTCTGACAGCGTTGAAGGACAAGCGCCAACTGCTGGTGAATGGCAAACCTATACCTTTCCTATTGCTGACCTACAAGCTGCTGGCCTAGACCTAAGTGCCATTGATGTGATTATGGTATTTCCAACTTGGGCAGCAGGTGAAGGCGCGGTATATCGCTTAGATAATGTTAAGTTTTACCACCCAGATGGCGACACCCCTGCTGCAACCGAATTAACTATATTCGCTGATACAGCGGCTGACCAATGGTCAATTTGGGATTGCTGCGGCGGCTCTACACCCACAGAAGAAGTGGATGATGCCGACCACGGCACAGTGGCAGAATTCCGTATTGGTGCGACACCTACCGTAATGGGCTTTCTTGCCGACGACGATGTTTATTTTGATGCCTCTTCATTGCTTTCAACAGGCGTAGTGCGCTTCGAAATGAAAGTAAGCTCGGCGCCTAACGATGCATCAGCACCTTGGCTCTTTAAGATTGAATCAGGCGATACCTCAACCGCCGTTGAGCTTGCTATTTCAGAGAGCCTTGAAGGCGCAGATCCAATTACTGGCGAATGGCAGACCTACACCTTTCCACTTCAAACCTTGTATGACGCTGGGCTAGACATCAGCGCTATCGATGTTGTGATGGTGTTCCCAGCGTGGGGCGCCGGTGAAGGTGCGGTATACCGTATAGATAATGCTGAAATTGCAGCGCAATAACAAAGCTTCTGCCGCTTGCACACTCAAGCGGCAGCAATAAATTGATAAAGATTTAGTAGGTCAATTATGAAAAATACAACATTTAAAAAGACCCAGCTCGCCACATCAATGGCTTTGTTGTTGGGTTCAACTTTGGCATTTTCTACTTCTGCGCAAGAAGTAGAAAGACCAGAAACGCAAACGTCAGAAGCTGCGGCCTCTGACAATAGCGTACCAAGTGAAGTTGAAGTTATTCAGGTTAGCGGTATTCGCGGCAGTATGATTCGTTCAATGGACGTAAAACGCAGCTCAAGCGGCGTTGTAGATGCCATCTCGGCAGAAGAATTAGGTAAGTTTCCAGATACTAACCTTGCGGAATCGTTACAGCGCATTACCGGTGTGACTATCAGCCGTTCTAACGGTGAAGGTAGCCAAATTACCGTTCGTGGTTTTGGCCCAGAATTTAACTTGGTGACACTTAACGGTCGTCAAATGCCAGGTACCGGCTTCACCCGTTCATTTAACTTAGAGAACTTGTCATCTGAAGGGGTGAGTACTCTTGAGCTACACAAGACAGCCCGTGCTGAAAACCCAAGTGGTGGGTTAGGTGCTACGGTAAATATCATTACCATGAAGCCTCTTTCTCGCCCTGGTCAACAAGCCTCGTTTTCGGCGAAGGGCATTTACGACACCTCTAATGTTGAAGGCGATGATGTAACACCAGAAATTGCTGGGGTCTACAGCAACACCTTCGCTGACGATATGTTTGGTTTTGGGGTGTCTTTTTCTCATCAAGAACGTGATTTCCAACAACAGGCTGCCAGTGTTCAAGGTTGGGTGTTGCAAGAAAACGCAGATTTACCAGATTTAGATGCTGCTAACGTTATCGATAATCGTACCAATATCACTGATGCTGCCTTCTTTCCAAAAGATATGAACTACAGCATTAATGATATACAGCGCGAACGCTCAAATGGTCAAGTTACCTTTCAATTCCGCCCTGTAGATAATTTCACTGCTACTGTTGATTACACCGCTACTCGCGCCACAACTGGCACAAATACGGTTGGCTGGGGTATATGGAATAACTTTGGCTCTAACATCAATGCTTACGAGTTAGATGCCAATGGTACCGCCGTTTATGCTGATATTAGCGGCGACGATGCTTCATTTACTGCAAGCAGAAATACAACACGGGTTGATGCACGCTCTTTAGGTGTAAATTTAGATTGGGAATTGAATGACGACTGGTTTTTCACTCTTGATTACCATGATTCGTACAATGAAACCGACAATGGCTACGATGAAGGGTTAGGTAGTGCAGGCCAAGTTATTTTGGGTTCTGATCAACTTATCTCTAAGGTATATGACTACCGTGAAGGTGAAATTCCACAAGTTTTTGTTAACTGGAATAACGGCACGAACGAAATTAACCCAGGTGAAATTGATTCTAACTTCAGCCAGTTCATCTATTCTCCAGGCCGCTCTGACATCGAGCAGCTTCAGTTAGACGGAACCTGGTTCAACTCAGCCTTTGATATTCCATTGGTAAAAATTGATTTTGGTTATGCACGAACTGAGCAAACCTTAACAGGATTTACCGCATGGAGTGGCTTGCGTGGCGGGCCGGGCTTCAGCCCTTCTTACACTGAAATATTCCCAGACGATATGTTCGTCAGAAACGACACCAGCGGCTTCCTAGACGCATTCTCTGGTGGCGGCGCTAGCATGAATCCTGGGTACTATTACACGTTTGACTTTGATGAAGCCGTTGCTCGTCAGCTAGCTTACCTTACCGCTGACGTGGTAGGTGAAAGTAACGCTTACTCGATTGACCCTTATTTCAGTGGCGATCCGTCAGTGAGTAATGTTGAAGAGACCACCGACTCTATTTATGTACAATCAGAGTGGGAATTCGAAGTTAGCGATTACTATGTTCAAGTAAACGCTGGCCTGCGCTATGAAGAAACGGAAGTACCTAGTGCCGCAGAAGTTCGCGTGCCAACTCAAGTTAACTGGGTAGCAGCGTCAGAATGGATAACCCAATTTGAGGCTGACTTACAGCTTCAAGACTTTACGGGTGAGTACGATGTATTGCTACCGATGTTGGATATTAAAGTAGACGTCACCGACGACGTAGTAGCCCGTTTCTCATGGGGTAAATCGATTACTCGTGCGCCTATCGGTCTACTACAAGGTGGCCGTTCATTCAGCGGAAGCCCTAAAATTGGTTCTCGTACGGCAACAGAAGGCAATACAAGCTTGTTACCTTACGAATCAACTAACTTAGACCTTTCTTTTGAATGGTACTACGACGAAGCCAGTTACGCGTCTGTCGGTTTATTTAGAAAGTCAGTTAAAAACTATATTTCGTATTCAGCATCTGAAGAAACCTTCGAAGGCTTGAACGATATTTATCAAGGTCCTCGTTGGAACGAAGCAGTATCAGCGTTAGAAGCAGCAGGCGTGCAAGCAACTGACAGTGCTATCTATGGATACTTTGTAGATAACGGCTATGCAGATGCCGATGGCGTAGTAACTCCTAACGCAGATGACCCCTTAATTACATGGCGTGTAACCAAACCTCGTAACCTAAGCGATACACGAACGGTAGAGGGTATTGAACTCGCGGTTCAACATACATTTGGTGATACTGGCTTTGGTGTAGGTGCAAACGCAACCTTAGTAGATGGCGATGTGAAGTATGACCCTTACGACTTAAGCTCTGAGCAAAATCCGCTTGTGGGTATTAGTGATTCAGCTAACTTCCAAGTGTTTTATGAAAAAGAAGGCTTATCTGTGAAGGTGACGTATGCATGGCGTTCTGACTACATAGTTGGTATTGGTCAAGACCAAGGCTCTGCAGATAACCCAGCAACCCAGTTCGATACTTATGGACAGGTTGATGCCAGCGTAAACTACGATGTGAACGAAAACCTAACCGTGTTCCTTGAAGGCGTAAACATTAACGATGAAACTGAACAAGGTTACGGACGTTTTGAAGAGCAGTTCTTATTTGCTCGTCAATATGGTCCTCGCTACACTTTCGGTGCGCGCTACACCTTCTAATCCTTTACGCCTGAAGGCCGTATTTAGAGGTAATAGGTTAGAAGTTATAGTTTAGAAGTCATAGTTAAAAGCACTAACTAAAAAAATAAAAGCGGCGTAGAAATAAACCTCTACGCCGCTTTTTTTATTGTTAATTTTTCACGTGGCTACGCAAGAGCCGCCGTATAAACTTCGAGGGTACTATTGCCCCGCTGGCAGTTGCTCTAATCTCAAGCCTTTTGCAGTGCGATGAGGGAAGCCTTCCCAATAAGTATGTTCTGCCTTCGGTTTTCCATCTTCATCCATGGCCCACACGCCGTCATTTGATACTGGTACTAGGTCTAAATAAGCTTGCATTCCACTATCGTTTTTAAGGTATTTACCTAACCATGCGGTAACAAAGTGCTGTGCAATATTGTTCATGCGTGCGTTATTCCATACCGCGTCGATATAGTGTGAACTCACATCAAAACCTAGTGCTTCATCAAATACAAAAGACTCTTCAGGCGCTGGCATAACTGCACCTGCATTGTGGTTTGCGTTGTCGTAGGTTAGCAAGGTGCGATCTACGTTTTTTGCACCTTCCCAAATGGCTCGCACGCCTTTTTTATACCCTGACACATCATCTTGTGAACCTGCCACCAGCATCATAGGAATAGCCACACTGTCTAAATTAAACATACGGTAATTCATACCCCAAGGCGCAAAACCAATAATCGTTTTGACACGAGAGTCGACCTTGTCTCTAATACCAGTTTGATGGCGAGCCAAGGTACCAAAGGGCGCACTCAGCTTGCTATTTACCGCTTGTTCGGTAATGCCAGCACCCGCGTTAATTACCGCACCATATCCCCCCATAGAATAGCCAATAATACCTGTGTTACTGGCATCGGCTAATTGGTATAAGAATGAACCTTCCTCTTTTGCCATGGTTTCAATTTGCGATAGCACGAATAACTGATCGACAGAGCGATTCACTAACGTAGATGCAAAGGCCGCTTGTGTACGATAGGTAGAGTCGGTGTGGTCAATCGATACCACTACATAGCCTTTAGAAGCGATATTTTCCGCTAAATGCGCTAATAAAAAACGGTTACCGGGATATCCATGAGATACCAATACTAATGGAAAGGCTTTTTTCGTTTCTAAAGGCGCAGCATCTCTTACCGCTTTACCATGCAATTCAACCTGCTGTTTGCCATCGCGAATAAATGCGTTTAACACTGTATTGCCAGTACTACCCTGCTCTGCCGGATACCAAACCTCTAGGGTTAGTGGGCGGTCATAAGTAGGAAGTGGGTTTGGCTTAGCCTTAGTAGCATCAAGAGCAAGAATATCAATCTGCTTAGGGTTGACCACCTCAAGCTTGCGAACCCCAATAGCATACTCGCCATAGGCTGAAAGTGCTGGTGCATCAGAGCGTTGAGTATCAATTCTATTCTCTGCATAACTGCCTGTCGCACTACCTATGCATAACACAATACATAGGCCTTTAAACAAAATACTTTTACTAACACCCATACCTAACTTCCTTCCATACATTTTGATATTCCTAGTTAAATCAATAATTATGCTCACATAACTGTGACACTTTAGGGATAGCATTAAAAGCACATTAACCAAATTACGTATTAAATTTGGCCCACCCTACTTTTATGCCTCTACACCCCCTAAATTTACCGGTCTAATGCAAGACAAACCAGCAGCCTTATTGTTATAAACTTGTATAAATAAAACATATAACGACTATTTACGAACTAACAAAATCCACCACTAACAAACTTAACCCCATAAATAACATACACTTAACCAAAACAAATCAAATTCAAACTGACTTTGCATCCACCAAACACTTAATTAACAAAAAGATTCCAATTGATTTACTTTTTGGTTAAATTTTGACTATCTTCTGTCTTATATAAGACAAATGAGCAAGACAAAAAGATAAACAGGCATTACGCGTTAACTACAACGTAAGCGAAATTGAAGAGAAGACCGTCGGACACACGGCAAATATAACTGGACTAAACCCATAAAAAAGAATTCGTGGAGAACACCATGTTACTAAGACCTAGCACACTACATTCAAGTATTACTCGGGCATTAGCCATTGGTACTTGTATGACCATTGGCTTTGCTGCCAGCGCACAAGAAGCAGAACCTGCTGAGCCTAAAGGGCTCGAAAAAATAACCGTTACCTCACAAAAGCGTGTAGAAAGCTTAAATGAAGTGCCGGTTGCGGTTTCTGTTTTACGCGAAGACCAAATTAACGCTGCATTTTCTAACAACATTGAAGGTCTACAAGCATTAGTACCATCGGTCAGTTTCCGAAAAGGTAACACCACTCGGAACTCCGCCATTACCGTTCGTGGTATTGGGACTATTTCATTTAGTGTGGCTGCTGAGCCGAGTGTCTCTACAGTAGTAGACGGCGTTGTGTTAGGCCGTGCCGGTCAAGCGTTTGTTGACTTATATGACCTTGAGCGCATTGAAGTATTACGTGGCCCGCAGGGTACCTTGTTTGGTAAAAATGCGTCTGCCGGTGTGGTTAACATTACTACTAAACGCCCTTCTGATGAATTTGAAGGCACTGCGGAAGTATCCTTGTTTCAAGACAATGAATACCGTTTAAAAACCAGTGTATCTGGTGCGTTAAACGATAATGTAAACGGTAGCCTAACCGTACTTAAATCACAGTTCGACGGCTATATTAAAAACGTTTATAACAATGAAATGACCAACGGCTACGATAAAGAAGGCGTTCGTGCCATGCTTGATATGGAAGCGGGTAACGACACTGATGTGCTTTTCATCTTTGAAAACGTGAAATCTGATGATAGCTGTTGTGCCGATTTAGAACTTTCACCAAGTGGTCGTCACCCTGATTCTGAAGCACTACCTAACAGTACTGGTACTGGTGACTTAGATTTAGAACAGCGCCTTATTGATCATGACTTTGAAACTCGCACATTAGATGAAACCACAGGTTTCTCAATGCAAGTTGACACCATGTTTGGTGACCATCAGTTCACTTCAATCACGGCTTACCGCGATTGGGACAATACAGAATTCCGTGAAGGTGACTTCACCTCAACTGCGGGCACCCGTCCTTTCCCTGTGTTTGGCGAACCGTTTCAGTTACATGATATTGGCGCACAAAACTGGAAGCAAACGTCACAAGAATTCCGCATAGCATCGCCTGTGGGTGAGGCATTCGATTATCAAGTGGGTGCGTTCTGGTGGACACAAAAATCTGAACGTAACTTTACCCGTGATGCAAGTTGTCAAAATAACGATTTACAATTCCCTAAGGCTATCAGCGCTTACTTAACTGACACCTTAGGTATAGCTGATCCAACTGACGATCAAGTTAACCAGTTTATTGCTGATGAAGGTCTTAGCTGTAATTCAAACGATATTGTTAGCGCAACCGCTTACATGGAAACGCAGTTTGATAACTGGGCATTATTTGCTGATGGTAAATACCATATTAATGACGACTTGCGTCTGCTATTCGGTATTCGTTATACCGATGATGAAGTTAGCTACTCACATAACCGAAGCAGTAATGACCAATACAGCCGTACTGGTGTAGGTGTACGTAGCTTCGATACTGACTACAGCGGCAAGACTGACGAAACTAATGTATCAGGCAAGTTGGGTGTGCAGTATGACTTAACTGATAACAGCATGACTTATTTCACCTTCTCACAAGGCTACAAAGGCCCTGCGTTTAACGTGTTCTACAACATGTCAGACACAGATACCTTGCCTATTGGTGAAGAAACATCGGATGCTTACGAGCTAGGTTATAAGTACGCTAGCCGCAGCGTAATCTTTAACGCTGCTATTTTCAGAACGGATATCGATGGTTTTCAAGCAAATAACTCAGAGTTACTTGATTCAGTTACTATCACTCGCTTAACCAATGCAGGGTCGGTCACCACACAGGGTTTCGAGTTTGATTTCATGTGGCAAGCAACAGATAACCTCTCGTTAACTGGTGGTTTATCGAAAGTAGATGCTGAAGTAGATGAGTTCTTATGCCCAGTTAGTGACCCAACCTGTACTGGTAGTTCAGGCGCTGACTTGCCTTTCTCTCCAGACCTAAAATACTCTGTAACCGGTGAGTACATTTGGGAAATGGACAACATGGATATCATTTTAAACGGCTCGTACGTTTACACTGATGAAATGTTCGTGGGTGCACCTGGTGCATTTGCCGCCGAAAACGACCCGGCAGTATTACCTGACTACGCTATTGTGAATGCAAGCTTTGCGTTTTCGTTCCAAGATGATGACTACCGCATCAGCCTTATCGGTAAGAACTTAACTGACGAAAGCTATGTAACCACCTACAGCGGCGATAACTTCCGTTATCAAATCCCTCGTGATGCAGACCGTTACTTCGGTGTGCAGCTACGCGCTAAGTTCTAAAAACAAGTTATACATGTGTGTTTAAGGCGCCTATATGGCGCCTTTTTTGTTCGCTTTTCACCCTTTGGGCCCAGTTATTAAGAGTGTGCATACCTTTCAACTGGGGTCTTATTTCCTTCGCGGCTTAAAACCAAAAGCCGTGTTGCGCTCGTGGTGTTGCAGCTCTGCCAAAGCCTGTTGCTGCTGTTCACTAGGCGTTAGCGTCGTGCAATTCGGCGACGTTACCTGCCATCCACCTTCGCCAACCGTGTTTTGGTGGGCATGATCTATTTGGTTATGACTTAGTTGGTTGTGTCTTGGTTGGCTATAACTTAGCTGGGTGCCATTTAGTTGAGTATGAAGACTGGGGGGAGATTTACTCTGATAACCTTTTTCATCAAGCGAGAAGGTTGTATTAGGTTGAAGGGCCGCAGGAACAACATGGGTAGCAACAATGACTAACCGCGAATGCGCACTCTCATTAATGACCTCTGCGACGCGCTGCTGTGCTTCGTAGTCTAGCCCTTCAAAAGGCTCATCAATTAACAACACATCGGGCATCGCTAGTAAGGCTCTGGCCAATGCTAAACGCTTACCTTCACCGCCAGATAACGCCCTTCCTCCTTTACCAACCCATTCAGCCAAGGTAGTAAGGTGCTGCAAACCAACCCGGGCTAAAACATTGTGCATAGCATCTTCGCTTATTCCAGACGCTGCCGGATCTAAATTGAGTTTAATAGTACCGGCCAAAATGATGGGTTGCTGTTCAACATAAATCCATTTTTCTAGCATGCCTTGCGGGGTGGCAACATTGTCTATAGAGCGTCGACCTTCAAAAGGAAGGAGCCCGCATATTGCTTGTAGTACGCTCGACTTACCGCACCCCGAATAGCCTTTAATCACATTCAGCCCTAATGCCTCAAACTGCATATTGACCGCTGGTAGGTTTCTTTCTTTAGCGATAAAACCCGTTAAAGAAAGTGACATGCTGGGTTTATGGGCATTTAGTAAGGGCAAAGGCTGGGTGTGCATTGCGTGTAGCTCTGCCTTGCTATGTCGCCACTTAGCAAGCTTCACGACACTGCTGAAAGTGGCGCTCGCCCAGTCCGGCGCAGCCAACAGCACCATTGGCGTAATGAGTGCTAGCGGAACAAAATAGGCTGCCGTATTGGCAGTCAAAACAACCAGCGCCACTAAAGTGAACACGCCACCTTGGAACAGCCACATAGCTTTAGACACTAGCGCCTGCTCTTTTAGTTGTGCATCTTGTACGCGCTGAGTAGAGGGTGCATTAAACAAGCCCTTTACCGTTTTTGACTTAAGGTGCCATAAACTACTTGCTTGAAAAAACGTCGCGCTTTGTTGCCGAAATTCAAGCTCTGCCTCAGCCGAACTAGCCACAGCTTTCAGTCCGTAAACCGCAGTAACAACGCTAATTACCAACCACACTATGGCTAGGGCTATGAAAAAACCATAACCTGGCACATTAATGAAATACCCCGTGAGCAACAAGCCTGTCATTAGCAGCATAACTGAGGCTAATGGAGAAACCCACGCAATAAAAGCTGAGGCAAGTTGCTCAGTGTGGTTCGCGAGCGCTTCAACTGTCCATGCTTTGCTTTCAAGGCGTTTTGCCGCTAATTGCTCAAACACAGCTAACCGTGCTTTGGCAATTCGGGTTAATAAATCCTTGTGTCCTAGCCACATGGTGGTGTAACCAGAAGCGATACGAAGTAGTGCGAGCCCACGAATCACCACCGCAGGGATCACGTAGTTAAACCCTAAAGGAGCTATTGCGCTAATGGCAATAAACCAAGATGAAATGATAAGAATACTCAAACCCGCTATACCATGAAGCAAGGCTAAGCCCAGCGCGCCATACGCAGCCATTGATGTCTGCCCGGTGAGTGACGAAGACGCTTTTGATGTAGCTATACCTTGCGCAGATACAGCAGGCTTTATAGATTTGGGGGTAGATTTCATTTCACGGTTACTTCGCCATCTGCAATACGCCAATGGGTGTCAAACCAATGCGCAGGCAATAATTTATGCGACGCCCAAATAACGGTTTTGTCTTGTGTGACGCGAGCAATAAGTTGTGAAAGACGGTGGTGCTGCTCATCGGGGATATGCGCAGTGGGCTCATCTAACAACCAAATATCAGGGTTTCTTAACAGTCCGCGAGCTAACGCAAGCCGCTGCGCTTCGCCACCAGAGAGGCTGGGATACTCGGTCATCAAGGTATCTAGGCCATTAGGCAGCGACGAAAGCCAATCCGCTAACTCAACTGAATTTAGCACCTCGCACAACGCACTATCGCTATAGTGGGCATCCAGTAAAAGGTTGTCTCTCACACTGCCAGGTAAAACAACTGGGGTTTGACTCACCCATACATAGCTTCCGTCAAAGCTTTGGGAAGCTTTACGCTGACCCGCTAGGGCCTCAAGCAATACCGTTTTACCGCTACCAGAAACGCCGTTTAGGCGAATATGCTCTCCTAAAGCAACCTTCAGGTGTTCGGCTTTAAGCAAGTTAGACACTCGAAAATCTTGCGCATCAAACCCCACAAACGGTTTGTTCTTCATTTCGCCTTTAGTCACTTCTCTTTCCTGGGCAGGCGCATTGTCGTTCAACGTAGTAAATAAGGGAAATAAACACTCGCTGGCCGCTTCAGCTTCAGCTTTTTGGTGATAAACCTGCCCGAGCTTTTTCATTTCGCTCAAAATCAGTGGCACAGAAAGCAACACCCAAAGCCCTTGCTGTAAGGAAATTTCAGGCCCCAAGTTAAGCTCGCCGAGCAGTGAAAAACCAATAAATACCGCAACTAAGGCTACCGATAAAGTGGCAAAAAAATCCAATACTGACGATGATAAAAATGCGACGCCTACCACCCGCATGGTGCGCTTGTTAAGTTGTTCACTGGCGTTATTAAGTAACCGCATTTGCGTGTTGTGTGCACGATAACTCGCCATTAAAGGCAGTGCATTGAGTCTATCGGTAAATAACCCGCCAAGCCGCTCAAGTGCCACAAAATGCTTGCGATGTAAGCTCGCGGCACCTTTCCCGACAATGACCATAAACAAAGGAACAATCGGCAGGGCTACAGCTAACCCCATACCTATGACAGGGTTTACGTAAAAAATAACCACTAGCGCCATCAATGGGACAAGCACAGCAACATATTGCTGTACGCGGTAATCGAAAGCCCAGTTGGCGATAGCGCGAATATGCTTCACCCAAAGTGTTTGCCAGTAAAAAAGGGAATGTTGACGAATGAGGGCGTGCTGTTGCTCGGCGAAGATAAGTTGTAAGTTTTGCTCCATAGCCTGCATTAACTGGCTTTTGTATGACAACGTTAGCGTGTTCACTAACCCTTGAACTATCCAACAAATAAACAGCGCAACGCATAAACCTTTAATATGAAACAGGCTTGCTCTATGAGTATCGACCACCCATTCGTGCATGGCATGAGCGAAAAAATAGAAAGCGACAATCAGTGAAAAAAGAGACAGACACTTGACTAAAGTAATTATTAAAACCCGTCTGCGCACGCCAAGCTTGTGCGTATTATCGAGTTGATTAAACTTAGCTTGAAATGTCTGCCTGTCTAACTTTATCATTGACTTTATCGCACTGCCTATCTTTTAAAATAGCGGGTTAAAATAACTGATTAAGTAAAGACAACGAGCCTTGAAAACACAAGGTCGTTGCCTTTTACGTTTTATATTACGCTATGAATATTAATCAGTTATTCGGCGTCTTCTGGACGGTCCATGTCTTCGGTAGACTCAAGCCACATGGCATTTAAAATACCGAATGAACATGCTAGCAGTACGCCGAGGATCCAAGTGAAATACCACATATGCTACTCCTTAATAAATAGTGTGAGATTGATCTAAGTCGCTATTTTTGACTCGGCCACGCATTACATAATAGCCATAGGCGGTATAGCACAAGATGATAGGCACAAAGATACAAGCCACAATGAACATGATATTTAGAGTTAAATGACTAGAGGTGGCATCCCATACCGTAAGACTAGCTTCTGGCATAGTGATACTGGGCATTAAGAACGGGAACATTGAGAAGCCCGCAGTTAAAATAACGCCAGTAATCAGTAGTGCACTTGAAACAAATGCCATCCCTGCATTCCCTTTGCGAGAAAACATGGCACATGCAAGCCCTGCTACCACACCTAATACAGGTGCAAGCATCATCCATGGATATCGTGAGTAGTTCGTCATCCATGCACCCGCTTCAATAGCGACTTCTTTTTTCATTGGATTTGAGGTGGCTAAGGTATCTACGGTAGAGGTAATGACAAAACCATCTAACCCAAAGGCTACCCACGCACCGGCAATCAAAAACAAGGCTACTGCCACTAGGCTTAATATAAACGACGTTACACGTGCTCTAGATTCAATGAAACCATCCGTTTTCATTTGTAACCAGGTAGCGCCGTGATTCAGTAAGATAGCCACTGACAATAATCCAGATACAAGCGCAAATGGAGTAAGCAAACCAAAGAAAGAGCCGGTGTACGTTGATTTAAGTGTGTTGTCGAATTCAAACGGCACACCTAATAACAAGTTACCAAAGGCCACGCCAAAAATAAGCGCAGGAATGAAACCACCAGCAAACAATGCCCAATCCCATGCTTTTCGCCACTGAGCATTTGGCAGTTTACTGCGATAATCAAATCCAATTGGACGCATCCAAAGCGCAATTAGCGTTAGCGCTAGGGCTAAGTAAAACCCTGAGAAAGCAGTAGCATAAATCATCGGCCAGGCTGCAAAAATGGCACCACCTGCCGTAATAAACCACACTTGATTTCCATCCCAATGCGGCCCAATGGTATTAATCATTACGCGACGTTCTTTGTCTGTTTTACCAATAATGGTCAGCAGTGAACCTACACCTAAATCGAACCCATCTGTTACTGCGAAACCAATCAATAGCACACCAATAAGGCACCACCAGGCTACGCGAAGAAATTCATAATCAATCATGCGTTTGCTCCTTTTGCATCAAAGTCGATTAGGTCGTCATCTTCATCACTATGATTATCTTCAGGCGGTACTGGCCCTTTTTTGGCGAACTTCTTCATCAAGTAAAAAGCAACAATGAACATTACAGTGTAAAACGCTGAGTAGGCGACTAACGTAGTAACAATGTCAGAAATAGACAAATTAGACGTTGATGCATGCACTGGCAGAATCTCTGCAATGGACCAAGGCTGGCGACCAAACTCAGCCACAAACCAACCGGCTTCACACGCAACCCAAGGCAGCGGCAAGCTATACAATGATGCTTTCAACAACCAGCGAGGCTGCGTAATTTTATGTTGAGTGCTGTAATAGAAGGCAGCCAAGAATACGGCTAGCATAATAAAGCCTGATACCACCATTAATCGGAAACTCCAAAATAAGGGGGCGACTTTAGGAATACTGTAATCTACTGCTTTTTTTAAGGCCGCTTCAGAAGGCTGTGTGACATCATCCGTAAATGGCTCTAATAACATGGCATAGCCCATATTATCTTTATGTGCGTCAAACAGGGCTTGTTCGTCTGCAGAAGCCGTTCCATCTCGAACACTATCGAGCAAACCGTACGCTTTAATACCATCAAGAATACGTAAGCGGTTTTCTGCTTTAATATCTTTTAAGCCTTTCACTTCCTCGGTAAGTGAACGAGTAGCAATAATGCCCATCGCCCAAGGAATTTGAAGTGCGTATTCGGTTTCCTCTTTTTCATCATTAGGAATACCAAATACGGTAAAAGGCGCAGGTGCTGGGTGGGTCTCATATTCCGCTTCAACCGCAGCCAATTTCACTTTTTGCACTTCACCTAATTCGTAACCACTTTCGTCACCAAGCACAATCACTGACAAGGTAGCCGCTAGGCCGAAGCTAGCCGCAATAGCGAAAGAACGACGGGCAAATGCGATATGCTTGTGGTTAAGTAGGTAATAACTAGAAATAGCCAATACAAACATGGCACCTGTTACGTAGCCCGCTGAGACGGTATGCACAAACTTTACTTGCGCGACAGGATTGAAGATAACCTCGGCAAAACTTGTCATTTCCATGCGCATGGCTTCAAAGTTAAATTCTGCGCCTACAGGGTATTGCATCCAACCATTGGCAATGAGTATCCATAGAGCTGAGAAGTTAGAACCAATAGCCACCAACCAAGTGGTCATTAAGTGTCTTCCCTTCGACATTTTATCCCAGCCGAAGAAGAACAATCCAACGAAAGTCGATTCTAGGAAGAACGCCATCAGACCTTCAATAGCCAGCGGTGCCCCAAAAATATCCCCTACATAGTGAGAATAGTAGGACCAATTCATACCGAACTGAAACTCCATAGTGAGGCCGGTAGCCACACCAATGGCGAAGTTAATACCAAACAACTTGCCCCAAAACTGAGTCATTTGTTTGTAAATTTCTTTGCCTGTCATCACATAAACGGATTCCATAATGGCAAGCATGAAACTCAACCCTAAGGTTAAGGGCACAAATATAAAGTGGAACATCGCAGTTAGCGCAAATTGCCACCGCGATAGCTCGACTAACGTATCGCTCATGGGTTTTCTCCCTAGTTAAAAAACAGTACGGCAAGCCGCTAAAATTCTTTTAAATCAATAACCTTAAAAATAAGGCCGCACCGTAAGACTTGTACTTCTGACGGAGGTTTAGCAAGCTTTGCGCCAGCTATGGCACGATTGCCCATCACCACCTGTATTCCCTACCATGCGGCGCAATTATTCCACTAAGTCGAACCAGCCGCGTTGATCCATCTCAAACAAGATGAGAGGAAATTGCGCCAAAAATGACAATTCCCGCCATTTTTGACAAATAAAAATTAAATGAAGTAATAGGTCAAAAAATCTGAAAGTGGAGGGTTTGCAAAAAGCACTGGAAAGGAATTAGGTGAATAGAAATAAGTAAAGAGAGTAAGAAGAAATAAGCGAGAGGCGATAGAGATGCAACTGAGCCAGTAAAGGCCCGTTGCATCTTCTAAATAAAGAAATGGCTATTCGGGTGAATAGGTAAGCGTGAAAGCCCCTCTTAAACTGCCCGGCGCTAAACCCGTGGCGGTATCTTCAGGGTATTTCTCTTTAATAATATCTAACACTGCTGGGGCCACGTTATTGCCATGACAGGCTGTACATACTTGCCCCGTAACAATCGCTGACATATAGCGCAATTCACCTGTTTCTTCATTCCACTGTGATGCCTCTAGCGGCATAGGCAATTGCTTAGATAAGGCATCTGCAAACTCGTGCAATTGGGTTTCTTCCCATGCATCTGGTTGGTTGTCTTGGTTACGCACTTGCAGCGCGGTGCGCCCTACCGTCCAACCATCCTTCTTGAGCGCTTCTGCAATAGGCCCAGCAGCCACATAGCACTCTTCTACCCCTGCTTCCAAACCACCTTTTGAAATAGCTTGCTGAAGCCTCGACTTTAACGCGCCCCCTAGTGCTTTGGCATTGCTACGTGCTTGATTTAGCTTATCTTCGGGGCCTGCCAGGGTGGTTTCAGTTGCGTGTTGTGTAGCTATGCTGTCTTGCGGCTGCGGCATTTCAGCCGCTAGCGCGGTTGATAGTACGATTAATAGTGAAGCAGATAAAAAGAACCCACTTATCACAACAGCCGTTAATCTCGTTTTCATATTCTTTTCCTCAATGGGGAGCATTACCTACCAAGATACGTACAAGGCTCGTGCCAATGTGATACCTTAAACCTAGATTAATTACCTTATGGGTGTAGGTTGTATCTATACCGCATGCGCACCCACCCCGTATCGCTAGGTGAAGCTGTTACATGAATATCTCGATTGTTCAGGCAATGATAGATGCCATCGATAAACCCGCTATTTTCATTAATCATCAGTATGTAATAGAGGCGGTTAACCAGCCTTATCGCAATACCTACCCTGTGGATATTATTCCGGGTAAAAGTCAGTGTTTTAAGGTGTCACACGGTAATACTAAGCCTTGTGATCAATGCGGTGAAAGCTGCCCTATTCAGCAATGCAAAGACACCGGCCGGACTGCAAGTGTGGTTCACATTCACACCACAAAAAGCGGTCAAAGCTATTGTGATATTCTCATGCGGCCGGTTCACGACGCTAATGGCGACCTGCTTGGTTACTTAGAAATATTAGATAAACTCGCGTTTGCATCAAATTACCCTACCAAGGGTAAAATGATAGGTGAGTCTGCCGCCTTTAAAGCCATGCTGAATAAAATTAATCGGGCCGCAAAATCCGATATAGCCGTGTTGCTTCAAGGCGAAACGGGCACAGGTAAAGAGCTGGTTTCTCATGCCCTGCACACCAGTAGCCACCGCGCTGAAAAACCTTTTGTGGTAATAGAGTGTACGGGGTTAGCTGATACGCTTTTTGAATCGGAGTTATTCGGCTACGAGAAAGGCGCTTTTACTGGCGCGCAATCAAACAAAAAAGGATTAGTTGATGCCGCCCAAGGCGGAACGCTATTTTTTGATGAAATTGGCGATGTGCCTCTTACCATGCAGGTGAAGTTACTACGGTTGTTTGAAACTCAAACCTACCGCCCAGTTGGAAGCGTGCAAGTAAAAAAAGCCGATTTCCGTTTAGTATGCGCTAGCCATAAAGACTTAAAATCCTTAGTGGAAAAAGGTGAATTCAGACAAGATCTTTACTACCGTATTGCAGGTTTCCCCATACACCTTCCGCCACTTCGTGAGCGTCAAAGCGACATTGAATTGCTGTGCAGCCACATGTTGCACGAACTGCCTTCGAAAAAGCGTTTACACAAATCCACTATTGAAATGCTAACCAACTATACCTACCCAGGTAACATTCGAGAGCTTAAAAATATTGTGGAACAAGCGTACTTGTTGGCAGATGAAAATGTAATTTACCCAACCGATTTGCCCGAGCTAGTTAGCGAACCCACTGTCCACACAAATGAAAGAGTCCTCACTCTGGAAGCTGCTGAAGCTAAGTACCTTGAAAAGGTAGTGGCAAAGCACGAAGGCAGTATAGACACTCTTGCCAATGCACTAGGTGTCAGCCAGCGGACGTTATATCGTAAGCTTCAATCGCTAGGGTTAAAGGTTAAGGGTTAAATAGCTCGCAGTAAAAACCCTTTCAACATCCTATTTTTAACGTATTATTAGATAAGTTCCGGTAGAAATAGAATACTGCTTTGCCATTGAAGTCATTATTTACACTGCTAGTATGCCTAACCCTGCTTTTGCAAAATGCGATGGCATTGGGGCTTGCGGCTGTTTCAATGGAAAAGGCCCAGCAATTTACTACCCAGTTTAACGACAGCAACAACGATATAGAACTTATCTGTACCGGTAATACCATGCGCTGGATATCATTAAGCGCGACTGAACATGCCGGTGAGTTTGTTTATGTTAGTGTCGATATTAGCAAAATACCGGTAGAACATATCGACTGTACCAATAGCCTACTTTCTGATTTACCCAACGCGGTAAAGTCACCTGAGTTTTCACTTCCCTTAATAACCTTTGTTAGTTATAACAACCTTGCTACTGCCATTGCACAGCGGCCCTATACCGCATACGCCTACGCGGCTCCGCTGTCACGCGCTCCACCCCTTTCATAGTTTTCCCATAACACTTTATTTATAACGCGCTTTTATCAGCGTTATCGCTGACGTTGTTTAATTAAAATGGACTAATTATGAAAAAAACAGCCATTGCACTAGCAGTATGTACTGCTGGCTTTTCCCCTTTTTTGTATGCTCAAGACACCGCTTCAACAGAAGTGATTACCGTTATTGGCGAGCCGCTCACCCTCACTAATAATGCGCCGGTTTCGGCCTCTACTAATACCGAAGCTGACTATGGCGATCAACTCGCTGCCCTTCCTGGCGTAACTATTTCACGAAACGGCCCCGTAACCGGGTTAATTCAATACCGTGGCCTTTATGGTGATAGAGTCGGCGTGACTATTGATGGTGTAGATATTGCGGTCGCAGGCCCTAACGCTATGGATTCCCCGCTTTCACATGTGTTACCTGAACCCGGCCTTCAGGCCGTGCTGTATCGCGGAATAGTACCGGTAAGTGCAGGGGTTGAAACCTTAGGCGGTAAACTAGACATTCGTGCCGACGCTCAGCACTTGTTTGCACAAGCTAATGGCCTGCAGTTTAATGCCAGCGCCGGTGCGTTTTCTCCCGGCGATGCACAGCAGTACCAAGCCAATGCATTTTATGGCACAGACAATGGCTTTTTTAGCGGCGCATTTACCCACCAGCAACGTGACGAGCGCGAGGCTGCCTCTAACGATGCAGGCTCAAACATAACTATCCCTAATTCTCAGTACCAAAGAAACGGCGGTAAACTTCGTGCAGGCTATAGTTGGGGCAAGCATAGCCTAGATGTCAGCTACCAAACACTGAACACTAACAATAGCGGTACTGCGGCTCTTGCCATGGATATTACGTCTATAGATGCGGCGTGGTATCGCTTAGGTTATCAATACCAAGCCGATGATGAGCGTATGTTAAAAGTCAGCGTGTTTGGAAATAGCAACCAACACGCCATGGACAATTTTTCTCAACGCGCGGTTTCGATGGCCAGCACGGCAAGACAAAACGATGCCGATTCCGTTGCACAAGGAATAGAGGCAAGCTACATCACCCCAGCCCTTAATGGTGAACTTGAAGTAGGCTTTAGTCATTTACACAGTCGAAATAGCTCTGTTATCACCAACCCGAATAACAGCGCATTTTATATCAATAACTTTAGCGATATTACCCGCGATACTTACAGTGGTTTTACCGAATGGCATAGAAAAACCGACACCGCTGATTACCTGCTGGGCCTTCGTTATACCCAAATTGATATGGACGCTGATGCAATAGACTCTAACATGGTAATGATGAACGATGCGGTGGCCACACTAGCGTCTAACTTCAACACCGCCGAACGTAGTGAAACCTACAATATGCTAGATGCGGCAGCGACTATTCAAATACCCGTAAGCGAAACGGTGACAGTCTTTACGGGTATCTCCCAAAAGAACCGCGCGCCTAATTATTATGAACGTTACACCTGGTTACCATTAGGCATTACAGGCGGCATGGCAGACGGGTTCAATTACATTGGTAACCTTGAACTCGATAACGAAACTGCGCGTCAAATTGAGTTTGGTGTTACTTACAGCAAAAATGACTGGACCGTTTCACCACGACTTTATTATCAAGACATAGAAGACTATATTACTGGCACCCCGAGCAGCAATGCAGCTGCGGTTATGTTCTCGACCATGATGGGGTCTGATACACCGTTTCAATGGACGAATACCGACGCAGTTATTAAAGGCCTAGACGTTACGATTAACGGTAAGCTATCTGACAACCTGCTTCTAACGTCTACAGCAAGTTTGAGCCATGGTAATAGAGACGATATAGACGACGGGTTATTTCGCATTGCCCCTGAGCAATTAACTACCCGTATTGAGTGGCAAAGCGAGCTTATGCAATCGCCGCTTATGTTGTCAGTTACGTCTCATTTAGTGGGTGCACAGAATCATACCTCTGCCCTACAAAATGAAAGCAGTACATCAGGTTACGGACTTATACATTTGGGCGCACGCTGGCAACTTACTCAAGCCTTTAGCGTGTCGGTACAGCTTCAAAATGCGCTTGATAAGTACTATACCGCTCATACCGCAGGTGTTAACCGCGTATCAGATGCCGATATTGCGGTAGGAGATAAACTGCCTGGGACTGGCAGAGAATGGCAGATCTCAGCGAGCTATCGCTTTTAGCGACCACTATTCACTGGCCCACTCCCAAAGCGAGCCAACATGTAAATTACGATAAAAAAGGTAAAGTGATAGGCGAAGATATTCGCCTATCACGCTTTCGTTGAGTAATTCATAGGCAAACAACATCGAACAAGCTGACCTACACTAAATCAGACACTGCCTGCACAATTAAGCGGATTGCTAATAAGGTAACGATAACCTTAAACAGCACGAGAAATTTATCGGCTGGAATCTTCTTGAGTACTTTTAGCCCCACGTAAGTCCCCACTGCGCCACTTATAATCATGGCAAAAATTAATCCTAGCCATTGAAAAAAGGAGAATCCTACAAAGGTAAACACAAACGCTTTTAACCCATGTTGAAAGGTAAGGCACGAGGCCATGGTGGCGGTTATCTGCATTTTATTGTAATTGTTCCGATGCACAAACGCGGCAACTAGCGGCCCCGTAGCCCCCACAAACATAGAGATTAACGTGGTGACCAGCCCCGCTAGACTTCGCCCAGCGGGCTGCATTTCCTGCGCTTTTGGTTTGCTGCCCCACACCAAAAATAAGATAAAACCCGCTACAGCAAATTGGATTACGACTAAGGGCAATTGCACGACTATAAACGTAGCCAGCACCGCCCCCAACAACGCCCCAAACGAAAAGAACTTCACCATAGACCAATCAACATAACGAAAGGTCATTAGTGCTCGGTTGCCGTTTGAACCTAACTGTACCAACCCATGCACAGGAATAAGTGCAGATACTGGCAAGCTTCCCGCCATTACCGCAATAAGCAACACGCCACCGCCAATACCAAAGGTGGCGGTTATCAAGGACGTCATCGTAGAGGTTGCTATTAGCACTGCGGCGGTAGTTAACGAGATAGCGCCATCAGCGGTTAGCCAATAAGTAACGAGATCCAATTACAGCCCTCCTTTTTTAATTTATTGATTTTTAGTTTCCCTCAAGCACAAACGAGGTGAAAGAAAATGGTTTTAACCTCACCTTTTTGAAGCGAAATTTAAGGCACCTAGTAGCAATTAGTAACAAATTATCTGTAATTGGAACTTGTATATACCCTGCAGCGAAGGCATATTCTGCAATCTTCATTGCGCAACGAAACGGTTTATTTTACGTCGTTGTCGCGAATTTAAATGGATTTAGTCTAGGAAGTTGCGTTGTATTCCTTTTTCACCCGCTGTTGCATAGTATTTTTGTGTACCGTAACGCTAGTTTACGCTAACGATGCGTCTCAACATATAAATAACCTAGCATCACACAAGGTGTGGAAGCAGCTATTACATGCTGAGCAAACCGCAGTAACGCTACACCACAATGGCAGTAACTTCTATTTAGCAGAAAATGGCTTTGAAAATCCACTTTCGGAACTTGAAGCGACTATTCATGCCTTCTCACAAAACCCAAAAAGCCAGTGTCAATTTCCCGCACGTAAACGTTTTATAGAAAAACAGTTACCCACACTTAGCTTCCCTGACGTGGCATGTCCAAAGTATGAAGATTATTTAGATGCTTTTTCTACCCACAGCGCCAGCCTTATTTTTGCTTCAGGCTACTTAGGTAACCCCGCGTCGATGTTTGGTCATGTATTTTTAAAGTTTAATGGCGAATCAGAAGACGGCTTACTCGATAACACCTTCTCTTATGGGGCTAAAGTACCCGATAACGAAAACAAGTTGGTTTACATCACTAAAGGCATATTGGGTGGCTATCAAGGTAAGTTCTCTAACCAGCAATACCACCATCATCATTTAACTTATAGCGAAACCGAGCTTCGCGATATGTGGGAATATAAACTTGCCCTATCCCAAGACGATATTCAATTTCTACTTGCCCATTTATGGGAGCTAGAAAATGCCACAATGACCTATTACTTCTTTGAGCAAAACTGTGCCTACCAATTAGCAAAGTTACTCAGCTTAGTTTTCGATGAATCTCTGATTGCCCCCAATAAGGTGTGGGTGATGCCATTTGATTTAGTGGTAATGATGCAACGCCATCAAACTAGCCGTACAATGTTTAATGACGTTATCTACCATGGTTCACGTCAGCAAACACTTTATGATCGCTGGCAACAATTAACCAGCAAGGAACAGCAAACCTTACTGCAAATTCTAGAAAGTGCGCCTAAAGACACGCAACAGCAACTTGCTGCTTTAGGTGACGCATCGGCGATACGGGTTATCGATACCCTTTACGACTACTTTGCGTTTATTGAACAAAAAGAAGACGACCTCACCACTATACAACAAGCACAAAAGCGGCAAGCCATGATAAAACGGTTTGGTATGGCACCCGTTAAACCAAACTGGAAAAGCATAGATAGACGCCCTCCTCATGAAGCACAAGATACCACGCGTATTGGTCTTGGTTTATACGACACACCATCAGGCGACGTGGCGGGGGAGTTGAACTTTAGGGCCAATTATTACGATCTGCTCACGCTGAATGCGGGGCGAATTCCTTACTCTGAGCTAACCACCTTTAATCTTCGTCTTCGTTACCTAGAGGGTGAAGAGTTAGCAGTAAGAGAGTTTACGCCAGTACGAATTATTAACCTTAATGCGTCTGAATCTGGATTGCCACTTGATAGCAATTGGGCTTGGAAACTGGCCTTTGGCTACAGAGAACAGGCTAACAACTGTACCCACTGCGGCGCAGGTTATATCGACAGTTTTATTGGGAAGTCTTGGGCCTTTCGTCACAACCTTGTAGGTTATGCCGCGCTCAGCACTTCTATTACCAGCTCTAATCTGAATGGCGGCTTTATCGCTGTGGGTTCAGAAGTGGGAGGCGTAGCACATGTTACGTCTGAAATAGCAATGTCATTGGCAGTAGGACAACAATGGTTTGTGAACCAGCCATCGAAGGATCAACATTACCTCTCTATTACCGCGCGATATTCAATTAATCAGCGCTGGGATGTGAGAGCCAATATTGATAACAAGCATGGTACTGACTTCGGCTTGCTCATTTCACATTATTACTAATAACAATCAGAGGAATATAACAATGTTTAAAAAACTAACGCTTGCTGCACTTCTTACGACTACTGCCATTGCTGGAAACGTATCGGCTGACGACAACATCAACCCGTGGAAACACTGTGGTATTGGCGCGGCTATTTTTGATGACAATGGCACAGCTGCTGCCATTTCAAACATCATTTGGGATTTAGGTACGACTGCGGTTTCTTCAAAAGTATCATCTGCTGATTCTTGTGAAGGTAAAATGGCTACTGCGGCGGTATTCATTCAAAATAACTTTAACAACATTATTGAAGAAACTAGCCAAGGTTCAGGCGCACACCTAACGGCAATGCTTGATATTTTAGAAGTAAACGAAGCGGCACGTGCTGATGTTGTTACTGCTGTTCGTGCTGAAATGGCACTATCAGTTGCAGCAAACGAAGCAACTAGCCCAGAAGCTTTCTACAACGCTGTTGTAGCAAACATCTAGTTATATAGGCAGTGGCGAAATGACCGCTTGCGGGAATGCCACTGTCGCATAGCGGTGATATAGCAATAATAAACGAGGGCGCAATGCGCCCTCGTTTTTTTAAATCGTACTTAAATAAATATTACGCGCGACTTTGGAATTTACGCTCTTCGGTATTTACCTTTATCCACTCGCCAGTACTGATGTACTCAGGCACTTGAACCACTAGCCCCGTCGATAACGTAGCAGGCTTAGTCCGCGAGGTTGCAGACGCACCTTTAATAGAAGGGTCGGTTTCAGTTACCTCTAGTTCTACACTCATTGGTAAATCTAGCGCCACTGGCACATCGCTTACAATTAACACCTGAATAGACTCAGTCTTTTCGTTAATAAATAAGGCTTCGTCAGCAATGCTTTCTTTGTTTAGGTGGTACGGCGTGTAATCTTCGTTATCGAGGAATACATACTCGTCGCCATCTATGTAAGAAAACATCACTGGGCGACGCACTAAATCAGCCATTTCTAGCATGTCTGAATCTTTGAAGGTTTCATCAAACTTAGCGCCGCTAACCACGTCGTACATACGCATGCGATAAATACTACCACCCGCGCGGCCCTGAGGTACTGAACGTTCGATATCTCTCACAATACACGTTTTACCACCATAAACGATGGTGTGATTCTTTTTAATTTCACTTGCCTTTGGCATGGTCTTACCCTGTTATTAATGGCCTTTAACGATTGGCGGGCCATGTTAAATTATCGCCCTATCTTCCGGTAATTGAGTGTTATAGTCAAAGCTATAAGATTAACTCAACCCTAGTTCCTTTTGTTTTTTCTTAGTAAGTCCTAGCGACACTAATTTATAAGACTCGTGTAAGTAGTAGCTCAACTCTTCGTTGAGTGCTTCTACACTTTGTTCAAATTCAATTTTAGGTTGAGTTTCATCGCCGCCAAATTGCTGGATCCATTTCATGCCCCGAGACGCAAAATAAGGCGCGGGGCGATACCCGGGTTTCTCGCTCAAAAAATGGTAATTAAGCTCTGAGGTTTTGAAAATAAAAGCGGGTTCACCGTTTTTGCCTAAACCGCCTATGGCAAATACTTTACCGCCCACCTTCCATACATGGGAGTTATTCCATTGCATTACATAAGTTGTAGCCTTTAAGCCACCACAAAACTGATTAAACTCGTCGTAGGTCACTGTGCTTCGCTATCTTTCATTGTCTTTCACTGTGGCTGTTTGAGGTGTACATGGTTTTGGTTCCCTCAAAACTATCGTACAAGACTTGATGACTTTGCTTGGAAAAGGTATCCGTTCTATTTTCATAGTCCTTTATCCAGTCTATCAACATATCTAAATTCGCATCTTGCGCTTGCTTAGACGCATACTTATGAGGTTCCCATGGGCGAGCCTTAGCATTTTCTACACAAAGGTTAATGGGTAGATTTAAGAAGATGAGCTCATCGGCATGAGGCAAGACTTCAGCGAGCAAATCGGAATAGCAACCCTCAATAACCCACGATGTATTTTTAGATAAGAAAGTTTCAATAAGCACCTTTGATTCGCTGATAGGCAAACGACTAGGTGGGCTAGAGGTCGCATTTGAGGGCGCCCAGGCCACCGAGTCCAAATCTAAATGAGCGATGTGGTGCCCCTTTACCAAATTCTTAGCCAGGGTAGACTTTCCTGAACCTGAGTTTCCAAAAACGACAATTTTTGTCATGACTCACCTTGTTATTAGCGCTATCACGTGGCTCTATTGTCGAAAACTTGCCAACTTGTACACTAAGTTATTTTTTACCGCCGCCCATTCAGAATTAATAATGGAAAATACCACTGTGTCTCTAAACGAACCATCTGGTAGACGTTGATGCTGCCTAAGTACCCCATCCTGTTTTGCGCCAAGACGAGCAATTGCCTTACGCGATTCAAGATTGTGCCAGTGAGTTCTAAACTCAACAGCAATAACGTCAAGCACCTCGAATGCATGGTTCAGTAGCGCTAATTTACATTCCGTGTTTACCGACGAGCGCTGATGACTTTTTGCATACCAGGTATAACCAATTTCTACTCGCTTGTTTGCATAATCTAGATTGCAAAAACGGGTACTGCCGATCACTTTCCCACTTAGTTTTTCAACCACCACGAAGGGTTGGGACAAGCCATCTTTTTGCTGCTGCAATGCCAGAGAAATATAAGTGTCAATAGCGTCTGGTCGTGGCACCGAAGTAAACCAGAGCTCCCATAGTTTTCCATCACTCGCAGCGTCTGCCAAATCATCAGCATGTTCTTCCCGCAAAGGCACCAGCACGACTGATCCGGCATCAAGTTCATTTTCTGGTAAAAACATTGTATATCCTGCTTCCTTTTCAGTTTAACTAAACTAGCGTTAGCATTGTTTTTTAGGTCTTTTGGCCACTTTAAGCAAAGGCATAGGACCAACGAGCATCGTCGGGTCCATTTGAAAATCTAGGTCGATAATTTCCCAGCCCTGCGAACCAAGTGAATTCAGGTACTTTTCAACATCTTCGACAGTAAGCTCTGTCAAAATATCCCTTTTATTAGCGCACGAATATTATTTCTGACGCTGTTGATTACTTAAAAGCTACACTAAATAACTCAACGCCTACAAGTCATTGCTACTAACATACACAGCAGCCCGTTTACTGTCACCATCTCCAATGACAAAATCACTTTTACCATCTTGATTTATATCGAGAATGGCAAGGCTCCAGGGGTTTGAAATTTGAGGGTGCTTGAAACTGATAGACTTAAATGACGACTTAGTTCCCAATATTGCAAGCACTTCACCTGACCAACTGCTGATTAACGCATCATCAATTCCGTCATCATTTATATCGCCCGTGGCAATTTGTTTAGCGCCTGCTGAAGCGCTAATTTCTGATTTAGCGACTTTTAGAAAATTACCGCGACCATCGCCGAGCATAATGGTAATCATACTTTCATTTGTCGCTACAATGACATCTTGGTTTCCGTCGCCATTCATATCAGCAAGTTCAATAGCAAAGGGCGATTCCGGTTGGGCTAACTTGCTTAAAGAAAAGCGCATTTGCTTATCGCCAGTATTTACCAATACGCCAATATCTCGCTGATTTGGAGTAACCATATCTTCAAAACCATCGTTATTGATGTCGCCAACAGCAAACCCTCGGTATGGGTCTCCACCTGCGTTAATAACCTTACCAGGCGTTTTAAATCTTCCTGCACTTAAGCCTTTTAGTACCAGAAGTCCATTGTGGCTTCTGTTATCTACAATTAAATCTGGCGTTTCATCACCATCAATGTCACTCAATTTCACAACGTGGGGATGAGGCTTTACGTTAATATTTAAGGGGGAATGCGGCGGCTCGACAAAGGTTCCATCCCCCTTGCCAAAGAGCACAGTAATGTACGAAGTTTCATGATTGGCAACAACCACATCAACGTGTCCGTCTGCGTTTATATCTGATATCGCTAACCCAGAAGGGCTATCCCCTGCAGCAAAAATTCCGCCGCGGTTTAGGGTACCCTTCCCGTCTGAAAGGTAAGTGATAATATTATTATCAGACGCGTTCGCGATTATCACATCTTGGTTGTCATCAGCGTTAATATCCGACGCGATAATCGATGGTTGCCCAGCCCCTACTTCAATAATGGACGATGTGTATTTTATGCTATCTATTTCAATAGTCTCTGCTGACGCGTAAACGTCAACTAAGCCAATAGTTATCAAAAGGAAATAACTTGTAGAAGTTAATACATTCATGTTTCACCTACAGATATTTATACCGCCGATCGCAGAGAAGAAGTAGGGCATTGTCCTTCTGCTATTATTGTTTAGTGTTGATGTATTGCTCTACCCGCTTTTCTAACGCGTCCAAAGGCAATGCGCCAGCACCCAGTACGCTTGAATGGAAGTCGCGAATATCGAAGTTATCACCTATCTGCGCTTGCGCTTTTTCACGTAATTCCAGTATTTTTAGCATACCCATTTTGTATGAAAGCGCCTGCCCTGGATTTACAAAATAACGCTCTACTTCCGTTTCAATGTCTTGTGGTGATAAAGGCGTGTTGGTAGCAAAGTATTCTATGGCTTGTTCTCGCGACCAGCGTTTGTAGTGAATACCGGTATCGGTCACTAGGCGAACCGCTCGCCAAAGCTCATTCTGCAAACGGCCAAAATTATGCAATGGGTTTTTATAAAAGCCCATCTCGAACGCTAATTGTTCTGCATACAAGGCCCAACCTTCTATATAAGCCCCTACACCTAAATACTTCCTAAAGCGCGGCAGCCCTTCTAGTTCTTGTGCCTGGGCAATTTGAAAATGATGGCCGGGCACGCCTTCATGATAAGTTATCGCTTTGAACACATACTTTTGAACCCCTGTCATATCAGCCAAATTAGCATAGTAAATACCAGGACGGCTTCCATCTAAACTGGGACGATTATAAAACGCAATAGACGTAGAGTTCTCACGCCAAGGCTCTACTCTACGTACTTCTAAATCCGCTTTTGGCAGAGTATGGAAATATTGATCGGCAACGGCAAAGATTTCACTGGTTTGCGCTTTTGCATCAGCCAAAAACGCCGCTCGACCCTCGTCGTTATTGGCATAAAAATTATTTGGGTCGGTGCGTATGAATTCAAAAAAAGCTTGTAGTGTTCCCGTAAACTCAACCTCATCCATTATCTGCTGCATCTGTTGATGAATACGTGCAACTTCATTTAAACCAATCACATGAATTTCTTCTGGTGACAACGCTAATGTGGTTTCAGCTTTTACTCGATTCGCGTAATAAGCATCGCCGTTAGGCAACGACCAAACACCATCATTGTTAGCTTGTAATGGCTTTTGTTGTTTCAACGTGGCGAGTAAGCTGCTGTAGCCTCTTTTAAATGGCCCTTTAAGCGCGCTACTAGCCTCTTCAAGCAATGCATTTTCTTTTGATTCTTCTAAATGCAGTGCGGCTAACTTTTCTTTGAAGTCTGCATACAAGGGGTGAAGCTTGCTACTACTCGTAACCGGGGCATCTAAAGGTGCACCGGTTAACATAGCACTCACGTCGTTGATCATTGAATCAAACGAAAATGCAGGCGGTAACACACCAAAGGCTGCCCGGTCTTTCATTCTCGCTACAATATCGTCCATGAGCGATTCAAAACCTACAAGCCTATTTATATACGCCTGTGCACCAGCTTCATTCACAATACGGTGATTATTTTTAAGCAAGGTAATGGCTGAAGTGTATTGACCTCTAAACTGATCAACCACATAACTTTGCTTACGAAAGGCTGCATTTTCAATTTCGTTAGTTAGCTCTCGCTTAAACAAATCAAAATTCAATTTACCTTCGTCGCTTAAGTCACTGCGGTCGAATTCGGCAGTTAATTTAGCCAGATCGGCCTTTGTGTTTTCTAACTGCTTTTGAGCAAACGCATCAGACGTGTCACTCCACGTAGATTGCGCGCCATTGTTAATACCTAGGTAAGATTGGAGATTTGGGCTTTGTGCCACCAACCTATCAAAACGCGCCTCTATAAACGCGACAAGTCGCTTATCTTCTTGCTGTTTAACGCTTTCTGGCTTATCAACACTAGCCTGCTGTGCATGCTTAGGCGCATCTTCAGGTGCGGGATTGCAGCCACTTAATAAAGTAGTACTTAAGCCTACTGCACATACAGCAAATGCCACCGCACTTTTAGGAAGGGCTTTTGTAACGCTACATTTTCTTACCCGCATTCGTTTCTCTCCTAAAGCATCTATATTTGTTATTTTTTAATTTCATCTACGACATTAAAACAAACCGATTCGAATGGGTAACAATTTTACATATTGCTAAAACTTGGAAGCGGAGCGCGCCCTTCCAGACATTCACAGACTTACCGATTATTACCGCACGAACTCAATATAGATGGTGTGCAAGGGCTATCGGAACCCTCCACAGCATGGATGCTGTGCCGAAGTAGCTAGCTATGTTAAGTTTCAGCGTGAGGGTGGAGCGCATGCCTTATGACCCTCTGCCGCAAGGATGCGGCAGCAGAGCCCATTGGAACATTTACGGGCTTGCCGATTACTACCGTACGAACTCAGTATAGATGGTGTGCAAGGGCTATCGGAACCCTCCACAGCATGGATGCTGTGGCGAAGTAGCCAGCTATGTTTCAGAGTGAGGGTGGAGAGCGAGTCTCATACCCTCTGCCGCAAGGATGCGGCAGCGGAGCCCCTTGGAACATTTACGGGCTTACCGATTACTACCGTACGAACTCAGTATAGATGGTGTGCTAGGGCAATCGGAACCCTCCACAGCATGGATGCTGTGGCGGAGCGCCCATGGATGGGTTTACCGCGCGTTTCGATTGCCCTAGCACATCATCTGTTAAGCGATGAGAATCTACCCCACAAAGTCATTGACTTTTTATTCGGCAAATTAAATACTGCGGTTATGACATTACGCACATTGCTGTTTTCAGCACCGCGCCAAGGTTTGGCGTTAAACTCAATTATCCTCCTCGCTATTATTATTAATAATTGGCGGGAAAGTTAGTGCGTACGTAAAACATCACTAAAACCCGCCGCCAAGGCGGGTTTTTCTTAAGTCTGTCTTCGCGGTAAAAACAAACGAGACGACAGCCATGAACAACATCACTCAGTTATTAGCCCGTTTGCATAACGCGGTAAACGAAAACGATCCAGCTTCGGTTAGCGCCTGCTATGGCGATAATGCCAAGGTGGTATCTACGCCGCTAAAAGGCACAGCCCAGCACGATTGTGTTAGCGCACTACAAACTTTCCAACGCAAATACATGCCGGAGCATATCGTTACCACCGGCGATGAAATTGTAATTGAAGCGGGTGATGTGGCGTTAGTAATCGCTAAGCTTTACCTAGTGCCAAAAGCCGCTCCCCACACATTACCTTGCGACGGCAAACGAGCGGTGTATGTGATGCAGCGAAACGACAGCGGTGAATGGCGATGCATTATCGATAACTTCTTTGGCACCGATTTACTCGACTTTGCCTGAGACTTTGCAGAAGCATTAGGCCCGGCGCTAGTTAGTTTTATCAGTAATACGACAAAGTGAGGCTCGGGCAAGTTACCTTTATTTTGAAGCCGGAACGTTTTGTGTCAAAGTAACGCATCAAAATTTTCATTGGCGAAGATAAACCGTTACCGCCAAGCAAGGACTATAAACATGTTTACCACTGCTTCGACTTCTCTTAAGACCGCACTGCGACCTATTGCCGTGTCTTGTTTGGCGCTAAGCGCGCTATCAGCCTGTGTTACTACCCCACAGGCTGACACCAGCGTAGCGGACGCTGCGCCAGAAGCGTCTTTTTCTTTATCTAACGCTGTGAAATACCAACGCCAGAGTAAAGAGTATCCACTTCTTAGCGCCTATGTTTATAAGCAAGCTACCGCCGCACTGCCTGCAACCTTTGAAAATCAGCAAACGCCTGCCGTAATCGTGCTAGATGTAGATGAAACCGTGCTAGATAACAGCCTTTATCAAGAAGAGCGTGAGTCAAAAGGCTTGGGGTATTCAAGCGAAAGCTGGAACGCATGGATAAAAAGGGAAGAAGCCACGTTAGTTCCCGGTGTAGATAAGTTTCTAACAACCGTGATTGAAAGAGGTGGAAAAATTGCCCTTATTACTAACCGCGATAAAACCTTAGACAGCCACACGTGGAATAACTTGCTCGCCATGGGCTTGCCGCTTACACCAAGCAACACCTGTATTATGGGCAGATTACCTGCCGACAAAGAGGCCGTTGATCATAAGTACATTGTGAACGATAAAGACCGCCGTCGTAATGCCGTAAAGCAAGGCTCGCCAGCTTGCTCGCTCACGAATGACACGGCAAGTGAGGGTTGGAACAAACCGCATAATATTATTATGCAAATTGGCGATAATATTGAAGATTTTCAAGGGGTAACGCAGGAAGATGCTTATCTGCCAGCGATACTGCCTGAAGTCGGCACTAGCTTGTTTATTTTGCCTAACCCTATGTATGGTTCTTGGTAAGCGTAGCTAGCCATCAACGCTTAAGCCTAACTAGTGCCTTCGCGAATATTTAAATTCGCTTATCGTTAAACTAGTTTTGCTGTTGAGCCAGCTCTCTTTCGCTTTTTAGCCCCAATACCTTTTTAAAAAAAAGTGTGGCGGGGCAAAAGCCGGTAAAGCTTTGCTGAAATAAGTTGGCGCCAATAAACACCGTAAACCATACAAAGTTTGGGTGAACCCATACGGTTAACACAACCGACAACAACACCATGAAGCCCGCAAAAGCGGTCAATGCTTTTTCCTGAGACATTATCATTTCCTCTTAAATAATCGCACCCAGTTAATTTGTACAAAATTTACGACTACATTTGTTTGCTGCGCAAACTAATAAAAATACCTAAACGCAAAATAGACGTTACTGGCATCTTCGAATTGAGCAAAGAAAGTATGTGTTTCTTCGCCGCTAAATAGGTTTACTCCGCCTCGAACCTGCCATTTATCAGTCGGCGAATAGCTGGCGCTAGCTTTCAAATAACCATCATTATCCGTAGGTGAATAAAATAGAAAGCTATTGATAGTGAGGGTTTGTCGCCACGCCTGCCATGTAATACGACCTGTAACCCAATGGCGATACGCTTCTTGCTCATATTCTGGGTAGAGTGAATGAGTCAATAGTGAATCATGATGTTGAATGGCTTCGGTATACCACTGCACAGCGCCGGTTACATTAGCCATCACTTCTTGGCTGTAACCCAGTAAGAAGCGGCTCTGGGAATTACTCACAGATGGATCAGTACCTTCACTATCTTCCACACTCCGGTAATACGCATACTCTGCATTTGCAATCCCTTTACCCAATGGCATAACGACGCTGGCGCCAATGGCATTTAAGCGGCTATAACGCGGCGCACCCAATTCATCTACGGCGGTGGGTTGCTTGGTATAACCTCGATATCCGTATAACGCAGCCTCAATACTCCCAATCGAGCTGCTAAATGTGCGATGCGCCCGCAACGCCACTTCACTACCACTAGGCGTATTCTCATTACTTACGGTATACGCTGGCGCGATATTTTCATCGGCTTGGGGGCTAAAAAAGGAAAAGACTTCTCCTGTAATACCGATATCAGGTTCAAATTCTGGTGTCACCACAACATCTATATTTATGGCCTCCCAATACCCAGATAACTTAATAGAAGCACTGGGCGCTTTTAAATACTCATCATCACGGCCAGAAAAAAATGACTGATAATCTTTTGGGAAAAGATCGTTTAGAAAGACATAATCACCTGTTCCCCAAGTGAGTACTTGCTGCCCAATTTTCAGGTCAAAAGCATTGCCCCATTGGCCCAAAGCAGCAAGATTGCCTTGCCATGCTAGCTCACGTATCTGAAATTCTCGTTGATGTTTAACGCCGTCGTACCACGCATCGCCCCGAAAACTAAGTTTCGATGCTGCTAGCGCGTAATCAGCGCGTAGTTGCACTCTTGCATCTCGTAAGGTGCTGCTAGCATCAATGGCAGCGTCAGTAGCTACTCGGTTTCCTGCCGCTAACTCGACAAATCCACTTAAGGTGTAAGCGGTAGCGCTATTGTCCTGCTCGCCCCAGTCTTCGCTATCCCAATTATCGTCACTCCAACCTTCGTTGCCCCAGCTGTTATCATCCCACCCTTCATTTTCCAAACTATCGTCACTAGCAGGCTCGGGGTTGTCGATTTGTTCAGTTTTAGCGGGTACATCTTGTGCAATTTCATTCTGGAGTGCTTGTGAATACACCGGAGTTGAAACACTTATTCCCAGCAGCACTATTGCAAGTAGCGCTATTCCCGGTAGCCCGACCTCAAAAAGTGCGCTAACAAAGTATTTCCCTGAAAAAAGCTGTGCTGCCCGCATCACGATTACTCCACAAACTCTCGTGGTGGCACTCGCAAGCTACGTTCGCTAAACACGCTGTCTGGCAACGCAATATCGTACTGAATACCGCGAAATTCCATTAAGGTATAACCCCCTGATGCTAAATCAGACACCTTGCTTCGTACTACCGTTGGGTACCCTTGAACTGTGTCTACTGATACCGCTTCAACTCGGCGGTAATTATCATCTCCTTTGAAAAAGTTGATTAGCGTGGGCAAGTAGGTTTGCTTGTCTATCTCTACGACATAATGAGAGAACTCTACGCTACCGGCGCTTTTAGGCGTTGCGCGTAACACATAGTGGGTATCGGTGGTATTTTGCATAGTGAAGTTGTCTTCTGACACTGCACGGCCCGACACATCTTCATAAAAAAAGTGTGAACCGACAAACGAGGTGCGTTTATCGCCAGCGGCAATGCGCTTTACTAAATCAAGGGCCGGTAAATACAACCAACGATCATCATCGGTATCAATGTTGGTGTGCTTTTCAACTCTAAACACCGTGCCTTTTACTTCGGTTGGGCGGCTGAAAAACACCAGCATTTTTTGGTCGCCGCTTTCAGTACCTTCATTGTTTAGCACGTCTTTACGCAAAATCGTGAACTGACGCATTTGTTTACGCCCTTGACTATCTACGATGATCATTCGCGCCATTGATTTACCGTCATTGCCTGCGTAATAGGCGGCCTTTTCTGACTTCGCAATAATACTCGCCACGTCTTCTTGCGCATTCGCGGTAACGGGAGTCACCGCGGCAAAAGAAAAGCAAAGTAGCAACATACTCGTTAACCAAACACGAACACTCGAGTTGGAGGTTTTAGTGTTGATGTGAGTATTAGCGCGTGCCATACCAGAGAAAACGCGATTAACATTTGTGATGTGAAGCATTGAATTACGCATATTAAGCTCCTTTAAAAACCCAACGTTTTAAAAATACCATGGCCGCGGGTAAGACCAACAAAGTCACCAAGGCAGAAACCGCCATGATACTCGCCAAGAAAACACCCACCGTTATGTAAGGCACTAACGGCGCTAGCAGTAAAGGGGTGAAGCCCAGTGCTATCACCAACGCATTTCGCGTTATTGCACTGGCAGGCTCATCGAACATAGCGTCTAAGGTGTCTGGCACACTACCCGTTTCCTTATAGATTTCACGCGCCCTAGCAAGGAAGTGAATAGCGAAATCCACAGATAACCCCAAGGTAAGCGCCGAAAGTACAGCAATAGGCATGTCGTAGTCTTTACCCACAATGCCAATAAGCCCGTAAATAAAGGTAATCGTGATGGTAAGGGGAAGCATAGCGAGCACGCCAAAAACTAAAGAACGGAACAGTAGTACCATCATCACAAATACAATGACAAAGGCGCTAAGCAAGCTTTCCAACATGCCTGTTACCATATTTTCTTGCCACACCACATTTAAGTAGGCTTTACCTGCCCAGTCGTAGCTTAGCCCTTCTGGTAGTGGGTTATTAGCAAAGTAATCTTCAACAAGCGAAATGACATTCGTCATATCTTGGTTGTCACCGCTGGTTAGCTGTAGCCAAATCAGCGTTTGGCGATAATCCGGCGTGACAAAATGCCACAGGTCTTGAGGACGGTGGGAAGACTGATATTGCATTAGGGTTTGTGCCACGCCTCGGTTGTTGGTGGGCAATGCGTAGTCTACCTCATTACCTGAGCGCAACTCACGATTCACCACTTTGACTACATCAACCAAAGACTGTGATTTACCAATTAAAGGTTGAGTATCTAGGTACGCTTGTAACTTCTCAATATGCGCAAGTACTGCGGGCTGTTGGAAGGTATTGGCATTCCCATTCGCGGCATCAACGACTTGCAATAAGTTGTCTAACGCGGTTAGTTCATCATCGTCGAGATTGCTAAATAGCGCATCATCAATACGCATGGCAAGTTCCGACATTTTGTTAGCATCGTCGCTCTGGTTTATCGACACCTGAGTTTGCTCAACCCATTCATCTAAACTTGATGGTAAATTTGCCTCATTTAATACCTTGATAGCATCAATGCTTTTATTGGTATCTGTAATGACCAAATAAGCATTGTACGTGCCCGCAAACTCTGCATTTAAGGCCCTGTCTGCCACCCTTATTTCATGGTCTTGTTTAAACCAACGCACAGGGTTGTCGTTGATATTAATTTGCGTAATTCCCCACGCTGATACTAGGGTAATTGCACCAAATACAGCAATAATCAGCGCTCTGTGGTTTAGCGCGATGTAGCGTAGTTTAGTAACGGTACGTTTTAGTAACGTGGTACTGCCTTCATTATTATCTGCTTCTTCATTTTGATGTAGCGCGACTTGAAGTTTGCTTAATGCCGCGGGCGACATACGGGAAATATAAGCAGGGATAAACGTAAGAGTAATCAAAAATGCCAATAAAATGCCAAAGCCAATATAAGCACCAAAGATCTGCACGGGCGGTATAGGGGTTAGCATTAAAGAGAAAAAGCCTGCTGATGAAGTGAGTGAGGTAAACAGCATGGGCTTAAACAGGTGCTCAACCACGTGAGTGATCACCTTACCTGCATTTTCACCTGGCTTATAACGGTCGGAAAATTCAGACAATATGTGTACTGAGTCGACTACCGCGATTGGCATGAGAAAAATAGCAATCATGGATGACATAATGTGCACAGTGAATCCCATGCCAATGAGAGCACCCATGGTAATGATAACTGTAGCCATCGCCACTATCATGGGCGCAGTAATAAGCGACCAATTTCTGAAAAATAAGAACAGAAGAATAAAAATCATGGCACCAGCCGCAGGTGCAGCGATAGCCATTTGCACAAACATTTCTACCCCAAACTGATCTTCAGCAACAGGTAAGCCTGTGATGTGCCATTGGCCTGCCGTGTCAACATTCGTTAAATAAGCGCGAATATCTTGGGCAATGCGATAACTTTCATTCTTGTCGGCAATAGGGATATAAATAGCAGCAGCGTTACCTGAAGACGCAGCCAGTGTGTCGTACAGTAACGGCAGCCTTTCGATAGATTTTTGTAGTTCAGCACTTGCGCTTGCGGTTTCAGGTGGGCTGGCCATTAACCATGAAAACTCAAGACTACCGTCACTACCCTGCTTAATGTTGTCTACCGTTGAAAACGACATGACGTCCTGGCTAATAACACCCTCTATGTCCAATACATGGTCAGTCACTTGGTGAATGGCTGCTAAGGTGTCTGGCGTGTATATACCGCTTGTGGCCTCGTCGCTTTTGGCACCCTTTTCCGGCACCACCAAACCAACCACTATCGCATCGTGCATGGAAAAGGTTTGCTTTACCTCATTATGAAAGGTACGAGAGTGATGAGATTCCGCCAGCATGTTTTCAGGATCGGTATCAATCTGAATTAACCGCATTTGAAAAGCGGCAAATGCCGTTATCACGGCGAGAAAAAAATACACCCATCGCCCTTTGTGCGTGCTTACATGCAAAAGCATATCAATTGCTAATTTCATATCAAAAACCTTAATATATTAGATTTTTATTATATTACAATTTGTGCGTTAAACAAGCATATTTTCAAGCAAGGTTACCGTGATTGTCATTGCGTATGTGCATGTCGGTAAGAAACGACACGGCAGTAGGAAAAAATTTCCCACCCATATTTTTTAACATACGCCTAATTAATGCCAAACGTTTTAAATTTAGAATAAAATAGATTTATATCAATAATTTACCATTATATTTAAACAGCTCTAAGTTTTGGCACAAGTTTGGCATTAATTAGACTAACGGATAACAACAGACGTAAACATGATGCTAGGAAGGCATACCGTTACCACGAAGGTAACCATGATATTACAGACTTTATCTGCGCAGGCTGACAACATTGGACGTAAAAGGAAATTCGTCGGCCAAGGATGCAAGGATTGATAGCAAGGTTAACGTCGCTCTGTTGTTTATCGGAAAGTTAAATACGTTTAACGCCAACACGGATGTTGAAAAAGGATGCGTCTTGATGACGAGCAAGGTTGACATTGATGTCGACAAAGCAATCCCCACGGAGTGGTTGATTTGCTTAAAGGAGTTGTTGACGTGAATGACCGATTATCTGTTTTTGCGCCAGTTGAGTGTGATGGCGACTTGGATTAAGTCGTAAAGGCCTGCAGGATGCAGAGTTGCAAACGCTATTTTCGCGATTGTTACTGGATGCCCACATCACTGGCACAGACATTGATGTCCATGTGCAACAAAGGATTGTAACCTATTTGGCTCTGTTGACTCGGCATTATGCCTTCAGCAATGGCCATATCGAGGAACACTAGTAATGTCATCGATATTATTAGTGTGCTGTCACCCGACAGCGTGCCTCTCCCCTCTAAGGCCCTTCCCGGCCTTTTATATACCTCTGATTTTAGCCCGCCTTTGGCGGGCATTTTTTTGCTTGTTAGTTTATTTTTTTTCCTTTTCTTTTAAACCCTTTCCTTTCTTTTTAAACCACTAAACCGATGATAAAAGAGGCCCTGAAAATCACGCTTTTAAAAACTTTTTATTTATTTTTATATTTTGCTGAACTTTTCTTTATTCCACCGCTCTTACTAATACATGGAGTCATTTAGTGTGTTGGCTTTGTGAAGTGTAAATGTGTTTTCCAAGTTATGTTGTGTTTTTCTTAAGGGGCTCTTTAGCCCCTTTCTTTTTGCCTATAAAAAACTTCCTCTTTTCCGTATTACGACCTACTTTTCTAAAAACCAGAATTATTAGCTAGATTTCATCCCAATCTTAGAAATGGAAATGAGAACTATTATCAAATAAGCTATATCCACTGTCGTATTTGGAGAAAATCATGTCTAAACCCGCACCTCGTGTTGTTGAAGTTATCGAGTCTTTCCGTATAACACCAAACATGCAACGTATTGTCCTTGGCGGCGCTACATTAGAAGACTTTCCAGACACTCGCCCTGGCGCTTACGTTAAGTTACTTTTTGATTTAAATGGTGACCCTGTCGTTCAGCCTGCCAAAGATAAACCCGTTGCTATGCGTACCTACACGATAAACAGCTTCGATAGACAAAAAGCACAAATGTCCATTGATATGGTAGTGCATGCAAAAGATGGAGTAACTGGCCCCGCCGCCGCATGGGCGCTAAGCGCAAAAGAAGGTGACAAGCTAACTATTGCAGGCCCTGGTAGCAGTAAAGCGTTAGCAGAGAATTATGACTGGGTACTTTTCGCAGGCGACATGACAGCGCTGCCCAGTATTAGAAACTATTTACAAGCACTTCCTAGCCATACTAAAGGCATTGCAGTTATAGCTATTGAACATGAAACCGATGCTACCACGTTAGAAAAGCCTGAAGGCGTATCGATTCAGTGGGTATCTAAAAAAGAAGCAACATTGTCTGACGCCTTGCAGCGTATTGACTGGCAACAAGGAACCCCTGCTGTATGGGTTGCCTGTGAATTTTCTCAAATGAGAAAAATTCGTTCGTGGCTTAAGGACGAAAAAGAGGTACCCCACAGCCAAGTGTACATTAGCAGCTATTGGCGTGAAGGGCGCAGTGAAGATCAGCATAAGATAGATAAGCGCCAAGATGTTGAAGCCTTTGCACAACAACTTGCCTAACTAGGGCGCGCTGAAACATAAAACCCTGTATGACTTTCAGCGCCCTGTAAATAATGCAGGGCATTGACAATAGCACCTTCTTCTAAAACAGTAAAAACCTCTATTTTTCATAATGTTAATCTTTGGAATGGGGATTGCTACTTATTAAGTGCAGTTCACAATAACCACTCGGTTATTCTTTTTAAAGGAGCAACATATGAACAATGATCGTATCGAAGGCAACTGGAAAGAAATGAAAGGTAAGGTACAACAGCAATGGGGTAAACTTACCGATGATGACCTAGACGTAATAGATGGTCGTCGTGAAGAATTAGTAGGTAAAATTCAGCAAGCATACGGCAAGAGCCGTGAAGAAGCCGAAAAAGAAGTGGATAACCATTTCAACTAGGCACTTTACCTAAGCCTTAACGGCTTGCAGCACAAAAAAAGCCCCATTCGGGGCTTTTTTTATACATAACACAACCTAACCTTTAGGGCTAAGCACCTTGTAAGTGCTTAAGGTGAAGATTCCGTATCAGGTTTTAAGTTGTTGCTAATTTCTCTTGCATCAAAACTGGTGGCCGACGTGGGCCGTGTACCTTTTCCCATCTCAATATTCAAAATACTTTCGATTTCGCTCTTTTGCGAACCACCTACGAAAATGCCAGATTCAAACTGGGTTGTAGGATGATAAGACGTTCTACAAGTAATAACGCCACATTCAGTTACCCGCGCATAGCGTTGGCTGAAGCCAACCTGAGGTGATGTTTGTACGCGCTCTTTATCTACCATGGTTTCCCGATCGGTTACTACAAACCAATCATACCCTTTCAGTAAGGTCAGCTCCGCTGAACGGTACATGGCATAGTCCATAGCCTTACTCTTATCAGACCCTCTACCTTTGAAGTGAACGCGGTATTGGGTTTCACTTAATTTACTTTCGGTATACCCAAAACCACCATTAGATGCCTGTCGATAATCGGGTTGACTCGCGCACCCCGCCATTAGCATTACTGCTAGAAACGCTATAAATTTAGTTTTCATAAACGACTCCTTCGGCAGTCTTAGACTGCCATCCATGATTAATAGCTTGCTGCTCTTGTTCTCTGTTTAATGGCGTCGATACCATTAACAAATCTATCTCTTCATCAAGTACTTTATTGGCACTTGCCGTTTGATACTCACTTTTGTTGCGACCCGCTGTCATCAGCTTACTCGCGTGAAGTTGCCAAATGCCTTGTTCATTTTTACACGCAATCATGATATTCAGTTCATCTTCACCTTGTATCTGCGCTTGTCTGCACAACTGTGATTGTTTATTCATAAACGACAGTTGTGGCACTATCTCCATGCCCGCATCGGTTACCATCATCTCACCCGTTAGATTATTATCGAGGGCTGTAGATACATTCGCCCAATGGTTATTCGTTGACGAAGTGCCAGCAGGATCTAGGGGGTCTGTATACTCTGATTGCATCAAGGTTAACCCTGCCACTAACGCCACTCCAGCCGCTAACGATAAAGGGAATTTCCACTTCCCACTACGTTTAGCGTCTTGGGCTTTGCGATTAAACGAAGTAACGTTGCTTGGCATCCTCTCACTTGCCTGGCTTGCACTTACATGGTCTGAGTCGAAATCTGCTTGCTCAAGATAGGCTTCTGAGGTCGCATCATCTGCAAGTAATGCCACTACGCTATTAGGTAAAGGTTTTTGCGTTGCAGCATCAGCCGCTGCTTTCACCATCATGTCTACCTGCGCTAAAGACGCTAAGCGGTCTGACAGTGCAAGATCACTGGCAATAGCAGTTCTGACATGTTCCATGTCGTCATCGCTAAGTTCTGCGTCTAAAAATGCACAAAGCATTTCGTCAGATATTGTCATAACACCACCTCTTGTTGTGGGTTTAGCATATTACTGAGTTTGCTTCTTGCCCTAGCAAGTCTGCTCATAATAGTCCCAGCAGGCACCTCAAGTACCTCTGAAGCATCTGCGTAGCTCATTCCTTGTATAGCAATAAGTGACAAGGTCTCTCGTTGTTCTGGGGGTAATTCCCCCATGGCTTTACTTACTTGCTTTAGCGTAATACCACCTGAAAGGGCTTCATCCAAATGCGCCTCATCCTTAGCCTGCAATTCAGGGCTAACCGCCGCACTTGTTCTTACTTTTTGCGCACGATACTCATCTATCCATAAATTGCGGCAAACTCGAAATGCCCATGCCATTAATGTGGCATCTTGTGGCAAAGGTTTAGTCAGTAGCTTCTCAATCGTATTTTGCAGTAAATCATCAGCATCATGTATATTGCCGGTAAGTGAAAACGCAAATTTTCTTAATGATGGAACGAGTTCAGTCACTTCTTCTTTCATACAACTTCCTATGAAATCATGCTTTATACCTAGTTAACGTTTGATGCCGTGATTTATTCCCAAGGAACGGGAATTTTTTACATCACCAAACGTTAATTAAGTACGAGAAAAGGGTTATCCCATCATTAAGGGCACGTTTTATGCCAGCTTTATTTATGGATAGGTTGACCGAGTCCTTCGCGGTGAGTAACAAGCACGCTGGGCCCGGTGATGCCTGTATGGGTTTAGTCGCAAAGCAAGTGAGGTAAAATTATGAAGTGCAGATCGCTTTGTCAGCGCGTAGTAGGCGGCTTAATATTTACAATGGGCAGCGTGTGAAGCTTAAATGCCAGCGCCCAGTTAACTATTGGCCGTCAAATAATCGAACCCGTCAGGCCTATCATTGATAGCGTGCCCGTTGATGTAGGCACCGTGCGAGATGTGCTTGAAACTCAGGTAACACAAGGTGTTGAAAGTAGGTTTGACACCTTAGCTAACATACCTGCCCCGCAATTTTCTGTTCCATCGCCCCTAAGCCTTGCCTCGCCTTCAGGCACTCTTGTACTAAAAGAAGTAAAAGCCCCTGATGGATTTTTAGCATTGGAAAGAGAATGGTTAGTTGTCGGTAGCGAGGCTGACAAAACTCACTTTTCTCACCCCGACATCACCATTGAATCGTCTCGCCATTTAGCCGCTATAGACCAATGGATTTACCGTTTAAAGGTTAATACTAGCCTCGATGAACTGTCTCAAATAAGAAACAGCTTACCGGAAACACTAAAAACGCAAGTAGGTCGTAATCATATTTATTTAACGCAAGGCATGGGCGCAGCAGAAAGCGCTAAAATCAAAAACAACAACCAAGACATGCTAGCTAACATTACAACTACTGATAAACCAGGCGTTTGCCAAATACCTGTTCGTATTGGAATGATAGATACCAGCATTGCGCAAAACCACAAAGCACTGGAACACCTTGTTATTGAACAACAGCCTTTTCTTCCACAAGCTTTACCAACTACCCAAGTACACGGTACGTCAGTAGCCAGCTTATTGGCAGATAATATGCGTGCAGGAAGTCACCTCTATAACGCTAGCGTCTTTTATACGCGAAACAGTATTAGTCAGGGCGCGACCTTATTATCATTAATTGATGGTCTCAACTATTTAGTCGCCAAACAGGTTGATGTTATTAATATGAGCTTAGCAGGGCCAGAAAACTCGGTACTGGCCAACGTTATACAAAAAATCAGTGAGCAAGGGGTGCAAATTATTGCAGCAGTTGGAAACGAAGGACCAGCCTCTCCGCCTTTGTTTCCCGCGGCATACCCGTCAACTATTGCGGTAACAGCAGTAGACAATAACCACGCTATCTATCGATGGGCCAATCAAGGTAACTATGTTGATTTTGCGGCCAGCGGTGTTTCAGTAGAAGTCGCACATCCAGATGGTACGACTAGCCGTGAGACCGGCACATCGATGGCAACGCCTTTTGTTTCAGCCCGCTATGCCTGTCTATTTCGCGCTAGTTCAAATCCAGCCCAAGCGTTAGTCACATTGCGCGACCAAGCTATAGATGCTGGAGCACCGGGACGAGACCCGGTTTTTGGCGTAGGTATTCTCCATTAGTTAAATCAACAGTGAATGCTATTGTGCTATCAAAAATGAAATCTAACACCAATTTCACCAATGGTTTCTTGATAGTCTGCCGATACTAAGGTTGAACCATAGTCTTTGTATTGCGTGCTTACGATAAAATCTACGTTCTCCATAGCAGCATATTCTATGCTCGCTTTGAAAACATGCCTATCATCCTCTCGTCGCCTGCCGCCTTGTTGTTCAAACTCACTGAAAGGTGCTCCTGAAGCAGTAGGCTCGCTGCTTAGGCTACCTTGACCATAGTGTCTGTTTTCCATTTCATAACCGAGCTTGATATCGAGTGCGCTACCCCACAAGCTGGCGGGGTAAGCATAACTGGCGTCAATACCATAGCTGGAATAGTCGAACGCTTGGTTCAAGGCATCTTCATTTTGATATTTCGCGCCCAATTGCATAAAGCTTTGGTTTTTAAAAAACCAGAAACCGTCAATGCGGCTAGATAGCGCATCGGCGTCGCGCTCTGGCACCGATTCAAACGACTTATCGATGGTGTCGACACTTAATCGCCAGTAACCTTGCGTAAACGCACTGTTGGCCAATGAAACACCGCTTTGTTGGTAAGTGAGAAAAGCATTGTTATCAAGGTCAGCATTTGCGTAATAGTGATGAACGCCAATTTTAGTCCAAGACAATTGGTAACTCGCCTCGCCCGACAAGGTAGTGATAGCTAGGTCAAAATTCGACAGTGCATTGTAGCGCGTTTCACTATGCTGTGCAGACGCACTGAATTGCCATTTATCGGTAGGCATTAACGCTAGCTTAAGCTTCGCATTCCCTTTAATTGCTGAGTCGGATGTGTCGGTATTCGTATCAAGTTCACTAACGTTCACATTTGAGTCGTGATGAGCACCGATATAGGCTTCTCCAGTCACTTTTATCAACTTGTGTCCGTCAGTTTCTGCGCTGTTTTCTGACTGACTCGCCATGGCAATTTTGCCAATTAAGCTTAATGCAATAGATAGACTTAATACGCTTAATAATGATGTGGAGGTTTTAAGGCTCATGCAGGTGTCCTACTAAATCGAATGCTCACGGAATTAACACATGGAAGTAAGGGCGGGGCTGGGAGTAGCGCCCCCCTTGTTTATATAACCTTCATAGTTATTGGAATAACCAGAGGTGGCGGCGGTTCAAGATTCGTCTATTACCTTGAACCGCGTGACTTTTACTGGTTCAAAATGCCAGCAATACTTCCGCTCACCGTGTTTTCAACGGTGGTGGAAACCGTATTTTCGATTTGCCCACTTACTTGGCCAGATACCTGGCTAGCCACGCTTTCTTCAACCTGCGATTGCGCTACTGCTTCAACTGATTGGGTAAGTGTTGAGGAGACTATGGCATTGACATCCGCCGCCTGCGAAACACTGCTATCAACGGCGCCTGATACCATATCTGTGGCAGTTGAAGCGGTAATATCTAAGGCGCCTGCAGCATTAGAAGCAATGGTTTGCGTTGCCGCACCGCTGCCTACTAGAGCACTTTGGGCACTGGTAAGTTGAGTAAGCATTTCGCCGCTTGCCGCATCAGATGTTTCTGATGTGTCGTTAGTAGTGGCAGTAGCATCAGCCTGGTCTGCGTTTTGCGTTTCGCTGCTAGCTTCAGTTTCTGTAACACTATTTGACTGTGCATCTACGTTTGCAGAAGCTGAAGTTTGTGAGGACATTGACTGAGTAGCACTTGCTTGCTCACCAGATACATTGGTTGAAGCTTGGGTGCTATTGAACACTGAAACAGATGTATCGACAGCCTGAGCTAGCGCCACGTTTGAAGTAAGACCTAGTGCAACAATTAAAGCAGTATGTAGTTTGTTCATTCGTTTATTTCCTGTTTTTCATCAAAGACACTTAAATAACGAATGAACCTCAGAGTTTATTCCCAACAAGCGATAAAAAATTTTCCACAAACAAAAACACCCCGCTTTAGGCGGGGTGTTTCATTTAATTCAAAAATCTAAAAAAGCTATACAAAACAGCGTAATGAAGACATCTTAATCACCAGAGGCATTGAGTCCAGCTTCCCACCAAGGTGATGAATAATCAATATTTTCTTGAGGAAGTACATTAGAGTAACGCATTCTTACCGACTCCCAAAAAGCCGCTTTGAAAACAGGATCGTAAATGACAAACTCGCCTTGTGAGCGATATTGCTCGAACAAATCCTTATAGGCACCAACGGGGGTAAGCGGATTACTTTGCTGGAAAACAACGTCTCCACCAAAGGTTTCATACAGTGACTTAGACACCTTCCAACTCTTAGCCATGCCTTCTGCCATGGCTAAACGATAACGTTCAACTTCTTCATCTGAGTATTCAGCATTGTGGCTTAAATCGACTGTCCAGGTTTTTATAACCGCGTAAGCAGACTCAACTTCACTATTTGAAGGCTCAATATTGTTCTCGTCGGCAAAGTCAGCAATAACAGATTCGCTAATTTTAGTGCCTAACGCACGCTGAGCTAAAAGTTTACGGATCTCAACTTCAGATTTGTCACTAAGAATTGACTGGAAGCGATCTACATCACTTTGGCTAGGTTGTAGTTCGCTATTTGAAATAGTTTTACCGAAGAGTTTCGCGATAATTTCGTTGGCGGCTTGTGGCGTATTTATCCCAAGCGAGACAACGATGGCAGCGAAAAGTACCATAGGTATAATGTCAGACCGTGTCATTGAAGAAATTCCCTAATATCCACAACAGCTTGAGCGCAAAACGTATTCTTTAATCGTATATTTTTCGTATCTAACTCATTAATACGTAGAATGTTCCATTCATTTCACGAAACGACGTCGCTGAAGAGCTATACTTTAGGCTAAAGTCGCTTAAATATCCACTTTTTTCCGCATAGACTTTCTCACACTTTGTTGCTTTTTGGCCTCGCCGCGTCTTGCTTTTACCGCACGGCTCATGCGGGTTGCCTTCCTTGGTTTTTGTTTTTTGGTGGCACTGACTATCCACGCTTTCAAACGCACAATAGCATCTTCCCGGTTCTGTTCTTGGGTTCGAGAATTCTGCGCTTTTAGCACAAACACGCCATCGTTAGAAATTCGGCTGTCTTTTGTATTTAGCAGCGTATCTTTTACCTCTTGCGGCAAAGACGAGGCAGGTATATCAAGGCGCAGATGGATAGCACTGCTCACTTTATTGACATTTTGCCCACCGGCACCCTGTGCTCTGATGGCTTGCATTTCAATGTCGCTATCTTCTAGCGTAATAGTAGGGGTAATCGTAATCATAGCTTAACGGTTATATTCTTCACTTGTAAGTTATTTGACAGTTTATGCGTTGCACCCAGCCCCATGGAAAAAGGCTTACATTGACTGTTTATTCATTTCTTATTAGCTTACTAATTACGCTAATAAAGGAAACATATTGTGGTGGTCATTTATATTATTGTCGCACTTATCTTCTGCCTGTTACTGGCGTCGTGGCTTTTCACTCAGCATATCGATAAAAAAATCGAAAAAAACTTCCGTCCACCAGGCCAATTTTTAAATGTGCAGCATGAAAAAATTCACTACACCAAACAAGGGCAAGGCCCTACCCTTATTCTTATTCATGGACTGGCCGGTAATGCGCTTAATTTTACAGCCTTAGCGAATCAGTTAGCTAAGCACTATACCGTATACAGTATTGACCGCCCTGGAAGTGGCTTTTCTACTCGTCATCGTAACATACCAGCAGATTTCAACGTCCAAAGCGCCACTATTTTAGATTGGATGTCGCAGTTAAACATACGTGACGCTTATGTCGCTGGGCACTCTATGGGAGGCGCTATTGCTTTACGTATGGCACTAGACGCACCGGATAAAATTAAATCTGTCTCGCTGCTTTGCCCCTTAACCGTGCCCTTAACGAAAGGACCAGGTCCATTATCTATGCTGTACATTCCTTATCAAGGGTTGCGCAGGGTTATCAGTCGTACATTGGCCGCGCCGCTGCGTATACTTTTTGGAAAGAAACAAGTCGCTCAAATCTTTTTCCCAGAGCGGGTACCCTCGAACTTTGGAATTGAAAGCGGTGGGGCGCTAGCGCTGCATTCAGAGAGTTTTTATCAAGCTAGCTGTGACATGGTAGCATCAACGGAAAGCTTGTATAAACAGTTTGAACATTACGAAAAAATTTCCTGCCCGGTGGGTATTTTGTATGGTGAACAAGACGCTATCTTATCTCCCGATGCGCATATGTCATATATTGCTACATCGCTTCCCGACAGCATGGCTGAAATTATCCCCAATGCGGGTCATATGATAATTAACACTCAGCCTGAAGCCTGCTTTAACTTCATAAACAAAGTGAACAAATTAGACGCTCAGGGCGAGCTCGCTTAATCGTGTTAAGCATTTCATCTAATAGCGCACAAATTATTGCCTTTAGTGCGTAACCACTCTAGCGGTAGAGTTCGCGTTAGCACTTCGTAAATGTGACAGACTTGGTCTTAGCTCAACAGTTTGCTTTAGCTCTCGTAAGTAATCAGTGACTCTTTCAATCCCATCTGATGTAAAACACAAGTTTTTAGGCGTGGTTTTTATTTCACTTTGGTATTGCTGAAACCATGTTTGCATGGACGCACTGTCCCCTTCTGACAACGCAATGAGTAAATGATACATACGGATGAAAGAGAGCTGTCTACGATACTCTGTCGTGCCATGCTCGAACCCAAGTAGCGTTGTTTGCGATAGGGATGTTTCAGAAACGCCAAGTAAATCAGCAGCCTCCGCTTGATTCAAGCCAACTTCTTGGTAAGCCCAAGTGAAAGCTTTTATAACAACACTGGGTGGATAGGTGCTATGGATCATAGTTTGGCCTCGATTTCATTCGTTTAAAACATCTTACTTATCGAGAATATTGCGAAAATCATTCCAACTTGCCGAGCCGCCTACAGCTACTGACAATGTTGTTTGGTTTTTACAAAATGAAAGCGCTCAGCATCTTCATCAAGAGTGTAACCTAGTTGAGTTAACCACGCCCTTGCTTCCGGGTAGGTATCAAAGAAAGTAAAGTCTACACCGGTTTGACGGTATACCGCGTCAAGTTGATTTCGGGTGGTTGATTTTACTAAGGATGATTCAAGTACCAACGCTAGATGTGTTAACCCAAGGTGACGTACTGCGGATATACGTTCAGCCAGAAGGTTTTCGGCATCGGGAATAAGCAGGGACTCCCCTTCAAGAACGACAATATCACCCCAATTACTGCCATGCATATCGATAGACTTATCTCGGTAATCAAGCACTAAGCCATTGACACACTCACTATTCCAGGGGCCATAAGCTTGAGTAAGCATAATATTACCGCACCGAGTAACTACAAATGAGCCATGTACTGGTTTCATAATTCTCCGCTCTTCAATGCTTCACAATCAAACTATAGTCAATGATTTCAAAATTCGAAATGTAGTAAACCATCGCGCCCTCAATATTGTGAGGGCATGATGGTAAAGTGAAGCAATTACAAGCGTGATGCGGGCATAGTCAAAGCCTCTGCCGTGGCATTTGGCAGGGGTAAACGGAGTAAGCTATGCAGCTAACACCCGAATCAACTGTGAAAACGTAGGCTTATCTTGAACATCAAGAGGCGCTCTTAATTCTCGAGCAATATCACTTACGCTAATAACACCGCGCACCTCGTGAGAATCTCTATCGAGCACTAAACAATGATGCTGCCCATAGTCTCTAAGGGTTTCTACCACATCCCCGACTGACGATTTTGTCAATTCTGTGAAATCAAATGACATTAGTGACGTTTTAGCCTGCATGAAATCACGCACCACTAACCCATCTCTAGGCACTTTTAATTCAGCAATTTTCTGCACAATATGCTGTTCGCTTACGTCTTGTGACGTAACAATGCCGGTGAATGCATTATTGGCATCTACCACCAGCATCATACGGACATGAGATTGACGCATGATTTTTTCAACGCGTGTAGCAGGTGCATTTTCGTCAATCACGTGTGGCATGTATTGTTTGAAATCTGTGAACACCGCCATCGCTGACGAAGTGACAGACACTTTATTTTCAACAACAGGCCAAGCTAGACGATCGGCGGCATCGGTTTTATGAAGTTGTAAGGTATGCATTACCTTCCCCTTAAAATAGTAAACAAATTAGATAGATGGATGAAAACTTTGTTTAACTAAAGTGGGGTGGCGCGCGAATAGGGTGCGCTGCATAGTCTGCATCGCTGAGAAGTGTGTAAGTAAAAAAGCGAGTATTGGGAACCTTGCTACTCGCGAAGAAAGCACTTAAAAAGTAGGCGCCATCATCAAGCTCGTCTTTATCACTGGCTTGATCTAGATTTGAAGAGGCTAAATATTGAATGCTAATGTCATTCGATACTTGTGAAATCTCTTTGCTCAATACATTGCCAGCACCATTTTCAGGTACTAAGAACGACATTGTGAGTAGCAACAGCAAAAGATTCAAAAGAAGAACTCCAGCAACATTTAAAAAACGGGTTAACTCACCCTTACCTAATACTATATGGCTTTTTTATTCACTATCACTTAAGCCCGCCTCAATTTTTAGACGATTTATCGCTTATTATCTAATTACTAAATATAAGTGACGTTACACCCTACGCATTCATTCTAATAAATAGAACGCACTGTTATAAGCTTTGCAATATTCACTCTTGAACTGTTCCAGTAGACTGATTTTAAAATTTAGTTCTATTGCTCATTCATTTATGAAAAAACGCTGGCCTCTTTGGCTGATCTTAATTCACTGGCTCACCTTTCTGGTTGTGGTAGGTATGTTTGCCTCTGGGCTATGGATGGTAGATTTAACCTACTATAGTGATTGGTACAAAACCGCGCCCCATTGGCACAAAAGTGTAGGGCTACTGTTGTTTTCTGTGACTTTAGTGAGGTTGATTTCGCGCATCTCTACCCAGCGACCACCGACCTTTGGCAGCAAGTTTGAGAAGTTGGCCAGTAAATTAGGGCACAGTGCTATTTACCTTGTTCTATTAGCGCTTTTTACCTCGGGCTATCTTATTTCAACTGCCGATGGCAGAGCCATAGATGTATTCAACTGGTTTGCGGTACCAGGGCTTGGTGAGTTTATAGAACATCAAGAAGACCTGGCTGGCGAGGTGCATTTCTACCTGGCTTGGACATTAATCGTGCTGACTTCTTTACATGGGTTAGCGGCATTGAAACACCATTTCATTGATAAAGACGACACGCTGAAGCAGATGTTGAGGCTTCGCTAAACACTAATATTAAGGAGATTTTATGAAGAAGTTAACACTTGCACTAGTGACGGCCGCAGCACTCAATACAGCGGTAAGTTCAGCTCACGCCGCTGATTATATTATTGACTCCAAAGGTGCTCATGCATCAGTTAATTTCAAAATTCAGCATTTAGGTTACTCATGGCTAACCGGTCGCTTTAACGACTTTAAAGGCACATTTAGCTACGATGAAAATAACCCTGCTACAGCGTCTGTCTCAGTGACTATCGAGACCGATAGCATAGATTCAAACCATTCAGAACGAGATAAGCATTTAAGAGGCGACGACTTTTTAAATGCAGATGACTTCCCAGAAGCTAAATTCGTTAGCACAAAAGTGGCTGACAAAGGCAACGGCATGTTAGACATCATGGGTAACCTTACGCTGCATGGTGTGACTAAGCTCGTGACTATTGAAGCCAAAAAAATTGGTGAAGGTAGCGATCCGTGGGGCGGTTATCGTGCTGGTTTTTCAGGCACTACTACTATTGCGCTAAAAGACTACGGCATTGACTATGACTTAGGTCCCGCGTCACAAACCGTTGAGCTTTCTCTTCACGTTGAAGGTGTTAAACAGTAACGTTCTACACTTATAAAATAACAAAGCCCGCTGATGCGGGCTTTTTACGTTTACAGGCTAGATATAACTTACCCAGACATGAGTTATGCCTTGTAAATCAATGCAGCTTTAACTTAGGGCTAATCGCATAACTCAGCTTCTTAAGTAGCAGCTTTAGTGCGCCTCTTAGCTTTCCGTGTACTGCAAATTGGTGCATGTTGTATAAAGAGATATAAACTATCTTGGCTAAACGCCCTTCAATGAACATACTTGAATTTGATAACGACCCCATCAAGCTACCTACGGTGCTGTAGTTACTTAAATGCACTAGCGAGCCATAATCTTTATAGACATAGCCTTTTAATTCTTTCCCCCGCTGTAATGCAATAATATTGTTTGCCGCCGTGTCTGCCATTTGATGCGCAGACTGGGCTCTAGGTGGTACCCATTTACCGTTTTCTTGTTTGAAGCCACAACAATCACCAATAACCCAAATGTTACTGTCGCCAGTGCTTTGTAAGTGCTTATTAACAAGAATTTGGTTTGCGCGGTTGGTCTCAAAAATGCCCATTTCGGTGACGAAATCCGGCGCTTTCACCCCTGCCGCCCATACCATTAAATCAGCATCTACGCGGCTTCCATCTTTTGTGATAAGGCCATTTTCATCAGCCTCTGCCACCATAGTGCTTTCTTTGATGTCTACACCGAGTTTATGCAGCGCCTTACGAGCAGAATTGGCGATACGCTCTGGTAGCGCAGGTAATATCCGCTCTCCCGCTTCTACAATAGTTATCTTTAAACGGGACGCTGACATACCCGGCATGCCGTAGGTTTTCGATAAGTTAGCAACATGATGAAGCTGAGCGGCTAATTCAGTACCCGTCGCGCCCGCGCCCACAATAGCCACTTTCATAAAGCTATTTTCATCTTCTTGCTGATTAATACGAATTAGCTGATTCAACAACCCTTTGTGAAAGCGTTCAGCTTGAACCAATGAATCAAGAAAGTAACAATTTTGCGCAACGCCTGGCGTTCCAAAGTCATTACTGACACTACCAATCGCCAATACCAATTGGTCGTAAGGTATTTTACGTTCGGGTAATATCGACACTCCCTCATCATCGAATAATGGCGCAAGCGTGATAGTTTTGGCCTCTGCATCAATGGCACACATACTCCCTAACTGAAAGCGATAGTGGTGTGCCGCAGCATGAATAGCGTAATCAACGCCATCAGAGTGCTTGTCTATAACGCCAGCAGCCACTTCGTGAAGCAAGGGCTTCCAAATGTGAGTGCGACTTCTGTCAACTAGGGTTATTTCTGCTTCGTTCTTTCTCCCGAGGGTGCGGCTTAAGCGGCTTACAAGTTCAAGACCTCCAGCGCCACCACCGACAACAACTATTTTTTGCATGGGTTTACCTATAATTTAATCATTCCACGTATCTCATCTTTCATAATCCAAAATTATTGAAATGATATACCTGGCGCGACTAAAGGTATTCGCTGCATATGTGGGGTTAACAGTACGCCTGAACGCATTTTCTCGCAAGCCTGACAGGTTGGTTCTAGTAAGGCGTACGATAAAAAAGGCCAAAAAAAACGGTAACCGTGAGATACACGCTACCGCTTTTTATACCAGAGTAGATAATGGTTTTAACTAATACTGATAATCAACGCTGAACATTACGTTTCTTGGCCGCCCAGGGAAGTATCTATCGGCGGTAAAGGACGTGTAATCGGCTCGCTCAGCGTAGGCGGTATCGAGCAAGTTATTTACTCTTGCATACACTGAAAGTTCAGGCGAAATTGCCCAAGAGGCTCGAAGGTTCAATAAATCATGCCCTTCGTACTCGTTAAGGTTTTCAGCATCGGTATAATACTCATCGACATGCTGCCACTCGAGTTCAGCCCGAGTACTTTGGGTAAAGCTGTACCCTACGCGAGCATTGAAGGTAAGGTTTGGCGCCGTATCAATATCGTTGCCCTTAATATCAACTTCGCCCACAATTTCACTGTGCTCATAGGTGTGTTTGGCATAGCTGCCTGCAAACGCCAAATCAAACCCTTGGCTGATTTGATAGTTTAGGGTTAGCTCTACCCCTCTGTGCCAGGTTTCTCCATTGCTTACATTGAAAAAATCACTATCACGATAGATTACATTGTCTTTGGTTAAGCTATAAGCAGACACCACATAGCTAAAGGCTTTGTGTTGCCCTTTAACACCCACTTCTACATTGGTGGCGGTGACCGAGTCCAAGTCGGCAATTTGTTGATCGCGCTGTAACCTATAAAGCTCTGTCGCTTGCGGGGCACGATAACCTCTAGATAACCCTGCATACCATTGGGTTGTTTCACTGCTTTGAAAACTTACCGAGAGTTTAGGGCTAAAGTTACTGTAATCGTTGGTGCCACTTTCAGGCCTTGCGTACCGACATCCACCAAAACCACATTCGGTGCCATCGTCGCGGGTACGACCCGATAGCATATTGTTGGTGTAATCATAGTCCATATATTCATAACGCCCCCCTAAAGAAACCGCCCACGACGCTTGTTGCCAATTTAACGCAATGAACGGAGCATAAAGGGTAGCGTCTACCTGATAATCGTAATGAAGCCCCGTCGGTACGGTTTCCACTAAAAATGCAGAGCCAATCGTAGCGCCATCTTGTGCTTGCACCAAGCTACCTTGGGTATATTCAGCGTCTAAACCGGCATCAAAACTTAACGTGTTGTTCACCACATGGTGATACTGGGAAAGTACACCAAACCCTTCTTGCTCATTTTCTTCAAGCGGTGTACCGGGTAAAAAGTGCATGCGAAATTCCATGCTTTGATCGCGATAATACGGCGTAATAGACAATGCGTTGTCGCCGCTTAACGCCACATCTACTTTGCTCCATATTCGCAAACTTTTCGCTTTTCGAAAGGCTTCAGGGTTGTCGTTACCTTGGGCGATATCTTCATCTTTATAGCTTTCAAACCCGGTAATGTAACCGGCGGTTTCTTGATCTAAATGGGTGTACGTCAACCCACTGGTTACTTTTAGGTTATCAACTTCGTAGCGATGCCTGAGATTAACCTTTTCTTGATCTACACTTTCTTCGTCTCGATACCCGCCGTCGCGGGTAATACTCGCATTAATGCCTATACCAGACTCACCAAAGTCTTTACCTTGCCGCAGTTTCAACCTGCTATAACCATAAGAACCATAGTCAATTCCATATAAGGCAGTATCTTGGGTAACATCGGGGGTAATAACATTAATCACGCCGTGAATAGCGTTAGAGCCATACAAGGGGGAAGCAGGACCTTTTAACACCTCTATGCGTTCTGCCATTTCACCATGCGCTTCAAACAACTCGTTTATATTGCAAAAACCTGCTGCGCGTAAGGGAATGTTATCTTCAGCGGCCAATATACCGCCACATGCCCCAGCACCGGTAAGCACTGGCGAGCGTAAAGCAGGTAGGTATTCCTGCCCATTACCTCGCTGAACACCAGCACCTGCAATAAAATTCAACACTTCTTGTATATGGCTTGGTGAAACAAAGTTTATGTCATCGCTTGAAACCGTAGACACCACATACCCTGAGTTTGCGGTGGAATTAGCAATTCTACTTCCCGTTGTTACCACGCGTTCTATTGACGCTATGCTTTTTCCACTGTTTGAGCCCTCTGGGATTTGCGCGGCAGCAAAAGAAGAAAACGACACCACTGTCACGGTGCTAAGGCCATGTAAAAATAACCTAAATGTGGAGCTCATTGCTTGTCCTTTCTAAAGATTTGGCGAGATTAACATACGTATAATGCGTGTCATTCGACCACAACGTTGTTGCTAACTATAAGGTCAATTGTATCGTTAACTATTTAGCGATGAAATGATGTTTCTAATTTGTGCGCTTGTGGTATTTCTTGTGGAAGTGAAACTGGCTACCACCACCATCAATATGGTGCGTACTATTCGCTAAAAAGCGAAAGAGAAAACAAAAAAGCGAGGCAAACTCGATAATGTTATAAGTCTGCCTCGCCCTTTTTATTTGAAAGGATGTTATTTATCCTCGGCTGCTAATCTATTTAGCCTTCTGAATAGATCAGAATCTATCTATTCAGCTAACTCGTCTAGCACAGCAAATAATACATTTGCGCCTACGCGAGACACTTCTTTATCATACAAATTTTCTGTATTCACGCCTTCTTGGCCACCCGCTAAGTCACTGATAGCGCGAATAATAACCCAGTCCACATTGTTGATTGTGCACACTTGGCCAATCGCAGTAGATTCCATTTCGGTGACTTCAGCCGTAAACACATCTCTAACCCATTTACGATACTCTCGGTTATCCATAAACACCGAGCCGGTAACACCATTTCCACCTACATGAAGCTTGGCATCACGTTCATCCAAAATACGTTGAATTGGCATTTCAGCCATTGCTGTTTTCGCCGCGGCTAGTAGCTTTGGCGAGGCAGTGAAATAAGGCGTATCTTGTGGCTTATCCATACCGTCTTTTACAATCAATACTTCATCTGGGTGGATAAAGTGAAAAGGCTTATATTTAGGATAATGAGGGTCGGCTGCTAAACGAGAAGGCTGCTCTTCCATAAATTTTTCGTAATAGGCGGGTAACACGTATTCACCAGGATTTTCTGGGTCTTCGTTGGTATATACACTTTCGTCATGGTAGTACCAACGCTCGGGTACGATAACATCCCCCGGCTGCCATTTTGGATTCACCGCGCCCGCGATGCCCATATAGACCACTTGCTTAACAGGGAAATAATCGAGTGCCATTTGCGTAGACATTGCCGCGTTTGCAATGCTCATCCCAGTAGCGAAAACCAATATTGGCTCGTCATGATAGGTGCCAATTCGGTAAGTAATGCCTTTAATTGTGGTAGTAGTATGAATTTGTGCATCTGGATCGGACGCAATCCTACCTAAAATACCTTCCATTTCTGGCGCGTATGCAACCACAACCGCAGTAAATTCATCACCCGTGAAAGTAGCTGGCCCATATTGAGGTGTCGTGTTAGTTGAAGTTGTAGTACACCCTGATATCACCACAACAAATGACATACACAGCAGAAGCGAAATAACGCGAAGTTTCATAATCACCATTCTTATTTGATTTTTAGTGGAACGAGTGGAGAGCGATAGCATGCTCGCTCTTCGCTGTTTTATTCTTAACGTACCAGTTTTCAGTGTTAAAGAAAGTGTTATATCCGCATTTTACAAATATTAAAAACACTGGATACACCCCCCTAACAAATGACATTCTGCAAAGACTATCTTATTTCGCTTTTTAAACTAATTCTTTATCCTCAATAGAATAAAACGCGCTTAGTTGCAGTTTCATAAGCTGAATATGGATGTGTAGTTACCCTTATTGGATTACATTTATAGGAGATAAAAGGACTTAAAAAAGCAACGCGAGACCAACTGACTCGTATCGATGAGGATACAAATACCAATGAACATGAAACTACTTCGCTCTCTGCAAATTTTTGTTGAGGTCGCTGAAAGCGGTAGCATGAGTATTGCAGCCCGAAACCTGCATATGACCGTCTCGGCCATTAGCCAACAACTGAGAAAACTTGAACAAGACATTTGGCTGAGTTTATTTAACCGTAATACACGAAATTTGAGCCTTACCGAGGCTGGAAGGATCTATTACGACACCAGCAAAAAGATGTTAGATACCGCGGTTGAAGCACAAGAGCGTATTGAAACGCTTCAAGATGCGCCTTCAGGTAAAGTCAATATTATTGCCCCAGAAGGTTTTGGTGGAGGCTTATTAAGTCAGCCCTTGCAGAAGTTATGTGAGGATTTTCCAAAAATAAATGTATCGCTGACGCTAACCGACCAACCTACAGACATTATTGTTTCCGGTGCCGACTTACTGCTTGGCTTCACCCCAGTATCTGATACTAACTTCAGCAGTTTAGAGTTGGCCACATGGCGACGAATTCTTTGTGTATCGGCTGACCACCCTTTGGCAAAATCGCCTCTTGAGTCGCCCGAAATTCTTCAAGAGTATTCCTATATTTCTCACCGTCATATAGAAGAATATGTAATGAAGCACGACAAGTTTGATAAAGTGCCACTAACGTCGAGCCGTATTGAGCTTGATTCAATGCAGACCTTAATTCAGCTTACCCGTGATGGTCTTGGATATGCAGTGTTGCCTGAACCAGAGGTGCGCCACTTACTTAGTGAGGGTTCAATGAAGCAGCTATTCACTGACTGGTCGTTACCTGATTACACCGTATATGCGGTTACGCCAAAGCGGGAATTGGTTCCTGCTAAAATAAGCGCAGCTATTACATGCTTGCAAGATTGGTTCTCTGAGATTTAGGTTTTACGAATTAATCGCTTTCACTAAAAAGGCCTAAACTTGCGTTTAGGCCTTTTTCGTCAGTCAGTAGCAAACCAATACGCTGCCACTTTTTGATGATTTAGCTTAAAAGCGTGTGTTCATCTGTACACTTAAAATATGTGCTGTTGCTGACTGCGTACCTGTAAAGTTAGTGGTGAAGTCTGTATTTGGTAAAACATCGCTAAGGATAGTTCTATCTTTATTAATATACGCTTCGCGACCATCAATAAATACATACGCAGCGTCAATCGATGTGTTTTCGCTCATAGTATAAGTTAAACCACCTGATATCCAATGACGGTCAGTATCAGGAATACTCAATGAACGATTCTCCACCGATACTACTCCATCGTCGTAAGCGTAACCTGCACGTAAAGTAAACTCATCATTTAGGATATACGTTACACCAATAGATCCGCGCCATGAGTCGTCAAAGTTTTCTTCTTTAATAAGGAAATTTTCGCCATCTTCTAAGTTAGCTTCAAGTTTTTGGAAAGTACTCCAATCAGTGAAGGTAAGACTCGCTTGAACAGACCACTGGTCATCAATTTTCTGGTCGATAGCAAGCTCTGTAATAGCCGCAAGATTTAAGTCTAGGCTACCAGGCTGGTTGAGTTCTATCGGGAATACAGGCGTTTCTGATGATACGGCCCCGTCCAACTCTAGTTTTGTTTCAGCGCGATGAGACAACGCGATGTTAGTTAACTCACTAGGCTGCCAGAAAACACCTACGTTCCAACCGAAGCCCACATCATCGCCTTCCATGCTAAACAGTGACGATCCAGCGTTAAGAGAGGGAAGTGTTATACCTAAAGCCTGTGCGGTTGGTTCTAAACCTTCAATGGTAGCTGCCAATGTATTAGATACACCTGAACCAATTTCAGCTTCTGCATACGTCACGTTTAAACCAAAGCCGACCATAAGCTGCTTGTTCACTTTATATGACAAAGCTGGGTTTACCGTAACGGTTTTAACTTCTGCAGTATCAGCGAAATGTAAAGCGCCGAAGTCATCAGAGTAATCAGAACGGAGGCCATAAGTGGTGAAAACACCTACACCAGCAGAAAAATTGTCGTTGATAGGTGAAACGTAGAAGAAACCTGGAACAAATGCTGTCTCAGCAATATTATCTTCTTTAGCAACGCCACCACCAACTAGGGTATCCCCAAATGAATAAGTCACATTACCGGAAATGTCTACATTCGGGTCTATAAAGCTTACTGATGCACTAAACTCAGCTTCTTTAAATACACCAATCGCAGCTGGATTGGTTGCTAAAATAGAGGCATTCTCTGGCTTCGCCGCTTGGCCCGCCATGGCACGACCCAAACCATTCGCACTATGCTCATTTACTTGGAAACCAGCAGCTAGCACAGAAGAAGATGCCATAGAGGCTAATGCTAAGCATACAGAGGCGCGTAAAGAAAAATGTTGCTTCATAAAAATACTCTTATAGAACAGGAAATATGCAGTGGCGCATTCTACGATTACGGTATGTTTTGTTCAATGCAAGTTAACGCCATTCACGCTGTTTTATCGCATTTTTTACAATTTTAGCGGCACAATTAAAGAAGATGTAAACACTTTGAAAATAATAGATTGCAAAAATTGATATTATTTGTGAACAGGTGAGTTTGCCTATCACTATATTCAATTGGAGGAGACTTGATTAATCACGCTATTTTTGACCTTTCTAGTGATTACGCTTGTATAAGCAGTTTCTAGCCCCACAACAGTGGTACAAGATAATTTCAACAGCCTAAGGAGAGATTCACATGTCTAGCAATAAAGAAATTCTATTGGTCAATCGCCCAAACGATAGAAAAATAGGCTCCCATTTGTTCGAAACTCGTGAGCAAGATATTCCTTCCCCGGGTAAAGGTGAAATACTGATTAAACAAACTTACATGTCGCTCGACCCAGCAATGCTAGGGTGGATGAGTGAAGATCGTGAAAGTTATATTCCGCCTGTTGAGCTTGGTGAAGTCATGCGCTCAAGCGGTGTGGGTGAAGTAATTGAGTCGAACAACCCTGATTTTTCTGTTGGCGACAAAGTCATGGGAATGACCGGCTGGCGAGAATACTTGGTCAGTAATGGTGAAGGCTTCAACAAGCTACAGCCCGGTATTACCGAAGAGATGGCCCTTTGCGTATTCGCTTTGCCTGGTTTAACTGCTACCACAGGCTTATATAACTTTGGTGAGCCTAAAGAAGGTGAAACCTTAGTTGTCACTGGCGCTGCGGGTTCGGTGGGCTCAATTGTAGGTCAGCTAGCTAAAGCTGACGGCCTTCGCGTTATTGGTGTCGTGGGCAGTGACGAAAAAGCAGATTGGATTGTCAACGAGCTCGGCTTCGACGGTGCAGTAAACTATAAAACTGACGATTTGGAAGCAAAATTAACTGAGCTCACCCCCGATAAAATTGATGTGTTCTTTGAAAACACCGGTGGCCCTATTCAGCATCATATTTTCAATCGTATGAATACCCATGGCCGTATTGTGGTTTGCGGCATGATTGCCGACTATCAATCAGAAAACCCGGCTCCCGGTCCAAATTGGATACCGTTAATTAAAAAGCGCATTAACGTTCGAGGGTTTGCTATGCCTGATCATTGGGGCGAAGTACCTCAACTTGTTGCAAAGCTATCGCCCTACGTACAACAAGGAAAGATTCAATATCGTTCTCACATGGTTGAGGGTTTAGCGTCAGCGGTAGAGGGTTTACAGATGCTATTTTCTGGCGACAATAAAGGGAAAATGATCGTTAAACTTTAATCACACACGCTTATGCTTTCTGCGTTAACTATCGACGTTAATTTCACTTAGCGTCGATAGTAAATAAGTCCCCTTCCCCGCAGCCTTTGCTTGATAAAGCTCATTATCAGCTTGGTTAATTAAGCCTTCTAGAGTTTGCCGTTTCACATTATTAACGACCACAGCACCAATAGAGCAAGAGACGGTTTTCGCTGATGCATTTGGTGCATGCGGTAAGGCTTTTTCATCCCAGGTATCGAGTATTTGCTGGCAACTCTGTTCTACTTGCCTTGCAGAGACCCCACTGACGATAACCATAAACTCTTCGCCGCCATAACGACCCAGAATATCGGTTTGCCGTTGAAACACAGCGCGCATCACATCAGCCTGCGCCACAATGGCATCATCACCTTGCTGGTGACCAAAGGCATCGTTGTATTTTTTAAAGTCGTCTAAATCGAGCATAAAAACAGCGAAAGAAAGGTTCTGTCTTTTACTGAGCGACAGCAATCTCTCGCCTTCTTTCATCAGCGCACGTCTATTAAGAAGATGGGTTAACGGATCTTCACGGCTTAAGGTGTTTAGCTTCTTATTTGTTGATTTTAGAAGAATAACAATTCTATCTAAACGATATTTTGCATAAGCACATATAAACAAAGACCCAACCACAAATGACGTTGAAATCATCACGCGGTCGCCATAAACAGGCGCGATTACCATTAACCCAATAAACCCAGCGATACTTATAGTCGATGCTGCCAACGCCAACTTGTAGGTAACACCTAATGCAAATACACAATAGAATGCATATAAAATGGTGCCCTCGTAAGGAAAAGCAAACTCGTATAGCACCCAACTTTGGTAAATAAGCACATAGTTCGCGAAGGTTAACATGACCATCAGCCCTGCAAATATCCAGCTTCTGGCAGCATAAAAGAATTTAGAGAACGAAAGGGCGATAACCGCAAAGATAACTGGAATTTGATACAAAAGGCGGTTTTGAAGATAAAACTCGTACAAAGGGGAAGGTAACAACACTATATCCGCCAATATGAAAGAGGCGAGCAACAAAGCACCGATAATAAGAGCAACTCGAAGTCTTAAAATCTCTTTATGCTTTGTTACCACTTCCACCTATTTCTCCAGACACGGGTAATATCTTTCAGTAAGTATAGACACTTCTATAGGACTAGCTTAAGTAGACTACCTTTTAATGCCTCAATGGTAATAGGTTTAGTGACAACGTCGTTCATACCGTCTTGTTTAAAGGCATCATGGCGTTCTTTAAAAGCTTCTGCTGTAAGCCCAATAATAGGAATTTGGCTTACGTCACTCGGTAAACTTCGAATGCGCCTAGTGGCTTCAACACCATCCATCACTGGCATATGAATATCCATAAAGATAACGTCGAAGGTCTCTTCTTCAACTTTAACGGCCGCTTTTAAACCGTTGTCGACATGAGTAACCGTGCACCCAAGCTGTTCTAGTAGTGCCTGAGCCACCACGGCATTTATCGCATTGTCTTCTGCCAGTAGTACGCTAATACCCGGTTTAAGGATTGTATTTTTATCTAGGTTACTTTGCGCTTCTTGTAGTGACGCGCTATCAATAGTGCGGGCGCTAACCATAGCAGACATAGTAAAACACGACCCTTCACCCACTCGGCTCATAACTTTAACATCGCCACCTAGTATCTGTGAGAGCTCTTTAGCAATGGACAAACCTAAACCTGTGCCGCCATAACGACGTGAAATAGAAGAGTCGGATTGAGTAAACTTATCGAAAATATGTTCAAGCCTATCGGGTTCTATACCAATGCCTGTATCTTTCACAGAAATGACTAAACGATTTTCTTCTACCGATGGACCAGCTACCTTTTTAAGACTTGCTGTAACCGTCACCGTGCCTTTGTGTGTGAATTTGATGGCGTTACTGGCTAGGTTAATCACTATCTGGCGCAGTTTAGTCACATCACTCGTGACCATTACCGAGTCCAAATTCTTACTTTTATATTCTAACCGCGTGTGGTTTGCACTCGCATTGATACCTAGCAAGGTAATAAGATCGTTCAGCATGCTATCTAAATTAAATTCGGTCACATCAACTTCTGACATGCCAGACTCAATTTTAGATAAATCGAGTACATCGTTTATCACATTGGCAAGAATGGTGGCTGAAGAACGTAAATCTGAAGCATATTGCTTTTGCTTGTCATCTAACGGCGTGTCTAGCAATAAAGTAGCAAGCCCTTGAATACCGTTTAACGGCGTGCGAATTTCGTGGCTCATAACGGCAAGAAAGTCCGTTTTGGCTTTATTGGCAGCTTGTGCCCGTTCCACGTAATTTTCGATGTCTGCTGACATGGCCTCTACATCTTGGGCTAATTCACTCAGCTCATCTTTGCCGCTTACATCAATGCTAACCCGCTTGTGATTACCGGCAATACTGCTCGTTGCATCTTTAATTTTGCCAATTGGGGATACCACAAAATACTGAGTAATTTTCCCTATGAATAAACTCACTAAAATAACCGTAAACAAGGTAATAGCGATGGTTAGCCAAGCTATTTTTGATAATGATGATTCGAGCTCATCGGTAGATTGGCTAACCGTAAGCTTCCAGTTCCAAGGGTCGAACTTGCTACAGGCAAAGAGTACATCTTGGTCTCTCCACTCAGATTCACCAAATGCAATATCGGTAGCATTAATAGTGGTGATGGTGGCGTTGGCAGTATTGATGGGTGCCCATTCTTCATAGGTGCTAAATAGCTCAGCACCCGTTGACTTGTCACTTACCGCAAAATGCTTACCGGTTGATTGATGAAGCTCTGCTAGCTCGTCAAACACCTCTTTTTGATAGGCATCTCGAAATACAGGTACATTTTCCAAACCAGAATTCACCAGCAATTCGTGCCGCTCTCGCACGAACTCAATAAAGGTGAGTGATAAGGTTTGAGTAAGTAACTGATATTCTCGCTCTCTCACTGAGTCATAAGCCGTCAAATAGGCCCAATAGCCCGTTAGCGCCATCCCTGTAAACAGAATGGGGATATATATAGCTAAAAGTTTCGACTTAATTCGCATAGATATCTGGTACTACTCTTTATTGATAAACGTGATCTTTCGATAACTTTAAATACGTCGAGGGAATAGGAATATGCATCTTTATGGCGGTAGATACATTCACCCCTATTGTGTATTTATCCATTCTAGTGACAGCCATGGTATTCGCCCTCTCGCCACTTAAGATCCTCTTGGCGCGTAATGCACCTGATTTACCGATACTCTTTTCATCTGCTACAACGCCAAGTAACGCACCTTGCTGTACAGACTCTATACTTTCGGCAAAAATCGGTAATAGTTTAGTTTCTTTGTAAATAACATTAATGAGATCGTCGGCTTGAAGCAAGGGGCCAGTGGAAAGCCAATAAGCATCGAGGCCAGATGTTTCTACTTTTTCTTTAAGCACTTCCACTATACCAGCACGCATAGCACCTAACCCTAAAGTGCCTTCAACATAGGCGGTGCTCACCGTCACAAACTTCACGTTATCATACTGACTCTCGAGTGCTAACAGGCTTTCTACCGAACTTTTTGAAGATGGGTATTCTGAGTGCACCAGCCCAATAGTGATGGGTTCCTCCAGTGCAGAGGCTTTTAGTAAGCCATCAAGCATATCCAACTTCACCTTGGCATCTAATACGTGAGATTCACCGGTTATGTTTGACGTGCTATGTTCGCCAAACGCAGTGACTATGCCCTCTTTTACAGGGTCTGCCACTGTCATAAATAAAGTAGGAATCTCAGCCGCAGCGGAAAAGTTGTAAACCGCCCTAGTGGCAAGCGTAGCAATTGGTACTAACAGGTCCGGCGCTGCTTGCTCGGTGATTGTTTCCACAATAGACCTCGCCTTTTCTTCTAGACCCTCTGCATTATATATTTCTACGTCTATTTCATGATCGGGCATAACCAGCGTAAGTTCATCGATAAAGGCATCTTTTGTATTTATCACTACCGGTAAAGGACCCGTTTCTATTATGACCACACGTAGTGGTTTAGCGTTAACCTGAGCGTGAAATACAAAACAAAGGAGTATACTCACAATGAGTAGTGACGTTTTTTTCATCTTTATTTAGCCCAACTATTAAGCTTGTGAGTAGGTGATTAGTTTGAAATATCATAGTGTTAATCGACTTCGCTGCATAGCTGAAGTTCGTATAATATAGGCTTAAAACACCCATCAGTGTGATTGTAGGTAGTTTGCGCTAGATTAAGCGTTAAAAAGTGCCCTAGCGTACTAACCATCTATGATTTGGAGCCCATTATAATTTAAGGGCCATATAAAATGCCTAACCCGTTACGGCTAAACCTATCAAGGATAATAACCATATTATGAGGCGAATAAAATCTCTTATCCCTAGTACTCCCCCAAATATATGTTCTAGCAAAAAAATGACAACGCTAGGTATAGGTTTAAGCCTATGCCTGGCAAGCTTTTCGCCTATCGCTAACAACGAAATGAGGAACCAGAAAATGACGAACAATAATATGAAGACGTTAACGAAAGAACAAGTCATTGAACAACTCAACCTCTCTCATCACTTCGAAGGTGGGTATTTTCGCCAAAGCTTTAAAGCGGATCACAGAGACAAAGTAACAACGGCGCGTGGTGAACGCACCACCATGACCGCTATTTATTATATGCTTACGAACGACAATAGTATTGACCATTTTCATACTAAGTATTCCGATGGCATTGAGTTTTACCATATGGGCTCGCCCATTACTTACCATATGATTTACCCAGATGGCCATTACGAAAAAGTGGTAGTAGGGCCTGATATTGCCAACGGCCAGCAGTTGCAGCTTGCTGTTCCCGGTGGCACTTATAAAGCGGCCGAATTAACTGATGGCGACTATGGTTTGGTGAGCGAAGCGGTATCCCCTGGGTGGGAGCCTGAAGATATGATTGAAGTTTTTCAGCATGAATTGCTAGAAAAATTCCCGCAGCACAAAGCGCTTATTGAGCGTCTTGCGAATAAGAAATAACGCCCGTTGCTACACGTAAAAAGCCTGCTCTTAGCAGGCTTTTTTAATTCCATTCAAAGTGTCATATCCACATTTAGAGATAGGCGCATTTCTGCTAGACGTTGGTTTCGACTACATTTTCACTTCGGCCAAAAGCGCAACGCTTTTTAGTCGTGCCTCTAGATTATGAATGGGCATTGAAACAATTAACTCATCCACTTCTGTGGCTTCTACAAACTTAGCTAACTGCGTGGTTACCGTCGCTTTTGAGCCTACTAACGCATAACGCAATACATGAGACAGCATAGCGTAATCGGCTTCGCTGCAAATATTAGATAAATCATCTACAGGTTTAGCGAAAAGCTTATTCAGCCCGCGCCGCATATTCATAAACTGCTGTTGAACCGACGTGAACAAGTACTGAGCTTCTTCATCGGTATCGGCTACAACCGCCATTAACCCCGCCATCACGTGAGGCGTTTCTCGCTGCGCTGATGGTTTAAACATAGAACGATAAACATGCAAGGCATCGAACAGCTGGTCTGGTGCAAAGTGCGACGCAAAAGAATAAGGCAACCCAACCGATGCAGCCAATTGCGCACTGTATAAACTTGAACCCAACAACCATAACGGAATATGTGTGTTGGCACCCGGCACCGCGATAATTTTCTGCCCAGGCTCTGGGGCTCCCAAATAATGTTGAAGCTCTTTTATGTCATCAGGGTAGGTGTCTACATGCGCGTTGCTACTAAGGTTGCGACGCAATGCTTTTGCGGTAGCCATGTCGGTACCTGGGGCTCGGCCAAGCCCTAAATCTATGCGACCTGGGTACAAGGTTTCCAACGTACCGAATTGCTCGGCGATAACCAATGGTGCGTGATTTGGTAGCATTACACCACCTGCACCTACACGAATGTGGTTAGTAGCGCCGGCAATGTTGCCTAACATAACGGCGGTAGCAGAACTCGCCACACCATGCATACCGTGATGTTCTGCCAACCACACACGTTGATATCCACTACGCTCAGCTTGCTTAGCTAACTCTCGCGAGTTACTTAATGCATCGCTTATGCTTTGCCCGTCTGAAATAGGGGCAAGATCGAGTAGTGAAAGGGGTAATGACATGGCTAACCTCGTAAACGTTTTTTTGCAGTGTATCGCAAACTCAATATACGCCGAAAGGCTTTGCCACGGTTCACACGAGATACGCGATATTAGGTTTACTCTCGAGTAAACCTAAACTTCCCGCCGCCTTGTTGTAACTCGAAGCGAGTATAGTCAACTAGACCGCCGGCATTTTCAAACACAATAACAATACCTGCTGGCGTGAAACGAAATTCCGAGGCTGAATACGGAGTAAGACCAAGTACCGGTTGACCTGTAGCTTTCGCCGTTAGCACACTATCATCGACTTTTAACGTGATATTCAGAGGAATGTCTGGGGAGATAAACACACCTTCGTAGTTAACAAGGTATTCTTGCGCAAGCTCCACTGGCATCTGGGTCAAGTCAGGTATTTCATAATCAAGGCCATAATAAATACTCAATACGGCTATATTGATATCGTTCAGCGCATAATTTAACCCATTGGAAACCAGGCTTAAAACAACGTTATCGTCAGCAAAATAAGCCACGACTGAATTAAAACCGTCAATTCGCCCGTTGTGTCCAAAAGCCCTTTTGTCGTGAAAGGGGAATTGCAACAAGCCACGCCCTATACCTTGATTTACCTGTTTCATTTGGTTCAGCGAATCCTCAGAAACTAGCTCACCGGAAAAAAGGGCAGAGAGAAACAAGGCGACCTCGGTGGGCGTAGAGACAATTGCACCTGCGCCATGGGGGATACTCATATCGGAGAGGCTTGCAGGAGCCCAACCCGATGAGATAGGTTTATATGAGTTAGCTTGATTGCGCTTTACATCAATAGCCGCACCATAAATCGTTCTCGTTAGGTTTAATGGCATGCTAATACGCTGTTTTAGTTGATGGGCGTAAGTCGCTTTCGTAATATCTTCTATGATGAAGCCCAGCAGTAAATATCCGCTGTTCGAATAGCGCGTTTGGCTGCCTGGCTTAAAGTCACTTTCTAGCGCTTCGATAATTCCTATCATTTCACCCTTTGACTTGGGTGACGTCATATATTGACTAAATTCAGGTTTGTTAGTGAAATTATGAATCCCACTTCGGTGGCTAAGTAACATAGAGATTGTGATCTTATCGGCATTTTTAATATTGGGATAGAAGCCTGCCAATGTAGTATCTAAAGAAAGTTTCCCCTCCTCGATGAGCTGAAAAATCATTACAGATGTAAACACTTTAGTAATCGACCCTATGCGATACTGAGTGTGTTTATTGGCTTTCTTCTTCGTGGCTAAATCGGCATAACCTATTGAATTTTCGTAAACAGGCTTGCCATCTTCTACCACTGCCAAACTAAACATTGCCTTTTCATTTTCATCAAGCGCAGCTAGATACTTATCTAATTTAGCGGTATCAAAGCTTTGCGCAGACACATTAAAAATGCAGATAAAGAGAAGTAAACTAAAGCACTTTTTCATTTTTTGCTCCTTGCAGGCTCATGCTATGAGCGAATATAAATCATTCCATTTAACTAAGCGCGTAAGCGTGCTTTGTGAAGACTACGCTCGCCGCTGTAAACTAAGTTGCTGACCAGTCACCCATCAGTATACAGTACCACCCGCTACTTCGAAGAAAGTGAACTATGCAGTGCGTTTTTATACGCTTCAAATGCAGGAATTGCCGAGGTAACAATGGCTGCCAAAGTAATCACACTTACCACTTTTAACGTCTCTATTGTAAGCAAATTTGCACTTAAAAATAGACCATACTGAGACGCAAGCCAATCACTCGATAAGGTTAACGCTGCGCTAAGCAGCCCAATCGCCGCCACAATCGCTAACAATACTAAAATTAACGCTTCTACTAACACCAAGGTAAAAATAACCCCAGGCCCTGCACCTAACACCCGCAGTACGGCAATTTCGTTTTTGCGTTGCTGCATGGAAGCTAACAACATAGTCGATAAGCCAAACAATGAAGATATAAGCACTAAAATGCTAATTACTCGCAGTAGGTTTTCTACCGTACCCATCATTTGCCAAAGCTCGGTTAGCGCCACGCCAGGCAGTATGGCCATAAGCCTATCTGTTTTGTAGTTGTTGATATCGCGCTGAAGTTTGAAGGTCGCAAACTTTGAGGTTAGCCCAAGCATGACCGCTGTTACACTGTCTGGCGTGGTATTTACCGAGCTTGCATCGTTGAGCAATTGGTTTTGCTTTGAAGCCGATAAATGAATAGCTTCAATGGCGTTTAAGCTTACGTGCACGGTTTTATCTACTGGCGTGCCAGTGGCTGAAAGTATGCCGGTGATAGTGAAAGGGGTATTGTCATGATTGGTAAAACTGGTGTTACCAATACCATGAGAAATCACCACACTGTCCCCCACTTTATACCCTAGATCTTTGGCCACATCGGCGCCTATCACCGCTTCAAATAAGCTCGCGAAAGCTTTACCGTTTTGAAAACTGAGCGCTTGCTTGTTACCAAATTTGAAATGCTGAAAATAGTTATCGTTGGTGCCCATTACCCGAAAGCCGCGATGAGAATCTCCTAAAGAGATAGGAATTGCCCACGCTACTAATTTACTTTCCTGCAGTGCTTCATAGCTTGCATAGTTGATGTTACTGGTGGGGCTTCCCATCCTGAACACTGAATACAACAAGAGATTGAGCTGACCGCTTGGGGCGCCAACGATAAGATCAACATCTGAAATAGTTCGGTTAAAGCTCTCTTTTGCCTGCTGGCGAATATGCTCAACGCTTAGCAATACACTGATACTAATCAGCAACGAAAGAAACGTTAATATCACTGATTTTTTGCGACTACCTAAACTACTCCACGCTAACGACACTAACATTACTTGGCCTCCGCTGGCTGTTTTAGCGAGGACTGTTTTAGCGAGGACATCTCTACACTGGTTTCAAAAAACTTTTTCAAATACATATCGTGACTTACAAATATCAGTGTTGTGTTCTGCTGCTTACACATATCGATAAGAATGGTCATAAAGGCGTCTCGTGCGGCGGCATCTAAGGCAGATGTGGGTTCATCTACAAGTAATATTTCTGGTTTGTTGATTAATGCACGGGCAATGGCTACCCGCTGCTGCTGCCCTACACTCAGTGAATTAGCGGGCTGATGAAGAATAGTAGCGGGCAAATTAAGCCCTATCAGCAATGCTTCGGCCGCATCGGCCACATTGGTTTTGCCTGCCTTTGCAAAATATGTGGCCAGCTCAATATTTTTAAGCACGCTTAGGTAGGGAATCAAATTGAATTGCTGAAAAACCACGCCAATGTGCTGCGCGCGAAACTTATCGCGCTGCCTGGCAGGCAAGGCGGAAAATGGCTTGCCCAGTAACGATAACTCGCCGCTTTGTGGCGTTAGCACCCCTGCTAACAGATTAAGCAAGGTGGTTTTGCCAGAGCCTGAATGACCATGTAGGAAAACACGATCACCGTAATTCACCTTCCACGTAGGTATATGCAGCCCACTGCTGTTTGAATCTGCGTAATGATATTTAACGTCATTAAGCGCAATAGCATTGCCGTGGTTAGGCACTGCCTTTTTGGCGTGTGCTTTATTTTTCAAAGGTTGCTCTGGTGCTGCTGACAATGTGAATCATCTCCTTTTTGCATTACGCGATGTTTGCGTAAGAGTGGATGTAGCTGACACTAACGCTTTTAGGTCGCCATTCAAGCCAAAACTAAGCCTACTTGCTGTAAGGGTACGCTCAGTCAGACGACAAATGTACAACCCAGCCATGTTATGTTATAACGTTTTATACTAACCGTTATAATAATTCTTGGCTAAATAAAATGATGAAGTTCTTCTTACGCGCCCGCATTGGTATTTTTGTCGCGATAACAGGCATGCTTTTTTATCCTACAACATATGCTGAAGATATCGAAGCATCTGACTACCAAGAGGTGGAATGGACGCAGTTAATGCCTGAAGAAGATTTGGCGGCGCTGTTAAATCCACCAGATTATTTAGCTGGTATTGAAGACGGCTCTCAAGAAGATTCCGTGGAAGCCTTTGGCAATCAAGATTTTGATAACGAAACTACCAATCGCTTTCAACAAGCGCTGACATCAACGCAAGTCGTTAAAACCTTTGAGAATAAATCTATCCGTATTCCGGGCTTTATTGTTCCGCTTGAAAGCAGCAAATCGCAAATGGTCACAGAGTTTTTTATCGTACCTTACTTCGGTGCATGCATTCACATGCCTCCACCACCGCCAAATCAGATTATTTACGTGAGTATTGAGCAAGGTGTTGAACTGGAAAGTTTGTACGATCCATTCTGGTTCGAAGGCACCTTGGCTATCGACACCACTGAAAATGCGATGGGCACCGCGGCGTACCGTTTAGAGCACGTCAATGTGAAACCATACGAGGGATAATTGATGACACGATTTAATAAACTATTATCTGCCCTGCTAGCCTCTTTAACGGTTGTTTCTGCCGCACATGCTTGCGACCTACATGGCGGCGGTAATTTGGGCTTTGGCTTTAATCGGTTACACCCCCTTGCTCAGCAACATTATCAGGCGTCGGCGTTCAAAACCCTGTCGGTTAAACACGCTAAACAGGTAGACGTTATTGTTGATGAAGCCGCCACAGCGAAAATATCTTACGTGATACCGCTACGCTATCGTGATGTAAACGTTAGTTTTATAGGTAGCGATGGCGTAGAAATAGTGGGAGATAGCGCTGTGTTACTGGAACAAGACTCTGGCGTTTATAACTTAACGTTTACGGTAAAGCGCCCAGGCCAATCGCACATCTCTATCCAAATAAATGGATTTAGTGACGGGAAGCCTTTTTCACTGAGTCAAAAAATTGAACTACGCTCAGCATAAAAAGTGGATAAAGGAGTGAGTAAAGTCGCTGCTAAAGAAAAAGAGCTGGCTGCAGTTAACGCTAAGCGCAAACCATTGAAGATAGTACTACTTCTTTTCGTTTTCTTAGTGGCTGGCAGTGTATTCGCCAGGCTAGTTCAACTATATTGGCCCAGCATAAAACATCAGTTGTACACTAGCGAAGCACTTTATCAGACCAACAACCCTGAGTTACAGGCCTTATTCAGCCAAGAAGTTGAACAAAAAAGTGTAATGCGCTTAGGTTGGCAAGACTTACTGCCAGAACAAGAAGAAGCCACCTTACGTCAATATCAATCAGGGAACGACACAAGTGACTTATCGCCTACCCAAATCGGCACCGTTCAGTCTATAACGAATCAATTGCTATTATCTATTCAAGCCAGTAGCGATGAAAATTACATTTCAGCCCTTCACTCAACCAATATAGTACACACCATTTTAGGCAAAGCGATTTCTATTTCCGGCTTTATTGTACCGATAGAAGTGAATGAAGATCGCACACTACAAAGCTTTTTCGTGGTGCCTTACTACGGCGCTTGTATTCACTTTCCCCCTCCACCACCCAATCAAATTATTTTTGTACAACTGCCCGATGGATTTGCCCATCACAATTTAGCCGACGCATTTACGTTAACGGGTATTTTAGAACAGGGTATGTTTGAAGACCCCCTTGGAACCTCAGCGTATATCCTTAACGTGTACGACATTGAGGCTTACCATGGTCAGCCTGATGACTTTCGAGCTCACTAGGTTTATCAAGAACAATAGATGCTATTTTTCACAAACGCTGACAGGTTTGCGTTAGCTATTCTCCTAAGCATTTAAAGTGAATTTAGTGAGCATTTCGTAAACATTTAATGCAGAGTGCATTTAGTTTTCATCTAGCTGACATGCAACTAATTGCTGCTCCCACAGCTCGCTAATGTCACCGGCGTTCGATTTGGAAGTATCTGCTCCACAAGCATCCAATTCATTAAAAATTACTTCTATGCGGCTTTCTAAACAATCATCCAATTCTTTTTCTGATATTGCATCGTCTACAATGTTGTAGCTAAAAATACCTTCATGGGTGATCATTATTGCTTTAAGCCTTTCCACCTTTAGCTTGCCTAACCATTCATGTAACGCGTTTCGGTTAAAGACAATATAAGGTGAAAAACGCCACCCCATACTTTGAAAGCCTTCTCCACTATTTTCAATTTTAACAAAGCCGGTTTCAGGTAGGGGCGCTTCGTTAATATTACTAGCTTGATTGTGCTTATGGTCGTGATGATCTTGATGATCGCTACCAGTGTTTACATGGGTGTGATATTCATCACCATGAGAATGACGAGGTATAGGTTGCTTCATTGCTTTAACCACATCAGAAGCCCCCTCTAGCAACGATGGCGCTAACTTCCCATGCTGTGCAAAAACAATATCCGGCATGGGGTCGCGGCGGTTAGCAACGTAATCAATGAGCAGCTGTTTAGATTCATCTTGGTATAAATCTTCTTTGTTACCTACGACAATATCCGCAACATCAATTTGCTGGTTGAAAGTCTCATGAAGTGTATAGCGTATATCTGTGAGCTTTCGGGCATCTACCAAGGTGATATTCTTTTGAATATTGAGCACCTCTTGATAATGATCGGCTGACAACACTTCTAAGACTTCCCTTGGGTGCCCTAGCCCCGTAGGCTCTATGAGTAAACGATGGGGTCGAGCGCGTGCAAGTAACTGATTAAGCGCAATTTGCATAGACAACCCTGAAGCACAGCACATACAGCCGCCGGGTACTTCACGCACAAACACACCGCTTTGTTCGGTATGTACGCCCTTAAAAAAGCCACCATCAATACCAATTTCACCAAACTCATTAACTAAAACAGCCCACCGCTCATGCTCTGGCTTAGCCTCTAGTAAGGATAAAATGGCGCTTGTTTTCCCTACGCCTAAAAAACCACTGATAATATTGGTTGGAATAGCACTTAATTTTTCAAGCTTGCCTAATGTCATACACCCCCTTCCTTGACGCCGTTATTTATGTGTAATGATGTGCGGGTAATCGGTTTCATTATCTGTTTGGCGGCGTAGTCTTAGGTTTCGAATATGGCTAAATGCAATAAAGCTAGACCCTATTACCGTTAACACCACTTCACCGTATTCGCCCAACACATCGTGCCCTAACACTGCGGCTAAAATAAGCAATGATAGCCCTACACCACCCACCAAAAGCATGGTGTGATTTCGGTGGTAAAGATAGCCCATCATGAGTGCAATAACACTGATGGGCACTACGAAAAACAGCAACGTTTTATGAAACAACTCGTCATCTAAAGCTAATATGCCCGCTAGCGGCGGGAGAAGAAGTAATAAAACAGGAAATAATAAGCAGTGCACCACGCATAGCATAGACAGTGCTATGGCAGCTTTATCGCTTATTTTTTGAAAATTCATTCAGTATGGTTCCTTATTTTTAACCTACCAGATTTTTAGCTTACCAGCGTAACGTTGGCTGACCGGCAGATAACTCAGAAAGACCTTGTCCACGTTCAGTGATCCACTGAGCTTGGATAGCACTTAGCGATGGCATCGATTCAAATAGGGTAACGGTAATGCCAGACACCGCATCATCACAGTGAAATTGATATTCAACTTCAATATTTTGATGATTTTCTTCTTCGTGTTCATCGTGCCCTTCATGCTCGTCATGTTCTTTGTGCAAAGCATGCTCGTTCTTGTGCGCCTCGTCATGATCACCCGAGTGAGCTTCGTGAGTATCTTCATGGTCGCTTTTATGATGGTCTTCATGCGCTTCTAATGTGTGCTCAACACCCACTAACTCGCACTTACCCTCTACATCAATCACGTTGGTATTTAAGGTGAACCTTTCGGCAAGCAAATTTTGATTATTTAGTTGCTCGGTCGTTTCAGGTTCGTGCTCAAAGCCAAGAGCATCTGCGGCAGGTAATACAAGCTGAAGGTGAAGCATGCTGCCCTCTTGAGAAACTAAAAGCTCGCCTTGCCCGTGCACATGCGGCTGTGCATTTACGGCAAATCCTACACTAGAAAAAAAGAGTAAAGAGACTGCTAAACAGGGCTTTTTCATGAATCTACCTTTTTATAAATTTTTTCAATGGTGAGCGACTTTATTGTTTACCGAAGTGGAGTGTATACACTTAAGCGCCTTTTCGGGAAACGTTGATTACAACGAGTAAGTGGTTGTACTTTAAATTTGGACGCTTCTCGATCTTGAACTAATTCTTCATTTTCTTTGATTGCATTTTGATACATTATAACATAACAATAAATAAGATTAAAATTATAACTTAGTATCGGGGTTAAGAATGGTTAGGGTTACCAAGGTAGCAGCATTAGTAAGCGCATTATTGTCGACCAGCGCTTTAGCACAGAATATAGAGGGCACTGTGCTGAATAAAAATGGAAGTGCCGTAGTAGGTGCAAAGGTAGAAGTAGAAGGAACAAACCAACGTACGGTAACTAACAGCGAAGGTCAGTTCTCGCTTCGTGACGTTAGCAACGGCAAAGCCGAGTTGCATATTTCAGCACCGAACTTTGCGCATCTTCATCAAGATATTACGCTGGCTGAAGGCGAGCCGCTGCAACTTTCACTTACGTTAAATCGTTCTCCAATTGAAGTGGTGGACGTACTTGCTACGCCCATTCATTTGTCAGTGATGGAGTCTGCATCACCGGTGAGTGTGTTAGCGGGCGATACCCTTCGTCGCCAACAAACATCCACCCTAGGCGATAGTTTAGAAAAAGTGGCCGGTGTACACACTAGCTTCCACGCAAAAGTAGCCAGTACACCGGTTATTCGTGGATTAAGTGGCCCTAGAGTACTTATTGCGCAAAATGGCTTAGACGTGAGTGATGTTTCACGAGTAGGCCCTGATCATTCGGTGGCATCAGAGGCTTCAACGGCTCAGCAAATCGAAGTACTTCGTGGCCCTGCAACCTTGTTCTACGGTAGCGGCGCGGTTGGCGGTGTTGTGAATGTAGTAGATGGTCGCATACCAACTGATAGTACAACGCGAGGCGAATGGTTACTTGAAACCAACTCGGTTGATGATCAACAGCTTGGCTCTTTCAATGTAACCACAGGGAATGAGTCTTTCGCCTTTTATGCTGATGGCTATTGGCGCGAATCTAACGACTATGATGTTCCTGTTTCACCTGAAGTAGAGCACGACGATCATGGCGAAGAAGAGCATGATGAAGAGCAGTCAAGAGTTGTAGAGAACAGTAACGAAGCGTCGAGTGGCTTTACCGTTGGCACCAGTTATTTGTTCGATAAAGGCTATGTAGGGCTTTCAGTTGAGCAATTTAATCGTGAATACGGCATTCCTGGCCATACCCATGGCGAAGAAGAGCATGATGACGACCACGAGGAAGAACTTGATGAAACGCATCATGAGGATGAATCTGTTTTTGCCGACCTTGAGCAAACCCGTGTTCAACTTCAAGGTGAATACAATATTGCAGGCAGTTGGGTAAAACAAATTCAGCTACGTGGCGGATTTACCGACTACGAACACGCTGAAATTGAAGAAGGTGAAGCAGGCACCTTGTTTGAAAATGAAACCCATGAGTTAAAACTCGATGTTTTACACGCTCCTATAAATGACTGGAATGGCGCGTTGAGCTTTCATTATAAAAACAGCGATGCATCAGCCCAAGGAGAAGAAGCCTTTACTCCCCCTTCGGTGACTGAAACCATTGCGATGGCTATCATGGAAGAAAAGCGCTTTGATGATGTACTCATTCAACTCGGTGCCCGTATAGAACATGTATCGTTGGAAGCGGATAACGTTTTATTACCTTCTTTAGATACCCATGATCATGATGAAGAACACGATGATGATCATGAAGATGAGGGCCACGACGACGAGCATGAAGACGAGCATGAAGACACCTTGGTATTCCCTATCGATGAATCATTTACTGCATTAAGCATCTCGGCGGGTTTGGTATGGGACTTCGCACCAGGTTACAACGTGGGAATCTCAGTATCTCGTTCAGAGCGCGCGCCATCAGCCTCTGAGCTACTTTCATTTGGCCCCCATATTGGCACCAGTACTTATGAAGTTGGGGCTTTATTTGCCCTTCATGAAGAGGAAGGCGAAGCGCATATCGAGCTTGGTGAAGGCAGTATTGAACTTGAAACTGCGAATAATATCGACCTTACCTTACGTAAAACCGAAGGTAACTTAGGGTTTGTATTAAATGCGTTTTATAACCAAATCGACAACTATTACTACCAAACCAATACCGGCCTTTTTGCTGAAAGCGGACACGACCATGGCGAAGAAGAGGGTGATGATCACGACGAGCACACTGATGAACTGCCAGTCTATATTTTCAAAACTGATGATGTGATATTACATGGTTTTGAAGCACAAGTTGCTTGGCAAACTACAGATGAATTCAAAACCACAGTATTTGCCGACTACGTGAGAGCACGTTTGCAAGATGGAGGCGACTTACCTCGCACTCCACCGCTTCGAGTTGGTACGCAGTTTAGTTACCAAACTGAACGATTAAGTGCTCACCTAGATATTACACGTTACGAAGAGCAAGACCGTATTGGTGAAGGTGAAACCGCAACCGATGGCTATACCCTAGTAGATGCCAGCGTGTCATACGACTTAGATGTACTTAATCAAGATATTTCAGTGTATTTGAAAGGCACAAACCTGACCGATACCGAAGCCAGAGTACATACTTCATTCTTAAAAGATATAGCTCCACGACCTGGCCGCAGCTTTGCACTTGGTGTGAGGGGGTATTTCTAAAGGAAGTCGTTAAAATTTGACGCTTAGAATGGCAGTGTAAGCACTGCCATTCTTATTTTACTGATGTATTTAATTGCTTTTTTTCGTAGCACGAGCATTTGGGATTTCGCTCATTTCCTAGCTACACTCGCTTATGCCATCACTTTCTATTCAGCTGGAAGGCACACAGGCATAAGTCGGAAATATTGGCTATTTTATCGTGCAAATATCACTATACCTCTGCGGCAAGGTATAGTGAGGTATGTGGCATTTATTAAATGAATAACAACGACAAGAAAACGCGATGAACTCAATAAATTCAATAATCAAAAGCAAAGCTATGTGGTTTGTTTTAGTGGCATTGTTCGCTATTACCGCTAATGCAGCAGAAGAAACACATAAACGCACTATCGACATCGATAGTAGTGTAGTAACCGAGCATGAAACTAAAATATTAGGTAAGCGCGTGAAATACAGCGCTACAACAGGCACGCAACCGGTGTGGAATAGCAAGGATGACGCGGTCGCTACCTTGTTTTACACCTACTATCAGCGCACCGATATAAAAGACGATGGGTCTCGTCCGCTTGTCATCTCTTTTAACGGCGGCCCGGGTTCAGCATCAGTATGGATGCACGTGGCGTATACTGGCCCTCGAATTTTAAATATTGATGATGAAGGCTACCCCGTACAGCCTTATGGCGTGCAGACGAACCCATATTCAATATTAGATGTAGCAGACATCGTATTTGTTAACCCCGTTAATACTGGCTACAGCCGCGTACTTAAGAATGAAGAAGGTGAAATGCCGTCAAAGGATGCACAAAAGAGCATGTTTTTTGGCGTCAACGCTGATATCAGCTACCTTGCAGATTGGGTAAATACCTTTGTCACTCGCCATAACCGCTGGCGTTCGCCTAAATACCTCATTGGTGAAAGCTATGGTACGACGCGGGTTTCGGGTTTAGCCCTTGAATTACAAAACCGCCAATGGATGTATTTAAATGGCGTAATATTAGTATCACCTACCGATATCGGTATTGAACGCAATGGACCAGTAAAAGCCGCGAATCGCCTACCTTATTTCGCTGCAACCGCCTGGTATCACAAAAAGTTAGACCCTGAACTCCAAAATAAAGACTTAACCGAACTGCTTCCTGAAGTAGAAGATTTCACCATCAACACACTTATTCCAGCGCTGGCGAAAGGTGGCTTTATTGGTGCTGAGGAAAAACGCGATGTGCTTGCAAAAATGGCACGTTATTCAGGCTTATCACAAGACGCGATTTCACAAAACAACCTTGATGTAACTACCGCTTATTTTTGGAAATCGTTACTTCGTGATGAAGGTAAAACACTCGGCCGCTTAGATAGCCGCTATTTGGGTATAGATGCTAAGCAAGCGGGTGATAGACCCGATTACTGGGCCGAACTAACGTCGTGGCTACATTCGTTTACTCCCGCCATTAATTACTACTTGCGAGAAGAGTTAAATTACAAAACTGACACCAAATACAATATGTTTGGCGATGTTCACCCGTGGGACAGAAGTGGCAATAAATCTGGCGAAAACCTACGTCTTGCCATGGCACAAAACCCATACTTGAATGTGATGATTCAAGCAGGTTACTACGACGGCGCCACCAACTATTTTGATGCCAAATATACTATGTGGCAGCTTGATCAAAGCGGCATTATGCAAGACCGTTTAAGCTTTAAAGGCTATAGAAGCGGGCATATGATGTACTTGCGACGAGACGATTTAAAACAGTCTAATCAAGACTTACGTGAGTTTATCAATAACAGCACCCCTAAAAAGGGTGAACCCGCGATGTATCGCCGATAAAAGGCGATAGAAAAAATATTGGGTCAGTGTACTTTCAAGGCTAATTGACACTGACCCTATTTACTCAATTTTCACTTTGCGCCTTTAAAGGCGCTAACTCCATCAATGCTCGGCAAATGTGCTATTCTGCGCGCCTAGATTCAGTTCAAGCAAAAAATTGCGGTCAAAAGGAAAAGCCTTCACATGGTTCCATGGGTTAAATTAGGTACAGCTCAAATTCCAAATAACGGTGGTGAATTAACGTTTTCTCAGCGAGATGAAGAGTTCAGTATTCGTCTATCCGGTATTCGTGGCGAGTTGATGAATAGCCGTGTATACAACTCAGAAAAAGAACTGTCACAAATGGGCTGCGAACACCTTAAATCCACACCTAACGCACACGTTTTGGTAGGCGGTTTAGGGATGGGATACACCCTTGCAGCGGCGCTAAAAGCAGTGACACCTAGTTCGCAAGTCACCGTAGCCGAATTAATTCCTGAGGTGGTTGAATGGAACAAAGGCCCACTGGGTAACTGCGCTAAAAACCCACTTCAAGACCCTAGAACGAATGTTAAAGTAGGTGATGTAAAACACCTTTTAAATACTAAAACACCCACCTACGACGCCATATTACTTGATGTAGACAATGGCCCTGAAGGGTTAACCCATTCTGACAATAATTGGATTTATTCAATCGATGGTTTAGAAGATATTTATGAAGTGCTAAAACCCAATGGCATGCTAGCCATATGGTCTGCTGGGCCCGATTACTTGTTTTCAGTACGCTTAAAAAATGCCGGCTACGTAGTGAGCACTCGTATTGCCAGAGCACGCAAGGGTAAAGGAAGTAAGCACACCATTTTCTTGGCTAGAAAACCCGGTTAATAAAGATTGGGGTTAAAAAGGTTAGAGCGATTTTAGGTTTAAATAACTGCGACCCAATTATTTCTAACGGCTCAAAAGCTCTCACCATCACAGACCAAAGCCAACTTTGTTTGCTGCGTATTTACTGCTAAACGGCTGGCTCCGCTAGGGCAGGAAGCCCCAATTTTCGCAAAAGCGCTAAGCGTAGATTTTTTTGCTTGGCTATTCCAGAACCAGAGTTGCAATTCACTCGCGACAATGACTTTGCCATCGCTTGTCCAGGTGTAATAAAGTGCTTCTCTAGGCAGTTCCACTAGCTTTTGCACCTTTCCAGTCTGGGTATCCAATTGCATCAACCAGTGCTTATCATCTATAAGCGTATTGAAGCTCATATTTTGACTTCCCGGTATTCTATACAAGCTCGGGCCAGTAAGTGGGTAAACCTCGGTTAATTGCTCTTTTTCCGACTCGAAGGTTTGTAAATTCATACCCTTACCTTTTAGAACAGTTACCAGCACCTGTTTATCGTCAACCCAAGCGTGATAGCCAATCAATGCTTCACCAGAGTATAAAGGCCGCCTTTGTTCGCCGTTCAACTGATACGCCCACAATTCTTGTTTACCATCAACAGCGTATATCACAGAATACTCCGTACCATTTTCCATCGGAGTGGGAGAATATTCGTTTTCAGGGCTGTTACTTAAATTTTCAATTTCTTGGGTTTTAAGGTTGTACCTTAAAATATCGGTTTGCTCGCCTATTTCAGAGGTATATAGCAAGCTTTGATTATCATCCACAAAATAAGGTTGATTATCATATCCCTTACGGCTGGTGATATTTTTGAGCTCCCCTAACTTGAGCTGCCCATTTTGAACTGACAGATCCGCGACAAAAATATCGGTCCTAGGAACTGATTGGGCCTCAGCCGTTGTAACTACAGCACTAAACAACAAAGTGAATAGCATGATAGCTTTTTTCATTTGGGCTCCTTCAAGAAAAATCCATTATTGATAGTTAGAGATATCTAGATCTAGAGGTAACACGAACTTATACAACTCATCCTAACGGTGCGTAATCGTCATTGTCTAGTTTAGTGCTATATACCAGAACTTGCTCTTATTCTGACCGTTTTAGCTTCCTACTTTAAGCTGGCAGCGTTCTTGTTAGTTTAGAAGTTTAGTGGAAGTGGACAGCTGCACACGTTAAACGGTGCTTCGAACATTTTTTATTCTTTTCATTTGAATGAGCAAGCTACCGCGAGTGAGTACGCTGGCCCCATTAAGAAGAATAAGGGGCCAAGCGATGGCAATAGGCATCGTAAATGCGAACGCGAGTGTAGTGACATCTTTAATTAGAATACTGCGAAATAAGGTTGGCGACAGCGCGCCGATAACCCGACTGCGTCTTAACACCATTATTTGGTGTAGTGTGCCCTGCACAAGTAGCACTGTTACTACCAACATTAAGCTGTTAGCCCCGAGTTTGGCCAGATTGGGGTAAGGACGAAAGCCTATAGAACAGAGCCCTATCACCAAAGCAACGGCACACAAACTGACTATAAAACCAGTTGAGATTGACCGCCTGTCTCGCCAAACCTGATAAAGGATTGCCAATATCAGAAGAAGCGCACCAAAGCGAGTCCACACGAGATAATGACTAAGCGGCTCTATCGCAATACCGAAAATAAAATTGGCATAAAACGCAAAAAAGCTTGAGGCAAACTGGTTTACCGACAAGCTTTGGGTAGCTCTCTGATGACTTTTGCGAAGCGCCTCTATATTAGCGATTTGCTTTGCTAACCCGTACCACGTCAGCAAAAAAGCGACTGCGCTCACGGTACCTAAAATATGGTACAACAAAAGAGACTCCTCAGCCGCTTATAGAGAACTACTCCACAGTAACCGACTTCGCCAAGTTACGAGGTTGGTCAACATCAGTACCTTTAATTAAGGCTACGTAGTACGACAATAATTGTAGCGGCAAGGTATAGATGATAGGGGCAATAGGCGCTTCACAGTGTGGCACGTTGATTACACGCATGGTGTCATCACCTTTGAACGCGGCGTCTTTATCAGCGAACACATACATGATGCCACCACGAGCGCGTACTTCTTCCACATTCGATTTAAGCTTTTCTAGCAATTCGTTATTAGGCGCAACCACAATAACCGGCATTTCATCATCGATAAGTGCCAATGGCCCATGCTTTAATTCACCTGAAGCATAGGCTTCTGCGTGAATATACGAAATCTCTTTTAGCTTAAGCGCGCCTTCCATGGCAATAGGGTATTGATCGCCACGGCCTAAGAATAAGCTGTGTTGTTTATCGGCAAATTCTTCGGCTAAATCTTCAATACCTTGGGTAATGGTAAGGGTTTCTTCTAATTTAGCTGGCAAGCTTTGAAGTGCACTAATAATATCTTGCTTGTCACTTTCAGCCATACCGTTTTTCTCACCTAACGCTAGGGTTAGCATTAAGAATGCAGTTAACTGGGTAGTGAAGGCTTTGGTTGATGCCACACCAATTTCGGCGCCTGCACGGGTCATAAAGGCTAAATCTGATTCGCGCACTAGCGATGAGCCTGGTACGTTACAAATAGCTAAACTTGCGCTATACCCAATTTCTTTGGCTAAACGTAGTGCCGCTAAAGTATCGGCTGTTTCGCCCGACTGTGAAATAGTAATAAGCAGGCTATTTGGGTGTACTACCGATTTGCGGTAACGAAACTCAGAGGCAATTTCGATATTACACGACACATTGGCGTATTGTTCTAACCAGTAGCGGGCGGTCATACCGGAATGATAGCTGGTACCACAGGCTACAATTTGCACATGTTTAATTTTACTAAAAATATCATCGGCACCGTTTCCAAACACATCTGCCGCTAATCCATTTTCGGTTAGTCTGTCTTTTAGTGTGTTACGCACCACTACTGGCTGCTCGTGAATTTCTTTGAGCATATAGTGGCGATAGGCGCCTTTGTCGCCGGCGTCGTGTTCAACGTTCGACTCTATAATTTCACGTTCAACGGCATTACCGTCTTTGTCATAAATAGCAATGGTGCGGCGAGTAATATCGGCAACATCGCCCTCTTCTAAAAAGATAAAACGGCGTGTAACGGGTAACAGTGCCATTTGATCAGACGCAACAAAGTTTTCGCCTAGCCCTAAACCAATTACTAGCGGGCTACCAGAGCGCGCTACGACCATACGGCCTGCATCTTCTTTATCGATAACTACAGTGCCGTACGCGCCATGGAAGGTTTTTACTGAACTCTGTACTGCTGCCAATAGGTCTTTGCCAACATCTAGCGCTTCGTGAACGGTATGTGCAATAGTTTCGGTATCAGTGTCGCTGCTAAACACATAGCCTTTTGCTGAAAGCTGTTCGCGTAGCGTTTGGTAGTTTTCAATAATACCGTTGTGCACTACTGCAACGCGGTCGCTAGAGAAATGAGGGTGGGCATTGGCTACAGTAACACCGCCATGGGTAGCCCAGCGAGTATGTGCAATACCGGTAGTCCCTAACGCTTCATCGTTAGCAATAATATCGACGAGCTCTTGTACCTTGCCGGTACTTCTTATGCGATTTAGTGTGCCGTCTTGCTGCAACAAGGCCACGCCTGAAGAGTCGTAACCACGATATTCAAGTCGCTTTAAGCCTTCTAATAGAATTTCAACAACGTTACGCTCGCCAACAGCACCGACAATTCCACACATAATTACTCTCCGTTTTGCGCAGCGACCAGCACCGTTACGCCTTGTTGTTCAATTAGATTTATATCTTTGTCGCTAATGCCATTATCAGTCACCAGCGTAGAAATATTTTCCCAGCCCAATTCTAAATTGGGCATTTTGTTCGAAAGCTTATTTGACGTTGCCATTACAACAACCTCATGGGCAGCACGTGCCATGGCGCGAGTAAGCCCTGTTAATTCATTAAAGGTAGTCGTTCCGCGACTTACATCAATACCCGCCGCGCCAATAAACGCCATATCAAAACTATATGCCGAGACTAATTGTTCGGCCATTGCACCTTGGAATGAACGAGATGCCGAGTCCCAGGTACCACCTGTCATTAATATAGTGGGTTCGTTATTGCTTTTGGTCAGCTGACTCGCTGCATCTAAGGCATTGGTCATCACTACCAGATTGGGTATGTCACGAAGGCAAGGTAAAAGCGCTGCGATAGTACTGCCGCAATCTAATACTATTTTTGAGCCTTGTTGAATGCGACTAGCAGCAAGCTTACCTATATTCTGTTTTATCGATGAAGGTAAATTCACTACATTGGTTTCGCCTTGAGAAGCAGGCAATGGCGCGGCACCGCCAAATTGGCGAATAAGCTTTTTTTGGTCTGCCAAGGCGGCTAAATCTTTTCGGATGGTCACTTCAGATGTGCTGAACTGGGCCGCGAGGAATTCAACTTGCGCGTAGCCGTGAGTATTTACCCATTTAATAATGCCAGCGCGGCGCTGATCTACAGAACGACTCGTTTTCAAACTCAACCCCGATATGACGAAAAGCACAGTGCTTTTTCTACAGCATCCCTAAATCATAACTTTCAAAACGAAAGTTATGATTTACAAAGTGAAAGAAATGTAAGCTATTCGACTTTATTTCGCAAGTTTTTTGCACAACTTTTATAAAGAGGCGAACGAGGGTAGAAACAAGTGGGCACAAAAAAGGACAACCTTAGTTGTCCTTCCATTAAGTGGTAAAAAGCCCTAAAGCTATTGCATACTCGCTATTTTTTAGTCGGGCGGGGCCAGTTCGCGATATTACGCTGCTTGCCTCGTGCTACTGCTAATGCCGCACTCTCTACTTCGGTGGTAATGACTGAGCCAGCACCTACCGTGGCATTGTCACCAATCGTTACGGGAGCCACTAACGAAGAATTAGAGCCCACGAAGGCATTCTGACCTATAACGGTTTTAGATTTATTCACGCCGTCATAGTTACAAGTAATAGTGCCAGCACCAATATTGGCATTAGCGCCCACTTCCGCATCACCTAGGTAAGTAAGGTGATTAACCTTCGCACCTTCACCTAGCACGGTTTTCTTCATTTCCACGAAGTTACCCACTTTAGATTTTGCATGCATAACAGCGCCAGGGCGCAAGCGGCCAAATGGCCCTACCGTGCAGCTTTCACCTACGATGGCTTCTTCGATAATAGAATTTGCCTCAATGACTGCGTTGTCTGCAATTTCACAATTTTTCAAAACGCAGTTTGGCCCGATCGTCACGTTATTACCTAAAATAACGTTACCCTCTACCACCGCATTAATATCAATGGTCACGTCCTGCCCTGTGGTTAGCGTGCCTCTTAAATCAAAACGCAGAGGGTCGGCCAATGCCACGCCATTGGTCATTAATTCGTTCGCTTGGCGAAGTTGTAATGCGCGTTCTAGATGTGCTAATTGAATGCGGTTATTTACGCCTTCAACCTCAACCACTTCTTGGGGTTGTGCTGATTGAATACGCTTGCCTTCATTAGCTGCCATTTCAATGACATCAGTAAGGTAATATTCACCTTGTGCGTTGCTATTGCTTAACGCGCCCAACCAACGTTTTAAATCGCTTCCGGCCATCATCATCATGCCCGTATTGATTTCACAAATTTGCTTTTGCGCATCGGTGGCATCTTTGTGCTCAACAATGGCGGTAATGTTGTCGTCTTGACGAATAATTCGACCCATACCTGTTGGGTCGTCTAATTCAACGGTTAGCAGGGCTAGATCACACTCGGCTTTTACGGCTTTTAGTTGAGCCAAGGTTTCTTGACGTATAAGAGGGGCATCGCCAACTAGCACAAGCACATCTTCATCATCGTTAATGTGAGGCGCGGCTTGCTGCACCGCATGACCAGTGCCTAACTGCTCTTCTTGCAAACACCAGTTTAAGTTTTCGCCCGTTAGTGTAGCCTTTAGCTTGTCGCCTCCATGACCATAAACTAAATGGATACTATCAGCCTCTAAGGCTTGAACGGTGTTGATAATACGTTGCACCATGGGCACTCCGCCCACTTTGTGAAGTACTTTTGGTAACGAAGACTTCATGCGTGTGCCTTTACCCGCGGCTAAAACTACCACTGAAAATGCCATGCTATTCCTTTACGTAAATCTAGAAGACGAATTTTGCGCTTAGTGTATCTAAGCCGTGATTATATGTCAGCGATTGATTTTTTAAGGGTTATTCTTAAGTCTAGATCTACGTTGAACAACCTAGCAGTTCATTAAATCAACGGGTATACTTTACCTTTCAACTGAATTGGATAGTAGCAGCAAAGGAGCTTGCGTAGTCAGTGAATACTTTTCGAACACTTCACCGAAGTATATTGGTGCTGTTTGCGGTCGTGGTTTTAGCGATTGTTACCCTAGTACATTTTAGTATTTCTAAGATTGTAGCGGAACAAAGCAGAGCGCAGCAACAATCACTATCGCCAGCGGTGTCTCTTATTGTCGAGCAGTTATTAAAGCCACTTCATACGTCTGAAGCATTAGGGCATTCCACTGAATTAGTCACCCTAATGGAAGGTGATGAGGTTGACGAGGCCGCGATATTTAACACCCTAAACCGTCTTGAAAGAGAGTTTGGTTTATCCTTCTTTATTGCCAGCGAAAGCGCCAAACGACAATATAATTCCGATGGTACCACCATCGATTTAATTGAAGGCGAAGTCAGTTGGTATTTTAAGTACCGTGATGGACCTCAGGATGCAGTGGCAGATATTGGTAAATGGGAAGACACCCATTTTTATATCGACCTTAAGGTCTTTGATGACGATGGCCGGTTTCTGGGCTTCTTTGGCATAGGTAAAAGCTTGCGCAGCTTCATTAATGTCTTCGATTCTTACAAAGAGCAGTACGGCTACGACTTTCTTTTTGTCGATGAAAAGGGAGACATCATGCTGTCTTCCGATCCTTCTCTTGTAGCCTCGTACTCTGATTTCACCAACCTTTCAGAGCTACCTTGGTATGCCAGCCTTCCGATTACGGTGCAAGACGAGCAAGCCCTTAATAACAAGTTAGTGACTATCGATCAAAAAGACTTTTTGATTGCCGAAGTTAAATTAAACCAGTTCGGATGGACGGTATTTTTACTAAGTCCTTTAGAAGATAGGCAGACCGAAATATCGCAAGCCTTCATTTTCAGTGTAGTAACATTGTTAGTGGTTGTTTTCTCACTCTTTTTGCTTATTTATAACTTACTTTATTATTTCAGACGAGACATGCAGCCCGACTTAATTGTGCGCCATGCTAATCGTTTGCCCGACCGCACCAACCTAGAGCTTATCTATCAATCGCTGTTAAAAGAGCAGCGCTCTATTAGCGTGATTTTAATCAGCGTAGACGACTTTGGGCACATTATTGATGCCCATGGCCGAAATGCGGGCGATGATGTGTTAGATAAGGTTGTGGCGTATCTTTCTGACCACTTACGTGAGCAAGATGTGCTAGGTCGTTGGAGCAGTGAAGAGTTTATTGTGTTACTGCCTCAAACAGGCCCGCATGAAGCCTTCGATACTGCACAAAACTTGCGTCATGGCATTGCCACATTAACGCCGCTAAGTGAGTCGCCGCAACTTCAATTAACCGCCTCTCTGGGTGTATCGTTCACTGCTACCACTCGTAGCATGAATGAAGTTACCGCCCATGCAGAAGATGCGTTGTATCAGGCGAAAAGAGATGGTCACAATTTAGTGCGTATGCAGCTTATCGAATAGGTAAGCTGCTAAATTTTGGTTTGAAATTTAACGTACAAGTTTCAATATATAACGCTTAGCATCACCACATGTAATAGCTGCACTTAATTGTATTAAGCTGTATTTGGTATACTGAGGTGATGCTAACGCTCTTCTTAACTGGGCAAACAAATTGCCTATGCCGTTTTGGCTGCCCTGCTACGTTTTATTATGCCTATCACACCAGTGGTGAGTGCCACACCCGTTAATATCATTACCCCACCAATAATGGTTTGTAACGACAAGTGTTCTTGCAAAAATAATACCCCCCAAATAATGCCAAATAGCGGCACCATGTAAGCCACAGAAATCGCTTTTGCTGGGCCCACATTGGCAATCAATTTGAAATACAGAATGTAAGCAATAGCGGTACCTAGAATGGCCAGCGCTACAGCATTTAGCCATGCATTAGCACTTGGCATCGTAGCTGGTAATGTACTTAACGCGAACGGCGCTAACATAATAGATGCCATCGCTTGGCTTCCTGTCGCCACCACTAAAGGCCGCACGCCTTGCAACCATCGTTTCATCATGCTGGCCGCAATGCCGTAGCAGGTAGTAGCAAGTAAAGCGGTTAGAATAGGCACAAAGCTAATATCACCTTCCCCTAGCTTTTGCTGGCTAATGACCGTTACCCCTAAAAACCCGAGCGCTAAGCCTGCTATTGCAGTAGGAGTAAGTTTATCGCCCAGCCATAACCACGCTACCAGCGCGCCAAACATTGGCGCAGTAGCGTTTAAAATGGCATTAACCCCAGCTTCTAAATGCAAACTACTGTAGTTGAACAACACGAAGGGCACGGCCGTATTCGCTAGCCCTACCAGAGCAATGGGAAACCAATGCTTGAAAATTTGGCTCACGCCACCGGTCATCATCAAAATAGGCAGTAACACACTGGTAGCCAGTACGGTACGAATGGCAACCAATACATAAATACCAAACTCAGGCGCCGCCACACGCATAAAGATAAATGAACCGCCCCAAATAGACGCTAACAATAACAGTGCAGCAATATCTCTTAAGCCCATAATACGCCTTGCGCTCCTTCTAATTTTAATAAGTATTGCTTGCGTTCAAGCCCACCTGCGTACCCCGTTAGGGTTTTATTGCTTCCAATAACCCGGTGACAGGGTACCACTATCGCTATAGGGTTGCGCCCGTTGGCCATGCCCACGGCACGAACTGCTTTAGGATTATTTAGCTTATTGGCAATATCTGCATAACTGGCGGTTTCACCATAGGGTATATCACATAGCGCCTTCCATACCCCTTGCTGAAACGCAGTGCCTTTAGCATCAAAGGGTAAGTCGAATTGGGTGAGGCTTCCATTAAAATAATCTGCTAGCTGCACTTTGGCCGCTTCAGTGAAATCATTACTGGTAGTGCCACCGTCAACGTTACCATTAACGCTATCTACAAAGGCAATCGCACTAATTCCTTTGCTAGTCGCCGCTATTTCAATAAGCCCTTGTGGTGAATCAAGATAGCTTTTGCATACTGTCATGACTTTTTCCTACTGATAGATTTATACCCAACAACGCGTTAACTATTACTTAACTGCCACAACTGTAGTGTTAAGTAACTTTGCCATGGCGCCGCCTTTTGCGGCAACACCGGATATTTCTCGGCCATTTTTCTTACAATAAGGTCGCCAGCCAAGTACACATCAGGGTTACGTTCACCTCGCATCTTAAGGTAATCTAAGGTCCATTGACCAACCCCTTTGATTGACAATATTTCATCATGAGTAGGCTGGTTACCGTTACAACACAACGCCGCAAAATCACGAAGCGCAAGCTTACGGGCATTAGGCATGCGCAAAAAAGTTAACTCACTATTGGCAACCGCTTCGGGTTCAGGAAAACAATAATGTTGGTTTTGCTCGACGGGTTCACCGGTGACTACCGACCCTAAATGCTGTGCAAGCAGCCCAGCCTGATTAATCGCGGCTTTCACACTGACTTGCTGCCCAACAATCGCTCTGCACCCACTTTCAAATACAGTCCATGTACCAGGAAGCCGCAACCCTTTAGTAAGAAGGTTATCAGGCAAGCCCGCTGCTAATAGCGATTTTTCTATTAACTCTGGGGCTGCATGTAAATCGAGCAGCTGCTTGATTTGTTCAACCGTTTTATACACGTAAGCCAAATTTGGCAGACGCATTTTTACATCGAAGCCATTTGCGCTCTCGTTAAAAGTTGCGCTAATAAACCCCAATTCACCCTTTACGCTGATATAACGGCAGTAAGTATCTTCAGACACCTTTTCTACGCCACGAATAGCGCGCAAAGCGAGAAATTCACGTACTTGCTGCCAGTGATAAGGTGGCCTGAAGTGCAACCTAAGAGATATTTCAGGCAAAGCAGTATGGCGTTTGCTTCGTAATTCGGTAGGCGTTTTTTTGCAATAGGTTTGCACTGCTCGCTGAAGCTGCCTTGTAGAAGCATATCCGGCGCTAAACGCGATGTCAGTAAGCTTCATGGTGGATTGCTGTAGTAGCTGCTTAGCAAACAGCACCCTTTGTAAATCTTGATATTGTTTGGGCGACAACCCCGTATGCGACACCATGAGTTTATTTAAGTAACGCTCACTAATACCCAACCGGCTTGAAATGGTGGAGATAGACTGCACGGGTATATCACTTAATAGCGTTAGCGCTCTTGTTACCGTTGTGCCTACCCCTAACCACGCAAAAGAAGACGGTGCGCTGTCGGGCCTGCATCGTAAACAGGGACGAAAGCCATCGCTCATGGCTTTAGCAGCGTGGTTATAGTAAGCCACGTTCTTTTCATCTGGCAATTTCGCAGGGCAAATTGGCCGACAGAAAATGCCCGTGGTTTTCACCGCCACAAAGAAACGGCCATCAAAGCGGGCATCTCTACTTACCCTAGCTTTAGCGTAAGTATCGTGATGCTCATTGTCTACATGCGCTGAATCTTTTATGTCAGTGTTCATACTATGGCTCGGGTTAATGTGCGGGTTTAAACAGTTACTGCGCTATTAAGATTGAATTGTATCCTGTTCCCCTTACAAGGGTGCGACAAAATCGGAACTGACAGTAAAATTTCAGTAGAGTTGATAATCGCCACTAGCAACCGCATAATGGCGTAAGAATAATAGTGCCCGCCACCTTTGGGGTGCGCCCTTACTGAGCCCAATTCATGTTGCAAACCACGCGCAATTTAGTAACGCGCCTGATTAGAATTAGCCTATTCTTTTTCACGCTTCTCGTGACACTTCCCGCTTTAAGCGCCGATTGGCTTTCTGATTATGCCAACTATGTGCAGCGCGAGGCCGCAAAATATAATGTGCCCGGCTATACCTTTGTTTATTACGAGCAAGGCAAGGCGCCACAAGTGTATGTTTATGGCAGAACGCATAAAGGTGGAAAGCGCATTACTGAAGACACGGTCTTTCGCCTAGCTTCGGTATCAAAAACTTTCACTGCACTACTCTCTGCCAAACTTGTTGAGCAACAACGCTTACGTTGGGATACCCCCATTTCCACCCTATTGCCTGATATTCCTTTCAATGTGGACGGTATGGAAACATTGCAGCTTCAGCATATTGTGGGGCAATCGAGTGGCTTTATGCCCAATGCCTACGACAACTTAATTGAAGCTGATTATTCTCTGCAGCGGGTGTTAACCTCATTGAGTAAACTCGAGCCCTTGTGCGTGCCCGGCGAATGCTACACCTATCAAAATGCACTTTTTGGTGCGCTTGAATATTACCTTACCAACAACTATTCGTCTTATTCTCGGGAAATTCAAACTCAGTTGTTTACGCCACTGGGCATGGATACCGCTAGCGTAGGAAAAGGCGGATTGCTTGCTTCTGCGTCTTGGGCTCGCCCACATATTGCTATTGCCAGAGACCGATGGCGTGAAGGTGCAGTTGAAAGTAACTACTACCGTTTTTCACCCGCTGCAGGTGTAAACGCAAGCATTACTGATATGACCATTTACTTGCAAGCGTTGCTGGGCGAATTCCCTACAGTGATCTCACCTGACATGATTGAGGAAGTTACCACACCACGGGTTAAAACCCAGCGCGAAACTAGGCGCAGAGGTTGGCGAAAAATGCTAAAAGACGCCCATTACGGACTAGGCTGGCGAGTTTATGATTTTGACGGCAAGCGCATTAACTACCATGGAGGCTGGGTAAAAGGGTATCGTGCTGATGTGGCGTTTGCGCCCGATTATAAAACCGGATATGTGATGCTGATGAATGCCGAATCGAATATGATCAATTCCACAACGGCTGAGTTTTGGAAGCGTTATTTTAAACACGCTGAGGCTAAGGAATAGGCTGGCACTTAAAACCCGTTTTCTATTACGAATACGAATTTTAAGCGCCACCGTGTGTTTGTTCTTACGTTAACCCGCCAAAATTACGGCTTTAAGTAGGTATAACCGCTTAAGCAATTTTCGTAAAAATCGGTCCAGCGAACACCTTCTTTCGGGTTAATTTTCCCACCTGACACTTGTCTGTCGATAAGACGTTTCACATCAGATGCCATAGCCCGCGGGTTGTATTGCATAATGTTGAGAACATCTTCAACTGAAGAGCCTTTCACCACTTCTTCAATGTAAAAATCTTCTGGATCGTCATCGTAGCTAAAGATGTGAACTTCGTTCAAGCGACCAAACAAGTTGTGCATGTCACCCATTACATCTTGATATGCGCCAGTTAAGAACAAGCCAATATAATAAGGCTCATCTTTCTTAAGCGGGTGCATCGGCAATACATCAGTAATTTCACGGCCTATCGAAAACTGATCAATTTTGCCGTCACTGTCACAGGTAATATCAACCAATGAGCAGTTCACCGTAGGCTTTTCGTTCATGCGCGTAAGCGGCACTACGGGAAGCAGTTGGTCGATGGCCCATGTATCCGCAGCCGACTGAAATACCGAGAAGTTACACAAGTATTGCGAAGACAAGCTGTAATCTAACTCTTGCAGTTCTTCAGGTACGTATTCTTCTTTGCGATACCATACTTGCAAACGCGCCATGATATCCCAGTAAAGGGTTTCAATTTTCGCCAATTCTTCCAACGACAATACGCGTAATTTAAAGGCACCGAGTGCTTGTTCTTTATATTGCGACGCATCGTTATACACTTCGTGCATATTGGTTTGATTCTCGAAATCGTCTGACAACTCACGCATATTTTTCAAAAATACGTGTTCGTTCTCATTTTCAGACGTGTCGATTTGTGCCGCATTCGACTTAATTTCGCCTACTATCTCTGTTACTACACAACTGTGGTGTGCAGTGATAGCTCGGCCACTTTCACTCACTAAATTTGGATGCGGTACGCCTTCTAGGTCGCACATCTCTTTCATGCCGTAAACCACATCGGCAACGTATTCTTGCATGCTGTAGTTACGAGAAGACTCGTTAGTAGAGTTACTACCATCGTAATCAATACCTAATCCGCCACCTACATCAACATAATCTAGTGGGAAGCCCATCTTGTGCAAATCGGCATAAATACGCGCGCCTTCGGTCATAGCCTCTTTTACTGCACGAATATCGGTAAGCTGACTACCAATGTGGAAATGCAATAATTTAAGGCAATGCGACATACCTTGTTCTTCAAGATAACGGGCAGTTTTAATAATTTCGGTAATGGTAAGGCCAAACTTAGCGCGTTCGCCACCAGAGCTTTCCCATTTACCACGGCCTTTCACCGTCATTTTAGCGCGTACGCCGATAATAGGGTCTATGTTCAGTTCTTTAGACACTTTTACTAACAGCAGTAGTTCACTGTACTTTTCAACCACAACGACTATTTTGCGACCAAGCTTTCTACCTAATAATGCTAGGCGCATAAACTCGTCGTCTTTATAACCGTTTAGGATGGTCAAAGAATCTTCGTTGGTGTTCATGGCAAGTACGGTAAGCAGCTCGGCTTTGGAGCCAGCCTCTAAACCATAGTTAAAAGGTGCGCCCGCCTCTACAATTTCTTCTACCACTTCACGCATCTGGTTTACTTTTACCGGATACACGCCTTGGTAAAGTCCTTTATACTCAGCTTCTTCAATAGAGCTGCGAAAGGCTTTGTTCAGACTAGCGACCTGAGAACGTAAGATGTCGTGAAAACGAACCACTACAGGGAATTGAACCCCTTCTTTTCGAATCTCTTCAACAACCGATTTAAAATCGATGCGAATACTGGGATCATCAGGAACTGGAGTCACATGCACGTTACCATTTTCACCAACTTGAAAATAGCCGCCACCCCATTGAGACACGCCATAGACGCGCTCTGCTTCTTCAATGCTCCAATCTGACAATGTAGTCACCTTTTAAAAACTATGCTGAACGCTGCTGTTCAGAAATTAATGCGAAATAGGGCGGTATTATAGACAACGTATAGTGTGGCGCTACGTAAAATATCGATTGTCTCGACTAATTTTGTTTATCGACAGACTTGCTCATCAAGATCATGGCGTGTAGCCCACTCAATGATGTGCGCTTTTGCTTCATCATCAAATATAGGGTCTATAGTTTTAAGGAACGCGCCCGTGTTCTTGGTACGCATTAATTTGAAATTTTGCTCACTAAAGAACTTAGCGGCGATATGTTCGGCATTTGTTGTCTCGTCCTCAAACCATACTTCGCTTCTTTGATTGCGCCTATCGAGTTGAATAGGGGCTTTCATTCGAGCAAAAGCCACAGAGTCTGGCACTTCCCATGTACGCATATCTACTATGATATCAAAGGCTCGACCTCTTCTAGCGTTGAGCGTATCGCCTAGTGCTGCTAGATACTGAATATTAGTGCTCATATTCCAGCGCCCGCGCAGTGTTACCAAAATAAGATCTTGAAACACTTCAATGTGATAATGCTGTTTTGACATCTGACTAACTGCAATCCCTTTAAAAAACTCGACAAAAGTAGCATGTGCAATGGTAAAGGTGATTATTGTCGTTGTACAAGAAATGTCTCATCTTTTTAGCAGAAAAAAATGGTGCAGGCTGATAGATGAATTTAATAGGAAATAATAAAAACACAAAGAAACAAAAACTTAGGTATAAGAACTATCACTGGGATAGAAACAGTAGCAGGCAGTTTTATACCTGCCACTGATATTTTATACCTTAATCGTCACCAAACTCTCTCACGATGCTGTTAATGGTTTCTTTTGCATCGCCCAATACCATACGGGTATTGTCTTTAAAGAAGAGCGGGTTATCTACCCCTGCAAAACCAGCATTAGCAGAGCGCTTAAGCACAAATACGGTTTTAGCGCGATACGCTTCAATAACCGGCATACCGTAAATTGGGCTACCTTTCATTTCTTTTGCGGCAGGGTTCACCACATCGTTAGCCCCAATAACAATCACCACGTCGTAGTTTTCCATACGCGGGTTAACATCATCCATTTCATACAGTTGGTCGTATGGAACATCGGCTTCTGCTAGCAGTACATTCATATGGCCCGGCATACGCCCCGCTACCGCGTGAATGGCATAGTCTACCGTGCATCCGTTCTCTTCCAATAGTGACTGCATTTCGCGTACTGCGTGCTGCGCTTGTGCTACTGCCATACCATAACCAGGTACTACCAATACCGACTGCGCCGCTTCTAATACATAAAATGCATCTTGGGCAGACAAAATCTTAATTTCGCCCTCAATTTTTTCACCCGCTTCCACCGGCTTCGAAAACCCAGACAACAACACATTCATTAGTGAACGGTTCATCGCCTTACACATAATGTTAGTGAGAATAAGACCTGAAGCACCTACCAGTAGGCCAGTAACAATCAAAATAGTGTTGCCGGTTGCTAAACCTGCCGCCGTAGCCGCTACCCCTGAATAACTATTCAACAAGGCAATAACCACTGGCATATCGGCGCCACCAATTGAGATGGTTGCCCACAGGCCGAAGCTTAGCGCCAGTGCAATCGCGCAGTACAGCCATAGAGTATTTTGAGGTTCAGTGGTAAATAAGTACCCTACCACCAGCATCGCAATTAGATGCAGTACGCTAAGCTCGCGAAGACCAGTAAAAATCACGGCTTTAGATGACATTTTGCCTGACAACTTACCCCAAGCTACCACGGAGCCAGAGAAAGTTACGCCCCCCACTAAAATCGTGAAGAACAAGGTAATGTACGTAAATGCAGTAGCAGTTTGAAGTGCCACCATGCTCATGCCAGACAATGTAGCCCAACCCAGCAATAATGAGGCTGCTCCACCAAATCCGTTAAACAACGAGACCATTTCTGGCATGGCTGTCATTTCCACCGATTTGGCTTTCCACGCCCCAAAGGCACCACCAATAACAACACCTAAAATAATCCATTGGTACGTGATTATTTGTTGGTCGAGCAAAGTCACTACAACGGCAATCAACATACCTACAGCAGAGACAAAGTTACCTCGCTTTGCTGTATCTGGATGGCTAAGCAATTTTAGCCCTAAAATAAATAACGCTGCGGCTACAACGTACGCAAGATTGATTATGGTTTCGATATCATTCACTTGCATACTCCTTATTTTTTATCTTTCTTTTTGAACATACTTAGCATGCGATCGGTTACTAGGTAACCACCCACAACGTTAATGCTGGCAAGCGCTACCGCCGCCGTTCCTAATACCGTGGTCAACACATTGTTGTCGCCACCAGACGCTGCCAATGCGCCCACTAACGTAATACCTGAAATAGCATTAGAGCCTGACATTAATGGCGTGTGTAAAGTTGCAGGTACTTTGCGAATTAACTCAAACCCAAGAAAACCAGCAAGCAGCACAATAAACAGTAAATAGATAATCTCCATGATTACGCTCCTTTGTAGGCGTTGGTTAACATGTCGTTGGTAATTGCGCCGTTATGAGCAATAACACAGCCACTTAAAATATCGTCTTCTAGATTTAAACCAAACGCGTTGGTTTCGGTGTCGTAGAATTCATCGACCAAGTTATAAATATTATTCGCGTACATATCAGTGGCTGCGCGGGCAACCGCTTGGCTCCAGTTACCTGTGCCTATCACTGTTACACCATGAACCTGCGCAACTTCACCGGCCACAGAACCTTCAACGTTACCGCCAGATTGGGCTGCCATATCGACCACCACGCTACCAGGCTTCATTAGTGCCAAAGTCTCTTTGCTAATTAGCACTGGCGGTTTGCGACCAAACAGCTGTGCCGTGGTAATAACAATGTCTGAATCAGCAATAGCATCACGCTGTGCGTCTTGCTGCTTCGCTTTTTGTTCATCGGTAAGCTCTTTGGCGTAGCCATCTTTAGTTTGACCCGTTTCGCCAATATCGATTTTAAGAAACTTACCGCCTAGAGATTCCACTTGCTCAGCAACAACGGGGCGAGTGTCGTAGGCAAGTACGTTCGCCCCTAATCGTTTCGCCGTTGCAATAGCTTGCAAGCCAGCCACGCCAGCACCAATAATGAACACTTTGGCGGGCTTTATTGTTCCCGACGGTGTCATCATCATAGGTAATATAGAAGGTAAGTAGTTCGCGGCTTGCATTACCATTACATAACCGGCAAGGCTCGCTTGTGAACTTAGCGCATCCATTTTTTGGGCTCGAGATGAGCGAGGGATCATTTCAACTGAAATAGCCGTTAAGCCTTTGTTTGCTATTGACTCAACCAGCGGTTGCTCAAAGAAAGGGTCAAGATGGCCAACCACAATGGCCCCTTTTTTCATCACCGACAGTTGGGATTCAGCCGGTTTATTTACGCTTACAAGCATATCGGCTGTTGATAATGCACTATTCACATCATCAATAACAATTCCACCTACATCTACATATTCTTTATCGGCATATCCCGATAACAAACCTGCCCCACTTTCTATATGAAGCTGTGCCCCTTTTTTCACCAAACGTTGCACACTTGATGGGGTTACTGCACAGCGCTTCTCCACATTGGATAGTGGCATCGGTATTTTCGATTCGTTTAATACTATGATTTTCACACGCTTCTCCTCACGTCCAGGCTCCACGAGAATGACATCCTTTATAGATGAACAAGCCATTTTATTCACTTATGCTTAACATGCCTTTTGGAAATCAAATCTATTTTCATTCCGAAGTTGCGCTAAAACACCTTTGTCCTGAGTACTAAAAATTGCGTCTAAAGTTGACTATTGTTATTACTCAGCAAGAGAACTTACGATATATACTTATACTCAACTAGTATTATTTAGCTACGACTCATAACTAGAATTCATATAGAGTTGGCATAGGAAAAAACAATAAATCACAACTCGGCCATTAATTTCATGAATGAGTCAGTATTTACGAGGAAGTTGGCTGGATTTAGTTACAAATAATTAAGGCATGCAGCATGATCAGAGTACACTTCACTGATGTATAAAGATGAAAATTAACGAGAGTATGGCTATGTTCGGTATTTTTAATTCTAACCCATCTAAAAAAATGCGTAAGCAATACAATATTTTGTTGGAGAAAGCCATGCAGGCTCAACGCAACGGTGACATGAAAACCTACGCAAAATTAACCGAAGAATCGGAAACCTTGTGGGGTGAAATTGAAGCCTTAGAGAAGCAGCCACAATAAAAATGAGTAAAGTATAGCGCGCACTTTCATACCAGTTACAATAGCGGCATTAGTTTTCGGTATTGCAGCGCCAATGATGCAATGCCTGATTGTTGCGGAATTGCGTTATGTATAAAAGTTTTTTGGTTTGTTTAGCTATTGTGGCGGGGCTTACCGTATATCAGCCTACGGCAACGGCGATGGATGCCGGACAATACTACTATTTCATTTCCGACAAGTGCATTCCTAAAGGTCCGCAGACCCCAGAAGAGCGTGGCGCTGTTACCCCTGACGTATTGTTGTTTGAAGTACTACCTGCTGGTATTAGTGACTACATGATTAACATGAATACTTCAGCGCTGAGCAACTACAATGAAGAGGGAGAAGACTATCTAACCAGCTTAGAAGAAGAGCAGGTGTACACCGCAGGTCAGGTAACGGCAAATGCGAATTATACCCAACACGATTTTATGCTGCAGCGCGAAGCCATTGGGCTAAAAGCATTAATTAACGTTCTTAATGCGTTTTCTCAGCATCAAGCTGATAAAGGCTATTTTTATAAAAAGCTGCTCTCAATCACCGACCCCAACACTCGATTTAAAGCCGTAACCCGCGTGCGCCTTACCGACGTAGCTCAAGAAAATAAAATGCAATTAACGGAGTACGCTTCACGCTACTACGTATTAGATAACCAAGGTACAGCATCAAGTACCCCATTTATTGAAGTAGATCATAGCAAAGCGTTACGTCAAGATATTCACAGCACTACCAGCCCGTACCGTATTTATACTAAGCATGGCGTTTGTGGCGAACGTTGGGTGCCCTAGCTATATTGATAGTAGTTGCATTGATAGTAGCTACAATAGCACTAGTTTCGATGACACTAGTTTCGATATAGGGTTTTTATTAGATGGTAGCCAAAGCGGGTTTTAACTGGGCCATGCACCTTTAATACTTCTTTTTTAAATACAACATCGTCGAACGCTTTTACCATCTGGCCGCGACGAAACTCACCTAAATCGCCGCCTTTTTTGCCGGAAGGGCAAGTAGAGTGGCGCTTAGCCAAGGTACTAAAATCTTTCCCTTTTTTAAGCTGCTCTAATATCGCAAAAGCTTCTTTTTCAGTTTTAACCAGAATATGTAGTGCAGATGCCGATGCCATTAGCCCGCCTGTTTGTAGTGATTGAATTGACGCAAGTATACCCTATTAAGTAAAACCCGTTGACGAATCAAAAAGGAAATCTTTGCATAACTAACTAAAATGAACAAAGTAAGTTAAGTATTCAAAAAGAGTAAAATAATGAAACTAAGTTTAATCATTCCGTTAATACCCACATGCGCATAACCATTTTTTTAACCGTTTTTTTCTGGCTATTTAGCACTACTACAGCTCAAGCGGATAAGTGTGGCAGTACTAGCTGCTTAATAACACAGGTGGTTCCCGATGGCATAGAAATAAGAATACGCCCTAGGTTGCCAACCACTCATGCCTGCTTTATTCGATGGGAAAATTACCACTACACTGAAATTCTAAGATTAGAATCTAAGCCTTACCTTTTAAAAGATAAGTTTGATTTGAGTGGCGTTAGATGGCGATGCGATGATGCGAACACCTGTCCAAACTGGATGAAAGATGCTGGTTTGTGTAAGAACTAGTAAGTCATTATGATAATTTAAGCAACCTACGACTATCTCAATAATATCCGTAGGTTTTGAACCCTCTAAAATATAAGCTTTACCTATTTATTCATTCGCTTAGCTCGTACCCATCGAAAAATTGTAAACACTACTGCTGCACATATTGCCCAAAATAGTATGTGGTAAAAATTGTGATGGGCGCCTTCCCCTAGAAACGTATCAGTATGCGCATTCGCAGTATTCGTAAAAAAGAAAAAAGCGCTCAGTAATATGTAATGTAATCTCATGATTTAATCCCTCAATATTAATGTTAAGTCTTACAAGCTCAGCATGCCTTCCTTTTCGATAAACGAAATTATGTCTGCAAGGCCCTGCTGAGTTTTCATGTTGCTAAATATAAACGGTTTGTCGCCACGCATTTTTTTAGTATCTGCATCCATTACCTCTAGCGATGCACCAACTAAGTCAGCTACGTCTATCTTATTGATGATTAATAAATCCGATTTTGTAATACCCGGCCCACCTTTTCGTGGAATTTTATCGCCCGCAGAAACATCAATAACATAAATGGTTAGGTCAGAAAGTTCTGGGCTGAAAGTAGCACTAAGGTTATCTCCACCGCTTTCTACCAATACAAAATCGAGATCATTATGACGTGCCTGTAACTCGTCTATAGCCGCTAGATTCATTGAGGCATCTTCGCGAATAGCCGTGTGTGGACAGCCACCCGTCTCAACCCCCATTATTCGATCGGCAGCCAATGCGTCATTTTTCGTTAAAAATTCGGCATCTTCTCTGGTGTAAATGTCATTCGTAACAACCGCCATGTTGTACTTGTCTCGTAACGAAAGGCAAAGCTGACGAAGAAGGGCTGTTTTACCTGAACCAACCGGTCCTCCCACACCTATACGCAAAACTTGTTTTTTCATAATTTGTGTATCTCTTCTGGTTTATCTTTTTAATTTAATTTCGTTTCGGTCTTACGACCTGAACAACCGCGAGTATTGACTTTCATGCCACGCACTGGCCATCGTTAAGTGGGGTAGGCTATTACCTATATCGTTGTCACTCACATCATTTGCTCGAGCAATTAGCGCTTCGCAATTATTGCTTAACCTAAACAGGAGGTTCTGTGCTTGAGTCTGCCCCAACGGCACTAGCTTAGTCGCGGCAGCTACTTGATTATCTATATAAGTCCAACAGTAGCCACTTTGGGCCAATAAAAGATCTAAGTTGAAAGTGAAAGCGCACAGCGAATATGCGCTTACGAAACTACAATCTAATCCTTCAAGAAGGCCAGAATAGGGAGTGATATTAAAATCATCTAGTTGATTCATTAGGCGCATTAACGCCTTCCCCATAGCTAAATCAGATAGCAATAACTCATGACTCTCTCTACACGCTACAATATGCTCATTCCAATAGATAAATGCCTTCGTATCACCTACATTAAGCGCCTTATACAAACGATTGATTATAGGAAGGTCGGTCTGAGCGATAGACTCTGCCAAATTCACTTCTATCCAGCTTTCAGTACTCGCGCTGTCGGTAAGCCAACCATTTTCAGTAGCGAACTCTAAGCCTTGTGAAAATGAAAATCCGCCCACCGGTAGATTAGCGCTGCATAACTGTAATAGTCGCTGAAGTTGTAATGGGCTAGTTTGAGGAGCCGGCTTCATTTAATGCTCATGAGAGTGACTATGACCATGATTGTGGCCTGATTTTCCATAAGCTCCACTCTCAGGCTCAAACACAGCAGGTGTTTTATTGATACTTAACCCGTAGTTTTCAACAAGCTCTTCTAAAACATGATCGGGCTTAAAGCGTACCCACCGCTCACCAATTTGTAATGATGTATGGCGATTGCCCAAGTGATAGCAAATTTTCGAGAAGCTCAGCCAATCATCTGCAATAGCTGTAGCCACATCTTCGGCTTTTCCTTTTACAACAATATATTTACCGCATTCAGTTTTCAGTATTTCTCCAACAAGAAGTGGATGTCCTCGCTCTAAAAATACGCCGATATCTATGCCCGTGTCTGTGGTACTTTTAATCCGCGCTTTCTTTCGGGTGTCATGATCAAGGGTAATAGAATCATCAATATTCTCATGAATATGCGATAGACGTGTGTAAGCTAGTAACATTTATTTATTCCTTTAAAACAGACAGTAAAGCTGTGCCAATGGGAGTGTCGTTGCTGGCTCACATGTAAGTAACTCGCCGTTCGCTCGCACCTCATAGGTTTGAGCATCCACTTCAATAGTAGGTTGCCAACTATTGTGGATCATGTCATCTTTGCCTATGTTGCGTGTATTTTTGCAAGCACTTACCATACGTGTCATACCTATTTTATCTGGTACCCCAGCATCCAAAGAAGCTTGAGACATGAACGTCATTGAAGTATTAGCAGATGCCGATCCATGCGCACCAAACATTGGTCTGTAGTAGACGGGTTGAGGAGTGGGTATTGACGCATTCGCATCGCCCATGGGGGCTGCCGCAATAAACCCTGACTTAATTATCATTGCGGGCTTGATACCGAAAAAGGCAGGCTTCCAAAGCACTAAATCTGCGAGTTTCCCTATTTCGATAGAACCTACTTCATGGCTAATGCCGTGGCTAATTGCAGGATTAATTGTATATTTCGCTACATACCGCTTTAATCGAAAGTTATCATTTTTTTCAGTATCCGGCGCTAAGGGGCCACGTTGCTGCTTCATTTTATGTGCAGTTTGCCAAGTGCGCGTAATCATTTCACCCACACGACCCATCGCTTGGGAATCTGAGGCAATCATGCTAATAGCCCCCAAGTCGTGCATGATATCTTCAGCTGCTATGCTTTCTTTACGAATACGAGAGTCAGCAAACGCGATATCTTCAGGTATAGCCGGGTCTAAATGATGACAAACCATTAACATATCAAGGTGTTCATCTATGGTATTAATTGTGTAAGGTCGCGTAGGATTGGTGGATGAAGGTAAGACATTTGATTCACCACAGGCGCGGATAATATCGGGAGAATGACCGCCACCTGCGCCCTCCGTGTGATAAGTATGTATGGTGCGCCCTTTAAACGCACCTAACGTATCTTCAACAAAACCAGACTCATTGAGTGTGTCGGTATGAATTGCTATTTGAACGTCATATCGCTCTGCTACTGATAAACAATTATCGATAGAAGCGGGGGTAGTCCCCCAATCTTCATGCAGCTTCAAGCCACATACGCCTGCTTCTATTTGTTCTTCTAATGCTATAGGTAAACTTGCATTCCCCTTTCCTAAGAAGCCAAAGTTCATAGGAAAATCATTGGTAGCTTGAAGCATTTTATGAATATTCCAAGGCCCAGGGGTGCAAGTGGTAGCGTTGCTACCCGTGGCGGGCCCTGTTCCACCACCAATCATCGTAGTCACTCCCGACATTAGCGCTTCGTCTATTTGTTGTGGGCATATAAAATGAATGTGCGCGTCTATACCACCGGCCGTAACTATCTGCCCTTCGCCTGCAATGATTTCTGTGCCGGGTCCAATTTCAATATCAATATTGTCTTGAACATCTGGGTTACCAGCTTTACCAATAATAGCGATACGGCCATCTTTGATACCAATATCGGCTTTAATAATTCCCCAATGGTCGAGAATAACCACGTTCGTGATTACAAGGTCTGGCGTATCAAAACAGCTTGCTTGGCTTTGCCCCATACCGTCCCGAATTACTTTTCCGCCACCGAATTTCACTTCTTCACCATACTCGGTAAAGTCTTTTTCCACTTCAAGCCATAAGTCCGTATCACCTAAGCGAACACGATCGCCAATAGTGGGACCAAACATATGTGCGTATGAATGTTTATCGATAGTTGCCATTAGCTCAATACCCCTTGTACTTTACCTTGAAATCCAATGACCGTGCGGCTGCCTTGGTAAGGGATCAAAGTTACCTCGCGCTCTTGCCCCGGCTCAAATCGGATAGCAGTACTTGAGGTAATGTCTAAACGGTAGCCTTTGGTGGCTTCCCGATCGAACTTAAGCGCATTGTTCACTTCATAAAAATGATAATGAGAACCTACTTGTATTGGACGATCGCCCGCGTTAGCCACTTTAATCTTAATACAAGGTCTACCCACATTCAGCTCGCGGTCGCCTGAGTCTGTTTTTATTTCTCCGGGAATCATTTGCCTATGCTCCTGTTAAAAATTGAGACTTTTAAATAATAGGGTTATGAATAGTGACTAGCTTTGTGCCATCTGGGAATGTAGCCTCTACCTGAACTTCTGGAATAAGCTCACTTACTCCTTCCATCACCTGCTCTTTGGTGAGTAGAGTGCGGCCATAATCCATCATTTCTGCAACGGTTTTACCGTCTCGCGCGCCCTCGATTATTTCCATCGATATGTAGGCCATTGCTTCAGGGTAATTAAGTTTAACGCCCCGCTTTAGTCGCCTTTCAGCTAACAAAGCCGCAGTAAAGATTAATAACTTATCTCGCTCTCTGGGTAATAAATCCATTCTAAGCTACCTTTTCATTCTATTTTTAAGTAAGCCAAATACGAGGAACATTAGCTTCTTTTTGGATGTAAATTGGCCTGATTGTTTTCCAAATACTGGTAAATATGGCTTTGCACTCTTCGGTATGGTCGCCTAGGTATCGCACTACTAATAGGTCTCTTATGTAAGTTACGCTCACTTTCTGGCTAGGTTTGTCTACGCCATCTGTATGTGCAATTTGTTCTCTTAAGCGCTCTACCAACTGGCTTTTCTCATTCCCATTTATACGTACTTTCGGCGCATGGGCCAACATAGTGGCAAAAACGGAGTGGTTATTGAGGCCCGCAACGTGTGCACGAACATTGTTATTTGGGTTTAGATTAATTCGGTCATGAAAATTAAGTTTACCGTCGATAAACACTCGATTTAGTTGAGTATACCGGCCTTTCTTAAATGGCTGACCAGCGGCGGGTAACCCTAAGGAACTTATATCCCAGCCAATATAATGTGCTTGTGAACTTAACGATAAGTCCAATTGGTTAATTGCGTCTGCGCCTTCATAAACGATAGTTTCGAGTGGAAAGTTTTCACAAACACCCTTGCCTAACACGTTAACGTTACTTATTTGTATTTGCTTACTGTCGCCAATTGCTAAATTGGTTCTTGCTCGGTAAAAGCGATTGGCGCCTGGCGTAGTAATAAGCGCATGCGCTGAATCTTGAATACAAATTTCAATGTTGAGTTCATCACCCGAAACAATCCCTGCGGGAGGGTGAAGCAAGTAAACATGCGCACAATCTTCACCTTCAGGGTAAAATGCCTTCTGAACATTCAAAGGTCCGTGACGGCTAGTTTTAACTAGCTGAGACACATTGCTTTTAATGGCGAATTCTAGGAATAAGCTAGCCAACCACTTATTTTTGAGGCCTTTTACTGCACTGGCCTCATTTACAGAACTTGATGCACCCGATAATTGTTCACTCACAAACTCTTGTTTCATATCATCCATTTCAATACATAAGCTATACGGCTAAATACTTACTAACAAGTTCGTCGTTTAAATCCGGCATATCGCCTGTAGCAATTACCTGACCTTTTTCCATCAATGCAAAGGTTTCACCCACCGCTCTTGCGAAAGGAAGCTTTTGCTCCACTAACACAATAGTTAGCCCTTGCTCTTTATTTAACTTCAACAACACATCCCTAATGAGCTGCACAATATTTGGTTGGATACCTTCGTTAGGTTCATCCAATATCAAAATATCAGGGTTTAACACCAACGCTCGACCTATCGCTAACTGTTGTTGTTGTCCGCCCGACAAGTCCCCCCCTCGTCTGTGCAACATTTCCTTTAAAACAGGGAAGAGTTCAAATATATGCTCAGGTATAGTCTTACTAGTTTGCCTTTTGCAGTTTAAACTTATCTTCAAATTTTCTTCAACGGTTAGCTGAGGAAAAATATGACGCCCCTGGGGTACATAGCCTACACCTATCTCTGGTCGCGACTCTACCGAGGCTTTAGACATATCTTTATTGTTAATAGTGAGCTTGCCAGCGCTTATTGGCAACAGCCCCATAATGACGTTTAGCAACGTTGTTTTGCCAACACCATTTCGGCCCATAATAACGGTTCGAGAACCCTTTTCTATTTTCAGATTCACATCCCAAAGAATTTGAGTACCGCTATATTGTTGATCAATATTCTGTAGTTCTATCATAATGTTAATGCCTTCGCACAGGTTTGATAATGCTTAATGATCAGTTTCTTCGCCTAAATATACTCGAATAACTTCTGGGTTCGACTGGATATCATTCATGGTGCCTTCCGCAAGTACAGAGCCTTGATGCAGCACGGTAACTTGACGAGCAATTGAGCGAACAAACGCCATATCATGCTCGACTACCACCACGGAGCGTTCGCCCGCTAATGATGTTAGAAGTTCAGCGGTGCGTTCAGTTTCTTGCCCCGTCATACCCGCTACTGGCTCATCAACTAATAGCAACTTGGGATCGGCAGCCAATAACATACCTATTTCAAGCCATTGCTTTTGTCCATGGGACAATCGGCCTGCGGGATAATAGGCTTCATTTACTAACCCTATAGTTCGCAAAATGTTATCAATACTGTCTTTTTGCTCTGGGGAAAGTCTATAAAACAAAGATGCCCAAATACCTTTATCACCTGACAGACTCAGTTCAATATTTTCAAATACACTGAGCGCTTCGAAGACGGTGGGCTTTTGAAACTTACGTCCAATACCTGCTCTTGCAATTTCACACTCGTCCATACTGAGTAAATCTATGTTTTGGCCGAAATTAACTTTGCCCGAATCAGGCCGCGTCTTCCCAGTAATAACATCCATTAACGTTGTTTTGCCCGCACCGTTCGCCCCTATTAGGCATCGTAATTCACCTTTATTGATGTAAAGGTTCAAGTTGTTAAGCGCCTTAAAACCATCAAAACTTAGGTTTACATCTTCAACGTATAGAATTACACCATGGCGCGTATCTGGATGCTTACCAACAAGCTGAGGAGTTTTATTAGCAAGCTGAGGACTCTTAGTAGTTTGAGCGGTCATCATTCTAATTCCTTTTTAGTACCTACATGGGAGGGAGCTTCTTCTTTTGAAGTTGTAGGCCCACTATTAAACATTGATAGTTTGTCGAAGATATTAGGTAGCAAGCCTGCTATACCCTTTGGAAGTAAAAGCGTGACCAATACAAATAGTCCTCCGAGGGCGAAAAGCCAGGCTTCTGGCATAATAGCGGTGAATCGTGTCTTCGCGTAACTCACTACAATAGCTCCGATGATCGCACCATAAAGAGTGCAGCGTCCGCCAATCGCAACCCACACCACCATTTCTATTGAGTTGAGCGGAGAAAACTCACCAGGGTTTATAATGCCAACTTGAGGAACATAAAGGGCACCTGCTAAACCGGCTAACATTGCAGAAACGACAAATATCCATACTTTATAATGCTCTGGCTTATACCCTACGAAGCGAACGCGGCTTTCTGCATCTCGCGTAGCGGTAATAACTCTTCCCATTTTTGAAGAAACTATAAAATGACTAATGGCATAACCAATTGCTAATGCAATGGCTGTAGCAACAAATAACCCAATTTTGGTACTGGGGTTTTGCAAAGAAAAACCGAATATTTCTTTAAAATCGGTTAGTCCGTTATTGCCACCAAATCCCATTTCATTTCTAAAAAATGCCAACATCAGGGCGTATGTCATTGCTTGGGTCATAATAGATAGATACACCCCGCTTACTCGCGATCTAAACGCCAGTGTTCCAAAAATAAAGGCAAGTAACCCAGGCCCTAGAAACACCATCACAACCATCCAAATTGCACTGCTACTTCCTGCCCAATACCAAGGAATTTCTGTCCAATTGAGAAAAACCATGAAATCTGGAAGGTCGGGATTGCCATAAACACCCCTGTCACCAATTTGACGCATAAGATACATGCCCATGGCGTACCCACCGAGTGTAAAAAAGGCGCCGTGCCCCAAGCTAAGCACGCCACAGTAACCCCATACTAGGTCAACGGCTAAGGCCAAAAGTGCATAGCACAAATACTTTCCAAAAAGACTTACTGTGTAGTCACTAACGTGTAACAAAGCACCGTCAGCGAAAACCAGATTACAAAAAGTTACGTAAGCGGTTGATAGAAATAAGACGCTCACCACTACATGAAGGTTGCTCAGCGTTTTAAATTTCTCTTGAAAAACGTTTAATAAATTAGTCATTAGTCTGCGCTCCTACCCTTTTGTGGGAATAAGCCTTTCGGACGTTTTTGGATAAACAATACCAAGCCTACCAGCACGATAATATTTGCCAGCACAGACCCCGTAATAGGTTCAAGAAATTTATTAATTGTACCGAGTGACATAGCCGCAACTAACGTTCCCCACAAGTTGCCTACTCCACCAAATACAACGACTAAAAATGAATCGATAATGTAGGCCTGACCTAGGTTTGGTCCGACGTTGGTCAATTGACTAAGCACTACACCCGCTACACCCGCAATACCCGAACCTAAACCAAAGGTAGCAGCATCTACCCAGTCACTTTTTATACTAAGCGCGCGTGCCATGTCCCTGTTTTGTGATACAGCGCGAACGTGCAAACCTAATGATGATTTTTTAAGGATTAACATCAGTGTAAAAAACACAACGAGCGAAAATATAATGATGTATAGCCGATTGTAGGTTAACGAAAAGACGGGATTTATAACCCAAGATCCCGTCATCCATTCAGGCGCCTGCACCTGTCTATTAAGTGGAGAAAAAACCGTACGCACTAATTGCTGAAGTATTAAAGATACGCCGAACGTAGCTAATAATGTCTCTAACGGGCGCCCTTTTAAGAAGCGAATTACGCCTCGCTCAATTAATACCCCCACAAACCCCGAAACTAAAAAGGCAGCGGGAATAGCCATTAATAGCGAATATTCGATAAGGGACGGAAAAGTAATTTGTATGACATATGTAGTATAAGCGCCCAGCATAATCATTTCGCCGTGCGCCATGTTAATTACACCCATCACGCCAAAAGTAATTGCTAAGCCAATTGCAGCTAACAATAATACTGAGCCTAAACTTAATCCAAAAAATACATTTTCAATAAATCCGTAGCGGCTGCGCTTTGCGTCTATATTTTTAATGACTTCATTGAGCGCCGCAGCTAGTTCTGCTTCTTGCGCATTGCGCTGACTTTGTGGCAATTCCCTTAATATATTTGCCATGGTATTTCGCACTTCAGGCTGCAGACTACTTTCTAAATCACTAACAGCAACTAGTTTGGCTTGATGCTCACCCGTTTTTAGCTGGTTTAATGAAAGCACCACATTCATTAATTCTGACACTTCTGGGTCTTCTTCTTTATCAAGCCGTAGCGTGATAGCGTCTAACCCCATCGTGGACGGATTGTCGAGTAACTGCTTTACGGCTTGTAGACGTACATCCTTATTAGGGGAATTTAAGTCTAGTACAGCGATAGCACTTCGGATTAAACCCCGCAGTCGGTTGTTTGTGCGTACCTTTCTAATTTTCGACTTTTTAACCGATGCGAGTTCTGAGTCATGCAATACATCAGTTAGTTCGTACTCTTTACCTACCTTTATAGCGGCAACAAGCAGCCTATTTGATTTGATATAGTACAAGTCACCGTTCAACACTAGTGACAATATTTCTCGGGTTTTTGGGTGAGGAACTTGGCTAATTTCTGTTACCAAAGATTCCATTTGGTTCAACTTCGCGCTTGGCAATTTAGCTGCGAGTGAATAAAGTGCAGCGTCATTCTCATTGCTAGGTTGAACGGTCTGAACATCTGCTGTTTGTGCATATACAGGTGCTTTACACAAGCATATTAAGCAGATGAATAACCAACTAACCCACCGGGTGTGCGTTCGAATCATCTTATATTCCTCTTATACAAAGCTTAATGCACAACGTTTAAGCCGCTTCTAGATGCTCTTGTACTAACAGTGGTAAATACACTCTATTTAAAGTACGTTTGGGATTCAGGCTCTTAACGTCATGGAGGCTGGCTACTTGTATGTCAGTAGCCAGGCTTCTCCACTCTCTTTAAAACTTCTAACCCGAACACTTACCCGTAGTTACATCAAAATTTCCACAACGAAGTGGTGCAGTCCAGTCCGACATGAGGTTTTTTGAACTCGGAAGAAAGTCTGACCACGCATCACCAATCACTGTATCTGGTGTTTCCCAAACCACTTCAAATTGACCATCTTCTTGAATTTCGCCTATTAGCACGGGCTTCGATAGGTGATGGTTTGCATTCATAACTGCGATGCTTCCTGTGAGATTAGGCACTGCGATACCGATCATCGCTTGCTCTACTTCGTCTACATCTGTAGTGCCTGCTTTTTCTACCGCTTTTACCCACATTTTGAAGCCAATATAAGTTGCTTCCATTGGGTCATTGGTTACACGTTCATCATCACCAATGTAGCTTTGCCAACTTTCGATAAATTCATCATTTTCATCTGATTCAACACTTTGGAAGTAATTCCAAGCAGCAAGATGTCCAACAAGAGGCGCTGCATCAAAGCCCGAAAGCTCTTCTTCACCTACAGAGAATGCCACCACTGGAATATCTTCTGCAGAAATGCCTTGGTTGCCTAATTCTTTGTAAAATGGAATGTTCGCATCGCCGTTAATTGTAGAAACCACAGCAGTCTTCTTGCCTGTTGAGCCGAACTTTTTGATCTCAGAAACAATACCTTGCCAGTCAGAATGACCAAATGGGGTGTAGTTAATAAGAATGTCTTCGTCTTTAACGCCTTTCGCATTCAGATACTCTTTTAATATCTTGTTTGTCGTGCGTGGGTATACATAATCAGTTCCTGCTAGAACCCAACGAGTAGCACCGATATCATTCATTAAATAATCTACCGCTGGTATAGCTTGCTGGTTAGGCGCTGCGCCTGTGTAGAACACATTCTTCGAAGACTCTTCCCCTTCGTATTGCACAGGGTAGAACAACAAGCCGTTGAGCTCTTCAATTACGGGCAATACGGATTTTCTTGACACTGACGTCCAGCAACCGAAAATCACATCGACCTTTTCCTGTGCCAGTAACTCCCGAGTTTTTTCTGCAAACAGCGGCCAGTTTGACGCGGGGTCAACTACCACAGCTTCTAGCTTTTTACCCAGGATACCGCCCGCTTTATTCTGTTCTTCAATCATCATCAACACTGTGTCTTTCAATGTTGTTTCTGATATTGCCATGGTGCCCGACAGCGAATGTAGTACACCTACTTTAATAGTATCTGCCGCTAACACGATTTGAGAGCAAAATGTACTAACTATAATTGTGCTGGCGAGGGCGATCTTTTTAAATTTCATTTGAGTATTCCTTTTATCAATGTGATTGAATTAGCTTAGAAAGTAACTAGTGCTTCAAGGGCCATAAGGTCTACATCTACCCCATTTTGTTCACCCATTCGGTATTCAAATACCACCCATAGGTTTTTGGTAAAGGTATAGCTTGGTGCAATCGTGATAGCGCTGCCATCTTCTACTTCTGCGCCACTTGCATCATCGATTGCATAGTCGTGATAACGTAAAGTAATAGCAAAATCGTTCATTGCGTAATTGCCCATGATTAAGTAACCAGAGGCTTCTGAATCGATGCCATAGCGATAGGCATAAGCTGGAGCGTTTTCTGAAGTGTTATATTCAACGGCAAGGGTGAGAGAGCCTTCTATATACGCGGCCCACAAATTTACCAGTGTGGTAGTTTCATCTGTTCCGTCGAGCTTGTCGCTTGAATAAAAAGCTTTTGCAATTGTGGCTTCAGTGGGCGTAACTGCTAACATTGCTTCAAACGCAGGATGATCTGTATCCCTGTTCTCACCTTCTAAGTCCCCTAAATCGTTAACCAATGACAAGGCAACTTGGTAGCCATTTCCCTTGTAAAAACCTGAAACTCCCTGCTGATAACCACCGTAAAAGTATGCGGCATAGCCAGTTCCTGAGTACTGATAGAGACCCGTTGGTTCTTCCGTTTCCCAACCTGTATAACTAAGAAAACGTCCTGCTTTTACACTAAAATTTTCTGATACTGCGTAGGAAATAAAAGCTTGTTCAATGTCGACTTCCTCTCCAGTTCCGTTGTCTTGGTATTCCAAGTCAACTTGCGCTGAAAACTTACTGTCAAAACTATAAAGAAAATCTATTTCGAATTGATCTAAACCGGATGACTGTTCGGTGCCAACTCCTTCAACGTCAACTGACGACCACGACATATCAATAAAGCCAGTAACCGAAAGACTGTCAGTTAATTTAAATTTATCGTCCGCGTGCGCCGTACCTGTGAGACTCAAAGCGATAAATCCAACGGCCGCGGCCGGTTTTAATGTTTGGGCTAGTTTCATTTGCATTCCTTTATTAAAGTAATCAGCACATGGTCAGTGAGCTCTATTTATTGTGTTTATTTCCAACACGTTCATTATGAGTTTTGAATGCAATGAAAAGAATGCGCAAAAGCACGCAACCACCTACGTATAAATACGCATGGTTAAGTGGTTTAACTTATGTAAGATGGGAAGATCTAAACAACGAAAGTTCGTTGATAAATAATGTATTTCTTTGTAATAACTCAAAAAAACGTAGCACTTTAAAATGCAATCTAATCAAAAAATAATTCCGACCCGACGCAGTTACAATAAACTTGTTGCGAATGAAATGATGGAAGATTTCGCTTTGCGTTTTACCGCGAAGAAAGCTCGAAAGTGGTCTTTGAATAAGGTTGCAGGAACTGCCCTCGGGATTGTTTCTTTTCTCGTACTAGAAGCTATTGGTGGTGCCGCCACAATTAATTTTGGGTTCATTAACGTGGCATGGGCAATCTTGTCAGTGGTGTTTGTTGTATTTTTGACCGGCACGCCTATCAGTTACTACGCGGCAAAATACGGCGTCGATATAGACCTGTTAACCAGAGGGGCCGGATTTGGTTACATAGGCTCTACTATAACCTCACTAATTTACGCCTCTTTTACGTTCATTTTTTTCGCACTTGAAGCAGCTATCATGGCGATGGCCTTGCACATCCTATTTGGCATATCTTTGGAAATCGGGTATGTGATTAGTGCATTAATAGTACTTCCATTAGTTACGCATGGGGTTAGTTATATAAGCCGATTTCAGGTTTGGTCTCAACCTATTTGGGTAATACTTCAGTTAGTGCCTCTCTTTTTCGTATTTCAGCATCCTGACAGCAATTTCAAAGACTGGATTGCTTTTACTGGAATTGGCGAAAATGAAACCGAGGCAGGCAATTTCAACTTACTTCTATTCGGAAGTGCTTCAGCTATATTACTTTCCTTAGTTGCGCAAATTGGTGAGCAGGTAGACTTTCTGAGATTTCTACCGGAAAGACCCAAAGCTGGCAGATTTAAATGGTGGTTTGCTTTGATAGCTGCCGGCCCTGGTTGGATTCTTTTTGGCGCATTAAAGTTATTTTTAGGGTCTTTTCTAGCGTACTTTGCACTTACTCAAGGCATGGATATTGACTTAGCCGACGATCCTGCACACATGTATAACCTTGCTTTTAGCTTAGTTTTTGACAACCCGACTATAAGCCTTATCTTTGCCTGTAGTTTTGTGGTTATTTCCCAGTTAAAAATTAACGTCGCCAATGCATATGCAGGCTCATTAGCGTGGTCTAACTTTTTCTCTCGTGTAACTCGCACTCATCCCGGCCGAGTGGTATGGACCATGTTCAATGTAGTAATCGCATTGTTGTTAATGGAGTTAGGCATATACCAAACGATAGAGACCATGTTATCCGTTTATTCTGTATTGGTATTGTCATGGCTAAGTTCTGTCGTAGCTGATTTAATTATAAACAAACCGCTAGGTATTAGCCCTAAACACATTGAATTTAAACGTTCTCATCTATACGACATTAACCCTGTGGGGATTGGCGCAATGTTCGTGTCTTCTTTCATCGGTATAACGGGCCATTACGGCTGGTATGGTGAAACAACTCAAGCTCTCGCCTCATACGCTGCCTTTTTCTTACCTTTTATCTTGGTTCCTGTCATTGGAACGCTCACCGGTGGTAAATACTATTTGGTTGATAATAAAGTAGCTATTACACAAGCCAGCTGTGTATGTTGCATATGTGAAAATGAATTTGAGCAGGAGGATATAACTTTTTGTCCAGCCTATAGTGGGGTCATCTGCTCGCTATGCTGTTCATTAGATGTAAAGTGTGGAGATATATGTAGGCCAGAAGCTACGCTCTCCACACAATCCCAAGTGTTTTTTCACCGCTTTTTAAGTATCGACCTCCTTAAAACCTTAACTACCCCTATGTCACAATTTATAGCGCTAACATTTGCGCTAAGTTGTGTTAGTGCCAGCATATTATATTTAGTTTACCTTCAAGTACCTTCTACCTCAGATGCAAATGTACTCTTTGCAGATATGCTAATTAAAATATTTTTCTTACTCTCTATTATTATCGGTGTTCTAAGTTGGCTATTTATTTTAGCGAGAAGTGCTAACAGAATAGCCCTTAAGGAACTTCGTTCCCAAGCGTCAGCTTTGGCCGATGAAATAGGAGCCCATGAAGTAACGTCCATTGCGCTTGAAAAAGCAAAGAATGCTGCAGAGGCTGCAAATGAAGCCAAGAGCCGGTATTTAGCGGGATTGAGCCATGAGCTACGTACTCCATTAAATGTGATGCTAGGCTATTCACAGCTTTTAGGTAAAGACGGTAGTTTAAGTGAAAAACAACGGGACACTATGGGCATCATGCGAAGAAATGGGGAGCACCTCGCCAACTTGATTGAAGGCCTGTTGGAAATATCAAAAATAGAAGCTGGCCGCCTAACACTTCACCGTGATGAATTTAATATTAGAGCCATACTGAAACAACTCATCGATATGTTTGAATTGCAGGCAAGTAAGAAAGGTCTCAATTTTCACACTAACATCAGTACAAAGCTTCCCGATGTAGTGGTTGGCGATAAGCAAAGACTTAGGCAAATATTGATTAATTTAATATCTAACGCTATCAAATACACAGAGACCGGTAACGTTAGATTCGATGTTCAATATAGAAATGAAGTCGCGATCTTTGTTGTTGTAGACACTGGTTCCGGTATAAGCGAAGCACATAAAGAAACCATTTTTCAGCCCTTTGAGCAAATTAGAAATACACATACACAGGCGATTGGTGGCACTGGGTTAGGATTAACGATATCTCGCTCATTAACTGAATTGATGGGCGGCGAACTAAGCTTTAAAAGTTTACTAGGGAAAGGTTCAACATTTACTTTGCGCTTAATGCTTCCACGCATTATTCAACATCAAACCACGCCGGAAAATCATAGCCAACAAGTTTGTGCATACTCAGGCACGCGTAAAACTATATTAGTGATAGACAATGAGCCTCATCAACAGCAGTTGCTTAAAGATGTATTAACTCCACTTGGTTTTAATGTATTGCTAGCGGAAAATGAGAAGGAAGCGTTCTCTCAATTAGAAAATCACCACATTGACTTAGTTACATTAGATGTAAAATTATCTAACTCGAGTGGATGGGATTTGCTGTCAACACTAAGAATAGATAGTTGGTTGATGCCAGTACTCATGGTTTCAGCCAACGCTCGCGAGTTAGAGCACCATACGGCCCAAACCCAACTGCATAACGGGTATATTTCAAAGCCGTTTAATTTAGACTCTCTATTCAATCAAATTGGGCAGTTGTTAGAGCTTAATTGGGAATATTCCCCCAATGAAACCACAAGCATAACGCAGACAAAAAAACAGCTACGAACGCCCGTCACATCAGACCACTACAGAGAATTGATTACATTAGCTGAAATTGGGTATCTATCTGGGTTTAATAGCAAGCTAACGGAAATAGAAACCCATCATTATTTTTCGCCTGATGTAGAGTCAAATATAAAGCAACATATTTCCCAATGTAACTTTCCAGAAATAATCAGATATTTAGGTGAGTGTATTCATGAATAATATCAGTGATGTCGTGCTAGTTGTCGATGACTCCCCCGAGTCGCTGGGGATGTTAAATGTCGCATTAAATACCCAAGGTTTCACCGCGCTTGTAGCTTTAAACGGTATTCAAGCTTTGGCTATTGTTGAGAAAGTTAAACCCGACGTTGTACTTCTCGATGCCGTTATGCCTGAAATGGATGGTTTTGAAACCTGTAAGAGACTGAAGAAGATACTCCCTAACACCCCAATTATATTTATGACAGGGTTAACTGAAATAGACGATGTAGTAAAAGGTTTCGATGCAGGAGGGATTGATTACGTCACCAAACCTATTTCCCCTGATGAAGTCATCGCTCGAATAAAAACCCACATACAAACAGCGAAGCTCGCCTTGAGTGCACAAAGTGCGCTTGATAGGACGGGCAGCAATACTTTTTGTGTAAGCCCTGAAGGCCGCTTGTCTTGGGCAACTCCAAATGTTCATCAGTTTATCGAAAAAATATGTGGCAAGGACACTAGCCCGTGGGCGAGTATCTCAACAAAGCTTGCTCCTTGGCTTCAAAGTAGCGACTTGAAAGAGTCGGCTATATTGACAATAAACTGCTTTTTATCCCCTTTGCCCATTCAATATTTAGGTATTCAAGATTCCTATCACTTACTTAAAGTTGTAGAACCTTCGACGAGCAAAACATCTACATACTTACAAGAAAATTTACCTATCACCAAACGCGAATCTGAAGTTCTCTACTGGATTTCTTTTGGTAAAACGAGTTGGGAAATATCTCAAATTCTTGATATTAGTCCTCGGACAGCAAATAAACATCTTGAACAGATATACAAAAAGCTTGGAGTAGACAATAAAACCTCTGCCGCAGCTATCGCCCTGAGGCTTTTAGAACGTTAGAAATATACTTAAATGAAGAAATAAATTTACGTTAAATCTATCCACCTTAACTACATTTTCAACTGCCCATACCCCCCAATTCACTATTTTCGAACTTGCCAGCAATGATATGTTATATTATAACAATATTAACCTTAAATATTTTGAGCGAATTCCGATGAAGAGTAATAAACTCCCCGTTACTGTGCTGTCAGGTTTCTTAGGTGCAGGTAAAACAACTGTCCTTAGTCATATTCTTAATAACCGTGAAGGCAAACGCGTGGCGGTTATCGTTAACGACATGAGCGAGGTTAATATTGACGCTTCTATCGTTAAAAGTGATGTGTCGCTGAATCACAGTGAAGAAAAGTTGGTTGAGATGAGTAACGGCTGCATATGCTGCACGTTGCGGGAAGATTTGCTTCTAGAGGTTAACCGCCTAGCGACAGATGGCAGTTTTGACTACTTGCTTATTGAGTCTACCGGTATATCAGAGCCCCTTCCCGTGGCAGAGACCTTCACCTTTGCCGATGAAGACGGTGTGTCGTTATCAGATATTGCTAGTTTAGATACCATGGTGACAGTGGTTGATGCGGTCAACTTCAGTAAAGACTACGAAGAAGCCAAGTATTTACAAGAAACCGGTGAATCCCTTGGTGAAGAGGACGAGCGCAGTGTCGCTGATTTGCTCGTAGATCAAGTTGAATTTGCCGATGTTATCCTAGTCAGCAAAACTGATTTGGTAGACGAGGAACATGTTGCTAATTTAACCGCTATTTTGAAAAGCTTAAATACATCGGCAAAAATTATTCCTATAAATAAAGGCAATATCGATATTGATGAGGTGCTTGGCACACAACTATTCAATTTCGAGAAAGCCCAGCTTGCCCCAGGCTGGCTTAAAGAAATGCGGGGGGAACACACGCCAGAAACTGAAGAGTATGGCATTAGTAGTTTTAGCTATCATGCACGCCGTCCTTTCCACCCGCAAAAGTTTTATAACTTTTTGCATACCACCGAAAACTACGGAAAGTTACTACGCTCCAAAGGTTACTTTTGGTTAGCCTCGCGGCCTGAGTGTGCGGGACAATGGAGCCAAGCCGGTGGTATTGCTCATTATGGTTATGGTGGTATGTTTTGGAAAGCTCTGCCAAAGTCAGAATGGCCTGAAGATGAAGAATATTTGGCCTCAATAGAAAAGCAATGGATGGAACCTTTCGGCGACATGCGCCAAGAGTTAGTCTTTATTGGGCAAAACCTTGATGAAGCCACAATTACCAAAACCTTGGATACTTGCTTACTAGACGATGAAAGCCTTATAAAGGGGGTGGATTATTGGCGAACCCTTCCCGATCCATTTCCTCGTTGGGAGGGTTTATAATGGCACAAGCGCTAGCTGCTAACCCCTTAACCGAAAGCCCCCCGACTACTGATAAGCGCATTAAAAAGTCGAGTACGTCGGTAGAGCCTATTGTGCTTACCGATATCTATAACGACGAGTGTAATATTGCGATTTGGCAACGCCACTTAGACGATACCTTTTTAACCTCGTTAGCTACCTTCGTAAAAGGTGGCGGCAAGCTTACTGCTGCAAGACAATTAAGTTCCGATTCAGCCGAAGCCTATATTCGCACCTTAGCCGACGGCCAACCTTTTGCGCCCCAATTACATACCTATATAGCCGAGCTCGTCGACATGTTTATCTGCTTGTTTGAGGCTAATACCATTGGTTTTAGGTTATCAACATTAGACAAGGCCATGTGCCCTCGTTTTCATGTTGATAGAGTATCTTGCCGTTTAGTGACCACCTTTGTTGGACCGGGCAGCCAGTGGCTAGAACACGATAACACCGACCGCACAATGCTAGGCCACAAAAGCGGCGCATTAACCGATGACCATTCGGGTTTATATCGTACAGCACAAGATATACAAACCTTGGAAACGGGTGATGTCGCAATTCTAAAGGGAGAGTTGTGGCAAGGTAATGAGAACGCTGGAATAGTGCATCGTTCACCGCCGGTATCAAGCAGCCAACCGCGTGTTGTGATGACATTAGATTTGATTGATTAATTGATTGAGAGCACGCCAGCTAATTGTGTTCCTGCTTAGGTGACAAGTGAGTTGGCTTAATAGCAATACGCTAAGCCAACTGACTTAAAACACTTACCGTTTGCGCTATTAAGCTAGCTCAGGAACACTGCATTTGTATTGCTTGTAGATATCGAACTCACTAGCTGGCACTGGCCTTTGGAACAAATACCCCTGTCCATATTGGCAGTTTAGCTTCTGTAGCATTGCGTAACACATATCAGTTTCAATGCCTTCAGCTACCACCTCCATATCCAGTTCGTGTCCCATGGCGATAATGGTGCTAGCAATAGTGTTATTTGCAGGCATAAAGCTCTTGTCTATTTTTAATACATCAAAAGGTAAATTCTTAAGATAGCTTAGGCACGAATACCCCGTACCAAAGTCATCGAGTAACAGTTGAACACCAAGCTCAGATAACCTATACAGCGATGCAACGCAGGCTTGCTCTTCCATAATGGCAATATTCTCGGTTACCTCAATATGTATACACTCTGCGGGCAACGATAAGCTAGCCAGAATATCTGCGAGCCTTTGCGCGAAATGCTGATCTTTAAGCTGATGTGATGACACATTGATTGCCATTGCATGATGCGTAGCGCCTGCATCATGCCATGCTTTGCATTGTTCACAGGCTTGTTGTAATACCCAATTTCCTATATCAATAATTTGTCCCGAATGCTCGGCAATAGGAATAAACTCATCGGGACCAATGGCTTCG
>TARA_R110002051_G_scaffold26789_4_pt1 | contig 166985 bp, 152 predicted proteins | sample TARA_R110002051 | Tara Oceans TARA_R110002051 (sample SAMEA4397023) | marine metagenome | biome: Polar Biome; feature: [MES] marine water layer (ENVO:01000295) within the mesopelagic zone...; material: water (ENVO:00002006), including particulate matter (ENVO:01000060) such...
CCCAGGCAGCCGAGACGGTTTTCACGAAAGCTGTCCCCTGAGAAAGTGCCTCCAGCCGCAGCTCTGCTGTCGGGATTAACGCCGTCGCAAATTCCGAGAGCGCGCCAAGCGCCTCCGCGTCGGCGGCCGAGGCATGCCGCCAGGCCTCTGACAGCAGGATCGCGTCGCTGGCCCCGGAGCCGAACCTCACCAAACCTTCAATCCAGCCGCGCAGCGTCTCTGCATCCGTGACGAGCCCGGCTTCTATCGCCGCCTCGACCCCATGGCTATAACTGTAAGCCCCGACCGGAAAGGACGGGGACAGCCAGGATTGCAGACGCATCGCCGCCCGGGTTGCCGAAACGTCAGTCATGGTGGTGGTGATGGTGGGAATGCCCCGCCTCATGACTGTGCTCATCATGGCCGTGGTCATGGCCGTGACCGTGATCGTATGCCCCGCCTTCCGGCTGGAATGGCTGCTCCGTATCTGTCACCGTGGCGCCGAGCCCGCGCAGCATGTCCGCAATCACATGATCAGGCCGCAGCAGGATCGCGTCTTCCAGGATCTGGGCAGGCAAGTGCCGGTTACCGATATGCCAGGCAAGCCGCAGCAGATGGTGCCGGTCAGCCGCCTTCACTTCCATCACCGCCTCCGGTGCCGCCACGACACGTATCCAGCCGCTCCCCGCTTCCAGCGACAACCCGTCTCCGTCAGAAAGAGCCACGGCACGGGGCAGATCCAGCAGCACAGTTGTCCCGCTATCCGTGTCCAGCCGGATACGGCGGCGATGACGGTCATCGAAGGCCAGTGTCACCCGGTCGATTTCAGCACCGGTATCCCAGTGCCCGGACGGCGCATGCGCCACCGCCCGGCCAAGGTCGTTCACCACGGAGTCCGCGTTTGCCATCAGAGCCTCAATACATGAAGTAACGTTGAGCCATCGGCAGCACCGTCGCCGGCTCGCAGGTCAGCAACTCACCATCGGCCCGGACCTCGTAGGTTTCCGGATCGACCGAGATATCCGGCATGGCGTCGTTCAGGATCATCGACTTTTTCGAGATCCCGGCACGGGTGTTGCGGACCGGCAGGGTCTCTTTCTGCAATCCGAAACGGTTTCCAACATTGGCCTCGAAAGCGGCTTCGCTGACAAAGGTGACAGCGCTTTTCGTCAGCGAGCGGCCGAAGCTGCCGAACATCGGCCGGTAATGCTGGGGCTGCGGCGTCGGAATGGACGCATTCGGATCGCCCATGATCGCGGTGGCGATGGTGCCGCATTTCAGCACCATATCCGGCTTCACACCGAAGAAGGCCGGAGACCAGATCACCAGATCGGCAAGCTTGCCGACTTCGACGGACCCGACATGCATGTCGATGCCCTGCGCGATCGCCGGGTTGATGGTGTATTTCGCGATATAGCGCCGGGCCCGGAAATTGTCGTTATTATCCTTCTCCTGCGGCAGCGCGCCGAACTGCTTCTTCATCTTGTCGGCGGTCTGCCATGTCCGGATCAGCACCTCACCGACCCGGCCCATGGCCTGGCTGTCGGAAGCAATGATCGAGAAGGCGCCCCGGTCATGCAGGATATCCTCGGCGGCGATGGTTTCCCGCCGGATCCGGCTTTCCGCGAAGGCGACGTCTTCCGGAATGCTTTTCGACAGGTGATGGCAGACCATCAGCATATCGAGATGCTCGTCGATGGTATTCACCGTGAAAGGCCGCGTCGGGTTGGTCGAGGACGGGATCACGTTGGAAAGCCCACAGACCTTGATGATGTCCGGCGCATGCCCGCCGCCCGCGCCCTCCGTATGGAAAGCGTGAATGGTGCGGCCCTTGAAGGCATCCACCGTGTTCTCGACAAAGCCTGACTCGTTCAGCGTATCCGTATGGATCAGCACCTGAACGTCCATCTCGTCGGCGACGGAGAGGCAAGTGTCGATGGCTGCCGGCGTGGTGCCCCAATCCTCGTGCAGCTTCAGACCGCACACCCCGGCAAGCACTTGCTCTCGCAGGCCTTCAGGCTGGCTGGCATTGCCCTTGCCAAAAAAGCCGAGATTCATCGGGAAGGACTCGGCGGCCTGCAACATCCGCTCGATATGCCACGGACCCGGCGTGCAGGTGGTTGCGTTGGTGCCCGTTGCCGGGCCGGTGCCGCCGCCCATCATGGTGGTGACGCCGGAATTCAGCGCCTCGTCGATCTGCTGCGGGCAGATGAAATGGATATGTACGTCGATGCCGCCGGCGGTGATGATCTTGCCCTCACCCGCGATGGCTTCCGTGCCCGGCCCGACGATGATGTTCACACCGCTCTGCACATCCGGATTACCGGCCTTGCCAATGGCAAAGATGCGGCCGTCCTTGATGCCGATATCGGCTTTCACCACGCCCCAGTGATCGAGGATCAGTGCGTTGGTGATGACCGTGTCGACAGCCCCGTCCGCGCGCGTCGTCTGGGCTTGCCCCATGCCGTCGCGGATCACCTTGCCGCCGCCGAACTTCACTTCCTCGCCATAAAAGGTGCGATCCTCCTCGACTTCGATGAACAGATCCGTATCGGCGAGCCGGACCTTGTCGCCGACGGTCGGTCCGAACATGCCCGCATAGTCCTGCCGTGAGATCCTGTAAGGCATGTCAGGCTCCTCCCCCGCCGAGCGGCCCCATCACCGCCTGATTAAAACCGTAGACATTCCGGTCACCTTTAAACGGCACCAGATCGACCGTCCGTGTCTGCCCCGGCTCGAACCGCACCGCCGTGCCGGAGGGGATATCCAGCCGCATACCGCGCGCCGCCTCCCGGTCAAAGGAGAGGCCCGGATTGGTTTCAGCAAAATGATAGTGCGAGCCGACCTGCACCGGCCGGTCGCCCGTGTTCGCCACCTCGATGGTGATGGCCTTAGCGCCTTCGTTCAGAACGATCTCGCCATCGGCTGCAATGATTTCTCCCGGGATCATGGCGCCCTCCTAGCGGATCGGATCATGGACGGTGACCAGCTTGGTCCCGTCCGGAAAGGTTGCCTCGACCTGGACTTCATGGATCATCTCGGCGATCCCCTCCATCACGTCGGAGCGTTTCACGACACTGGCGCCAGCCGCCATCAGATCGGCGACGGTACGGCCATCGCGCGCGCCCTCGACCACATAGTCGGTGATCAGCGCGATCGCTTCCGGATAGTTCAGCTTCACGCCCCGCTCCAGCCGGCCACGCGCGACCATGGCCGCGACCGAGACCATCAGCTTGTCCTTCTCCCTCGGTGTCAGATTCACACCAGCCTCCCCTCAGACGTCCACATCAAATTCGCCAGATCACGGGCATCCGGACCGGCAGCCCGAGCCAGCGCACCCGCGCCGCGCTCCAGAAAGCGCCAACCGCGCTGCGCAACCGCATCGCGTCGCCACCCAGCCATCGCATCGCCAGAAGATTGTTATCGATGGCCGTGACACCGCAACGGATATCTCCCGCCGCACCGGCCTGAACATCCCGTGCCCAATCCAGATCGTCTGCGGCATCCGGCCGGGCGAACAAAGCCGTCGCGAAGCAGGTTACATTTCGCAGGCCAGAAGATGCAGCGGCGGCACCGGCCGGGTCCGCCAACTCGAACCGGTCAGCCCAGACAAGGCGCCCGTCCCGCTTCAGATCCCAATGCTCACGATAGCGCCCGGATGCGAATCTCTCGCCCATGGCGCTCCGGCCAAGGATCGAAATCGAGCCGGCAAAGAGCGTGCTGTCAGCGGCAAGATCGAACCGGACCCGCTGCCGGAACAGTGCCCGGTCAAACAGGATGGTACCCTGCGGCAACCACTCAAGCACGGCCCCTTCGGCAACGCGCATGGTCAGATGATTCTCCGCCTGCGCGCCGGAAGACTTGTAGACCTTCTCGGCCGCCTGGGCGGTCAGGGTCAGGCTCGCACCGGGGCCGACATTGATATCCGTCTCGTAAAGATCCCCGCCGACGATCCCACCCGAGAGGTTCGCCAGAACAGCGGTCAGCGGCTCACCCACACCGGGGCGCGGCATCAGAACACGCAGGGGCTGTGCTGAATAAAGCTCCGCGGCAACGGAACGCCCGTCACGTCTTTCCACGGAAAGGCGTGCAGCCCCGGTCGTGCGGTTCAGTTGCACGGCTTCATCGGTATGAGCGAGCGCCAAACTCAATACAGCTCCCCTTTTTTGCGAGAACAATCGCAATCGCCGTGCCAAAGGCTACCCTGTTCTCCCGGAGAATTTTAGATGTTTGTTTTCAAATAGTTAGAAAACAGAATCACGACGGCTCCAGTCAGCAGGTCAGCGAGAACCGCTCGCACCGGGAGCAGCGCGCCGAATGCTGCTCAAATCTTGGGCAGAGAGCCCTATTCCGCCACCCACAGCTTCATCTCCGCTACGAGTTTCGGACGGTACTCGGCCATCTCCTCGGCAACCGCCTTATGCCGATAGAGGCCGTCACGATACTCGAGTACCGCCGCCGGAATCTCGACCGGAAGGCCGAGCAGCGGGATCAGCAGATCGAGCCAGCAAAGCGTCACCGGAAACCCGCAATCCCCCAGAGTGAGCTGCGCGGACGGGATCGCCTTCTCCAGCACTCGGTTCTCCAGTACTCGGCCGAGCCCCTCCAGCCGATCCGTCAGCACGTCCGTGTGACGCCCCGCCTCGAAACCATCCCGCTTTCGTTCCGGCATATATGGAAACAGCGCCCGGACGGCCGGTTCAAGCCGGGTATCATGATAGCGGGAGCGCTCCCGGACGATTGCCCTTCCGGCCGGTGTATCCGGAAGCATCGGGGGCTCGGGATGTGTTTCATCGAGATATTCGGCAATGGCCTCTGAGTCGGCGAGCAACAGGCTCCCGTCCCGCAGCGCGGGCAAATTTCCGGCCGGAACGATCTGTCTGTATTCCATCGATCCATACCCGCCCGGCGGCGGGATCTCTTCCCAGACCAGTTCCTTGTGCCGCAACAAAATCCGCAGTTTCGCGGAATAGAGACTGACCGGGATGGTGTAAATCTGGAGCATGACCGTTCCCAACCTGAAAGCAGGCCGCATCATACAGCCAGAGCCGATAATGATAACGTCACTTTACTTGATTGTGCAGCGCAGCATAATTAGGCATTCCCACGAACCAAGGTGACCTGATGTTTTCGCTCGAAGGCACAACAGCACTGATCATCGGCATTGCGAACGATCAATCCATCGCCTGGGGATGTGCAAAAGCGCTGCAAAGCCAGGGCGCAAAACTCGCTATCACCTATCTGAACGAGAAGGCCGAACCCCATGTCCGGCCATTGGCCGAGCAACTCGGCGCCGATATCGTCATGCCGCTCGATGTGCGCAACGAAGAGCAGACAGAGGCATTGTTCAGCGAAATAAAGGCGCAATGGGGCCGCCTGGACACCCTGTTGCACTCGATTGCCTTTTGCCCGAAAGACGATCTGCATGGCCGGGTGATCGATTGCTCGGCGGAAGGATTCGCCGCCGCGATGGATATTTCGGTGCATTCCTTCCTGCGCCTGATCAGACGTTCGGAACCATTGATGCCCGATGGCGGAACCTGCATGACCGTATCATTTTACGGCGCGGATCGCGTGGTCGATCACTACAACATCATGGGGCCGGTCAAGGCCGCCCTCGAATCAGCAACCCGTTATGCCGCCGCTGAACTTGGCCCCAAAGGCATCTCCGTCCACGCCTTGTCCCCTGGCCCGCTCAAGACCCGCGCCGCCTCCGGGATCGACTATTTCGACGACCTGATGAACGAGGCAGCGGCACGCGCGCCGATCCACAAATTAGCAACCATCGAGGATGTCGGCGCATTCGCAACCTTCCTCGCCAGCCGTGAAGCGGCGAATGTCACCGGCGGCATCCATTATATCGATGGCGGCTACAGCATCGTCGCATAAGGCGAAACATGAAGGCGCAGGCTTTGCTGTTTGGGTATTCCTGTTTCCCAAAATCACCAAATCGCTCTAACCTTCTGCTGGTAAATCATTTCTCTCGATCTTGAATTTTCAGATCATCATGTAGAAACTCAAAATGTTCAGCAGTTTCCTGACCGTAAGGAAGAAGGAGCGCGATCTGTTTAGAACTCTGGATAAAAGCATGAAGCAAGAACGGCCTCTCACTCCCGGCCATAGGTTAACACCATGCTTTGACCGGTGCCCGCCTCCCTCGCACCCGATCCAGATATGAACGCCAACCCGATGCGCTCCGCCCGCTCTTCCAGCAAGAAAAGTGTCAGTGCCCATCAGGCCCGGCTGGTTATTGTCGTCGCCGCGATTCTGGGGTTGAGCATTGGTATAAGCGAATCTCTTCTGGAATATTTCGGGCTGAGATCGGACCTGTTCGAAATCACCGAAAAGTCGGCACACGCGTTTGAACGGACCGCCTCGCTCGCCGTTCTTAACCGCGACACCGAGCTGGCCGAGCAGATCGCCGACGGCTTGCTGCATTTCGAAGCCATCATTTCAGTCAAGCTGACGGACCATGCCGGCACTATTCTTGTCAGCAAGCAGCGCGTTCTCCCAAAACCGGAGACTAACTGGTATCCAACGATCTTCCCGCCCATCAGGCATTCCGTGACACTGGAACTGACGGATCCGGCCAGACCGGGGACCGCATCCGGATATCTTGATATTACGGCGTCCTCCTGGCGGATATCCAAGGACTGGTCAAACCGCCTTGTCGTGGCTCTTTTCGCGGTGGCTGCGGGAATAATCTCACTCGCCGGCATCCTGTTTTATATCTCGCAACGATTCGTCACCCGGCCGCTGCTGCAGCTCGCCGGCGCTTTTCGCCGCCTGAACGCGGACGATCCGAAACACTGCCCGCTACCTGACCCCGATGATTTTGAGTTTCTGGAATACCGGGACATCGCGGCAAGCGGAGCCCGCCTGATGCATGATATCGCCCGTAATTCCGAAGTACGGGACCTGACGTCAAGCGAGCTGTTCCGCAGCCAGAAGCGCTTCCAGGATTTCGCCGAAATTTCTTCGGACTGGTTCTGGGAAACCGACCGTGACGGCGGCATCAGCTACATCTCCGCCAGCTTCACCAAGACCCTGAACAAGCGCAGCGGAGAGATCTACGGGCGGACCCTGGCGGAAACCGCCTCGGAAGACACCCAAACACCGAAATGGCGGGGCTTTAACGACATCACCGAACAACGCCGCCAGTTCCGCGATTTCCGCTACGATATCGAGTCCCAGCCCGGCATCCGCAAAACGGTCAGCATCAATGGCAGGCCATTCTACGACGAGGCCGGAACCTATATCGGCTATCGCGGAACAGGCGCCGACGTCACCAACGAACGGCTTATTGCCGAAGCCCGAAACGAGGCCCTGCAAAAAGCAGAACATGCCAACCGGACGAAGTCGGAATTTCTGGCAACCATGAGCCATGAGTTCCGCACCCCCCTGAATGCCATCATTGGCTTCAGCTCCCTACTCGGCATGCCCAAGACCAGAGACATGGCGGTAGAGCGTCTGACCGACTATTCCGGCGCCATTCAGGAAAGCGGCCAGCACATGCTTGAGCTGGTGAACGATATCCTCGACATCTCCGCCATCGAGGCCGGAAAACGCGCCCTGGCACTTGAAGAGGTCAGTATCGGCGCCGTCTTCGCACATTGCATATCGCAAGTGGAGGGGCAGGCAAAAAGCAAGTCCATCGCCATCGAGACCTCTGTTGATATGACACTGGACTTGATGATCACGGACGAGCGGTCGATCCGGCAGATCCTCCTGAACCTGCTGTCCAATGCCGTAAAATTCACGCCCGAAAACGGAGCCATCCGCTGCATCGCGGAAGCCGACGGAAACGAGATTATCTTCCGGGTTGAAGACAACGGCGTGGGGATTTCCAGAGACCGGCTGCCGACAATCGCCGAGCCGTTCTCCCACTCCGCCATCCATCCCCATGTCGCCAAGGAAGGCACCGGGCTCGGACTGTCCATCGTCCGGTCCCTGGCGGAATTTCTCGGCGGCAGTTTCATGATCGACAGCGAACTTGGCACGGGCACCTGCGTCACCGTCATCCTGCCGAGAGTCGGCCAGGACAACTCCCTGACGCAGGACATCGACGCAGCCGACTAAGGCCGCAGCAGAGAACCGATCAAACCGTCAAATGGCCGCGCACAGCGTCTTCGGACAGAGCGGTCTTCGCCCCTGCCAGCACAATTTCTCCACGATCCATTACGGCGATGTCGTCTGCCAGGTCCCGGGCGAATTCGAAATATTGCTCAACCAGAATCACGGCCATGTCTCCGCGTGCCGCCAGCAGGGCGATAATGCGTTCAATATCCTTGATGATAGACGGCTGGATGCCTTCCGTCGGCTCGTCCAGCACCAGCAGGCTCGGACGCAGTACCAGGGCGCGGGCAATGGCGAGTTGCTGCTGCTGACCGCCGGAGAGGTCGCCGCCGCGCCGCTTCATCATTTTCTTCAGCACCGGGAAAAGATCGAAAATCTCGTCCGGGATCGAGCGCTTCGCGCGTGGCAGCGCCGAAAATCCGGTCTTCAGATTCTCTTCCACCGTGAGCAGCGGAAAGATTTCCCGGCCCTGGGGCACAAAAGCGACACCGGCGGAAGCCCTCCGGTGCACCGGCAAGGCCAAAAGGTCGATATCGTCCCACTGGATACTGCCCGCACTCGGGGTTTCCAGACCGGTCACCGCCCGCATCAGGCTGGTCTTGCCCACCCCGTTGCGGCCAAGCACGCAGGTGATCTTGCCGCGCTCCGCCACAAGATCGATGCCGCGCAGTGCATGGCTCGCGCCATAGTGCAGGTGAAGTCCCGAAACTTTCAGCATCTCAGCGCCCCAGATAGACTTCGATGACGTGCGGATCGTTCTGCACCTGGTCCATGGACCCTTCGGCGAGCACCGATCCCTCATGCAGAACCGTGACCTTCACGCCGAGGGCGTGAACGAAGGCCATGTCATGCTCGACGACCACGATGGAACGCTCGCCGCGAAGGTCCCGCAGCAGCTCCACCGTTGCTTCGGTTTCCGCGTCTGTCATGCCGGCCACCGGCTCATCCAGGAACAGCAGTTCCGGGTCCTGCACCAGCAGCATGCCGATCTCCAGCCATTGCTTCTGACCGTGGGAGAGCTTGCCCGCCATCTGGCTGCGCTCATCCGCGAGGCCGATCCGCTCCAGCGTGCCTTCGATCTTCGATTTACGGTCCGTGTCCAGCCGGTCGAACAGACAAGCGAAGGTGCTGCGGTCCGACTTGATGGCGAGTTCCAGATTGTCGAACACCGAATGGTTCTCGAACACGCTCGGGCGCTGGAACTTCCGGCCAATGCCGAGGGCAACGACCGCCGCCTCGTCCCGTTTGCCGAGATCGATATCGCCCTTGAAGATGACCCGTCCCTCGTCCGGCTTGGTCTTGCCGGTGATGACATCCATCATCGTCGTCTTGCCGGCGCCGTTCGGCCCGATGATCGCCCGCATCTCGCCCGGCTCGACCACGAAGCTCAGATTGTTCAGCGCCTTGAAGCCATCGAAGCTGACCGTCACCCCGTCAACATAGAGCTGGGATTCTGAATATGAGGCTCTTCCGGAAACACTCATTGACCGGGCTCCTCAGCAAGGGGAGAGGATGCAGGCTCGTTCCGTTTGCCGCCCCGCCTCTTCACCCAATCGATCGCGGCGGGCAGGCTGCCTACCAGGCCTTTAGGGAAGAACAGGGTGACGGCGATGAACATGCCGCCGAGCGCGAATAGCCAGATCTCCGGGATCACCCCTGTCAGCACGGTCTTCGCGTAATTGACCAGCACGCCGCCGGCAATCGCGCCGTACAGCGTGCCGCGACCGCCGATAGCAACCCAGATCACAGCCTCGATTGAGTTGGCCGGGGCGAATTCCCCCGGATTGATGATGCCGACCTGCGGCACATAGAGTGCGCCGGCAAGCCCGGCGATCATGGCCGAGAGCACGAAGACGAAGAGCTTGAAATTCTCCACCCGGTAGCCGAGGAAGCGGACCCGCGCCTCGTCGTCCCGGATTGCCGTAATCAGGCGGCCCAGCTTCGAGGCGACGATACTGCGGCACATCAGATAACACCCGGCCAGCGCAACACAGGTCGCCGCCAGAAGCACGGCCCGCGTCTTGTCCGATTGCAGATCGAAGCCCAGCAGATCCTTGAAATCCGTCAGGCCGTTATTGCCTCCGAAGCCCATGTCATTGCGGAAGAAAGCCAGCATCAGCGCATAGGTCATGGCCTGGGTGATAATCGAGAGGTACACCCCGCTGACCCGGGACCGGAAGGTTAGCCAGCCGAACACGAAGGCCAGCAATCCCGGCACGAACAGCGCCATTACCACAGCGAAGGGGAAGAAATCGAAGCCGTACCAGTACCAGGGCAATTCCTTCCAGTTCAGGAACACCATGAAGTCCGGCAGATCGGCATTGCCATAGACGCCCCGGTCGCCGATCTGGCGCATCATGTACATGCCCATGGCATAGCCGCCGAGAGCGAAGAAGGCGCCGTGCCCAAGACTGAGAATGCCGCAGAAGCCCCAGATCAGATCGATCGAGAGCGCCAGCATGGCGAAGCAGAGATACTTGCCGAGCAGGCTGACCAGATAAGTCGGGACATGCAGGGCCGAGTCCGCCGGGAGTGTCAGGTTGAGGACCGGCACGAGGATCGCGATCGCGGCCAGAACGGTGAGCAGGATGGCGCTTGCCAATCGTCCCTTCCCGGGTTCCTGGGCCTGCGGTGCGTATAGACGTTGCAACAGCGACATGGCTCAGGACTCCACGGCACGGCCGCGCAACGCGAAGAGTCCGCGAGGCCGTTTCTGGATAAAGAGGATGATTGCAACCAGCACCAGGATCTTGCCCAGCACCGCCCCCGCCCAGGGTTCCAGCAGCTTGTTCACGATGCCGAGCGACATCGCGCCCGCAAAGGCGCCCCAGAGATTGCCGACACCGCCGAACACCACGACCATGAAGCTGTCCACGATATAGGCTTGGCCAAGATTGGGGCTGACATTGTCGATCTGGCTGAGGGCGACGCCCGCGATCCCGGCAATGCCGGAGCCGAGCCCGAAGGTCATGGCGTCGACCCGGCCGGTCGGGATACCCATGGCCCGCGCCATTTCGCGATTCTGTGTCACGGCCCGCATCTGCAGGCCGAAGGCGGTTTTCTTCAGCACCAGAAGGACGGCGCCGAGCACACAGAATGAGAACAGGATGATCCAGAGCCGGTTATAGGTCAGCGTGATGCCCGCGACGGACTCCATGGCGCCCTGCATCCATTCCGGCGCCCCCACTTCCCTGTTGGTCGGCCCGAAGATCGAGCGCACGGTCTGTTGCAGGACGAGACTGATGCCCCAGGTAGCCAGCAGGGTTTCAAGCGGCCGGCCATAGAGGAACCGGATACATCCCCGTTCCATGGCGATGCCGACCAGCGCCGACACCAGAAATGCGGCAGGCAATGCCACCGCAAGTGACCAGTCGAACAATCCCGGCGCCACGGAACGGAACACCTCCTGAACGACAAAGGTCGTGTAGGCGCCGAGCATGACCATCTCGCCATGCGCCATGTTGATGACGCCCATCACACCAAAGGTGATGGCCAGCCCCATGGCCGCGAGCAGCAGGACCGATCCGAGGCTGATGCCCTGATAGAGATGCTCGACAGTGCGCCACATCTCCAGCCTGCTTTCCATCGAGGCCAGGGTTTTTCCCGCGGTTGTCCGGACCGTTTCATCGGGTTCGCGCCAGACATCGCCGTCTTTCAGCAGCAGGCGGGAAAGCATGACCCGGCTTTCCGGGTCGGTTCTGTCGGCGAGAGACTGCACCGCCGCCAAGCGCTCTTCCGCGCTCCCGGACTGTAATTTTATGGAAGCCTTGGCAAGTTGCAGCGCGTTTTTCACCGCCGCATCCTCTTCCTTGGCCAGCGCCGTCTCGATCAGCGGCAACATCGCCTGATCGCTCGACTTCAGCAGACCGTCCGCCGCTTCCAGCCGGCGCTGCGGATCCGGGCTCATCAGCGTCAGCGTGCCCATGACGGCTTTGACGGATGAGCGGAGACTATTGTTCGTTTTGACACGGGTGACATCGCGCGAGCCGACGGTCTCCAGTTCCGCACCGGTCACCGGGTCGGTCAGGAGAAGCTTTCCTCCGCTGGCCTTCTGGCCGATGACCACCTTGTCGTCGCTCTTGCGGGTATAAAGATCGCGCCCGACGAGCGCTTCCAGGATAGGCACCACTTCCGGCGCGCCGGTCGCGACCATGCGATCCACGACGGCCTGTTTCTCGGAAAGGCTGGCGGTCCCGAGTTCGGCGACGAGCGATCCGAGATCGTCAGCAGCCATTGCTCCGGAATGCGGCAGCAGAACCACGAGTGCCCAGAAAACCATTAAGAACCGGAATGCGCCCCCGCGCATCCATTGCCTTATGGACATCAATTTTCCTTCCCATCCCAGCGCGCAGTTCAATCGGTTCCGGAGCGCGGGACATCCCGCGCTCCGGTCCGTGATGTTTTAGAAGCGCGGCTTCTCGCAGTTGCCGCAGACCCACGGATAGGTCCAGTCGGCGGTCAGCTTGGCGCTTTCCGGGATGAAGTCGGACCAGGCATCGCCGACCACCACACCATCGGTGGCGGAAACGATTTCGAACTGGCCGTCCTCGAGAATTTCACCGATTAGCACCGGCTTGGAGAGGTGGTGGTTGGTGTTCATCACCGCCGTACCGCCGGTCAGGTTCTTGACGGTCTGGCCGTACATCGCCTGACGCACCGCATCGACATCTGTGGTACCGGCCTGTTCGACCGCCTGCACCCACATCTTGAAGCCGATATAGTGAGCTTCCATCGGATCGTTGGTCACGCGCTTCTCGTCCTTGATGAAGGCGTGCCAGGCTTTGATGAACGCATCGTTCTCAGGCGTGTCGACCGACATGAAGTAGTTCCACGCGGCCAGATGCCCCACGAGCGGGCCCGCATCGAGACCGGCCAGTTCTTCTTCACCGACGGAGAAGGCGACGACCGGAATGTCCTCGGCCTTGATGCCCTGGTTGGCCAGTTCCTTGTAGAACGGCACGTTCGCGTCACCGTTGATGGTGGAGACAACCGCCGTTTTCTTGCCCTGGCTGGCGAATTCCTTCACCTGGGCGACGATGGTCTGCCAGTCGGAATGACCGAAGGGCGTGTAGTTTTCCATGATGTCGGCATCGGCGATGCCCTTGGCATTCAGATAGGAACGCAGGATCTTGTTGGTCGTGCGCGGATAGACGTAGTCGGTGCCGAGCAGCACGATGCGCTTCGCTTCGCCACCTTCGGAGCCGAGCAGATAATCGACCGCCGGAATTGCCTGCTGGTTCGGCGCCGCACCGGTATAGAAGACGTTCCGGGAAGATTCCTCGCCCTCATACTGTACCGGGTAGAAAAGCATGCCATTCAGCTCTTCGAAGACCGGCAGCACGGATTTGCGGGACACGGACGTCCAGCAGCCGAAAGTCACGGCCACGCCATCCTTGGAAATAAGCTCGCGGGCCTTCTCCGCGAAAAGCGGCCAGTCGGAGGCCGGATCGACGACGACCGGCTCAAGCTTCTTGCCCAGCAGGCCGCCTTTTTTGTTCTGCTCGTCAATGAGCATCAGCATGGCGTCTTTCAGCGTGGTTTCACTGATGGCCATGGTTCCGGACAGCGAGTGAAGGATACCGACCTTGATCGTATCCGCAGCCTGCGCCGCCCCCATCCCGGCCGTTGCAGCCAGCCCGAAGGCCGTTGCCGCAAGGGCGCTTTTCCACTTTGTGAGCTTCCCCATTTTTAGTTCTCCCAAGTCCAGGGTTGTTGTTGCACCGCACAAGAAATAGCAAGCGCTGTGCCACAGCTCCCGGGTCGCGGGAAAATTCAGTAAACCCTATATTTATCAAACCATTAAATAGGTGAACGCCCAGTCATTCAAAAACCAGAAGGCGAATTGAACTGTTAATTTTGCACCAATATTGGGCATTGCCTGTTTTTTAACCGAACTGTAACCAAATTCCACGCATTGACCTTTTGCTGAAGAGGCCGCATGCCGGTGCGGGGAATTCACTTCCCCCGACGGGGTGTTGTTGCACCACGCGCCCCTGGCCCGTGCGCCTTTCGAGGTGCACGGGCAAGGCGCCCGCCGATGAAAACATGACCATTTTCGGCTCATCGGTCCCGGCCGGAACCAGAAGCCGACAAAATCTCAAGAAATATCAACGAATAATTAACAATGTGGCTGCATAGGCCGAATCACAAAGTTATACTGATTGCCGCATATGGATTTGCCCGACAGAACGCCTGGGCTGCGCGGGGCCATTCGAAGAACATCAGGGGGCCGCATAAATGTCTTTGAATATGTCTACGAAACTCATGGCGCTGGTCATTTTCATGGCCACCGCCCTTTGCGCATTCGCGGGTTTTTCCATCTGGACGATGAACGCCGTGAAAGGTCAGGTCGACCAGATCATTTTGACCGACACACCGGTTTCCGTTCTGGTTGGTTCGATCGTCGAAAGCCAGCTCGAACAGGAAATGGCTCTGCATATCGCCATATCGATTGCCGCACAGGGACGCGGCGATGCCGCAGACGAGTATCTTGCGCAGTTCGTAGCACACGGCACCGCGGTCGACGAACATCTCTCCTCGGTAAACCTGCTGCTTTCCCCGATTGTTGAAGCTGGCGGCGACCGCGGTATCCGCTACGCAGAAATCCAGAAGCTGCTGGCCGAAATTGAAGAAGCGCACGACCACATAACGAAGACCGGCAACACTGTTATTGTTCAGCTCAAGTCCTTGATCAAGGCGGCGGGGGGACGCATTCCCCGACTGTCGCACCTCAGCTCTCATATGAACAAGATCGAGGAGACCCAGGTCATCATCAGTTCGCGCGTGCATGAGCTGCTGAACAAGGTCAATGGCATGTCCCAGGGATCGGTCGAGGAGATCCAGGCCGCCGAGAATTTAGCGATCACCAGCCTCAGCATTGCTGCAATCGTCGCCGTCAGCCTCTCACTGATCATCGGCATTCCGCTCGCCATCGGCATTCGCCGCCGCCTGAATGCCGCGGTCATGACCGTCGACAGATTTGCCGCGGGCGACCTCTCCGTTCCTGTGCCAGTCACCAATTCGAACGATGAAATCGGCCGGGTCCTGAAAGCCATCGACGCCATGCAGCGGAATCTGCAAGGGATGCTCGGCACCATCAAAACTGCATCCGGCGGTGTCACCTCCGGCAGCAGCGAGCTTCGCCAGACCGCACAGCAGGTGTCCGACGGCGTGAACGATCAGGCCTCCAGCGTGCAGGAAACTTCCGCGGCCATGGAAGAAATGACGGCAGGCATCCGTCAGAACGCGAAGAACGCGGAAGAGACGGAAAAAGCATCGGAACGCATGGCTGGTGAAGCCGGGCGCTGTGCCGAAGCAATGACCCAGACCGCCGCCGCCATGAAGGATATTTCCGACAAGATCCTGGTGGTCGAGGAAATCACCCGGAAGATCGAACTGCTGGCTCTCAACGCTTCCGTCGAAGCCGCACGCGCCGGTGAACACGGGCGCGGCTTCGCGGTTGTTGCCTCCGAAGTCTCACGCCTGGCGGAAATCAGCAAGCAGGCCGCAAGCGAGATCCAGGACGCGTCCGCCGATGGCCGGGAAGCAGCCGAGAACACGAACCGCCTGCTGAACGATCTGTTGCCGGAAATCACCCGGACCAAGGATCTTGTCCAGGGCATCACCGCCGCCAGCGAAGAGCAGTCTGTCGGCGCGGACGAGATCAATGTCGCCATCCACCGGCTGAACACCGTGATCCAGCAGAACGCGGCGGCGGCACAGCAGATGGCGGCAACCTCCGGCGCTCTCGCCGGCCGGGGCCGTGAGCTGCAGGAATCCGTCTCCCGCTTCAAACTGAACGAAGGCGACGCACCGGTTCAGCAGAAAGCCGCGAGCAAAACCCCCGCTCATTCCGAAGAAAGCCCGGAGGAAGAGCGCCGCCCCGCGCGGGAAGACAAGATCACGTCCGGTGACTTTGGAAAGTACTAACCCGGTCACGGCGGAGTTCGACGAACTCCGCCGTCTGGCGCATAATAAATTCGGGATAATCGTTCCAGCGAATGCGGAAAGTTTCCTGGATTCGCGCCTGCGTGCCTTCATGAGCCTGTCTGGTCACGAGACGATCCCGGAACTCCTGCGTGAAGCACGCAGTGACGGCCGCGAGGATCTGCTGATCAATCTCGTCGAGCATCTCTCGACCAATCACAGCTATTTCTACCGGGAGCCGGCGCATTTCGAGTTCATGGCCTCCACCTTGCTCCCGGAGCTCGATGAACGGCTGCGCCGGGAGCGGACGAAGGACATCCGGATCTGGAGCGCGGCGGCGGCGGCGGGCGAGGAAGCCTATTCGGTGATCATGGCGATGCGGGAATATTTCGGAACGCATTACCAGGATCTGGATGCTGGCGTTCTGGCGACAGATATCGCCAAGGCGACCCTGCGCCGGGGTGCCATCGGCGAGTACAGAGCCGAGGCTTTCCGTCACATGCCACTGGCCTGGCAGCAGAAATATCTCGAATATATCGGCGACAACAGTTATCGCGTGGTAAAGCAGGTACGCGACGATGTGATGTTCCGGTGGCTCAACCTGACCGAACCACTCGAAATGTTGCGTGGCCGCTTCCATTTGATCTTGTGCCGAAACGTGATGATCTATTTCGACGATACGACCCGGGAGAATCTGGTCCGGAACCTGAGCACGATGCTCGCACCGGGTGGATATCTCTTTATCGGCCATACCGATAACCCGGATCATGCGAGGATTTATCTGGATCAGGTCCGCCCCGCGATCTTCAGAAAGAAGGCCTCTTGAACGGCCCCAACGGCATTCTCGTTGTCGCTTCGGATCCGCTACTCCGCAAGGTCGTGACGGAAACGATAACGCCCCTTATCGGCGATACGGAAGTCCTCGCGGTATCGCAGACACGTGCCACGCCCGACCGCCTTGCGGGCGCCGAGATCGTCGTGCTGGCCGCCCGCGACAATGATTTCCAGAGCCTCGGGAATGTATTCGAGCTGAGCAAGACCTGCGGGCGCCCTCTTCTCCTGATCACCGCCGGGGAAAGCACGGAGGGCCGTACCGTTGCCGCCCAGCTTAAAATTCCCTCCGGGCTGCTGGTCTCCATCCCCGAGCTCGATATCCGCTCCGAGTTGAAGGCCGCCTCTTCCCGTATTGAAAGTGCCCTGCGGCAGGCGCGCGTGGACCGCCCGCGCCCCGCGCCGCCGCCAGTCGCCCCCCGCCCCGTCCAGACACGGATTTCCCCGGAGCCGGCGAAACCAAGGCCTCCCGAGGATATCGGCGGCGTCCCCTATCTTGGCACCGTGATCTGTATCGGCTCGTCGACCGGCGGCACGGATGCCTTGATGACCGTGCTTTCGGGCCTCGACAAGGATTGCCCGCCGGTGGTCATCGTCCAGCACATGCCGAAAGACTATGTCGAGGATTTCGCAAACCGGCTGAACCAGTCCTGCACGATAGATGTGATGCTGGCCTATGACAGCCAGCCCCTCCGCCCGGGCCTCGCGGTCGTGGCGCCCGGCGACCGGCAGTTCCGGTTGCGCAAGGGGAACAAGGGCATATGGACCGCGCTCGGCGAAAGCGAGCGGATTGGCGGTCATTGCCCGGCGGTCGATGTGATGATGAAGTCGGCGGCACAGGAACTCGGCAAAAAATCCGTCGGCGTCATCCTGACCGGGATGGGGCGGGACGGCGCCGAGGGCCTGCTTGAAATGCGCAGCGCCGGTGCGCGCACCCTGGCCCAGGATGAAGCCAGCTCCGTCGTTTACGGCATGCCGAAAGTCGCCTTCGAGGAAAAAGCGGCGGATACCGTCCTGCCGCTGCAGAAGATTGCCGGATGGATTTCCGGCGTCACCCTTACCCTGCCGAAATAATACCGAGCGCCCCCTAGGCTCCCGCGATTGCGATCAGGGTTTCCGGGTCGAGCACCAGCAACGGCTGCCCCTCGCCCATGACCGTGGCGCCGGCCAGAACATCCACTGCGTTCAGCGCCGGATGCAGTTCCTTCATGAAGACTTCCTGACGCCGCTTCACCCGCGCCACGGCAACACCAACCCGGCGCTGCGGCGTGCCGATGATCACCACCGGGAAAGCCGTCTGGTTTGCCGCTGCTTCCGGTGTTTCCCATCCAAGCATGGTTTCGATCGCACGCACCGGCAGGAAACCGTCGCGATGCTGAATGCCGGCAAACTCGCCGACTTCCTGGATCTGACTGCGGGCAACCTCGATCACTTCGACGATGGAACGTTCCGGCAAGCCGAGATCCCGTTCGCCATCGGTCACCACGACAATGCGCTGCAATGCCGCCGAGACCGGGAAACTCAGATAGAACTTGGTGCCCTCGCCCTCGACACTGTCGATATCGATTGACCCGCCGAGACGCCGGATCGTGGTCAACACCACGTCCATGCCAACCCCGCGTCCGGATGTTTCCGTGATAGCCGAAGCGGTCGAAAAGCCCGGCGCGAAGATCAGGCGCTGGATTTCCCGTTCGGACATCCGTGCGGCATCCTGATCAGAGAGCAGATTACGCTCCATGGCTTTCGCCTTGATCCGGGATGTGTTCAAGCCGCGCCCGTCATCGGCAATCATGATCTGTGCGACATTGCCGGTCTGGGTCGCCCGCAGCGTCAGGATCGCTTTCTCGGGTTTACCCAGATTCTGCCGCTCCTCCGGCATCTCGATCCCGTGATCCATGGCGTTGCGGATCATGTGGACCAGCGGCTCCATCAGAGCATCCACCATCGACTTGTCGATCTGGATGTCACCATCCTCGATATCGAGATCGACCTGCTTGCCGAGACTGCGGGCGAGATCGCGCACCAGACGCGGCATACGCCCGAGCACGATGCTGATCGGCACCACGCGAAGCTGCAGCGTGACGGAATGCAGCATCCGCAGCGTGGTTTCCGCCTTCGCGATCTGGCTGGCGAGAATCTTGCCAGCGTCATCGATATGGTTCGCCGCGTAGCGCAACCGCTCCGCCTTGCGCGCGCCGGTCTGCTTCGCCAGAGAGCGCAGTTCCGCGATCGTGCTGGCAAATCCGGCTTCCGATGCTCCCTGCTCGATCCGGGAGATGCAGAGGCGCAGCTCGGCGACCGTATCGAGATAATTATCCACCAGCTCCGATGACACCCGGAGCGAACTCCCGCCCGAACCACGGCTCGCCGCACCCGCTTCCGAGCGTTCGGCCGGGACCTTGGTGTCGGCCGCAACCGGTTCCAGAGTGGCCGATTTCGCGGCCGGAGGAACGGGTGCCGCCTGTGCCGCGGCTGGCGGCGGCGTCATCGCGGCGGTTTGCCGAATCGGCGCTGCTTGCGGCGCGGTAGCGGATTTCGGCGCCGCATCGCTCCCAACCGTCCAGTCATCCCCGATATGCATCACGCCCGGCTCCGCTCCGGCAGAGACCTGTTGCGCGGGGGCTTGTTGTACTGGGGCTTGTTGCACGGGGGCCGGCTGTGGTGCCGCCGCTGCATTCTGCACCTTGTTGCTTGCCAGAACCTGCCATGACTGCAGGGCGGCGCGGGCACCATCGATTGCCTGCACGGCCGCCATCATCGGATCGGCCGGGCCGATAACGCCAACAAGGAACTGATAAAGATCCGGGTGCGTGTCCACCAGAACCCGGTTCGACATCACCTTTTCCTGATAGATCCGGCCCATGATCTGCTGCGTGGAGGCCGGGCCGTCCGGCAACATGGCCTGGATCTCGATAAGATTGGCATTCGGCTGTTTCAGGAAATCAGCGATCTGTTGCCGCGCATCCGGCGACAGGCTGTTGAAAACCTCATCGCCAAGGGATGTCCGCAGTTCCGCCACCGCCGCTTCCGCGTTGGTCAGCAACAGGGCCATCTGGTCCCGCAACCGGTCATAGGTGCCGCGCAGCATATCGAGCGAGGCCACGTTCAGTCCTTCGATCCCGATCACCTGGCTCTCGCGGCGGATCTCCTCGACCACAGCCAGAGCGCCTGAACGGTCGCGCCAGTCTGCTTCCGCCGTCAACTCGCTGGACAGCCGGGCCAGAGCCGAAATCCGCTGCACGCCGAGAGCGCGGGCAAGAATGCCGACCAGCTCCCAGTCCTTCGAGGTTCCGCCGCCCGCCGATAGCCGGTCAACCACTTCGCGCGCCTCGCGGGAGATGTGAGGCGACATGGAATCGTCCACATCCTCCATCGACAGCCCGGAATTGGCGAGTTCCGACAGCAGCCGCAGCCGGTGCACGAAGATGCAAAGCCCGCGCGTCAGCTCCGTCTTGTCCAGCGTGCCGGAGTCCCGGAGCAGATCGACGATATCGTTCAGAACATCCGAAATGCCGAGATAACCGACCTCGTTCGCGACCTCCCGGATCGCAAGCACCGAGCCGGATATGGCCTGGGTGTCGAGCGCTTCCAGTGTCGGGTTTTCCAATGCCTCCGCGAGCTGTCCGAGCTCATTCCGGACCACCTCGTCAAACGGCCCCACCGTTTCCGGCTGGAATTCAGGCTCGGACGGATCCGCCGCGGCCTGGGAGACCTGCATCGACATCTGCCGTACCGCACCCGTGTCACCGGTTTCGGCAGGCGCCGTCTCGACAGGAGGAGGTGGTGGAGGTGCGGGAGCCGCCTGAGGCGGAGGAGCAGGTGCGGCCGGAGCCGCCTGTTGTGGAGCGGCCTGCGAAACCGGAGCAGCCTGCGGTGCCGGCGCGGCAATAGCGCCACCGCTCTTCAACTGCGCCTTCGCAGCAGTCAATTGCGCGACCAGTTGCATGTCTGCCGGTGCGTCGCTGGAGCTGGCAATACTCTGCTCGCGCAAGGCCACCAGCGTATCCGCGGTCTGCAAAAGCAGCTCGCGTGTTGCCTCGTCCGGCCGGGCTTCCCCGTTCCGGAACATGTCGAGCAAATCTTCGGCGTGATGCGCGACAAGCTCGATGCCGGTAAGGCCGAGGGACGCGGAAACACCTTTCAGGGAATGCATGGCGCGAAACAGCGCGCTCATCGTCTCCCCGTTTTCGAGGTCGGCCGCACTGCCGGAAAGGATATGCTCGATCTGGCCGAGATAGTCCTCGCTCTCCTGCTCGAAGAGTTCCCACATCGCGCCGCCGGCGCCGTCGTCGTCGAAACCGCTCATGCGCCTATCCTCTGCCGTCGCCGGAGCGGTGGAAATCCGGCACCATCAACGCAATCAGTGCCGGCACATCGATCACTTCGTGGAACGCGCCCTTGTGGGAGATCACCCGCGCCTGGGTGTCATCGTCGGACGGCCGCACCGGGCTCTCGTCAACGACGATGCCCAGGACTTTCTCCGTGGCGATCGACCATTTCTGCCCATAGTAATTCACGATGATATGGATGGTCTGATCGGCGAAGCCGCCGCGCGACAGGCGCAGGACAGGCATCACGGTACCGCTGACCTCAATGACAGAGTCGAGCTTCACGCCGGGCCGCTTGGGCAGCGGCGTGGTCTCCACCTCGTCGATCGCCCGTTCCACCAGACTGGAATCCACGGCATAGAGATGATCGCGAATGGTCAGCGCCATGTAGCGCTGGCGCGGCCGTTCGACCACCTTTTCCTGCTCGGAGACCAGCTTCATCGCACGCTGGTCGGAGATCAGCGGCAAGGCGCTTTGCGCATTGAACCAACGATCCGGATCGACCGCCTGGACCAGATTGCCGTCATCGTCGAGATAGGCGTGCTGCGGCTGATCCGTCGCCACCAGCCCCTTGGTCGGGTGGGCCGGATCGAAATTCCGGATGCCGATGATCTTCTGTACCGCGAGGCCGATCACCGCATGACCGCGCTGCAGGATGATACACATCGGCAGATCGGTTTCGGGATCGTGCGAGCCGGCGCGAACCACCACCAGCGGGATCGGCTCCTTCCGGAGCACCATGACGCCGATATATTCGTCCGCCTCGCCCTCGATCGGCTCCATGTTCTCGATCTCGACGACCTCACGGACGCCCGACAGCCTTACGCCGTATCGGCGGCCATCCGACTGGAACAGCAGAACCGGGATCTTCTGGGTCTCGAAGGTACTCTCCACGGCGCTCATGCCGATGCCCCCCGGGCAGCATCCTGTTCATCCATCAGCCTGTTAATCGTATCGATCAACAGGCTGCCCCCGCTGGCATCAACATCCCGGCTGACGGAGCCGGACGGCTTGCCGATCACGGCATCCGCGCCAACAAGTCTGGCCTCCACTGCCTTGGGAGATGCCGGATGCGTCAGGGAAGACAGGACAATGACCTTGGCCGGAGACAAGATCCGCAAGCGGCGCAAGCATTCGATCCCGTTCATCACCGGCATTTCGATGTCGAGAGTGACCACGTCCGGGTTCAGCTCCCTGGCGAGATCGACGCCCTCGCGGCCATTTTCGGCCTCTCCGACAACCTCGAATCCCTCGGCCCGATCAAGAATGGTCTTGATCGTCAGGCGGACCAGACGCGAGTCATCGACAATCAGAACCTTAGGCATGCGGGAACCATTTGCCAGGGGTGGAAACCATCTTCAAATCAAGGGCTTCATGGTTCCATATCAGCCCGGCTTTGCCTACCGGCAAATTGCCGGAAGAGCGCCTGCGGGGATGAATATTCCGCACATTGGAGCGTCCGGCCGTCCGGCTGACGGAGCGCCGCGCCGAGCGCCGGTTACCCGCCATGCCGCCACACTTTGAATTTCTTGAAATCAACGCGCAATCAAGCGCTTGCCCTCTGCAAGAGGCTATAGGACGATAGGAACGCCCCATGACACGCGTCGCGATGGACATGACATGACCGAACAGAATGTGATCCCGAACGGAACCCAGAACGGTTCCGGTGAATTGCTCGCCTGGCACTTCGTCGATGAAGCGCTGCGTGACGGCCAGCCCCTGCCGCCGGATGGCGAGAAACTCACGCATGGCGCGGCGCCCTCTCTGTGCGTCTCCGGCCTGCACGCCTCGGAACGCATTATCGACGCTCTCAAATACGCCCCCGGGAACACCATCTGCCGGGTCGAATGCGAAGATCTCGCGACCCGGCAGGACGACAAGCTGGTCTGCGCCACACGCACCGTTCTGTGGCGCGTCGACGGCGAGGAGCTGCTCAGGGAGTTTGCCCGCAAGGTCGCCCTCGATGTCGCCGATCTGTGGAACATCCCGGACGGTGTCCGCAAATTCCTGGAAACCGGAAACGAAAACTTCCGTGTCGCCGCCAGAGCGGAAGCACGGGATCTGTCCCGGGCCTATGTGCGGGAGGATAATGTCACCGCCGCGGCTGCGGCCGAGGCCGCGCGTGCCGCCGCCGCCCGCACCCATGCCGCCCGCGCGACGGCTCTGGCCGCGGCCTGGGCCGCGAACCGGGCGCGCGGCGATGCCGGAACCTGGGAACGCTACAACACGCTTCTGGAAAACCTCGTCGAGACGGCGCGAACCGCCGGAGACGGCGACGACGAGTGGGGCGATTTCGCCGACGAACTCGAAATGGAACTGGGCTGACACGTAGCGAGCACTCACCCGAAGAAGCCACAACGGTGCAGCTGCTCGTGGAATTTCCGTAACGTGTTGGCCTGCTCTTTCGGGTCGGGAATCTGGGAGACCAGTTCCGACTCGAAATTCGGCCGCTTCAGATGGTTGACGATAATTTCCCGGGCCAGATTTGACGCCTTGCCCTTCGGCAGCATTTCCGGCTGCACCATGCTTACCAGCATGAAGGCCCGGACATGCAGCGGCCGTTCGGAATTATCGATCTTGTCCAGGATCTTGCCGTTAACGATGTAGGAAGCCAGCAACTCGTCGATACGGCTGGTGAGCTGCTCTTTTCTGTTATCCGGCAGGGCCGATTTGGTGATCCTGTTGAAGATCGACGTGATCTTCGCCATTTTCTTGTTCGGCGGCAGTTTTTCCCGCACCAGATGGTTCACCGAGGGTGAGCCCACAAGCAGCGCATCAAGATGATTGTCGATCTCCGCGCCGAGCACTTCCGAGCCGAGCTTGCTTTCCAGCAGCGACAGCAGATAACCGGCCTTGCGCCCCGGATCGGCCAGCGTCGGCAAGACGGACGCCGCCGCTTCCTTCATGCCTTTCTGGCCACCCTTGTTGATGATCGTTGACTGGCGGGTGGTCACGGCCTCCGCCATATCCGCCCCGCCGATTATATTGATGTCGGGGATCAGCTTATTCAGCAAGCCGTGGAACACCTCGCGTTCCTCTTCCCGGTCTCCCTTGGAAAGCGGACTCAGGCCCTCGAGCTGACGGCGGACGCGATCAACCAGGACAGTCTTGCTCTCCGGAAGCTTGCCTGCGCCGATCAGTTTGTTGAGCTGGATATTCGTGTAGGCGGGATGCTCGATTGTCAGGTTCTCGGGCTCTTCGCCGATCGGCTCCCCATTCGCAAAACAGATCATCGTGATCAGCGCACTGGCCAGATCGCGCTGATGGCCAAGCATGTCGCGCAACACATCCGCGTTATGGAGAATATCGGATATGTAGATATCCAGCGCCGCCATCGTCGCCGGATCCTCGGAGATCACGGCCCAGTCGACGACCTGCCCCAGCTTGCCGACGAAACTCCGGTTCTCCACAAGCTCCGTCGCGAGTGCGGACCGGATCAGATAATCAAGTTCTTCCGGCGCCGCGGACGCCTTCAGCTCGGCAATGCCCTCATTCAGCCCGGTATCGCGGATACGGGGCATCGGGCGCTGCAGTGTCTTCTGTGCCAGATGATTGATCTGGTCGACATAGGCGAACAGCGTTTCGCGACGCTCGTTCGCATTCGTGTCTTCCAGCTTCGCGGCCTGGAATGTCGCCACCTTGGCCACGGCAGAGAAAAGCAGCGTGCCGTCATCCAGCAGGCGCTTCATCTCGCGCGCTGAGTGCATGGCTTCGGTTGCTGTCAGATTATGTTTGTCGAGATAAGCTCGGAACAGACGGTTGATCGTCGTCCGGCCATCCGTCGCATAGAAGTCATCAAGCGTGTAGCAGACCGGCGCATCGTCGATATTCTGGATGAAGACCTTCTCGTCACCCTTCGGCTTTATCCGCTCGAAGAGGATGTCTTCAGGACCCAGACTGTTAACAGGCTTGCCGGTGTCGGATACGACCCGAACCCCCTCATTCCCGGCCCGGGAGAGGATCTTCATGGCTTCGGCCTGAGCACTCTCCTTCGACGTCTCGGTGGCCACGATTGACCACGATCCGTCACGGAGCGTCAGTATTTCGAATACCTTATTTGAACTACCAAACACGTGTGTACCCGCACTTACTTTCTGTCTTCAACCGACCCTTTCAGCGATATTCTCTCGCATGTTTGGTCGATATTAGCGCGAATTTATAGCTAATAGAAACTTAACACTCTTCCACAGCAACTCAAACACGAATGCGATTGAGTTGAAGTCACGGGATAAAATGCAATTCCTGTGCCTGTTTGCACAACATTCAAAATTTCGATAAATCGCAGTCATGAACGGCTGGAATTGCCCGGGCACTCCAAAAGCCGCTCATGCGGCCATGAGCCAGAAGGCATGGCCAGAAGACAGGTGCCGGGATTATTCAGCGAAATGGCAGGCAACTTTATGCCCGGTCGAAAGTTCACGCCAGGCAGGTACCTCGGCGGAGCAACGCGCTTCCGCGACAGGGCATCGCGTGTGGAAACGGCATCCGGAAGGTTTGTTGAGGGGGGACGGAATTTCGCCCTCCAGCTTCTGCGCCTTGCCCCGGTCGTCAGGATCGAGCGACGGGATCGCGGACAGCAATGCTTTCGTATAGGGATGCTTTGGCCCGCTGAACAGCTCACGGCTCGGCGCCATTTCAACAATCGCCCCCAGATACATCACCGCCACATAATCGCAGGTGTGGGCCACAACGCTGAGATCGTGGCTGATGAACAGGAAGGTGATGTCCATATCCTTCTGCAATGATTTCAGAAGGTTCAGGATGTCCGCCTGAATGGACACATCGAGTGCCGCCACACTCTCGTCCGCGACAAGGAATTTCGGCTCGCAGACAAGGGCACGCGCGATGGAAATGCGTTGCCGCTGGCCGCCGGAGAAGGCATGCGGGAACCGCCGCAGATGCTCCAGGTTCAACCGGCACTTCGCGGCGATCTCCCGGACGCGCTCATCGGTTTCCGCCCGCGACTTGGTGAGTTTCATGACTTCCAGCGGCTCGGCAATAATGTCTCGCACCGTCATGCGTGGGCTGAGCGCCGCATAGGGATCCTGGAAAATCAGCTGCGCGCGGCGGCGATATTCCTTCAGCTCGGCCTTGCTCATCATCGCGACATCGAAATCGACATCCTTGTCGCGATACCGCACCTCGCCGTCCGATATCGGCGCTGCCTTGAGGATTGCCCGGCCGAGCGTGGTCTTGCCGGAACCGCTTTCGCCGACCAGTCCGAAGAAAGACCCGCGGGGTATATCCAGCGACACCTCATCCACCGCCTTCAGAACATTGCCGCCGCCAAGAAGGCCTTTGCCGACACCGAAATGAACGGAGAGGTTATTCACCCAGACATGACTATCCTGAACGCTCACGACACGGTCTCCCGGGCTGTTTCAACCGCGACGCAAGCCGCCTGGTGACTTGCCGACACATTGACCGCATCGGGCCGGACCGCATCACAGGTGCCCGGGATGAATTTCGGGCACCTTGTGTGAAACACACAGCCGTCCGGGCGCTCAAGCGGGCTCGGAATATCGCCGGGCACAGGTGTCAGCGGCTCATCCAGATGATCCAGCTTTGGCAATGCATTGAGCAGGCCCTGGGTATAGGGATGCGCCGGCGTGCGGATCACCTCGCGCACACTGCCCGTTTCCATCACCCGGCCGAGATACATCACCGCCACGCGGTCCGCCGTTTGCGCGATCACACCCAGATCGTGAGTGATGAACAGGATGGCCATGCCGAACTCGCCGATCAAATCCTTCATCAGATCGATCACCTGGGCCTGGATGGTCACGTCCAGCGCCGTGGTCGGCTCGTCCGCGATCAGCAGCTTCGGCTTGGTCGAGAGTGCCATGGCGATCATCGCCCGTTGCCGCATGCCGCCGGAAAATTCGAACGCGTATTGATCTATCCGCTTGCCTGCATCGGAAATGCCGACCCGGTCCAGCATCTCAACCGAAAGCTCCCGCGCCTGCTTTTTATTCATCGTGCTGTGCAACAGAAGCTGCTCGATCATCTGGTCGCCGATGGTGATGGCCGGCGCGAAGCTCGCCATCGGCTCCTGAAAGATCATCGAGATGGCACCGCCGCGGATGATTTTCAGATCCTTCTGTTTCGTCAGGGACAGGATATCCACCGGCCCCTCCTCCAGATTGAGCGTGATACTGCTCTCCGGGCCATAGACCGTGTTACCCGCATTCAGCTTCATCAGCGCTTTCGCGGTCACCGACTTGCCGGAACCGCTCTCGCCAACCAGCCCGAGCACTTCTCCGGCAGCGATATCGAAGGAAACATTATCGACCGTGGTGATCAGGCCTTCATCGGTCCTGAACTGCACCGTCAGATTGCGGACGGAAAGAAGCGGTGCCGCCATCATTTGTGATCCGAATAAGGGTCGGCCGCGTCGCGCAGCCCGTCGCCGACAAAGACGAAGGCCAGCACCATGCCGACAAAGAAAATGACCGGGATGAAGTACCACTGATAATTCAGCAACACGTCCGCGCTGGTAACGCTCTGGAGCAGCACGCCGAGTGAATTAACCGGTTCCTTCAGGCCGAGGCCGATGAAGCTGAGAGCGGTTTCCGAGAGCACCATGTAGGGGAACGAAATCACCAGATCGACGATGATGTAGCTGGTGAAACTCGGCAGCAGATGGCGCCGGATGACATGGCTGGGAGAGGCACCGCACATCCGGGCAGCCAGCACATATTCCTGGTTCCGCTCGGTCAGCAAGTGCGTCCGGACACGCCGGGCCAGCGTTGGCCAGCCGATGAAGCCGAGAATAATGGAGATGAAGAAGAACCGGGCTTCCGAACTCCAGTCGTCCGGAACGAACGCGGCCAGAGCCATGAACAGCGGGATCGCCGGCACGGTCCTGATCGCGTCCGTGAACATCTGCAGGCAGCCATCGATCCAGCCGCCGAAATAACCGGACACGCCACCGATCACCAAAGCCAGCACGAAACTGATGAAAACGCCGATGGTGCCGACGGCAAGTGAGGTATAGATCGCGTGCAAGGTGCGGGAAAAAATGTCCTTCCCGGCATGGTCCGTCCCGAAGAGATGGATGCCGCCCTTGTCCACGCCGAACAGGTGCGTGGTCATCCGGAACCCCGGGATCGAGATATCCAGCGCCTCGCCCGGCAGGTTCAGCTCAAAACTGAACATCCGGTATTCCCAGCCGGTCGGAAACAGCTCGACATAGCGCCGCTGCTCCGTGTTGATTTCCGTCACCCAGCGAAAGTTCGTCTTGATCGAGCGGGTCCGCTCCAGCGTGTGCAGGAAGGGTCGCAGGGAGCAGCCGTTGTGATCGCAGAACATCGGAATCTGCGGCGCGCCGTTCTGATACTCCTTGTCGCGCCCCGCAATGGTCGGATCATACGGGGAGAGAAAGGGCGCGAAGAAGCCCATGAGGGTAATGGTGATCAGCACCATGCCGGCGATCATCGCCGCCCTGTTTTTCTTGAAGCGCGCCCAGACGAGTTGCATCTGGCTGGCCGTGAAATAGGCTTCCCTGGATTTCTGGTCCGCGCTTTTCACTGGCGCGCCCGTGACTGTCTGATCGACCATCGTCCTAGCCCCCCATCACGCTTTTGCGCACCCGCGGATCGATCACCGAGAGCAGGATATCGGTCACGAAATTGAGCGACACGATGGAAGCCGTCAGCATGAAGATGATCGCCCCCGCGAGCTGCTGGTCATTCGACCGCGCCAAGCCTTCCAGCAGCAGGGAGCCAGCTTCCGAAAGTGTCAGGATCACCGCCACGATAGGCAGTTCGTTGAAAACACGATTCAGGTCGAACCCGAGGGAATTGATGATCGGGCCGAGGGCATGGCGGGCCGGATAGCGCCAGAGCAGCTTGCCGCCGGTCACCCCCCGCGCCCGTGCCGCCGTGACATAGAGTTTGCCGTATTCGTCCGACATCAGCGCCCGCACGGTCTGCAGGGCGAAGGCCGTGGCGGACCAGCCGAGAATGAAGATCGGCAGCCAGGCGTGCGACAGGAAATCGATCACCCGGTCATAAGACCAGGGCGCGTCCCGGAACTCCTTTGAGAACATACCCGTCAGGGTGTCGCCAAAGACCATGGTGGAGAACAGCATGATCATCAGCGCCAGCAGGAAATTTGGCAGGGCAAGACCGAGATAGGAGACCAGCCGCAGACCGTTATTCATGCCCGGGCTTGCCACCGTCGCCGATATGATGCCGACGGGCAATGCGATCAGGTAGGCGACCAGAAGGGCTGTGAAACAGATCCCGAGGGAAACCCAGATCTTCTCGCCGAGAAGCTGGTTGATATTGACGCGCAGGATGCAGCTATCGCCGAAATCGCCACGCAGAAACACATTGCCGACCCAACCCGCCCAACGCTGGATATAGGGCTTGTCGAGGCCAAGGCGTTTCTCTTCAGCCCGGATATTCTCGATGCTGATCTGCTCGCCCTGGGTGTTCTTGAAGGCGAGATACCGTTCCGCGCAGTTCCCCGGCACCATCTCCATCAAGGTGAAGACGATAAAGGAAACCAGCAACAGCGTGATCACGGCCATGGCCGCGCGCGTGCAGGCAAATTGAATTAATCTCAGCATATCCCCGCCCCCGTCGGTCTTAGATTGACCGATCTTTTGAGGTCATCAATCTAAAGCCGACGCGGTCAGGACCGGAGCAGATGCCCCGGTCCCGCCGCGCGGAGATCATCAGTTCTCGTCAGCAAGGAACCATTGCTGCGGACGATAGGGATAGGTCCGGTAATATTCGTAGGACCAGGTCTTGAACTCCGGGAAGTTCTTCAACGCGTTCCGGTGATAGATCGGGTTCGGCGCCTGCACCGTACCGAGGAAGAGCAGGTTCTCGGTCATGTTCTGGACAAGACGCTGTCCGATCTCGGCGGATTCCTTCGTGCCCACCGGAGCGGACTGGAAGGCATCGATGTCCGCCAGCATCTCGTCGACATATGCCGGCGGCTTGACGCCCTTTGCGCCCTTGCTGTCGACATATTCGGCCCAGAGCATGCCCGTGCGTCCGCCGAAATAATTCTCGAACGGCGGCTGGAACAGCTCGGAATTGCCGAGCACGATGGCCAGCGGCTGACCCTTCTGCCACATCAGCACATCAAGCTGGTTGGAAGACTGAGCCGACCGATATTCGTCCGGGGTCACTTCCTTCACCGTCGCCTTGACGCCGACATTGGTCCAGTGCTGGGCCACCAGCTCTGCGACCTGACCGGGCATGCCCTGCGTCGCGAACTGCAGGTTCAGCACCAGCGAAGCGCCACTCGGCAGGTCCCGGGCACCGTCGCCATCCTTGTCGACCACGCCGATCTCATCGAGCAGCTTCTTGGCCAGATCGGGATCAAACTGGGCGTAATGCTTTTCCCATTTCGGATCGATGAAATCCGGGGTCGGCGAGAAAGCCACATACTGCTTTGGCTGACCGAGATCGAAGAAGGCAACCTCGTTGATTTCTTCCCGGTTCATCGCCACCGACATGGCCTGGCGGAATTTCAGGTCGCCGAAGACCTTGCGTTTTTCCTCATCCGTCGAGGTGACGTTGAAGGAAAAGGTCGGCATGGCGATGGTCGGCTTCAGGTCGACCGTGTAGCCGCCCTTTTCCTGGTTCTCCAGCATGATCGGCGCCGACGGAAGCTGCATGGACTGCGACTTGTAGTCGATCTCGCCGTTCACGGCCTTCAGGATGCGCACCTCGTTCTCGTTGATGTGCACTTCGTCGATTTCGCTGATGTAGGGGAGCTGATTCCCCGCCGTGTCGACCATGTGGAAATACGGGTTCGCCACCAGGTGACGTCCCTCGGTCGATTCAGCCACGACGATATGGGATTCCAGCGTCGGGTAAACGCCCTTCGGCATTTTCGGCGCTTTCTCCGGGTCCGACAGCATGATCGAGGGCGTGTCGGTCCAGTCCGAATTTCCGTAATAGGCGGAAATCACCGCATAGCCGCTCTCGAAGCCGAGCTCTTTCGCCTTCGCGTCCGCATCCGGGTTGTATTTCGGATGGAACATGCCGAGGAAATGCTTCGGCATGAAGGGCTGGGAATAATGCGTCGCGAAGTGGGCGAGCAGACCCGGTTTCGGTGCCGGCAGGTTGAACACCACGGTCTGCGGATCGGGCGTTTCCACCGTCATCCGCTCGCCGGCGACCAGCACGTAATCCTTCGGGCTTTTGATGATGTTCTCATCGAACACCATGTCGTCGTACCAGAACTTGATGTCCTCGGACGTGAATGGCGCACCGTCGGACCATTTGTGGCCCTTGCGGAGCGTCATGGTCAGCTTCGTGAAGTCGCTGTTCCATTCCCAGCTCTTGGCCACGTTCGGCACGATCGTCGCGAGATCGTCGCTGTAACGCACCAGACTGACATGCCGGACGGACAGCAGATCGGACGTACCGGCTTCCGGCGCATTCGACAGACCGTCGAGAACGCCGCCATAGGTGCCTATTTCGGCATACGGCACGACCACCAACGGCTCTGACGGAAGGCGTTCGGCCAGCGCGGGGAGCGCGCCGTTGCCCTGAATCCTGCCATTCAGATCAGCCGATTTCGGGTTCCCGGCAAAGGCCAGCTTGCAGCCTGCCACGGATTCAAATTCGGCCAGTTCATACTGTTGCGGAAAGGCCCCCGCCTTCACGCCCTTCATATCGGCCACGGTCATCGGCGGGCAATCGGCTGCCGCCGTACCGGCAAAAGCGCAAAGCGCCAAACCAGCAAACAAAACTCTCTTACTCATGAAGACCCCCTGTTTTTTTGTTGAAGACCCTCCACCCAAGGATCTCCGTTACACGATACAAACCCTCCGTTTATTCATACCGCATTGCAATATGATGACGGTTTGTGAAATCGATTACCAGCATCATTTGTTGCCGATAGAGAGTCCCCATACGCCTATAGGTAAACTTTTGATGTAATTGGAAGAATTTTTAATGTGCGGCGCAACATCACGGTTGCCGGATCAATGCCGGCAACCGCTGCCTGCATTATACTTTTCGCTGAAACTTTTTCTCGAGCCGCAGTGCCAAAACTGCGGCCGGAATGGACACCAGCAAGAAAAACACTCCGACTAATGTCATCGGCTCCAGATACTTGTAATGGCTATTACTGAAGATGTTTGCAGCATTGAACAGTTCCACCACGGTGATTGCCGCCAGCAACGGAGTTTCCTTGAACATCGTGATGAGATAGTTGGCAAGCGGAGGGATCATCGGTGGAATTGCCTGTGGCAGCACGACATAGCGCCATGTTTGCACCGCGCTATAGTTCAGCGAGCGTGCAGCCTCCCATTGCCCTTTCGGGATATTTTCAATCCCTGCACGGAACACTTCGGACGTGTAGGTACTGAAATGCAACCCGAGTCCGATCACACCGGCAAGAAAGGGCGAAAGAAAGATCCCCAGATCAGGCAGCACATAAAATAGAAAATAGAGCTGCACGAGCAGCGGCGTGCGCCGGACGAATTCCGATGACCAGTAGGAAAAAAAGGCCAGTGGCTTGACCGACGACATTTTCAAGATAGCCAGCGCGAGCCCGAGCACGTACGCAAGAACGGCTCCGACCAATGTTGCCTGCACCGTGACAACCAGTCCGGTAGCCAAGCGCGGCATTACGGCAAAGGCTACATCCCAGCTCCATTCCATGATCAGCCTCCCTGCCTGGCAACGGTGTTACGGCCTCTGGAGAAACGTTTTTCCAGCTGTTTCATACCGCTGAGCAGAATTGTAGAAATGAGGAAGTAAATCACCAGGATCGCGAGGAACGGCTCAAGTGTCAGGGCCGTCTGCGAGCGGACGATCTGCGCCATATAGGTCAGATCCGCGATCGTGATCAGCGACGCGACCGCTGTAAGCTTGAGGAGTTCGATCAGCAGGTTGCCGAAGGAAGGCAGCATGACGGGGATAGCCTGCGGGATCAGCACATAACGATAACGCTGATAGACGGTATAATTCAGAGCGGTCGCAGCTTCGCTCTGCTCCTTCGCCACCGATTTCACGGCGCTCCGCACAACTTCCGAGCCATAGCTTCCGAGGTTACAGCCGCAGGCCACAATACCGGCCAGCATCGGAGGCAGAAACAATCCCCAGAGCGGCAACACAAAATACATGAAAAACATCTGCACGAGTGCGGACGTTCCCCTGAAAAATTCAAGATAGACGACAGCCGACCAGCGGACCGCCCGATATCGCGACATCCGGGCCAGACCAACAATGAAGGAAATAGCAAGAGCCAGAACGGCGCTTGCCAGGGTCAACTCAATCGTCGTCAGGGTGCCTTGCCAAAGCAGAGGCGCATATTCAATGACCGCGTCCATACAAATCTCCAGGCAGTCCTGCGGCCTGGGCCGCCGTCCTGTTTACAGACGGCGGCCACCGACCGGTCCGGGCGGGAACACTCGGTCGACCGGGATCAGTTACCCGGGCAGAAGTCGTCGCGTTTGACGCTGAGCGTTGCCTCGGTCGAGAAACCATACGGCTCGATGATCTCGGCGAACTCACCGCTTTCCTTCAGCTCCTTCAACGCCTTGTCGTAAAGATCGCGGAACTCCGTATCTTTCGGATTAAACGCGGCACCGGCACATCCCATCGGCACTCCCGCGACCGGCATAACCAGTTCGAGCTTTGGGTCGTTGGTCTTGCGAAGAAGGTCCTGGGTTCCCAGACCAGACAGTGCGAACACATCCACACGTCCCTGCTGCAGCATCTTGATGCCGCTCGGCGGATCGGTGAACACCTTGATCTGTTCCGGCTTGACCCCGCGCTCCAGCGCATATGCTTCTTCAGCACAACCGGCGCAGGTCGTCATCGTCACCTCGGGATTGGAGGCGATATCCTCATACGTCATGATCTTGTGGGGATTACCCGCCGCGACGGCAAAAGCCTCGGCGCCGCACAGGTCCGGCTCGGAATAAATGATAGACTCACAGCGCTTGGGTTTGATGTAGAGACCCGAGGTTGCCATGTCGACACGGCGTGCCTGGAGTGCGGGAATCATCGCGCCATAGGGCACGATCTGCGATCTCAGCTCGGGAACGCCGAGCTTCTTCATCACCGCGCGCGCAACATCCGGCGCAGCCCCCGTGACATAGCCATCGGACTTGATGTCGCTATAGGGCGGCTCATTCGCAACCGCGACCGTAGCGTAACCACGTTCCCGAATTTCATCCAGGGTGCCGGCATTGGCAGAGACCGGCATGACGGTCATGACCAGAGCCCCAAAAATGACTGCTTTCAGCAGCCCCCCCGCATTGACATGTTTCATCAAATTCTCCATTTACCGATTGCAGACAAAAGTCTCCCAGAAGAGCTCTCTCGTAATTTTGTCAGTTGATGTTTGAGAGAAAATTCCGGAGAAAACTGCGCGTTCTCTCCTCTTTCGGATCGGTGAAGATCTGATCCGGACTACCGGATTCAACGATCTTTCCTTTCTCGAAAAACAGCACCCGGTCGGCGAAATCCCGGGCGAAATTCATTTCGTGCGTCACCGTAAGCATCGTTGTGTCGGTCTCGACCGCAAGGCGCCGCAAAACCGCCAGAACTTCCTCGACAAGCTCCGGGTCAAGGGCAGACGTGACCTCGTCGAACAGCATAATTTTAGGATCCATTGCAAGCGCACGCGCTATTGCCACACGCTGCTGCTGGCCGCCTGAAAGCTGATGGGGGTAATGATCCTGTTTGTCAGCCAGCCCGACCATGGCCAGCATATCGCCCGCCTTGTCTCGCGCCTGCGCCTTAGAAGTCTTCCGGATCAGGACCTGGGGTTGCTCGATATTCTCGATTGCGGTCAAGTGCGGGAACAGGTTGAACTGCTGAAACACCATTCCAACGCCGGTTCGCATCCTGCGAAGGTGCCGTTCGCCCGCCCGGACGCGCACCCCGTTTCTTTCCTCATGCCAGAGAGACTCTCCGTCGAGCCTCACATCCCCGCCACTGATATCCTCAAGCGTCATCAGGATGCGCAGGATCGTGGTTTTCCCGGAGCCACTTGGCCCGATCAACGCGAGTTTCTCACCCGCTTTCACATGGAGATTGAGATCGTCAAGAACTCTCAAATCTCCAAAAGACTTTGAAACGTCCCGGAATTCGATGATCTGGTCCACAATGCCCCCCGCTAAACCAAGGTCAATCCGGCCGCAAAGAGCCGACATCCGGTGCCTGTCGCACCGAAACCCGATCCTCCCCTTGGCTTTTGTTTATCAGCGGACGCCCGTAGACCGGAGCACGCCTCTTTGCCTTATCCCTGTTTTCCGGAGCCGTTACCGGCACCGGAAATAGACCAGCAGCATGCGTTCTTCATGACGCCTGTTTCTGTTGATCGTAAAAGTATGCTAGCAAAGGAGATTGACCCAACACGGTCATAAAAATATAAATAATGATAAAATTATTCATAATATAACCAAAAGTGACCAAGAATGCCCAAAACAGATCTGTCTGATACCGACTTGGTGATTCTGAGGTTATTGCAGGCTAATGCCCGTGAACGACTTGAGACCATCGCTTACGAGACAGGCCTCTCCGTATCAACAGTTCAGCGGCGGATCCGCACGCTTCGAGACGAAGGCGCAATCCTGAGCGAGACGGCGCTGATAGACCCTGCTGCCACGGGATACCAGATGACCTTCATCATCCTGGTTGAACTGGAGCGCGAACGTATCGATCAAATAGACGCCTTTCGCCGCAAGGCGCGTGCCGAAGAGCAGGTGCAGCAATGTTATTACATCACCGGTGAGGCCGACTTTGCCTTGATCGCCCTGGCCAAAGACATGGAAGACTACCGCGACCTCACGCAACGCCTGTTTTTCGAGGACACGAATGTCAAACGGTTCCGGACTTCGGTTGTCATGGACAGGACCAAGATCGGCATGCATGTCCCGCTGAACGCCTGACAGCGCAACCAAAGATATCGACCCGGCCTGAGATGCGCCGGGTCGATATTCAAAATCCGGTTTGATCAGGGCAGCTTATTCGCCACCCTCACCCGACACAGACATGTGTTTGGCGATATAGGCGGGCTCCCCCATACGGGAAATCAGGTTGAGCTGCAGGTCGAGCCAGGACATGTGCCCCTCCTCTTCCAGGGCGATTTTCTCGAACAGAACGCGGGAGCCGATATCGCCTTCTTCCGCTGCGTCGCGGGCAGCTTCGGTGTAGAACTTGATGGCGCCCTTTTCATCGTCGAGGTCAGCCTGGAACATGTCATTCAGCGACTGGGCCCGCATCGGCGCCTTGTCGAAGCGGAGTTCCGGCTCGCCATCCAGGAACAGGATACGTTCGATGAAGGCATCGGAATGCCCCAGTTCCTCCTGCATCTCCTCGCGCATCTGGGAAGCCAGACGGTCGATGCCCCAATCGTCGAGGACATGCGAGTGAAGCTGATACTGGTGCGCCGCCGTCAACTCCATGCTGAGGGCTTTCTGCAGATTTTTCAGGGTTTTCTTGTTAGCCATCTCGGCACCTGTCTCCGTTTTCCTACGATTAAGTCTCTGGAGGTTCAATGCGCCGGAACGGAATTTGTTCCAGGCAAAAAACCTGCTGAGCATCACATGGTCAAAGGCAGACACCGCAACCATAGGTCATATTGTCGCTGGCACGCTCATACCCGGCCCGGCCTACCGGGATCGCGGTCCCGCACCGGCGAGCCAGCCGCTCAAACGCACTAGCAAATTATTGCACATTCATGACAGCATATGCGCCATGCTGGGGCAGGCCTGCCCTCGTCCCGGCCACGGGTAACGAAAGGGTCAGACCATGCACTATCTCCTCAAAACCACCGCACTCGCCGGCCTCACCGCCGTCGCCCTCAGCTTCGGCGCGGCCGGTGCCGCGAATGCGGAAGACATCAAAGCCAATGACGGGCTGAATGCCACCTATTGGGTGCAGAACGCCGTCGAATACAAGGCCAATGCCTACGCACTTTACCAGCTCGCCATGCTGCGTCTCGACCAGGCGCTTGCCGACAAGAGCTGGACCGCGGCGCTGGAACAGACCGGCGATTACCAGTCCAAGCCTCCGGCTGTGATCCTCGATATCGACGAGACCGTGCTCGACAATTCGGCCTACCAGGCCTGGGTCGTCGAGAAGGACACGTATTACAGCTCGAAAACCTGGACCCCGTTCGTGGAAAGCCAGACATCCCGCGCCATTCCCGGCTCGCTTGAATTCACCAAATACGCCAAGTCGAAAGGCGTGAAGGTGATCTATGTCACCAATCGCAAGGCCCATGAGGAAGACGCCACACGGGCCAATCTGAAGAAGTTCGGCTATCCGGTCGACGAGGACACCGACGTTGTTCTGGTGCGCGGCGAGAAAGAGGAATGGAAGTCCTCCAACAAAACCCCGCGCCGCGAGGCCGTGGCCGCGACCTACCGCGTGCTTCTGCAACTCGGCGACAATCTCGGTGACTTCACGGACGAGAATGTAAAAGGCTCGCCGTCAGAACGCCTGGCAACCTACGAAAAGTATCAGGCCATGTGGGGCAAGCAGTGGATCATGTTCGCCAACCCGACCTACGGGTCCTGGGAAGGCGCCGCGATCAACAACAACTGGAAAGCCTCCAGCTCCGAGAAACGCGCCATGAAGCATGCCATCATGGATGAGTGGGAAGGCCCGAAGTAATCTCCGGGACCACCTCGGAAATCCTGTGCGGCAGCCCGGCTTCGTCCGGGCTGCTTTCATTTCCGCCGCTGGTCTGCCGCTGGCGCCTTAACTGCTGACAGGGACCGGAAGCCAAATCAGCTTCCATCGGCATCCTGCAGGGTTTTCTCCTGTGCGGCGGCGATCCGGTCCGGCGGAAAACGAACCGTGACCGTGGTTCCTTCGGAGAGCCTGCTTTCGATCTTCACCGCGGCGCCATGCAGTTCGGCGAACCGCCCGGTCAAGGGCAAGCCCAGCCCGGTACCCTCATGCGTCACCGCACTGTTGCTGCGCAACTGGCCGAAAGGCTGCATGACCATGTCGATATGCTCGGGGGCAATGCCGACGCCAGTGTCGCGCACGCCAAGATCAAGTCCTCCATCGGGTGCAACAGAAGCGAACACCGCGATCCTGCCCTGCTCTCCGGTAAACTTCACGGCATTGGACAGGATATTGATCAGTATCTGAAGAACCAGCCGCTCATCACCGATCAAAACCGGAAGAGCCTCGTCCACGTCTATAGTGACTGTTTGCTGTTTCTCCTGGCTCCGCTGCCGGATAAGGGTCACTGCCCGCTCAATGACAGCGATCAGTTGAATGCGTGTCTCATACAGTTCGATCTCACCGGCTTCGATTTTCGCGAGATCCAGGATGTCATTGATAACATTCAGCAGATGCAGACTGGCACTGTGAATGGCCGAGGCATATTCCGTCGTTTTCTCTTCGGAGACCAGACGCTTGTCTCCGCTCTTCACAATTTCGGAGAAGCCGAGAATGGCATTGAGCGGGGTTCGCAGCTCATGGCTCATGAGTGCCAGGAATTCCGTCTTGGCCCGGTCAGCCGCCTCGGCCGCCGCCTGGGTCTTGCGCAGCAGCTTGAGCTCTTCGTTCCGCAGTTCGACCATATGCTGCAGATCCTGCTCGCGCGCTCCAATCAGTCTGAACAGAGAGCGTTGCCGCAGGAAAAAGAACCCGACGATCAAAAGGACCGCAATGGCAAGCACGGCCGAGAATTGATAGGCGATAAGAGCCCGTTTTTCATTCGTCTGGAAGCGCACGAAATCCTGTTGGAAAGACAGCCATATATCCTGCTCGATATGCTCCGCATCGCGATGAATGCGAACCATGTTCTCATGGAACTCGTCAACCAGCGCCGAAGCTTCTTCAATGCTCCGGACCATTTCACTGATTTCGACGTTACGGCGAAGAAACGGCACGAGGCCGCCGGCCAGCGTCTGGTCATCAGAGAGCGCGCTTGAAGCAAAGCCGATTGCCGCCTTGCTGTAGTTAGCCGCCTCTACAAGCTGGTCCTTCTCACCGGTATGGAGGTAGCCGAGAAAGGCCTGATAGCCCCGGCTGGCAAGCGTGGAGACCTTGAAAACATGACGCATCGAGTCCGTTTTCAGCATCGTCTCGTCGGATTCAGCAATCCTCGCAGGGACCCGGCCGAATTCCCGATTGAAATACAGCCCGGCCCCGATGGCCAGAAGCAGCACGATCATTGCAATCACGATATAGCGGTAGGAGGTCACTCGAAACTGATCTCCTGAATCATCCAGAGCCATTTGGGAAGTTTTGCACGATGGGCCGCCTCATCCGGGCTGAAATCCGCAAAAACGATCCGGGCGGGCCCTTTTTGCTCCAGCCCGAAACGCTCTCCGCGCAGTTTCGTGACCAGCAGGATTCTGAATTCTTGCCATTCGGCTTTCTCAAAGGTGATCCGGTAATCGTCAATTGCGATGACCTTGATCGACGTCACCGAAGGGTCGCCATACTTGGCGACAAACTGGTCAAGCATGACCCCTGAATACCGCACCCGAAGCTTTTCGTATGGATTGTAGACCTTCTCTTCGGCAGCGCCGATCCGGTCAATCTCATCGAGGGTGACATCATGCTCGATGCCGAGAGCCGTTTTCCCCGTCAACCGGATGGTTTCCGCCACGGCATCACCGGTCCACGAGGCGAACATGCTGCATGCCACAAGGGTCGCGGCAAAGCCGCGCCGGGACAGCAGGTCACACCGGAAAGCGGATGCAAAGGTGGAAAAGAGATAAAAGATTCCAGACATTCTCCACCCTCCAGGTTGAACATTCTATTTGACCGAATTGCCGAAGAAGGACCCTCTCCGGAGCCAGAAGATCAACCTATAAGACACACTTCGTTAACCAATCCTGAACAAATAGCTCCATTTCCGGCTACAGGAACGGCCAAAAACAATGCTTCTTCGAATATTCACGCTCACAAATAGGATTGTTGACAATCCTATAATCTCACATAAATACTCGCGATAGATACCCTGCACAACCGGACCAGCCATGCGCCCTTCACAGATCCGCTTTATCTCGTTCGACTGCTACGGAACCCTGACCAATTTCCGTGTCGGCGAACTGACAGGACAACGGCTGGCCGATCTCGTTGAGCCAGCTTCAATGGCCCGTTTCCTGGAGGATTTCACGGCCTATCGGTTTGATGAAGTGCTTGGGGACTGGAAACCCTACGCGGACGTTCTTCATCGGGCGCTGGAACGCAGCTGCCGACGCTGGAATGTTACCTTCAGGCCAGAGGATGCCGCTGCCATCGTTGAAGCAGTCCCGACCTGGGGGCCGCATGCCGACGTCCCGGAGCCGCTGGCCCGCGTCGCAAAAGAGATCCCCCTGGTCATTCTTTCCAATGCCGCAGACAGCCAGATCCAGTCCAATGTCGATCTGCTCGGCGCGCCCTTTCACGCGATCCTCACGGCAGAAGGCGCCCAAGCCTATAAGCCCCGCCTGCGCGCCTTCGAATACATGTTCGACACGCTCGGCTGCAGGCCGGAGCATATGATGCATGTCTCCTCCAGCCTGCGATACGATCTGATGTCCGCCAGCGACCTGCGGATCGGCCATCGCGTTTTCGTCGACCGTGGTCACGGGCCGGGCAATCCCGCCTATGGCTATCAGGCGATCCCGGATATCGGCGGCCTGCCCGGCCTGCTCGGCATTGCTTAAGGACACCCGCAGATGGCCGCACCGAGCCCTATAGAAAGGGTCACTCTTCCCATCCAGATCGCCGACCGGCTACGCGCCGATATTCTGGCTGGTCTCTATCCCGGTGGCGCCCAATTGCTGGAAGCCGAACTTGCCCTCACCTTCGGCGTCAGCCGGGGGCCGCTGCGCGAAGCCATGCAGCGGCTTGTCCAGGAAGGCTTACTGCGCAGCGCACCGCACCGGGGAGTGTTCGTCACCGAAGTGGACGAGGACGATCTTCTGGATGTGTTTTTCGTCCGGGAAACGCTCGAGACGGCAGCCATCCGGAAAATCTGTTCGGAGGGAAGGCAAGGCATTGTTGCCGATGCCTTGACGGAAATCGCAGAGCGTATGGACCGTGCTCTCAAAGGCGGGGACACCGCAGCGGGGGGCGATCTCGATTTCGAGTTCCACCGTACGCTGGTCGACGCGGCCGAAAGCGACCGCCTGTCCCGCACATATGCCACCGTCCAGGCGGAAACCCGGCTTTGTCTCCACCGCCTGATGGGCGGCTATCGCAGCAGCAAGGACCTCGCCGAAGAACATTTCAGGCTGGCGAAGGCAATCCGTTCTCAAGACATCGGCGCGATAGAGACCGAATTGCAGCAGCACCTCAGCAACCCGGCCCGCTATCTCCGCAAAGCAGGCGGCACCGCCTTCTCCTGATATTCCACGGAAACCGCACATTATGTCCTTCAGTTTTTCACCGGTCACAACGGATGATCTGGAAAGCATCGTCTCCCTGGTCCAGGCTGTTTCCTGGCCTCATCGTCCGGCAGACATTGATCTGATGATCCGTCTCGGAGGCGGCCGTCTGGTGCATGACGACAGCACCGGGCAGGTGCTTGGTGCCGGCCTCAACTGGGTCTTTGGAAATGCCCTGGCGCGGCTCGGTCTCATCATCATCGCGCCGGAAAGCCAGGGGCGCGGCATAGGCCGAAAGCTGGTCACCCAGTTACTTGAAGATATCGGCCCGCATCCGGTCGTGCTGCTGGCGACGGATGCCGGGCGGCCGCTCTATGAGTCCCTCGGTTTCACAGCCTTCGATACGTCCACTCAGTATCAGGGAACCTACGACGGAGCTCCGTCCCCCGACCCGCGCATTCGACCAGGGACAGATGCCGACATGGAAAAGATAAGCGATCTGGACGCACCGGCTTTTGGCGCACGGCGCGCGCATGCCCTGGAGCAGCTCGCCTCGGCTGGCGAGGTTTCTGTCCTGAGTGAGAACGGCGCCCTGACCGGATATGCGATTGCGCGCCCTTTCGGGCGGGGAACAGCCATCGGTCCGATCGTCGCGGAAAACGAGGCCGACGCCATCACCCTGTTCCGTGCCCTCGCCCGTCCGGGATTTGTCCGCGTCGATTGCCCGGCCGACGCCTCCGAACTGATCGCGCATCTGATGGAAAGCGGGCTTGAGAATGTCGGCACCTCCCCCGTCATGTTCCGGGGGGAGTGGAGTGCACCCGACGGCCCGCACCGGGTTTACGGCCTCGCCAGCCACGCCCTCGGCTGACAGACAGGAGAGTTTGGATGGATCGCATCATCGTCATCGGCAAAGGCATGATCGGCAGCGCCGCCGCGCGGCATCTCGCCGGCCTCACCGACGGCATTACCCTGATCGGCCCGGACGAGCCGGCCGACTACGCCTCTCACGACGGTGTCTTCGCCAGCCACTATGACGAAGGCCGCATGACACGGATCTCCGATCCGGACCCGGACTGGGCCGTCACCGCCAAACGGTCAATCGAGCGCTATGACGAAATCGAGGCGGAGAGCGGTGTCTCCTTCTTCACAAACTCCCGCTATCTCGGCATTGGCGGCACGGACACAAGCTTCCTGGATCGCGCGGAAACGGCCGGCCGTGCTCTTGGCGGGGATCTCCATCGGCTGACGGCTGACGGTATCCGGGAGCGTTTTCCGTATCTCTCCGTTTCCGACGATGCCGACGGGCTGTTCGAGAACCGGAATGCCGGGCACCTCAATCCCCGGGCCATGGTCCGGGCGCAAAGCGAGGCGGCCCGGAAACGCGGCGCCGAAATCGTCAATGACAGAGTCACGGCGATCCGCCCCGTCCCCGGCGGCGTGGAAGTCGAGTTGGCGGACGGTTCTGTCCGGCGCGCCGGGAAAATCCTGATCGCGACCGGAGGATTTACCGACGCCTGCGGCTTGCCGCCTCTGGATCTGAAGTTACGGGTATTCGGCCGCACCGTTCTGCTGGCCCGGATGGAAGGCGCCGTAGCGGAGCTGCTTTCGGATATGCCGACCATGGGCCATGCGGAAACCGGCGCCTATATCCTGCCGCCAATCCGCTATCCGGATGGACACGACTATCTGAAGATCGGTATCGGCTCCACCGACGATCCGGAATTCCGCTCTCTGCGGGCGCTGAAAGACTGGTTCAAAAGTCCAGGCTCCGAGGAAAACAGGGACTGGTTCCGCCCGTTCCTGGAAGGCCTGATCCCCGCCCTGTCAGAGGTCTCGCACTGGCATACGGCAAGCTGTGTCGTGACCTGGACCACAACCGGCCTGCCCTATATCGACCACGTGCTGGATGACCGGATCGCCATCGCCGTCGGCGGTAACGGCAAGGGCGCCAAATCCTCCGACGACTGGGGCTGGGTTGCGGCGCATCTGGTTGCCGGTCTCGACTGGGAGCATCCTGTCGACCGCGCAAAGCTACGGGTGCCCGGAAATATTAGTGTCTAGTCCGCCCCGGCCCGATCCGAAGTTGCGCGCGGCGTTCTCAGGGCGTCGAGGAAGCGCCGCCGCCAGCGTTGCAAATCGTTCCGCTTGAGGATCTCCATCATGGATTGGTGGCGCTCGACCCGGTCTTCACGGGACATACGCAACGCCGATTGCATTCCATCCATCATGCCTTCCTCGTCAAACGGATTGACGATTATGGCCCCATCCATTTCGGCAGCGGCGCCAGCGAACTGCGACAGCACCAGAACTCCCGGATCATCCGGGTTCTGGGAAGCAACATATTCCTTCGCCACCAGGTTCATGCCGTCTCGCAACGGCGTGACCAGACCGACCCGGGCGATCCGGAAGAACCCGGCCAGCACGTCCCGCCGGTAGCTCTTGTTCAGGTAACGGATAGGCACCCAGTCAAATTCCGCGAACCGGCCATTGATGTGCCCCGCCATGCCTTCGAGTTTTTCCCGGATTTCCTTATAGCTCTGCACATCCCCGCGGGACGGCGGCGCGATCTGCATCAGGGTGACGCTGCCCCGGTTCTCCGGGTAGTTTTCCATCAGGCGTTCGTAACTGGAAAAACGATTATCCAGCCCCTTGGAATAATCCAGCCGGTCGACCCCGATAATGAGCTGTTTTTCGCCGAGCGACCGGCGCAATTGCCGGGCCCGGTTGGAATTGACCGTGCGCGCAGCGGTCCGGGCCATTTCTTCGGGGTGAATGGAGATCGGGAAAGCCTGCACCCGTGAGGACTTTCCGAACGCGGTCGCCCGGTTACCCCGCACCGTTCCACCCGGCATGCGGCGGACATATTCCAGCAGGTTCCGGGCGTCGTTCTCCGTCTGAAAGCCAATCACATCATAATCAAGCAGTGCCCGGACGATTTCCTCATGCTCGGTACAGGCCTTCAGCATGTCCGGCGGCGGGAATGGCGTGTGCAGGAAGAACCCCATCCGGTTGTTCAATCCCCGGCGCTTCAGCTCACGGCCCAGAATGAAAAGATGATAATCGTGCACCCAGATCAGATCATCCGGCTCGAGCAACGGCGTCAGGTTGTTCGCGAACAGCTCGTTCACCCGGCGGTAGCCTTCGGCATGCGCCCGGGAGTAGCTCATCACATTCAGGCGGTAATGCAGCAACGGCCAGAGCGTCGAATTACTGTAACCGGCATAGAAATCGTTATAGTCCTTTCGGCTGAGCGGCATCGTCGCCCGTGCGAACCGCTTGCCTTCATGCATCGTCACCTGGGCTGGCGTGCTGTTGTCGATCTTGCCGTTCCAGCCGAACCAGAGACCGCCAATCCCGGTAAAAGCCTCCTCGACCGCGACGGACAGGCCGCCAGCAGACGCCTTCCCCTCCTCGACCGGGGCAACCCTGTTCGAAATAACGACCAGACGGCTCAAAACGCATCCTCCCATTTTCGGCTCAGGCGCATGGCGCACTTGATCAGGCCGACCATCGAATATGTCTGGGGGAAATTCCCCCAGAGCTCACCGGTCTTCGGATCGGTATCCTCCGACAGCAGGCCGAGCTTGTTGCGGCAGGCGAGCATGCCCTCGAACATTTCCCGCGCCTCTTCCTCCCGGCCGGTCACCGCGAGTGCCTCGATGAACCAGAAGGTGCAGACATTGAAAGCGGTCTCGGGCACGCCGAAATCGTCCGCCGCGATGTAGCGGAAAAGATGGCCACCCTTGCGCAGATGCTTCTCGATCATCGCCACCGTGCCAACATAGCGTTCGTCGGTCCCGGCGTGAAATCCGAGCTCATGCATCAACAGCAGGCTGGCATCCATCTGATCCCCGCCGAAGGTTGAAACGTAACTGCCCAGCTCATCGTTCCATGCCTCGTCCATAATTCTGGCACGCATGGTTGCGGCATGCCCTCGCCAGACAGACGCGTCTTCGTTGTGGCCGAGATGATCCGCGATCCGGGCCAGGCGATCCGCCGCGGCCCAGCACATCAGGGCCGAGAAGGTGTGAACCGATGCAATGGTCCGCAGCTCCCACGGGCCGGCATCCGGCTTGTCGAACTTCTCCACCGCGTGCCGGCCGAAAGCCGAGAGCTTGCGATACAGCTCCTCGTTCCCCTGACGCACGATCCGGCTGTCGAAAAAGGTCTGCGCGGCGGCCAGGATAACGGCGCCGTAAACGTCGTTCTGAATCTGGGTATAGGCCGCATTGCCAACCCGCACCGGCCCGTTGCCGCGATACCCGGCAAGCCCGTCCACCGTGAATTCGTCCAGCTTGTGGGCGAAGGAGAGCCCGTAAAGCGGCTGCAAGTCGTCATGTCCGGCATTGACGGCGACGTTGCTGATATAGCCGAGATAGCGCTCCAGCGTTTTGGTGGCGGAGAGACGGTTCAGCGCATGCACGACGAAATAGGCATCCCGCAGCCAGCACAGCCGGTAATCCCAGTTCCGCTCCGTCCCCGCCGCTTCCGGCACTGAGGTCGTCATCGCGGCGACAATCGCGCCGGTTTCCTCATAGGTGCTGAGTTTCAGGGTGATGGCTGCACGGATCACCGCATCCTGCCACTCGAACGGGATGGAGAGTGCCCGGCTCCAGTCCTGCCAGTACCGTGCGGTCCGTTCCTCGAAATTGCGCGCCGTCTCGGACAGGGAAGCTGTCAGACTCTCGTCCGGCCCCAGAAGCATGGTCACCGGCTGGTCGAGCAGGAACCAGGTCTCGTCCAGAAGATAGGACACGGCGGCATCCGTCGTCAGCCGCATGGTCAGGTCCGGGCAGACGTAGCGGATATGGTTGGAGCCGCGCGTGACCGCCGGCCGGCCCGATCCGTAATCGTTCGTCGGCCGGATACGAACCCGCACCTTCGGGCTGCCGGTTACGGCCCTGATCTGCCTGACGATCATGGTGGGATGAAACATCCGGTCGTGGTTCCGGAAACGGGGGCAGTAATCCCGGATTTCCAGAGATGCCCCGTCGGCATCCGTCAGTCTGGTAACCAGAATGGCCGTGTTGTGCTCGTAATGCTGCTCCGCCGAGGCAAACCTGTCGATTTCGACAGACCAGTACCCCCGGGCGGCGGCCTGCTCTTCATTCGCAAGCAGGGACGAGAAAAAGGGATCGCCATCGAACCGCGGCAGACAGCACCAGGCAATGCGCCCCATGCCATCGATCAGTGCACTGATCGCGCAATTACCGATCAGCCCGAGTTCGAGTGTGCTCATTCAACCGCTCCCAAATCTGTAGAAACAAGCTGCTCCAACCAGCGATGAACCGCCTCTGGCGACGAGAGCCGGTAATCGGCCAAGGTTTTCGCCGTGTCCGGTCCGACATGAATGGTGATACCGCCCCGCGCCTTGCAGACCCTGAAACCATCCTCATCGGTGACATCGTCGCCGATGAAACACGGTCGTCGCCCGGCAAACACCGGTTGTGCAAGAAAAGCCTCGACGGCAGCACCCTTGGTTGCCGCCGATGGCTTCACTTCCACCACCATTTTCCCGTTCAGAACGGAAAGCGCCCCGTTTCCCCCTTCGGCCGCCCGCGCCAGTGCCTGTTGAACTTCTCCTCCCCGCTCAGGATCCGACCGGAAATGAACGGCGATTGCCTCCCCCTTGTCCTCCACCTGAAGGGACGGGTAGCGCGCCAGCAAGCCGGACGCGCATTCACGGACGGCTGCCATCGCACCACGCGCCTTCTCCCGTTCCCGAGGATCAACACCGGTGCTGCCCCGGCGTTCCAGGCCATGCACACCGGACGCGGCAAGATCAGGCAGATGAAGATAGGTATCGAGATCAGCGAGAGTCCTGCCGGTGACGACAGCGACGGCACCGCCGGCAATGCGCCTGATATTCTCGAGCAACCCGGTCAGACCGTCGGCCACCTGGATCGCTTCCGGGCGCGGCGCAATGTCTACAAGCGTGCCGTCGAAATCGAGGAAAAAGGCCCAGTCCGCGACTGGGAAAGGTGGCGGCTGCAAAATGTCGACCATAACCTCGCAGGATGACGATTGGCGGCGGCGAAGAAGCTCTGGATAGTAACAGGGAGGTCAGCGCTGACAACCGCCACACTGTGACGCCCAACAGATGATACGCCTTTTCCGGCGGATCGCGGGCCGGTCAGCGCGTCTTGTAAATCAGGGTGTTGGTGGCGGTGACACCGGATGCGCGCGGCTCGACCGGAATGTTCCCGACCATGAAACCGGCACAGACACCGTCATCGTCCGTATATGGCAAAATCATGCGGCGCCAGACCCTCGGCGCAAGCCAGCTCGGCGATATATTCTCGGTGTAAACAGGCCGTAACGTCCGGTAAACCGCGAGGTAGCAGGCACGATACAAAAGAGCGATGGGCGTCGATGTTTTCCGGCACATTTCCGATACCGTTGCCCCGGTCCAGTCCTTCCCGGCATATTCCGCGATCCCCGTCCCGTAGACGCGGTAGCGCGCATCGAAGCCATCGTCGAGAGCGTCGAGCATCATGATGCTGCCAATGGCCTCACGAAGCTCGAGAACATCAATATCCTTCCGCATCGGAAGACGTCCCCTAGTCTCCCGAATATTGTTCCAGTAGCCATAAAGGAAGGCAAGCTTATGCTCCGGAATCTCCAGATTCGGCGACACGAAGGCGATGAGGCCAAGAAGGTGGTCAAATTCCGGAGTTAGTCCGCCATCGATTATACGGCAGGCCGAGGCCTCGACCTCTTCCAGGGTCGGCTCCGACCATTCCGCACCGGCATCAGGATCACTATCGCCCGTGATCGAACTCACTATCAAAGCTCCTACTGTTTCATAAGACACTACTCCCAATCGGCCGGTTGCCCTACCCCGGAGAAAACAACCGGGTTGAAGCCGATTTCAGAGTTGTTCGCTTGCGCACCAAAAACTTATTTCGCACCGCAGCATTTTTATTGCTCCGATATCTTGACATCGATCAAACCATGATTACTTTCCGACCAACTGGTAATAAATAGAATAGCGCTGAACATGGTTGGACGCCCAAGATCGATAGACCGCGAAGCCGTGCTGGATGCAGCCCAGGCTGTTGCAGCCCGCGATGGCGCCGGCCACCTGACTCTCGAGTCCGTCGCGGTCGAGGCCGGGATCAGTAAAGCCAGCGTACTCTACGACTACAAGACGAAACAGGCCCTGATGAAAGCCGTGATCGAACGGCGCATCGCCACAGAAAATAACCGGATTGAAGAAATCGAACAGCATTTGGGACCGGTGCCTAATGTCGCGATCCGGGCCAGGTTGAGTTCGGAATTGCAGGAACTTTCGGACGAGGATCGTAAAGTTGCGCTGAGCCTCTGTGCCGTCGTCTCCCAGGATGCCGACTTGCGCCGGCCGGTTCAGGATATGTTTGCCCGGCGCATCGCCCATGTCATGGAAACATCAGATAAACCGCGCGGGTCAATCCTCGCGTTTCTCGCCGTGGAAGGCCTGAAATCGCTGGAATGGCTGGGGCTCCATCAATGGCCAAGCGAGGAACGGAAGCGGCTGCTTTCCGAAATTCGCTGGCTTGTTGATCAGGAACCAGAAGAACGCGCATGCGACAAAGTAACGGATTGTTATTGACCCACCGTTATATCTCTCATCACCCCTTTGCCCATACAGATCCGCAGCACATCCCTATTGGTAGAAGCCGGGTCAATCCACAGGAGTTCGTAATGCCCCTTTCCAAGACTTTCCGGGCCCTGGCTTTGACTATTGCAGTCCTGCCGGCCCTGGCCGCCTGCGATGGCCTGACAGAAGACAAAGCAGCGGCAGCAGCTCCGGCGCGACCGCCTGTCGCTGTCAGCATCATCACCACCGTCGCCGAGGACATCCCGGTTGTGAACGAACTTCCCGGGCGGATCGCACCGACGAATATCGCCGAAGTTCGGCCACGGGTTTCGGGGCTGGTTGTTGAACGGGTCTTCGAGCAAGGCGCCGTCGTTCAGCAGGGGGATGTTCTCTACAAGATCGACCCCGCTCCGTTTCAGGTCCAGGTCAACAGCGCGCGCGCGACCCTGACGCGTGCCCTGGCAACACAGGAGCAAGCCAAGCGAACCGCTGACCGGCAGCAGGAACTGCAAACCCGCAAAGTCGCCAGCGCCCAGACCCGCGACGATGCCGTCGCCGCCCTCGCGCAGGCCGATGCCGACGTCGCCCTCGCCCGGGCCGGGCTCGCCGCGGCGGAGCTCGATCTTCACTATACGGACGTCAAGGCACCGATCACGGGCCGGATCGGCCGCGCCCTGATCACCGAAGGGGCTCTTGTCGCAAGCACCAGCACCGAAAATCTCGCCGTGATCCGGCAACTCGATCCGGTTTATGCCGACTTCACCCAGTCGGCCAAGGAACTGCGGGAACTCCGCAAGGCCATGAACAGTGGCGAAATGTCGGTTTCGTCTGACGGCGCCGCAACAGTGCATCTGCTGTATGACGACGGCGTTCCCTACCCGGAGACGGGACGGTTGCTGCTCCAGGAAAGCACTGTCGACTCGAACACCGGTCAGATCACCCTTCGTGGTGAATTCCCGAACCCGGATTCCGCCCTCCTGCCCGGCATGTATGTCCGGGTTCGCATCGAACAGGGTATCCGGCACAATGCCGTGGCCGTCCCTCAGCAGGCCATTCAGCGCGGCACAGCCGGCAAGGCCCGGCTCTATGTCGTCAAGCAGGACGGGACGCTGGAACTCCGCCAGGTCGAACTTGGCGAAGCCACAGGCAATCGCTGGGTCGTCGAAAGCGGTCTCGCCGTTGGCGAACAGGTTGTCGTCGAAGGTTTCCAGAAAATCCGCCCTGGCGCGAAAGTCACGCCGCAACCGTGGCAACAAGCCGCTAATTCAAGCGCCCAGTAAGGCAGAGCAGATATGGCAAGTTTCTTTATTGACCGACCCATCTTCGCCTGGGTCGTCGCCATCTTCATCATGCTGGCCGGCGCCCTCGCGATTCCGTTCCTGCCGGTTGCGCAATATCCGAACGTGGCACCGCCACAGATCACGGTCAGCACCAGCTATCCCGGCGCCACACCGGAAGACATGTATGAAAGTGTCACCCGGCCGATAGAGAATGAGCTGAACGGCATTCCCGGGCTGCTCTATTTCGAATCAACGTCGGACTCGTCCGGACAGATCAGCATCACGGTCACGTTCGAGCCCGGCACCGATGTCGCCAATGCCCAGGTTGAAGTGCAAAACCGGATCAGCCGGGTCGAATCAAGCCTGCCGGAAAGCGTCTCGCGGCAAGGCATGCGGATCGAGCGGGCCGGCACGGGCTTCCTGCTTGTCGTCACGCTCACATCAACAGATGGCTCACTCGATGCCATCGGACTCGGCGACTATCTCAGCCGGAATGTGGATGGTGAGATCCGGCGCATCGGCGGTGTCGGCAACACGCGGCTGTTCTCCACCGAACAATCCATGCGCGTCTGGCTCGACCCGGACAAGATGCTTGGCCTGAACCTCACCTCTGAGGATGTTGTCAACGCCATCCAGGCCCAGAACGCCCAGGTTGCCGCCGGCCGTATCGGCGCGAAACCGGTCGCGAAAGACCAGCAGATTGCCGCCAGTGTTCTGGTGAAAGGCCAACTCAAGACCCCCGAGGAGTTCGGCGCCATCGTGCTCCGGGCCCAGCTCGACGGATCAACCGTCCGGTTGCGCGACGTTGCCCGCATCGAGGTCGGTGGCGAAGCCTATACCTCCGCGGCCCGGTTGAACGGGCACCCGACAGCCGCGCTCGGCGTCCAGCTTTCGCCAAGTGGCAACGCCCTTGAAACCGCCAACGCCATCGAAGCCAAGATGGAGGAGCTTGCCCGCTACTTCCCGGACGGCGTGGAATACAAGATCCCCTACAACACGGCGCCTTTTGTCGAGGTTTCCATCGAGAAGGTTCTGCATACCCTGATCGAGGCCGTCGGGCTGGTCTTCATCGTGATGCTCATCTTCCTCCAGAGCTTCCGCTACACCATCATTCCGACGCTGGTTGTTCCGGTCGCCCTGCTCGGCACCTGCGCCGTCATGATGGCCTCCGGATTCTCGATCAACGTGCTGACCATGTTCGCCATGGTGCTGGCCATCGGCATCCTGGTCGACGACGCCATCGTCGTGGTCGAGAATGTCGAACGCATCATGAGCGAGGAAGGTCTCTCCCCGCGCGAAGCAACCCGCAAGGCCATGAAACAGATCACCGGGGCCATCGTCGGTATCACACTGGTGCTGATGGCCGTGTTCGTGCCGATGGCCTTTTTCCCCGGCGCGGTCGGCGTCATCTACCAGCAGTTCAGCCTGACCATGGTGGTGTCGATCCTGTTCTCCGGCTTCCTCGCGCTGTCCCTGACACCGGCACTTTGCGCCAGCTTCCTGAAGCCGGTCGAGGCCGGTCACTCGATGGAGAAGCGCGGCGTTCTGGGCTGGTTCAACCGCGGTTTCGACAAGACCGCACGCAATTACAGCAGCTTTGTCGGCCGCATGACACACCGTGCCGGTCGTTACATGATCATCTATCTGGCTCTGCTTGCCGGGCTTGGATATCTCTGGATGCAGCTCCCGACCGCATTCATCCCGAATGAGGATCAGGGCTATCTTCTGGTCGACATGCAGGCGCCCGCCGAAGCCAGCGCCAACCGTACGATGGAGGTGATCAAGCAGGTCGAAGACGCTTTCATCGGCAAGGAAGGCGTTGCCCAGATCGTGACTGTGGCAGGCTTCAGCTTCTCCGGTACCGGTGACAATGCGGGTATCGCCTTCGTGCCGCTCAAGGACTGGAGCGAACGCGGGCCGGAGAATTCGGCCACGGCAATCGCCGGCAGGGCGAACGGTCAGCTGTTCCAGATCAAGGACGGTCAGACCTTTGCCTTGTCCCCACCCCCAATTCGCGGGCTCGGTAATTCGAGCGGGTTCGATTTCCGCCTGCAGGACCGCGGCGGTTTGGGGCACGAGGCTCTGGTTGAAGGCACCAACCGGTTACTGTCCGAAGGCCGCCAGAGTCCGATATTGCAGGGCTTGCGCATTTCGGGCCTGCCCGACGCCGTGCAGGTCAATCTGAATGTCGACCGGGAGAAAGCCAACACCTTCGGCGTTACCTTTGCCGACATTAACGCGACGATCTCGACCCAGCTCGGCTCAACCTATGTCAACGACTTCCCGAACGTCGGACGCATGCAACGAGTGACCGTGCAGGCCGATCAGGATCAGCGGATGTCGACCGACGATATTCTCAAGATGACCGTCCGCAACACCCATGGCGGAATGGTCCCACTGTCCAACTTCGTGACCGTTGAATGGGTCACCGGGGCCGCTCAGGTTGTCGGCTATAACGGTTATCCGACGATCCGTATCAGCGGTCAGGCCGCTCCCGGTTATTCGTCGGGTGACGCCATCGCGGAAATGGAGCGGATCGCCAACGGTCTCGGCCAGGGCTTCGGCTATGAATGGACCGGCCAGTCGCTGCAGGAAATCCAGTCCGGCGCCCAGGCACCGCTGCTGATCGCCCTCAGCATCATCTTCGTGTTCCTGCTCCTGGCAGCGCTTTACGAGAGCTGGTCGATCCCGATCTCGGTCATGCTGGTGGTGCCTCTGGGCGCCATCGGCTCCGTCCTCGCCGTCATGTCCCGGGACATGCCGAACGACGTGTACTTCCTGGTCGGGCTGATCGCGATCATCGGTCTGTCGGCAAAGAACGCGATCCTGATCGTGGAATTCGCGAAAGACCTGAGGGCCGAGGGACAGTCCCTGTTCGACGCCACGGTCGAGGCCGCCCGCCTGCGATTCCGGCCGATCCTGATGACCTCGTTCGCCTTCTCCTTCGGCGTGCTCCCGCTCGCCATCGCGACGGGCGCAAGCGCGGCCAGCCAGAATGCCATCGGCACAGGCGTGCTCGGCGGCATGATCTCGGCAACCGTTCTCGCGGTCTTCTTCGTCCCGGTCTTCTTCGTCTTCGTGATGACGTTGTTCGGACGGAAGAAGACAGAGGCCGCAAGTGAGGCTGCCGACTAAGCCTGACTGATCAGGCGTTCCCGCAGTGGCGGGAACGCCTGGCCACCTATTCCGGAACACATATTTCCGGGCCGTAAAGGTAGTAGATGATTCGGCCACGACGATAGAACGGGACCTTCTCACCCTTGCAGACCCGCCCTTCGTCGCAATCCTCGTCACTTGAGCAGTAGCATCGCTCCACACCGGCACAAATCGGAGGGGGCGGTGTGGAGCAAGCTCGGTAGGGCATGTCGAACGTCGCTGTTTTTTCATATCCGCCAGGACCGGTGAGTCTCGCCGTATTGGTCCGGAACATTTGCTCCCCTGCTGTCTCGCAAAACAGCAGGTTATCGATATGTACGACGATCACTTCGCCGCCACTCTGAATCCCCTGAAAATCGCAAATCACCTTCTGCCCGGCAGTGTGACATGCCGAATTGCTGACGCCCGTCAGATCGAATGGAAACGGTATCGTGTCCTCAACCCGGAATGGCCCCGATTTGTATGAGGACGCATTTTTAACAGTCAGCTGCAGAATTCCACTTCCCCCAGGCGCAATCAATCCCGGCATATCTTTGAGCAAAGCCACCCCCTCAAAGGGGACACTTTCACAATGCCGGAGCAGAAGAACATCAGAGGCTCCAGCACGGGCATTTTGCGGCGCACCTGGCAATGGCAGATCCAGAATGTCCGACCATGTCTCGAGCCCGATTACCGTGCAATTGTCATTATCCCGGACCACGGCATAGGCTTTGTCATCCGCCTCGCCGCCGAGATAGGTCCGATAATCGAGATTACCGGCCGGATCAAACGTCGCGTAATACCCGTCCGCTTCACCATTGTGATCTGGGTCGAGAGCCGGTCCAACAGCTATGCCCCATTCTTCCGTTGCACCGACAACATGGGCTACGCCAGAGCTATCCAGAGCAATGCCGTATCCCCAAGAGGCAAGGCCAGAAAACCGGTTGTTGTAAGCAAGAGCACTTCCATCCGGCATAAGCCGCGCCAAAAAGGCTTGACGAGCCGAACCACCAATCCATCTCGTCCCCGTTACAAAGGCGAAACCGTCTGCATCGACAGCAATGCCCTTTCCGTAGTCTCCCTCCGCATCGCCAAGATAGGTGATGTAGTCGAAATCCGTTCCATCGGTGTTGAGACGCGCGACAAAGGTCTCCAGACAGTTCGCCGGATGGGTCGGGGCCGCACAGATTTTAGCGTCAGCCAGTGACAATGTCGGACCGGCATAAGCACCGGGAGTCACGGGAAGATCCGGTGATTCCGTCATCCCCGTGATGATCATGGCCCCGTCAATCACCCCCAGACCGAAGGCCTTGTCCGAATGACGGCCACCAAGCAGAGTGAAATATTCCAGATCTCCCAGATCCTCCGTGAATTTCGCGAGAACCGCGTCTGTGTGGCCCCGGTAGCGGGTTTGAAAGGCATCGGAGAAAACCAGACGGGCATCCAGGTCACTATCCGTTTCCGGCAGCGTATGACCGGTCAGGTAGAGCCCCGAGGAAGGACCTTCCGGCTGAGCTCCACCAGCACTCGCACTATCGGAATAAAGACAATCTGTAATTTCCGTCAGCTTGCCTGCTTCCAGAAAGGTTGTCCGCGCGAGATTGCCATTAGCCTCTAGCTGCGCAACGAAACCGGCAGCGAGCGTCGAGTACGTCTGGTCGAACGCCTTTCCTGCCTGCGGAAACCCCGTACTTGTCGTCCTGCCACAGATATAGACCGAATCACGCGGTCCCTTGGTGATTCCAAATGCCCGGTCATCCTGCGTATCACCCAGATATGTCAGGTAATCGAATACGGGGCCGCCAGGCGCGTCGAGATCTGCGCGCAATACGAAAGCCATGGAGGAGGATGCAACGGAATATGTGGAGCCAGTGACAAGAATATCACCATCATCCGCTACGGCCAGGTCCAGGGCAGGGATCGGCAAATTTACGCTGCCGAGACCAGCAGTTTCAGAGTCAATACCGCCAAAGTAACTGCCGAAATTGATCACCGGATCGATCGTCACCCGCCGTCCCTTGCGCCGTCCGTCCACCTGGAAAGCCACGGTCTCCTGTCCGACCAACCGGAAGGCCGCAGCAAGCATACGCTCCCCCTTAGCTGAATGCTCGACCGCCAGTGGCGCTCTGTGCCGGATTACCCGCCCGTTCGACACCTCAACCAGTAAAGCTCCGTCCTCGGCGAGCGAAAGCCGTTTCGCCCCCGCGATCCGAAAGCGGATATTGTCGACCGATCCGGTGGGGCCGAGATCAAATACATACTCGATCTGCCCCGTAACCGTGCGCAGCGTAAGATCGATATCAGGATAGAGACCCTGATATCGAACGGCTTCATAGGCGGGTACATCCCGCTCCCAATTCGCAGGGGAACGACCGAGGAAACGGTTCACGAACAACCGTGGCTCCCCCACCGCGACAAGTCGAGCAGCCTTGCGTGCGCCCACGAAGCGGACGGCCAGACGGCCCGGCCCGGAGCCGGGCACACGCTCTCCCGCCTTCGTTGCCGCCGGGGCGAGGAAAGCCTCAAAACCGGTCCGGTTGACAGACAATGCATGCCCCGGGCGCTGGAGAACAAAGTCCGCGCCGCGCCCAGCATCCTTTGGTGCCCGCTCGAACAGGAAGGGCAACGCGAACCTTTCAGTGCCTGTCCCAGGCTCACCAACTTCTATCTTCCGGCCCGCAACATGCGGTGAGCTTATCGGAACCTCCCCGGAGATAACCCCGGCGGAGGTCCCCTTATCGGGGGTGCCCGAAACACACCCGGAAAGCGCCACAGCACAGATTGTGAACACCGTAAAAACGAGCACTGAAGATTGAATTTTCATGATGCCCCCACACCCTTATTGACCCTTCAATTCTACCCTTGCGGGTTTAGTTTATATTTTCAAAAACTTTATGCGAGAACTCATCTGAGACTACGGCTCGACATTCACCACACAGAATAAGGGTCAATAAGCTCTTTGCGACGCCCCGGGCAGGAGCCCTCTCAAGCGCACCATTCGGCCTCACCGGCACCGGAAGCTATTCCCTAAATTCTTGATTTACACGGCTGTTCGGTTTGCCATATCCGCTATGGAAATGAGCAACCATAGGCGCACGCAAAAAGCGGTGCCTTCCGGCCGAGGGCCGACGGTACACGCCAGAACAGGCGCCGATGCGGACAAGCGCGGCGCTTTCGCGGGCATGACCCGGTTGCTCCGTATCTGGCAGGCTCTCCCCGGACAAAAAAAGCGCCGGGATCTTGATCCGGTCGCGATCGGGCCGGAACTACTCCCGCATCTTTGTCTCGGTCACTTCCTCGGGGGTGGAACCGACTTCCGCTACGACCTCATCGGCGCCCAGATCGCAAGGCTGGCGCCGCGCCTCGCGCCGGGATCCCTGGCCAGTGACACGTTGCGGATACAGGCGGCAGAGCACGACCACATCCTCTCACTGTTCCTGCAAGCTGGCACCAGTCAGCGGCCGCGCGTAGTCGAAGTCCGATACAAATCCGTTGATGGCGTTCCCTTGCGGGTCTTTGCCGCCTTGCTGCCTCTTGGACTCAATCCGGACCGGGTCTGCGCCGAGGATCTTCTGCTGGCTGTCTGGCGGACCAAAGTCACCGACGTGATTACCGCGGACAGCTCAACGGATCTGACAGGCGAATTCATGCAATTTTCCGGCATCAGGATCTGACACACAAGAAGCCGCGGCGGTTAATGATCCGATGCCGGGAACTGCGGCAGATCATCCGCGATCCCGTAATAGTCCCCCTTGTCCGCGACATAGATATGCCCACGCACACTCAGGTTTGACGGGCCATCCAGAGCGCCGAGCGACACGGAAATACGCGGACTGTCCGTATCCACAAAAAACAAAGCGGAGCCGCATTCCGAGCAAAATCCCCGGCGCGCCTTGTCGCTTGAGCGATACCATTTAAGGCCACGATCTTCGGATATCCTGAGATCGTCCTTGTTAAGGGTCGAGGAAACCCAGGCCTGACTCGCCTGCTTGCGGCACATCGCGCAATGGCAGGCCACCGGTTGCTTCATCTGCCCGGAAATCTCGAAACGCACAGCGCCACAAAGACATCCACCTTCCCGACCCTTTTCTCCCACGGCACCAACCTCCCACTCAGATGATAAATTCAACGCCGGAATGTTCCTTTTTTGTTCCAGCATGTCAATAACCAGCTGCGACGTTGGCCATTGGACAACAAGTCGCGCAACGCCTACTCCTCAACAGTCACATAACTCCCCGGCGAAAGATCATGCACCCCTCTCTTGGAATGTTCTCAGACACCTACTTCACGGCCCGGCACCGTTTCCTGCAGGCGGTTAAAACCAGGGGCTATGCACTGGAGACAGCACGCCATCCCCTGAGCGATCAATTTCCGGCCGAGGTCGCGACAGATACGGTGCGGATTGGTCCGGACAGCGCCCGGCACGTCCTTTTCATCAGCTCCGGCCTGCACGGCACGGAACTGACGGCCGGCTCGGGCATCCAGCTTGGCCTGCTGGAAGAGATTGAAACATGGCTCCCGGCGGACACGGCGGCGGTGTTCATTCACGGCGTCAACCCGTTCGGCTCTGCCACCATGACACGGACGGACGAGAATAATATCGATCCGAACCGCAACAATCGCCTGTCCTTCGATCCCCTGCCGCAGAATCCGGATTACGATGCACTGCATGATGCGCTTTGTCCGGCCCATTGGTCCGGCCCCGAGCGCGATGCGGCGGAAGCGCGGATCGCGGCTTACATAGATAAAAACGGTTTCGACAAATTCGGCCGCAATGTCCTCTCCGGCCAATACAGCCATGCGGATGGACTGTTTTATGGCGGCACCGCGCGAAGCTGGACCATCCAGAACCTGTCGGACACCGTCACCCGGCATGGCGCCGGAGCCGAAAGGCTGGCAATCGCCGATCTGCACACGGGGCTTGGCGGCTATGGCGAGCTGGAAGTGATCCGCAAGGAGCAGGCACAGCTCGATAGTGACGGCAATCCGGTCCGCCATTTCGCCTGCGACGTGCTGGACGACGTTTCCTGCCCGCAACCACCGATCAAGGTCATTCTTGAATTCGGCACCTACCCGGTGGATTACATCGTTGACGCTCACCGGGCCGATACCTGGCTGAAATTTCATGGTGACCTGCACACGCCGCTCGGCCGGCAGATCAAGGCGCATCTGCGGGATGCCCTCTTCCGTGACGATCCAGCATGGCTGGAAGCCGTCTATACGCAAGGCATCGATGGTTGCCGCGCGGTTCTTCAGGAACTCACCGCACGCTGATCAGCGTAATGCGGACCGCGTTGACAAGACGCGGGCACAATGCCGGAATGCACATCATGAAAAAACTCACGCTCACATTCGATAACGGCCCGGAGCCGGAGGTAACGCCTCTGGTGCTGGACATCCTGGCCCGGCGCGGCCTCCTCACGACTTTCTTTGTCGTTGGCCAGAAACTGCTCGATCCGGAGCGGATGGAATTGGCCACACGTGCCCGCAAGGAAGGGCACAGGATCGGCAATCACACCTTCACCCACAGCACGCCGCTGGGGCAGATGGAGGATGCGGCAGCCGCGGTAACCGAACTGGAGCGCACGGACGAACTGGTCGCCCGGACCGGCGAGACCGAAAAACTGTTCCGCCCGTTCGGCGGCGGCGGAAAGCTGGGCCCGCATCTGCTGAACCCGCAGGTGGTCGATTTCCTTCATCGCAATACCTATAGCTGCGTGCTCTGGAACGCGATCCCAAGGGACTGGGCCGACCCGGACGGGTGGGTCGAGCGCGCGCTGGAGCAGATTGCATCCCAGGATCACACCTTGATTGTGCTGCACGACCTGCCGACCGGAGCGATGGACCATCTGGACGCATTTCTTGACCGGGCCGAATCCGCCGGCGTCGAATTTAGCAGCGACTTTCCGGAGGACTGTGTTCCGATGGCCGGCGGCACGGACATGGTGCCGCTTGCTCCCTATGTCTCGGAAGCAGCCTGAAGCCCGGTTTACCGTTTCAAACAAAATCCTGACCGGCGCGGAAAGCCTTTGCCGGTCTGCGCCATACGCCCGCTTATCCGGCCGAATGACAGTCATTGTTCAGAACAGGTCGGAAATTTTATAGCGGTAAAAAAGCCAGCGCGACCAAATGCAACCGCATCTTTTGCAACGCGTTTCCGTGGACCGAAAACTTTCGTTTACGCCATCAGGTACTTGGTATACCAATATACCAAGAACAAGAGCGAAGGGCCCGTTTGGGACTCGGAAGCCGCATCACGCCAGGGGAGGTCTTTAGACCATGGTCATGTCCGATATTGAAGTTGCCCGCGAAGCTAAAATGAAGCCGATCATGGAGATCGGCGACAAACTGGGAATCCCTGCTGAATCGCTTCAGCCTTTCGGCCACACGAAGGCCAAGATCGACCTCAACTACATCAAATCCCTGAAAGACAAGCCGGACGGCAAGCTGGTGCTGGTTACCGGCATCAACCCGACCGCAGCGGGCGAAGGCAAGACCACGACGTCTGTCGGCCTAGGCGACGCGCTGAACCGGATCGGCAAGAAAGCCATCATCTGCCTGCGCGAGCCGAGCCTCGGCCCGTGCTTCGGCATGAAGGGTGGTGCCGCGGGTGGCGGATACGCCCAGGTCGTGCCGATGGAAGACATCAACCTGCATTTTACCGGCGACTTCCACGCCATTGCCGCGGCGAACAACCTGCTCGCCGCGATGATCGACAACCATATCTACTGGGGCAACAAGCTCGGCATCGACGAGCGGCGGGTGACCTGGAAGCGCTGCATCGACATGAACGACCGGGCGCTGCGCCAGATCGCCAACTCCCTCGGTGGCGTGGCCAACGGCTTCCCGCGTGAGGACGGCTTCGACATCGTCGTCGCCTCCGAAGTGATGGCAATCTTCTGCCTCGCGACCGATCTGGAAGACATGAAGCGGCGTCTCGGCAACATCATCGTCGCCTATACCCGCGACCGTAAGCCGATCTTCGCCCGCGACGTCGATGCCAACGGTGCCATGACCGTGCTGCTGCGCGACGCCCTGGCCCCGAACCTGGTGCAGACGCTGGAAAACAACCCGGCCTTCATCCATGGCGGCCCGTTCGCGAACATTGCCCATGGCTGCAACTCGGTGATGGCCACCAAGACCGCCCTGAAGCTGGGTGACTATGTGGTGACCGAAGCCGGTTTCGGTGCCGATCTCGGCGCCGAGAAGTTCTTCGACATCAAATGCCGCAAGGCAGGCCTGAAACCGGCAGCGGCAGTCGTCGTCGGCACCGTTCGGGCGCTGAAAATGCATGGCGGCGTCGCCAAGGAAGATCTCGGCACCGAGAATATCGACGCCGTGGTCAAGGGCACCTCGAACATCAAGCGGCACGTGGTGAACACCAAGAAGTTCGGTGTGCCGGTCGTGGTCGCGCTGAACCGCTTCATCACCGACACGGATGCGGAAATCAACGCCGTCCGTGACGAGCTGGCATCCGAAGGTGTCGAGGCCATCATCTGCACCCACTGGTCCGACGGCAGCGCCGGCACCGAGGATCTGGCCAAGAAAGTCGTGGAACTGGTGGAGAGCGGCAGTGCCGACTTCAAGCCGCTTTACGATGAAAATCTCGGCCTGCTGCAGAAAATCGAAGCCATTGCCAAGAACATCTACGATGCCGCGGGCGTGGTTGCTGACCAGAAGGTGCTGAACCAGATCAAGGACTTCGAAGCGCTCGGCGCCGACAAGTTCCCGGTCTGCATCGCCAAGACGCAGTACAGCTTCTCGATCGACCCGAACGCGAAGGGCGCCCCCAGCGGCCACACGCTGCCGGTCCGCGAAGTCCGTCTTTCCAACGGTGCGGAGTTCATTGTTGCGGTCTGCGGCGATATCATGACCATGCCGGGCCTGCCGCGGGTCCCGGCCGCCGAAAAGATCACGCTGAACGATCAGGACCAGATCGAAGGCCTGTTCTAATCCGATACGGCGCGGGGGCATTCCGTCCCCGCGCCTTCAAATAGCATGTCCGCCCGGAGCGCGCCGGGCGGTGGGGAGGGAGCACAATGCGCATTATCCTGAACGGACAACAGGCCTTCGGTAAGGCCGCGCTCGAAGCCATTCTGGAAAAGGGCGAGGACGAAATCGTTGCCGTCTACACGGCGCCGGACAAGGAAGGCCGCCCGGTCGATCCGGTCAAGGAAGCCGCGCTGGAGCATGGCCTGACCGTCTGCCAGCCCGCCGATTATTCCCTTCCCGAAGTGATCGAGGAACTGAAGAGCTGGAACGCCGATCTGATGATGATGGCCTATGTCATCATCTTCATACCGGAAGAAGCCCGGAACGTGCCGAAGCACGGCTCGCTCTGCTTCCATCCGTCCCTGCTGCCGCTGCATCGCGGCCCCTCCTCCATAAACTGGCCGATCATCTGGGGCGCGGAAAAGACCGGCCTGACGATCTTCTATCCGGACGACGGCCTCGACGAAGGCGATATCTGCGTCCAGAAGGAAGTCGAAATCACCCCGGACGACACGCTCGGCTCCGTCTATTTCGACAAGGTCTTCCCGCTCGGCATCGAAGCGGTGCTTGAGTCCATCGACCTGATCCGTGCCGGCAACCCACCGCACACCCCACAGGACGAGTCCAAAGCCACCTATGAAGGCTGGTGCCGCAAGGCGGATGGCGAGATCAACTGGAACCGCAGCCAGACCGAGGTCTACAACCAGATTCGCGGCTGCAACCCGCAGCCCGGCGCCTGGACGACGCTGAATGGCAAAGAGCTGCAGATCTTCGACAGCCAGAAAGCCGACGGCTCCGGCCGGACCGGCCGGATCTGCGCCATCACCGACGACGGCTTTGTAATCAACGCCGGACGCGGCGGCATTCTTGTCCAGCGTGTGCGCTATGACGGCGGCAAGAAAGTCTCCGCGAAGGATTTCATCGCCGAACAGGGCCTCGAAGTCGGCGCCCGCTTCGGCACCTGAACGAACTGCCTCGCTGTACCGGTTGCCAGCCTGCCGGACAGTCTACTCGGCCCCGCCTCGGCGGGGCCTTTCTTCTTCAGGCATCCATCTTACCTGCTGGCTCAGAGCACCAGCGCCAGCCCGTCACGGCGTGGATCCGACGCGGCAAGATAACTGCCGAACGCGCTAACCTGAATGGCCCCCGTGCTGGCACCACCGGCCCAGGCATCCACCTTCTTCAACGGGTGACCGCGCCCGGTCAGATCCTCGAACACCGCATCGCCGAAGCGGGATTCACCGATCATGCCGTCCACGCTCTTGTGCGGATATTGCGAGGTCATCCCGGTCTGAATATGCGTCCATCGCGGCGCGTGGATTGCCTCCGCCACGGTAAGGCCGTGATCGTAGATCGACGAGATAAGCTGCATGTTCACCTGAACCTGAACGTCCGCGCCCGGCGTGCCGCAGCAAAGATTGAGGGCACCACCCTCCCCGACCGCGCCGTCGAAAACCATGACCGGGTTCATCGTGTGGCGGACCCGCTTTCCGGGTTGCAGCCGGTTCGCATGCCCTTCATCCAGATGCCAGTAATTCATCCGGTTGTTCAGCAACATACCGGTGGACGGACAGACAACTTGGGAGCCGAAATGCCCGGACAGGCTCTGCAGCCCGTCCACCGCGTTGCCCCAACGGTCAATCACGCAATAATGCGTGGTATCCGAGTGCGTCTCGCGAAGCCCCATTCCCGGGCGCGCGCCTTCCGGGGCACCCGCCTGATACTTCCAGGGGTCGCCATGCATCACCTTTTCGGCGGCGCGCTGGATATCGATCAGCCGGACGCGCTCGGCCGCATATTCCTTGGAAAGCAATCCCTCGATAGGGACATTGACGAAATCCGGATCCCCCAGAAACGCCTCGCGGTCCGCGAATGCCAGCTTCTTCGCTTCCACCATCACATGGATTGCGTCGGCCGAATTGAGACCGAGCCCCGCCATGTCGAAATGCTCGATCAGGTTCAGTTCCTGCAGCAGCACATGGCCGGAGGAATTCGGCGGTGCTTCGTAAACAGTGCGGCCCCGGTAGGTCGTCGAAATCGGCTCCTGCCATTCCATCCGGTAATTGGCGAAATCCTCTTTCGTCAGGATGCCACCCTCCTGCTCGGAAAAGGCCACGATGGCGTCGGCGATAGGGCCTTTGTAAAACGCGTCCCGCCCATGTTCCGCGATCAGTTTGTAGGTTTTGGCGAGGTCCGGATTGCGCCGGATCTGTCCCGGCTGCAACGGCACGCCGTCCGGTGCGAAGATCGCAGCCGATGCGGGAAAGCTGTGCAGGAGGTGCTGGCTCTCCGCCAGCTTGTACTGGAAATGGGTCTGCGGAACGCCTTCCAGGCAAAGCTCGATGGCAGGCTGAATGCAGTCCGCCAGCGGCAACCGCCCATGACGTGCGTGCGCGGCAAGGAGTGCATCGCAAATACCCGGCACCGAGACGGAGAGAATACCGCTGTTCTCGATCCCGCTCGCGAACCGTTCCGGCGTCGCGGCCATCGGCGCGGTGCCGGTGCCGTTCGCGATGGAGAGGGATTTTTCTTCCTTCATGTGGATCATCATGAAGCCGTCCGCTGCAATGCCGGAGCCTTGCGGCTCGGCAACGCCCAGCGCAAAGCCGATGGCGACCGCCGCATCCACCGCATTGCCACCACTCGCCAGAATGCGCATGCCCGCCATCGAGGACAGGGGATGGTTCGTCACCACGGCTCCCTGCGCGCCCATCCGTACAGGCGCCCAGGCCTCGGCTTTAATCCCCGCCGGTGTTTCCATCACGATACTCTCCAAATGCGAACAGCTTCCGTCTCATCTATAACCTTGAAAACACGCCGCTAATCGAGCGGATTGCGAAAGAATGCCTGCCCTGTTTCCGCCCGGTGGGCACAAACACCATCACGGCGGTCCAACAGCAGGTTTCCTCCGGCGCAAGGAAGCCTCATAAATATGCTGATGAACCCTCGTCCAATCCCGAAATTCAATAACGGAGAAGTGCAATGAAGACCGGCCCGGATGTCGCGCTGATCGTGATCGATGTGCAGAATGATTTCTGCCCCGGCGGCGCGCTTGCCGTTACCGGGGGTGATGCTGTCGTTTCTGTCGCGAACCGGCTGATGCAGCATTTCGATCACGTGGTCCTGACACAGGACTGGCACCCGGCCGATCACAGCTCCTTCGCCGCCAACAATCCGGGCAATGATCCTTTCAGCCTGATCGACATGCCATACGGCCCGCAAGTGCTCTGGCCGGTGCATTGTGTTCAGGGAACCGCAGGTGCCGCCTTTCACAAAGACCTCGAGACGGATCGCGCCAACCTGATCATCCGCAAGGGCTACCGGAGCCAGATCGATTCCTACTCCGCCTTTTTCGAGAACGATCACGCGACGACCACCGGTCTTGCCGGATACCTGCGGGAACGCGCGGTCGAACATCTTGTCATGGTCGGGCTCGCGACGGATTTCTGTGTCCGTTTCTCCGCTGTCGATGCGGTCAAGCTCGGCTTCAGGGTCACCTTGCTGGAAGACGGCTGCCGGGCCATCGATCTCGACGGTTCTCTGGCCGCCGCCAGGGCAGAGCTGTCGGAAAACGGCGTTATCGTGACGGTATCCGATGACCTCTGAAGCGATGCGCGTTCTCGTCATCGAAAATTACAGCGGCACCGATGTCGGAGAGATGGCAGCCACTTTCGCCAAACGCGGCGTCGAGCTTGATGTCGTGCAGGCCTTTAGCGGGGCGCCTCTGCCTGCCGGACCGGACGATCATGACGGCATGATCGTGCTTGGCGGCGATCAGAATGCACTGGACGATAGCGGCTCCCCCTATTTTCCGGCCTTGCTGGCACTGATGCGTGCCTTCGATATGGCACGCCGCCCGGTGCTCGGCATCTGCCTCGGCGCCCAGCTCCTCGCCCGGGCTCATGGCGGCGGCAACATCGTCGGACAGGCGCTGGAATTCGGCTTTGTCCCGGTCACGCCGACAACCGCCGGCCTTAAAGATCCCCTGACCAGCTCTCTTGATCCGGATGTTCCGATTTTCGAATGGCACAGCGACACCTTCACCCTGCCAGCCGGAGCAACGCATCTCGCCACCAGCGCGGCATATGAGAACCAGGCCTATTCGGTCGGCGCTGTCAGCTACGGCACCCAGTTCCATTTCGAGGCCGGGCACACTCTGGCGGAACGCTGGAGCACGGCACATTCCGGCTATCTCGATGCAAAGCGCCCGGAATGGCGCCAGCAACTTGCGGCCGAACTGCAGCAGCATGAAGCCAGCGCGCGCGCCTTCTGCACGACCTTTACCAACCGCTGGCTCGACCTTGTCGCCAATGCCCGTATCATGAGGGATCCCGCTTGACCGCCCGGAAGGCGGCAGCGAAGGTACCTTAACAATTACGATGTAAAGTGGAATACGGGCGTCCGATGGACAAATTCGAGCTGAGAGACAAAATCGTGCTGGTTGCCGGAGCCAGTTCCGGCATTGGCGCCGCAACCGTGGAGCTTCTCCTTGGCGAAGGCGCGCGCGTTGTCGCCGCCGCACGCCGGATGGATCGCCTGCAATCCCTGGCGAAAGACCGGCCCGGCCATTGTCTGCCGCTGCAACTGGATGTCGCCGATCCGGCTTCCGCCGCATCGATGATCGACCGCATGCCCGAAGGCTGGCGCAATATCCACGGCGTGGTGATCTGTGCCGGGCACGATGTCGGCGGCCGCGCCCGCTTCGATCAGGCCGATGCGGACACCTGGACAGACATTATCGACACCAACGTGAATGGAACGATCCGGGTCTGCCGGGCGGTCATCGACCAGATGGCGGCACGCGGCAACGGCCATATCGTGACTCTCGGCTCAACGGCGGGCCTCCGGGTTTATCCGGGTGGCAGCATCTATAACGCCTCGAAATTCGCCGTTCGCGCTTTCACAGACGGCCTCAGAATGGATTTCGCCCAGACCGATATCCGGGTGACCGAAATCCTGCCCGGCCTGACCCGCACCGAGTTCGCGGAAAGCCGATGGGGCGATGGCGGCAAGGCACAGACATTCTACGACAATGCCCCCGGGACACTGGCGCCGGAAGATATCGCGGATGCCATCCTCTATGCGATGACAGCGCCTGCGAGCGTCAATGTTTCCCAGCTCTTGGTCGAACCGACGCGGGTCTGAGCCAAAAAAAGCCGCCGGCCCTCCAGGGACCGGCGGCTTGCATAATGTTTAGTAACGATCAGCCGCGTGGCTCGCTCATAAGTCCTTTCACGAGCGAAACGCAGCCCACCAGCAGAACCACCGCGAAGGGCAGACCGGTCGAGACCGAGGCCGCCTGAAGCGCGCCGAGACCGCCGCCGAGCAGCAGGGCCACCGCGACCATGCCTTCGAAGGTTGCCCAGAACACCCGCTGCGGTATCGGTGCGTCGACCTTGCCGCCTGCCGTGATGGTGTCGATCACCAGCGAGCCGGAGTCGGACGAGGTGACGAAGAACACGATCACCAGCACGATACCGATGAACGAGGTGATGCTGTGCAGCGGCAACTGTTCCAGCATGGTGAACAACTTCAGCTCAAGACCCGCATCCGCGATCTCCTGATGACCAGCCTGCAGAAGGGACAGCGCCGTCCCGCCGAACGCCGTCATCCAGAGCACGGAGACGACAGACGGGATGATCAGCACGCAGAACAGGAACTCGCGCACGGTCCGGCCACGGCTGACACGGGCAATGAACATGCCGACGAACGGTGACCAGGAAATCCACCAGGCCCAGTAGAACGAGGTCCAGCCCTGGGAGAAGTTCGCATCGGAACGTCCGAACGGGTTTGAAAGTGCCGGCAGGTATTCAAGATATGCCAGCAGGTTCGAGAAGAACCCGGTCGCGATTGCCAGGGTCGGCCCGACGATGATGACGAAACCGAGCAGCAGGATCGCCAGCACCATGTTGATTTCGGACAATCGCTTCACCCCGGCATCGAGACCAGCCACGACGGAGAGCAGTGCGAGGCCCGTGATCCCGGAGATCAGTACAACCTTGGACGTATTGTTCACGGGAATATCGAACAGGAAGTTGAGACCCGCTATTGCCTGCTCGGCACCGATACCAAGCGATGTCGCAAGCCCGAACAGGGTTGCGAAAACCGCCAGCGTATCGATGGCATGCCCGGTCCAGCCCCAGACCCGCTCTCCGAAAATCGGATAGAAGATCGACCGGATGCTGAGGGGCAGGCCCTTATTGTAGGAGAAAAGCGCCAGGGACAGCGCCACAACAGCGTAAATCGCCCACGGGTGAAGCCCCCAGTGGAAGATCGTTGCCGCCATGCCAAGCCGGTGCGCTTCCGCCGGATCGCCTGCGGCTCCCGCAAGCGGTGCCCAACTCTCCGGAGAGCCGGCCCCTTCTGCGAGGGACGAGGAGAAATGGGAAATTGGCTCCGACACGCCATAGAACATCAACCCGATGCCCATGCCGGCGGCAAACAGCATCGAGAACCAGCCGGCGTAGGAATAGTCGGGTTTCGCCTCGGTTCCGCCGAGCCTGATCTTGCCGAGAGGCGAGACGATCAGCGCCAGCGTCAGAAGGACGAAGATGTTACCCGCCGCCAGGAAAAACCAGTCAAAGCTGGAGGTCAGTGTCGGCCGCAGCCAGCCGAAAAATTCACCTGCTTCCGCCGGCAATGCCAGCGCATAGAAGACCAGCAGAATGATGCCGCCGGCCGAGATGGCGAAGACCGGGTTATGGATATCCATCCCGAACGGGCCGATCTGTGGCTGCACATTGTGCTGGCCGATCTCATAGTCTGTATCGATAACATTTGCTTCCCCGTCGGGGCCGCGCTCTGTTACTTCGCTCATAATGCCTCCCCTGGCACATACCTGCGACGGCGTGCCGGATTCATTGATGTCAAAGTCTTGTCCGGAAAGGATTTCCGGGCCGACGCGCCGCTTTTCACGCGTTCTCTTTGCTATCTATTGTTGTCACACAGGATGAGTGAGAGCAAATCGGCCCAATGTCTGCTTTGCGACACAATCTCAATCCGGGGCGCCCAAAATACAGACCAATACGAATTGACGTGGATCAGTTTAAGGCGCGAGAGCCTTGTCGGAGTAGGACGCTCCCCCGCTTGGTTGTGCGAGTTCCGCAAAAACCCAGGCCTCGAATGACTGGATCAGGGGATCTGACATTTTCGAGCGCGGATAGACCAGATAATATCCGGCATCTTCCTCGATTTTGATATCCGAGAGCGCAGCCAGCATTCCGCTGCCAAGTTCCGACTCGGCCAATGCAGGCCGTGCCAGAACCACCCCCTGCCCGGCAACGGCGACGTTCAGGATAGAAGCCGCGTCATGGAACACCGCGCCACGCCGGAACCGAAGCCCCGGAGCCCCCGCCTTCTCGAACCAGGTTCTCCAGAACTCCGTCGAATCCTCGTGATGCAAGGGCAGCTCGGCAATCTGTTCCGGCGTCAGCGGCAGATCATCAAGTGTATGGCCCGCGCTCTTTAGCAGGGCCGGGCTGGCGAAAGGCTGTGCGAACCCGTCCATGATCCGCTTCGAGATGGTGCCGGGCCAATCTCCCCTGCCGAAACGCACAGCGACATCAATGCCGTCAGAGACAAAATTCGCCAGCGTCACGGAATGATGCAGATGCACCTCGACATCCGGCTCCAGCGCCGCGAAGGAGCCGAGACGCGGCACCAGCAGCTTGTAGGCGACAGACGGCGCGGCGGACACGGTCAGGACCTTCTGGTTCATATCCTCGCAAACCAGCTCCACCGCGCTCGCGATACCGTCGAAAGCCGCCGAGACCGGACCGAGCAGCTTGGCACCGGCTTCCGTCAGACGGATCCGCCGGCCGGCCCTGTCAAAAAGCGACACCCCGAACCACTCTTCAAGCGCGCGGATCTGATGACTGACCGCCGCGTGGGTCACGTGAAGCTCATCCGCCGCCTTCGAAACACCGCCCAGACGGGCAGCGGCCTCAAAGGCCCGGAGAGCAGTAAGAGGGGGAATTTGCCTACTCATCATATGTAAATATATCTAACATAATGGGTGAGAATCAATCATTTGTCCCTGTCGCCATGAAAGCCGATATTCGGATGTAACAGCGAATTGTTCCCAGCAACCGACAAGTGAGGAAAAGTTATGGAACACGCAATGTATCTGTTTCTGAACGGCGCCGGCGGCCTGACCCACGATGTCGCCATCTGGAAAGACTATGCCCGGAACCAGACACGGACCCGGAACCATGCGGGGGAGCCCGAAGCAGCTCCGGCGAAACATTCCGGTCTCAAGGATGCGGCCGAACAGCTTCGGCGTCTTTCCCGTCACGCAAAACTCAGCGCGCAGGAAGCGAAACTGCTCTGCAAGGCGCTGACAATCGTCGAAACCGAAGCCGGTGCCCGCGGCCAGGCAGCATAGAGCCTCTTATGCCAGGCCGCATGAGCGGGCGGTGCCACGCAAGGCGCCGCCCGTCTTTTTTGCCGTGCTTGCGGCTAACGTTTCAGCGTGCGCAGCTCGCAAAACGGCGAATGCTTGGCAACAACGGTTTCCGAGGAACGCGACAGGATATCCGCCTGCGCCACCGTATAGCCCTCCGCCTCGACCAGCTTGACGATTTCCAGCAGATAGTCGAGATCCGCCTCCACCCGGGAAAGCCTGCCCGCGGCCCTGACCAGGGCCGTCCCGGCCTCGCTCAGCCGGTAGCACGGCAATGTCAGATCCGCCGAGGGGTCGTCGTGACTGACCCGGACAACCTTGTCCGCATAGAGCAGATTGGTCGAGAAACGGTCTTTCTTCTGCGATGAGAAAACCTTGCTCAGGTCCCGGTTGGTCCGGAGAAGACCGTACTCTTCAAGCAGCAGGATGCAATCCCCGGTCAATTCGCGCTTGCCGAAAAACTCATCGGAAAGCCTTACCAGGAAATTATTGATCCGGAATTTGGCCAGGATGGCGACCCAGCGGATCATGCTGCGATTGAGCGTGCTCATGACCCGGAAGGTGACCAGCGGGACCGTTCCGCTTTCCTCCGCTTCCATGGTGAGCAGCGCGGCCCACATTTCCTGGCCGGCCTTGTCGCCGCAATCTGATGCCGCCTCGATAAAGCGCACGCACCAGTCCGGATCTACATGCCCATCCTGTGGCGTGTCGCTCTTGAGCAGGGTCAGGGCGAGGGAAAATACAGCCTCTATATTACGTTGACGCCGGATATCACGCTCTTCAATCCGGGACAGGGCGCGCTCCGCAAGCCCCGCATCCTCATGGTCATCGCCCTTGCGTACTGCGTCCAGCCAGGTTCGGCCGCTTGAGCCGAGCCCGTAGGCGAGCATCTCGCTAAAACGCAGACAGGCCGGATCATAGGCCTCTACATCCGCATTCTTGGCGCGGCGCGACCGTGATTTCGCGTGAGAATTCTCGCGGTTAACGTCTGTCATTAACACCGCCTCTTATTCATGAAGACGAGACTATCACGGTTTTTTCCGCCGCAATCAGAAATTCCTGATTTCCATCACTTCCGAATATAGGCGATTCCGCCTGCCCCAGAAGTGTCCATCCGGCGTCATTTTCGAGCCAGCTCACAACATCCCGCAGGGCATCGGCCCGCGCCGCCTCGTCCCGGACAATACCGCCCTTACCGATGCGGGCCGCCCCGACCTCAAATTGCGGTTTCACAAGCGCTACCAGCCGGGCGCCCGGCAGTGCGCAGGAAAGCGCCTGCGGTAGTGCCAGCCTGAGAGAGATGAAGCTGACATCGGACACGACCAGTCCTACCGGCTCTCCAATGGTCTCCGGTGTCAGATGACGGGCATTCAACCGCTCATAGACCCGGACCCGGTCATCCTCGGCAAGGCGCGGGATCAGCTGGCCGTGACCGACATCGACGGCATGCACCCGGAGCGCGCCCCGGTCCAGCAGCACATCGGTGAAACCGCCGGTCGATGCTCCTATATCGAGGCAAGCCAGACCGGCCGGATCGATCTTGAAGATATCGAGGGCATGTTCAAGTTTCAGCCCGGCACGGGACGCCCATCTGAGCGCGCCGTCATCGAGCCGGATATCCTGGGATTGCGAGACTTTCGCGGCGGGTTTGACTGCGGTGACACCATCGACCGTCACCTGCCCCGCCTCGATCAGATGCCGTGCCCGGCTGCGCGTTTCGGCCAGCCCCCGTTGTACCAGGGCAAGATCGAGGCGCTCCGATGCCATCGGCCGGTCAGGCGCGAACGGGTGCCGAAGCCTGGTCGACACCGAGCGCGCCGAGAACGGTCGTCACGATAGCACCCGCATCAAGCCCGGCCTCATGATATTGCCGCTCCGGCGTATCATGATCGAGGAACCGGTCCGGCAGTACCATCGGGCGCACCTTGAGGCCTGAATCGAGCAAGCCGTCCTCGGCCAGTGCGTGCAGCACCTGGCTGGCAAAGCCGCCAATGCTGCCTTCCTCGATACAGACCAGGACCTCATGCTCTGCCGCAAGACGGCGCAGCAGATCCCGGTCAATCGGCTTCGCGAACCGGGCATCGGCCACGGTAGCCGACAACCCGCGCGCGGCCAGATCCTCTGCCGCCACGAGACATTCCTGAAGGCGGCAGCCGAGAGAGAGCAGCGCAACATTCGTGCCTTCGCGGATAATGCGGCCCTTGCCGATTTCCAGCACATCGCCGCGGGCCGGCAACTCAACGCCAACACCCTCGCCGCGCGGGAAGCGGAAAGCACTCGGCCGGTCGTCAATCGCCGCAGCGGTTGCCACCATGTGCGTGAGTTCGGCCTCGTCGGACGGTGCCATCAGGACGAAGTCCGGCAGACAGCCCAGATAGGCGAGATCGAAAGCCCCGGCATGGGTCGCCCCGTCGGCGCCAACCAGCCCCGCCCGGTCTATGGCGAAGCGTACCGGCAGCTTCTGGATCGCCACATCATGGACGACCTGATCATAACCGCGCTGCAGGAAGGTCGAATAGATCGCCACGAACGGCTTCATGCCCTCACAGGCCATACCGGCAGCAAAGGTGACCGCATGCTGTTCGGCAATACCAACATCGAAGCTGCGCTCCGGGAAGGCTTTGGCAAACTTGTCGATCCCGGTCCCGGAAGGCATGGCCGCCGTTACCGCGACAATACGCTCGTCCGCTCCGGCCTCCTTGATCAGAGAGTCCGCGAAAACCGATGTATAGTTCGGTGCGTTGGAAACCGGCTTCTTCACCTCTCCCGTCACCACGTCGAATTTCGGCACGGCGTGATACTTGTCCGCCGCCTGCACCCCGAACGGATGCCCCCGTCCCTTTTCCGTGACGACGTGGAGCAGCACCGGCCGGTCCCGCTTCATATCGCGGACATTGCGCAACACCGGCAGCAGATGATCCAGATTATGTCCGTCCACCGGGCCGACATAATAGAAACCCAGCTCCTCGAACAGCGTGCCGCCGGTGACCAGGCCGCGGGCAAATTCCTCTGCCTTGCGCGCTGTCTCTTCCATCGGCTTCGGCAGATGCTGGGCGATCTGCTTCGCCAGCTCCCGCATGCTGCTATAGGGCTTGGAGGAAATAAGCTGCGAGAGATGGGCGCTGAGGGCACCCACCGGCGGTGCGATCGACATGTCATTGTCGTTCAGCACCACAATCATCCGGCTTTTCTGCGATCCCGCATTGTTCATGGCCTCGTAGGCCATGCCTGCACTCATCGCGCCGTCGCCGATCACCGCGACGACGTTGAAATCGTCATCCTTCAGATCCCGCGCCACGGCCATCCCGAGGCCAGCGGAAATCGAGGTCGAGCTGTGTGCGGCGCCGAACGGATCGTATTCGCTTTCCGAACGCTTGGTGAAACCGGAGAGCCCGCCACCCTGCCGCAAGGTGCGGATACGGTCACGGCGGCCGGTCAGGATCTTGTGCGGATAGGCCTGGTGGCCCACATCCCAGATCACCTTGTCGCGCGGTGTCTCGAAGACATTGTGGATAGCGACTGTCAGCTCGACCACGCCGAGTCCGGCACCGAGATGGCCACCGGTGACCGAGACGGCATCAATGGTCTCGCGGCGCAGATCGTCAGCAAGCTGCTTGAGCTGCGCGTCGGTCAGCGTGCGGGAGTCTGCCGGGAAGGTGACTCTGTCCAGAATCGGGGTTCTGCGTTCGGTCATGGGTCCAATTCAGCCCTTGGGCTCAGTGCGTGCGGTCGACGACGTATGCGGCTACCTGTTTCAGAAGGTCTGCCCGCTCACCGAATAAATCAAGGGCGCGTGCCGCTTGTTCGGCCAGCAGACGGGCCTGCGACCGGGCCCGCTCGATGCCGAGCACGGAAACAAAGGTCGCTTTTCCGGCGGCACCATCCTGGCCGACCGGCTTGCCTGTCGTATTGGAATCACCAACCGCGTCGAGCAGATCGTCGGCAATCTGGAATGCCAGCCCCAGCTCTTGCGCGAAGGAATGCAGGGCGTGGATGTGACGGTCCGTGGCATGTCCCATGATCGCGCCGGATGTGGCGGCGAACGCGAAAATCTCGCCGGTCTTCATCCGCTGCATGCGGGTGATGGCGCCGATATCGAATTCCTGTTCTTCCGCCAGCAGATCGATCATCTGACCGCCGACCATGCCTTCCCCACCCGCCGCCTTGGCGAGTTCGGAGACCAGCTTGGCCCGGACGAAAGCATCGGAGCTGGTTTCCTCGGCCGCGAGGACCTCGAAGGCCAGCGCCTGCAATCCGTCGCCGGCAAGGATGGCCGTCGCCTCATCGAATTTCTTGTGGCAGCTCGGCCGACCCCGGCGCAGATCGCTATCGTCCATGGCAGGCAGATCGTCATGGATCAGTGAATAGCAATGCAGAAACTCGACGGCCGCACCGACCCGCAAGGCGCACCGTTCATCAACGGCGAACATCTTGGCGGACTGCGTAACGATGAAAGGCCGCAACCGTTTGCCGCCGCCCAGGCAGGAATAGCGCATGGCCTGAAACACACGTGCTTCAGCGTCATCCGCTTTCGGCAGCAGGAATTCCATTACGCGCTCAACCTCGCGCGCGGTCGTCGCGATCGCGTCTTCAAGCTGGGTCATGTGCGGTGGCGATCCTGATCTGTGTCGGGAGAATGTGCGGCTCAGGCTTCGAACGGCTCGGCGGACACGGCGCCGTCAGCATCCGATTTCCGGATCTTTTCGACCTTCATGCGCGCTTCGTCCAGCTTCTTCTGGCAGTGGGATTTCAGCTCCGCCCCTCGTGCATAGGCATTGATGGCGTCGTCCAAAGTCCCGCTGCCTGATTCGAGTTTGCCGACGATTTCTTCAAGCTGAGTCAGCGCCTCTTCAAAGCTGAGGCCTTTGATTTCAGGGGTAGGTGTCTCACTCACGTCGGTCTCCTTCGGGCCAGAGCCCGACAATAGGCGCGGGAAGCCCCCGATACAAGGGAGCCCCGCCCGCTTTTCAATGTCAGCCGGCGCTCATCAAACTGCGCACATGAGCCGCCGTCGACTCCGCCAATGCCTCAAGGTCATAACCGCCCTCAAGCGTGGAGACGATCTTGCCGTCGCAGACAAGGTCCGCCACCCGCATGAGTTCCTCCGTCACCCAGGAGAAATCCTCTTCCGTCAGGCAGAGCGAGGCCAACGGGTCGTCTATATGGGCGTCGAATCCGGCGGAAATCATCAAGAGTTCGGGCTGGAATTCGATCAGGGCCGGGGAAATGATCTCGGTGATGGCGGCCCGGAACTGTTCGCTGCCGGACATCGGCGGCAGAGGGACATTCACGATATTACCGACACCGCGCTCGCTCTGGTGGCCAGTTCCCGGAAACAGCGGCGCCTGATGGGTCGAGGCATAGAAGACCCCGCCATCCGCCTCGAAAATCGCCTGGGTGCCATTGCCGTGATGCACATCGAAATCGACAATCGCAACGCGCCGCAACCCGTGCGCCGCGCGGGCATGCTCGGCCCCGACGGCAATCTGATTGAAAAAGCAGAAGCCCATGGGCGTGCGCGGCTCCGCATGGTGCCCCGGCGGGCGCATGGCGCAGAACGCGTTCTGTGCCTCGCCGCCGAGCACGGCATCGACAGCGGCGCAAACGGCCCCGGAGCTGCGCAGGATAGCCTCGCCGGTGCCGGGCGACATCACCGTGTCCCCGTCGATCGACCGCTCGCCGCTCTCGGGCACTGCCTCCAGAATGGCTTCCACATAATCGCGGGGGTGCGCCCTGGAGATCTGATCGACGGTGGCTTTAGGAGACTCCCGGCGTTCAAGCCCGTTGAACTCCTCGGCGGACAGGGCTGTCAGCACGGCTTTCAGGCGCGCCGGATGTTCCGGGTGCATGCGGCCCGGGTCATGTCCAAAACTATCCGCATGGGTATAGAGAATCGTCCCCATGTCCTACCTCCCCAACTTTTTCCGGTCACCAGCGACGGATTTTATCTCGTCCTTCGTTCTTACCAAGAAGGCTGGAGCTGCATCCAGCATCAACTTGCCGCGAGATAGCTCAAATCCCTCATTGATTTAATTGCGATTGGAAAAGATACCCGGCAAAATAGAGCTATCTCCGCTCTCTCCAGAGAAACCAGCCTTGATTTCACCGATGCGGATCTCGTGAGTTCTTGGCGTCAATAGGCGTGCGCGAAATGCCAGTACTGATGAAGAACCTTCGTTTTGGTCTCCTTTTCCCGGCACTCGCGGCCGCTCTGATTGCTTTGACACCAGTCCCGGCATCGGCTCAGGCCAAGACCAAGGCAAGCCCGGTTGAAGTCGATGAGGTTCGCGAGGACACGCTGACCCAGACAGCCCCGTTCACTGCCCGCTTCGTTGCCGTGCAGCTTGGTCCCGTGGCGACGCGGATATCCGAACGGGTCGCCGATATTGAGGTCCGCGCCGGTGAACGGGTCGAAAAAGGCGCCATCCTCGCCCGGCTTTCCGACAATCGTCTCAGGGCAGAGCGGCAGCTCAAGGCCTCCGAAGTGAAAAAGGCGGAAGCCCAGCGCGCACGCGCAGCGGCCAACCGCGCCAAGGCACAGCAAACCCTGGCACGGACAGAACAATTGCGCGGCTCGAACGCTTTCCGCATGAATGCTCTCGAGGATGCCCAGCGCGATCTGGAAGCCTCGGTTGCCAGTTACACAGAGGCAGAGGCCGAAACCGCGCGGGTCCGCGCCGAGCTGGAGTTGGCCGATATTGCCCTCGCCGACGCCTCCATTCTCGCGCCGTATAATGGCGTCATCCTCGCCCGTCACGTCGTCACGGGTGATTACGTTCAGGCGGGCGACGCCATCGTGACCCTGATGAATGACAGGGATCTGGAGATCGAGGCAGACATCCCGGCCCAGCGCCTGACCGGCCTCTATCCCGGCGTACAGATCAAGGCGATGCTACAAAATGGACAAGCACTCGACGTAGCGGTCCGCGCGATCATCCCCGAAGAAAACCCCCGCACCCGCAGCCGCGCCGTCCGTTTCTCGGCGGCCCTGCCGGAGGATTCTGTCCGGATAGCCGAGAACCAGAGCGTCACGGTTCATATTCCGATCGGCATGGTGCGACAGGTCGTCAGCGTCCACAAAGACGCCCTGCTGCTGGATGGCCGCCAGCCACGGGTTTATGTGGTGACGGACGGCACGGTCGAAATGCGTCCGGTCACAATCGGCGAATCTCTTGGTACCCGGTTTGAAGTAACCGATGGCCTCGCCATCGGCGAGGTCGTCGTCATCAAGGGGAATGAGCGTCTGCGCCCTGGCGAGCCGGTGGCCGTTCAGGTCAAGGGCTAAGCCGATGGACACATTGATCCGGCACGCCATCCAGCGCCCCGTCGCGGTGCTGGCCATTGTCATGATGATCGTGATGTTCGGCATCGTTGCCCTGCAAAGCATCCCGATCCAGCTGGCTCCCGATGTGAACAGACCGGTGATCACGGTCACGACCTACTGGACCGGGGCTGCCCCCGCCGAGATCGAGCGCGAGATCATCAACCGGCAGGAAGACGAGTTGCGCGGCCTCGAAGCATTGGAATCGATGATTTCAAGCTCCGAAGACGGGCGCGGCCGGATCACGATGGAATTCTCGCCCGGCACCGACATGGACAAGTCGCTGCTGCTTGTCTCCAACCGGCTGGACCGGGTCGGCAATTACCCGGACGAGGTGGATGAGCCGACGTTCCAGACGGCCGGCTCCGAAGATAATGCCATCGCCTGGGCGGTCATCCTACGCGAGGACGGCAACGACACCCCCATGCACACTTACGGCGATTTCGCCGAAGATTATGTCAAAGCCCGCATCGAACGGATTTCCGGGATCGGTGAAGCCCGCATCTATGGCGGCGCCGAGCGGGAAATGAGGGTGGAAGTCGACCCGCAATTGCTCGCCCAGTACCAGTTGACCATTCCGGACGTGCTCGGCTCCCTGCGCGCGGCAAACGCCTCGATTTCGGCCGGAGCCGTCGATGAAGGCAAACGCCGCTACGTGGTCCGCACGGAAGGCGATTTCGAAAGCATCGACAATGTCCGAGGCGTTGTCCTTCGCTCGATAGAAGACCCGATGACCGGCCGCGTCGCCCGCGTTACCGTCTCCGACGTGGCCTCGGTCAGCATCGGCTACAAGGATCCTGTCGCGCGCATCCGGCAATTCGGCACGCCGGCGCTCGCCGTGCCGATGTACCGGGAGACCGGGGCCAACGTGATCGAGGTGATGACCGAGGTCCGCAAAGCGATTGACGAGTTGAACAAGGGATATCTCGCCGCCCGGGACCTGAAGATGATCCAGGTCTATGACGAGACCACCTACATCAATTCCTCCATCGATCTGGTGCGCCAGAATATCTGGGTCGGCGGCATTCTGGCCGCGATGGTGCTCTACCTGTTCCTGCGCAGCGGCAACGCCACGCTGGTTGTCAGCCTGGCGATCCCGGTTTCCATCATCGGCTCGTTCGTCGCCATGGCCGCGCTTGGCCGCTCCATCAACGTCATCTCGCTGGCCGGTATCGCCTTCGCCGTCGGCATGGTGGTCGATGCGGCCATCGTCGTACTGGAGAATATTTTCCGCCTGCGGCAACTCGGCCATTCTCCGAACGAAGCCGCCTATCGTGGCGCCCAGCAGGTCTGGGGGGCGGTGCTGGTTTCTTCCCTGACAACGGTCATGGTGTTCATTCCGATCCTGGTCATGGAACTGGAAGTCGGGCAGTTGTTCCGGGATATCGCCGTCGCCATCTCGGTCGCGGTCTGTCTTTCCCTGGTCGTCTCCGCAACCGTTGTCCCGGCCCTTGCCAGCCGTTTGCTGAAGAACGAGATCGGCGACCTGAGCGCGGTGCGGCGTCTGCCACTGGTCGATTCTTTTGCTCATGCCTTCGTGGCCACCGTCATGAAGCAGACCCGCGCCGTGGTGAAAAACCGGGCCCTCGCCCTCACCGTCATTGCCGGCATGACCGTCGGCAGCATCGCCGCGACATGGGCCATGCTGCCCGAACTCGACTATCTGCCAGAAGGTAACCGCAATCTGATCATCGGTTTCGTCAAACCGCCGCCGGGCTACAATCTCGACACCATGTCCGCGATCGCCACGAAGCTGGAAAACGCAACCAAGCCGATCTGGGATTTCGACGGAACGAGACCGGTCGCCGAAGACGGCACACCGACCATGTCGCGCTTCTTCTTCGTCGCGCTGCGCGCCAATGTCATCGTCGGCTCCGCCGCGTCCGACCCGACCCGGGCCAAAGAGCTGATACCGGTGCTCCGCCGCTCACTTTTCACGGAACCCGGAACTTTCGGCTTCTTCCGCCAGAGCTCCCTCTTCGGGCGCGGCGTCGGCGGGTCAAATTCAATCGATCTGGATATTTCCGGTGGCGAGCTGGAAGAACTGACCGAGATCGCCCAGAAAACCTTCTTCAAGGTCAGCCAGGCCTTTCCCCAGGAGGAAGGCACACAGATACGTCCCCAACCTTCCCTGTCTCTTGGCGCGCCTGAAGTACGCGTGGTCCCCAACCGCACCCTGCTGGCGGACAATGGCGTCTCGGCCCGCGATCTGGGCTTTACCGTCGATGCCTACAATGACGGTATCCGGGTGGCGGAAATCACCGTTCAGGGCGAGCGTATCGACCTGACGCTGACCGGTCCGGAAGACCACATCGTGCAAACCCAGGGCGTGGCGGACCTGCCCGTGGTGACCAGCGAGGGCAAGATCGTGCCGGCGGGCTCCCTTGCGAATGTCATGGTGACAACCGGGCCGACGGAAATCCGCCATGTCGCGCGCGAGCGAACCATCACCCTCTCCGTCTCGCCCCCCTCCGGCATGCCGCTGGAAGGCGCACTGAACAGGATGCGGGATGAAGTCATCACCCCGATGGAAGCAGACGGGCTGCCGCCGGGCGTGAGCATCCGCATGTCCGGAACGGCAGATAAACTGGCGCAGACCTGGAACGAGATGGTGGTCGATCTGGTGATGGCCCTGGTCATCGTCTATCTGGTCATGGCCGTCCTGTTCGAGAGCTTCTTCTATCCGTTGGTCATCATCTTCTCGGTTCCCCTGGCAACGGCTGGCGGCGTGGTCGGACTGGCGACCCTCAACGTCTTCATCCGTCAGAATCTCGACATGCTGACGCTGCTCGGCTTCGTCATCCTGATCGGCATCGTGGTGAACAACGCGATCCTGCTGGTGCACCAGACATTGCATCACATACGCGAGGATGGCATGGAATCCGGTGCCGCGATCATCGAGGCGACGCGAAACCGCATCCGGCCGATCTTCATGTCGACATTGACCAGCGTCCTCGGGATGCTTCCTCTTGTGGTCTTCCCCGGTGCCGGCTCTGAACTCTATCGCGGGCTTGGGTCCGTCGTGATCGGCGGCCTCTCTCTCTCCGCCGTGCTGACGCTCGCCATCATCCCGCCCTTGCTCTCGCTCTGCCTTGCTCTCGTGGAGCCCGGAAAACAGGTTCCGGACGAAGCATCCGGACGCCCGGCAGACGAGCCGGACAGCCAGGCCGCAGAGTAGGACCGGGCCGCCGGGAAACATAAACACTCAAAAAACATCTAGAATTTTTGAGTAAATTTTATCTACATTAACGTAAGGCACTAAATACGCAGTTCCATTTGGGAATGCGCAGGTGCTCCAGACTGCAGACTGGCTGATGGTGCTTCCACACATGCCATCCGGCGGCTATTGTTCAGTGTGGAATTTTACATAAGTTTACACGCGCTCCCGCAAGAGCGTCTTGAACATGGACACGGTTCGCTGAAATGACGCCTCAGGAAATCGCGAATATCCTGGACGAGCACGAAAAATGGCTGAGCCGCGCCCATAGCGGATCTCGGGCAAATCTGGCCCGCGCCAACCTTTCCGGGTTCACGCTCGAAAAGGTAAACCTCAAATCCGCCAAAATGTCCGGTGCGAACCTGCAGAAGACGATCCTGGTCGGCAGCAACCTCAGCCATACGGACCTGTTCTGTGCGGTACTTGATGGCGCTGATCTGAGGGATGCCGACCTGCAGAATGCCGATCTGCGCGGCGCCTCCATTCGTAACGTCGCCTTCAAGGGCGCCAATCTTGTCGGCGCCGATTTCCGCGGCGGCACGCTTATGTTCGGCACCGACGATGACGAGGGACAGAGGGACGGGCCGACATCGAACCAGCAAGGCGCCGACCTGAGCTATTCGGCCATGCCGAATGCGAGCCTCGCGGGCGCACATCTGGCCGGGGCGAACCTTTCCGGGGTGAACCTGCGCAATGCGGACCTGAAAGGAGCCGATCTTTCCAATTGTGTGCTGGTTGAAGCCGACCTTTCCGGCGCGGACTTGCAGGATGCCAATCTGTCCGGCGCCCGGCTCGACAATACGATCCTCAAGCATGCCAATCTGTCCGGTGCCAACCTGGACGGCTGCGACCTTTCCGGAGCGGACGTCACCGGCGCCAACATGGTGCGGCACGAAGATTCCCTGCCTTTCGAGGTCCGCGAAGTCCTCAACATGCATTACGTCTGGATCCGGGAAGACGGGCGCCTTGGCGACCGCGCGATCCTGAAGAATGCCGACCTCAGCTTTATTGATCTTGCCGCCGTTAATCTGTCCGGCGCGGATCTGCACGGGGCCAATATGAGCGGGGCCAACCTCTCGAACGTCCTGCTTGTGATGTCGGATCTGTCCGATACGAACCTGAAGGGGGCGAACCTGAGTGGCGCGACCCTGGAAGGGATCAACCTCGCAAATGCCGACATGACGGATGCGGATCTTTCACATGCGGGAATAGGACCCGTCGACCTGAAGGATCAGAAAGGCCAGCTTACCGGACGGAAATGGCCCGCAAACCTTTCCGGCGCCAAACTGGTGAATGCAAACCTCAAGGATGCTGACCTGCAAAATGCCAACCTGGCCGGAGCAGATCTTACAGGTGCGGATCTTTCCGGCGCGGATCTTACGCGCGCAAATCTTACGGATGCGGTCTTTAAGACCGAGCAGATCTCAACCGCAAAAACCGGCGTGAAAGCCGACAATAAATAACATAAACAAATTATGGAATTAAGCGATACAAACGGTATGACCAGCCCGTTTCAAAGGAAATTTTTCTTGACCCTTGGACATGGAAGCGTGCGAATGCTTCGTTCTAACGAAATATAATGCCGTACTCTGCAGACTGGCCATTCGGGGTTGCCTCCGCATTGACTGATGAAGCGCAAAAAACCGAACAGCTCGACAAACTCAGCAACGAGATCGAAAAACTTATTGCTCGCGTTGCCGATGATGTACGGGAACAACGAGGCGCGGGGGAAGAACGACGGGCGAGCGGATTTGTGATCTATCTGCTAAGAAACCCGGACAACACACCGATTCAGACACTTCTGCTCAAGAAAGCCGGCATTGCAACGAACGATATCGTCCAAACGCGCGGCTTTACGGCCCTCAAGAATCATTGTGAGCGTCTCAGCCTGCAGGCGCGCGTTGAGGATGCCGTGAGACCGTCGCGGGAATACGTCAATCCCTGCCTTGGCATTATCGTGGATGGCTGGCCATGATAAGTGTTGAGTTGAAACGGGCCTCCAGAGGTTCACTGCCCGGAGGTTCACTGCCCAGGGGGGCACTGCATTGTCTGCTGATCGGCAGCCCCGCGCTGATGGAAAGAAACCAGAGTCGATGACGCCGGAAGATATTCTTCAAGCCATTGAGAGCCATCAGCGTTGGCTGAAACGCAAGCCGGGCGGCGTGCGTGCGGACCTGTCGGGACTTGATGTCGCGGGCTTTCAGCTGTCGCGCGTGAATCTTCAGTCCGCGCGTCTGTCGGGCGTCAATTTCTCGGGCACCTTCCTGTCCGCCGCCGATCTCAGTTATGCGGATCTGTTTTGCGCCAATCTGGATAATTCGGACCTGTCCAATGCTGTCCTGATGCGGGCAGACCTGCGCGGCGCAACCATCAGGGGGTCCAACCTCGGTGGCGCCAACCTGAAGGAAGCCGACATGCGCGGCGGTGCCATCATCAACGACCTGGCGGACGAGCGCCCGACCTTTATCCGGGCAGACGTATCCGCCTCGACCATGGACGAGGCGGATATCAACAACGCCAATCTGTCCGGAACCAATCTGTCCAATTCCAGCATGATCGGCACCAACCTTGAGAACACCCTGCTTTGTGGAGCCAATCTCAGCGGGGTGAATCTCGAGAATGCGAACCTGACCGGAGCGGATCTGTCCGGCGCCAATCTGGCGAACGCAAAGATTATCGGGGCCAACCTCAGGGGCGCAAACCTGCGCGGCGCCCTGATATCCGAAACCAGCTTTGCCAAATCCGATCTCAGCAGCGCAATCCTCGAACGGGTCAATCTGTCGACGGCCAATCTCAGTGGCGCCCAGCTGGTGACCGAGAACGGGGACCGCAGCCGTTCCCTCCGGGATATCGTCAATGATCATGAATTGTGGATACGCGAGCAGGGTCGCGGTGGTACCCGGGCACAGCTTGCCGGGGCCAACCTCAAGGATGTCGATCTGAGCGATATCAACCTGTCGGGCGCGGACCTCCGCGAAGTGGACCTGTCCGGCGCCAAGATGCGCCGCACCCAGCTGGTGATGACAGACCTTACCGGCGCCAAGCTTCCCCGGGCCGACCTCAGGGATTCCGATTTGTCCGGCACCAAGCTGATCTCGGCCGACCTGACGGATGCGCAGATGAATGGCGCGCTGTTTTATCCGGTCGAGTTGAAAGACGCCAATGGCAACCCGACCGGACGGTTCTGGCCGTCCGATCTGGAAGGTGCCCTGCTCCGCAATGCGGATCTCACCGGGGCCCGTTTCAAAGGCGCCAACCTGACAGGCACGGACCTGAAAGGTGCCCGGACCGCCGGCGCCCAGTTTACGGACACCGACCTGGACCAGGCAGTGACGGACGCCTGACGCCGGTCAGGCGGCTCCCATCACAGCCTTGAGCGCTGTCAATGCAAGCTCAATACCGCTGCGCGTGACATCGATATGGGTCACGGCACGCATCCGGCGCGGCCCCATCGGGCCAATCCGCACCTTATGCTCACGCATCAGACGTTCCGACAAACCCGCCGCATCGAAGGCCGGCGCCTCAATGTCGAAATACACCATGTTGGTCTCGATCTCGTCGACCGCGACGGTCAAGCCCGGGATCGATGCAATCCCTTCGGCAAGATACCGGGCATTGGCATGATCCTCGGCCAACCGGTCGATATGGTGATCAAGTGCATGCACTCCGGCGGCGGCGATAATCCCGGCCTGCCGCATCGCCCCTCCGAACTGGTGCTTGAAGAGCCAGCTCCGCTCGATGAATTCTGCGCTGCCGGCCAGCACGCCGCCAACCGGGCACCCCAGCCCCTTCGAAAGATCGATCCAGAGAGAGTCGCATAACGCGCCATAGGACGAGGCCGGAGTGCCGGACGCGACCACCGCGTTCAGCAGCCGCGCACCATCCATATGGACCTTGAGGCCATGACTGCGGGCGCATTCGGCAACGCCGGAAACGGTTGCAAGCGGCCAGACAGCACCCCCACCGAGATTGGCCGTGTTCTCGATATTCACCAGTTTCTGGCGCTGGCCATGGTGGCCGCGCGGCACACGAATGACGGTTTCCAGACCGGCTGCATCGAAAATGCCGCGCTTGCCCTTCAGTGTCCGGACCATCGCCCCGGCGAGAGCTGCAGGCCCGCCCGCCTCGAAATGCAGCGCATGGGCGCTTTCTTCCAGAATGATCTCCTCACCCCGGTCAACCCAGACCCGGTACGCGATCTCGTTACACATGGTTCCGGAAGGCAGGAAGATCGCCGCTTCCTTGCCGAGCAAAGCGGCGACCTTTTCACACAGGAGATTAACGGTCGGGTCTTCCATCGCCTGCTCATTACCGACTTCCGCCTCGGCCATGGCCTGCCGCATCGCTGCGGTCGGACGCGAGACCGTGTCGCTATAGAGATCGACCGCCGGCCCGTTTCCTTCATTCGTCATCATCGCCACGCTTCCTCTTCCCCCACCCGCCGCAGCGGGTCTATTGAATGCCTGCCCGCCGCAGCGGGCCTATTGAATGATCAGCTTACCGGGCCAACGTTAAGGTCCAGCACGGCACAGGGAAAGGAACAGAACCGCACATGGCCGAAACAAATCCGAACAACGGAAATCAGGTTACCCGGCCGCGGACCCTGCCCTTTTCCCTCGGTCTTTCCGAGAATGACCGCCTTGCCGTGCATATCGTCTACGGGCTCTACGGGGCCGCGATCGTCTTTGGCCTGCCCTCGATATTCGGGGTGATTCTCGCCTATCTGAAGCGCGGAGACCTTGAGGGAACGGCCCTGGCCGGACACATCACCTGGCAGATCAGGACATTCTGGATCCAGGTCATCACCATCGTCCTGACGGCGGCACTGACCGCAACCTGGATCCTGATTCCCTTCGCCTGGCTGATCGGCGGGCTCGGCTGGCTCTGGTTTGTCTACCGGGTCGTCAAGGGCTGGATCCGGCACTCGAACGACGCGCCGATCAAGGATCCTTACGCCCTGTTCTGACCCGGTGCGTAGGGATGCGGGCTATTCCGGGGCTAAGTCCGTGCCCAGCTCTCTTGCCATCAGGCACACTTCCTTGGAGCCGCCTTCCGTTTCCTGCCGTCCGACTTCGACGAATCCGAAAGCATGGTGAAAGCGCAGGGAGCCTTCGTTGCTCGGCCGCACGTTGACCTCGCATGTCAGCCGCTCGGCCTTGCCTGAAGCAAACCTGGCGAAGTCCGTATAAAGGCTCTGCCCGACACCGCGCCCGCGCGCCTCTGGCGAGACCACGATGCGATCGACATACAGAAACGATGAATAGCGTTCGCTAAACCATTTGTAATTGAGGCTGTCATAGGGACGCCCCGGCAGGAACCCGATCAGAAAACCAGCGAGCAAATCACCGTCCCTGGCGACACGAAAATAATCCGCCTTCTCCAGGAACCAGACAAAACCATCTGCATCGATGCTGTTCACGTGGGGAATTTCAGATTCATTGAGAAGACCGATTATCGCCAAATCTTCTCTCAGAGCGTCTTCAATTTGCATTCTACGTCCTTTTTTGGATAGTCGCGGACACATCGATATTCCGCATGGATATCATCGATTTTCCGCCGCCCGACGGCTCATGATTCTTATAGATAAATTCTTTGACATCGACATTCCGCGTTGCTCATGATGATTATTAATGAACGAAACGCAGCGTCTTCATGACCATTCGGGAATGAATGTCTGTCATGTCGCCATTTTCGAATCTGCGTTCATAATTGAACAGTGAGAATAATACATAACGAACAAAGTCCGCTCACACGTTCGATTTCAACGGATCTGAACTGGAGGCGAAATTCCGGCAGGAATGTTCTGAATCTCTTGGACATTTGCTGCAGCGTCACATTTCACTATTGGTGATCGTATGTTCTAAAAACGACACTTTAGATGTCGCTTTGAGAGCACTATGATCCGGGCCACGCGTGCTCCGGGGCGCACCTTTGCACAACAGGGAGACAAAGATATGAACAGGGAATTGCAGGACCGTTCGGGACGGCCGCTGAACCAGATCGTCAGCAGTTGGGCGGCAGACACCAAAAAAGGCAAAATGGACCGGCGTGAGTTCCTCGCGCTTGCCAGCGCGCTTGGTGCGACAACGGCCACGGCCTACGGTCTGCTCGGCATGGCAGCGCCGAAAACAGCGCATGCGGCGGGTAAGAAGGGCGGCACCCTCAAGGTCTCGATGAGTGTGCGCCGGGTTGTTGATCCGCGGATCTTCGACTGGTCCGAAATGGGCAACGTCGCCCGGCAGGTTTGCGAAAACCTGGTATCCTACACATCGGCCTACACGTTCGAGCCGGCCCTGCTGGAAGGCTGGGAGGTCAATGACGACGCGACCGAATATGTCCTCAAGGTCCGCAAGGGCGTAACCTGGAACAATGGCGACGCGTTCGACGCGGACGATGTGGTCTACAACCTTGAGCGCTGGTGCGAAAAGGACGTCGAGGGCAACTCGATGGCCGGCCGCATGGCGACCATGATCGATCCGGAGACCAACAAGGCACTCGCAGGCTCGATCACCAAGGTCGACAGCCACACAGTGAAGCTGACCCTGCCGAAATCGGATATCAGCATTATCCCGGGCATGACCGATTATCCGGCGCTGATCGTCCATCGCAATTTCGACAAGAACGGCGCTGATCTTTCCAAGAACCCGATCGGTACCGGCCCGTTCGAACTCGACAGCCTGGAAGTCGGTGTTTCCGCCCGCTGTGTGCGGCGCAAGGACGGAAAATGGTGGGGCGGAGAAGCCTTTCTCGACGCCATCGAATGGACCGATTACGGCACCGATCCGGCCGCCGAGGTTGCTGCTTTCGAAGCAGGCGACGTCCATGTCAATTATCAGACCACGGCTGACTTCGTCGAAATTCTCGACAGCCTCGACCTGAAGAAATCAGAAGCGATCACCGCGGCAACCATCGTTGCCCGCATGAACGTCGCCAACAAGCCGTATGACGATGTCCGCGTGCGGAACGCCCTGCAGCTCGCCGTCGATAACAATGTCGTCCTGCAGATCGGTTATGGCGGTTCCGGCAGCGTGGCCGAAAACCATCATGTCGGCCCGATGCATCCGGAATATTACAAGCTGTCGGAAATCAAGCGCGATCCGGAAGCAGCGAAGAAGCTCCTCGCCGATGCCGGCCAGTCCGATTTCGAGCATGAGCTGATCTCCATCGACGATGACTGGCGGAAAAACACCACCGATGCCATCGCCGCCCAGATCCGCGATGCCGGTATCAAGGTCAAGCGGACCATCATTCCCTCCTCCTCCTTCTGGAACAACTGGACGAAATATCCGTTCTCGACCACCAACTGGAACATGCGCCCCCTCGGCGTGCAGGTTCTTGCGCTGGGCTACCGATCCGGCGAAGCCTGGAACGAAGCAGGCTGGTCCAACCCGGATTTCGACAAGAAACTCGACGAAGCCCTTGCCATCGCCGATACGGACAAGCGCCGCGAAGTGATGAAGGACCTGGAAGAGATCCTGCAGAGCTCCGGCATCATCATCCAGCCGTACTGGCGCTCGCTCTACAAGCACATGGCCGAGTCCGTGCAGGGCGATGCCATGCACCCGACTTTCGAGATGCATTTCGAAAAAGTCTGGCTCGACGAAGGCTGATCGACATGAACGAGCCCGCCCCGGTCTGACCGGGGCGGGCTTTTAACTCCCGGCAAGGGAGAATAAGGGCAAAAAAACGCCCGCCCGAAACGGGGCACACGGGGACAATATGCTGTTATTTATCCTGAGGCGGCTCGGCGTCATGGTCGCGACCATGGTCTGTCTGACATTCGTCGTATTCTATCTGGTCAATCTCGAGCCCAATCTGAAGAAGCTCGCGCTTGAACAGAACAATAACCGCATGACCGAAGAAGCGGTTGAAAGCTGGCTGCTGAAGGAAGGCTACCGAAAGCCCATCCTGGAGCGCTATGCCGTGTGGATAGGTAATGCGGCGACAGGCGATTTCGGCACCTCCACCCGCTTCCGCAAGCCGGTCGCAGAGGTTCTCGCCCCCCGTATCGGATATACCGGAACCCTGATGTTCTGGGTCATGATCACCATGGTGCCATCGGCCCTTATCATCGGTGTGCTGGCGGGGATGAGAGAGGGATCGAAGACAGACCGGAGCCTCTCGGTCGTGGCCATCGCCTCGACGGCAACGCCCGAATATGTCTCGGGCATCCTCTTTACCGTTCTCTTCGCCTCCTGGCTCGGCGTCCTGAAGGGCGTCTCGAAAGCCGGCGGCATCGACTTCAACAATTTCGCGCTGCCCGTCATGACCATGGCGATCTATGGCACCGGATATATCGCCCGCATGACCCGCGCCTCAATGGCCGAGGTGATGACGGCGCAATATATCCGCACGGCGCGCCTCAAGGGCTTGTCCTTCCGCGCCCAGGTCCTGCGTCATGCGCTGAGGAACGCGCTGATCGCTCCCTTCACCGTCATCATGCTCCAGTTTCCCTGGCTCCTGACCGGCGTGGTCATCGTTGAAAAGCTATTCAACTACAAAGGCTTCGGGTGGACCTTGGTGGAAGCTGCCGACAATAACGACATCGACTTGCTGCTCAGCTGTTCATTGGTGTCGGTCGTCGTCGTGCTGCTCACGCAGCTCATTTCAGATATCGGGTACGCCTATCTCAACCCGCGCATTCGCGTGAATTGAGGGGGGAGATAAGGCAATGCTGGAATATATCGGGTTCTTCGAAATCTGGGGGACAGTGATCAGCCAGTTCTGGCCGGTCTGGCTGTCTCTCGCGGTCATCCTCTCCGTCAGCTACTACTTCCGCCACAACCTCAATCTTTACGGCCGCCTGTTCGGCAGCACCATCGGCATGGTCGGGCTTGTGATCGTGCTGTTCTGGATCCTGACGGCCATTTTCGCCGACTGGGTCGCGGTCTTCGATCCGCTTGAGCAGTTCGCCATGCTGAAACGCAAGGCTCCCGGCGTGATCGATGCAGAGACAGGCAAGGCGCTTCTCTTCGGTGCGGACAATCTCGGGCGCGATCTGTTCAGCCGCATGGTGCATGGCTCCCGCTTCGTGCTTGTCATTGCACCTGCCGCGACATTATTTGCCTTCATCGTCGGTATTACCATCGGCCTCCCGGCTGGCTATTACGGCGGCAAGATCGATGCGATCATGTCGTTCCTTGCCAATCTGGTGCTGGCTTTCCCGGTGATCCTGCTATTCTACCTGCTTGTCACACCGGGTATCCGGGAAACCCCCATCCCCGTGGCCATGGCCGGGTTCTTCTTCATCTTCCCGATCATTTTCTTCAGCGTGCTGTTCTACAGCCGGTACGCGACCCGTCCCGGATTGCTGACGATCCAGCTCATCTGCGTGCTTCTGATCGGCGGCTGGCTCTATTCCGGACTGGTCTTCAATGCCGATCCTCTCAGCATCATCACGCTTGAGCCGAACGAGCTGAATATCTTCGCCTCGGTCGTCTTCGTGAACGCACCGACGGTGTTCCGTATCGTCCGCGGCATCACCATGGACATCAAGACGCGGGATTATGTGGCAGCCGCCCAGACACGGGGCGAGAATGCCTGGTACATCATGCTCTGGGAGATCCTGCCCAACGCACGCGGCCCGCTGATCGTCGATGCCTGCCTGCGCATCGGCTACACGACAATCCTGCTCGGCACCCTCGGCTTCTTCGGCCTCGGCCTGGCACCCGAAAGCCCTGACTGGGGATCGATGATCAACCAGACCCGGGCCTTTATCCGGATCGTCCCCACCATCGCCCTGCCTCCAACCCTTGCGCTGGCAATTTTCGTCCTCGGACTGAACCTGCTGGCCGACGGACTGCGCGAGCAGTCACTGAAAGACTGAGGGGGGCACGGACATGACAGAACCAATCCTCGAGATCAAAAACCTTTCGATCTCCTTCTTTGTCCGCGCCGGTGAGATCCCTGCCGTGATGGATTTTTCTTGCAAGGTCATGCCGGGCGAGGCCATGGGCCTGGTCGGCGAGTCCGGCTGCGGCAAGTCCACGGTCGCCCTCGGCGTCATGCGGGATCTCTCCAACCGGGGAAAAATCACCGCCGGCTCCATCAAGTTCAAGGGCCGCGAGCTGACCACCATGAGCGAGAAAGAACTGCGGAAAATCCGCGGCTCCGAGATCGCCATGGTCTACCAGGAGCCGATGGCCAGCCTGAATCCCGCCATGCGGGTCGGCAAGCAGCTCATGGAAGTGCCGATCCTGCATGAGAATACAAGTGTGGACGAAGCCTATGACCGGGCTCTGGAGATGATGCAGGCCGTGCGCCTGCCCGATCCGGAGCGGATGATGGATTCATATCCGCACCAGCTTTCCGGCGGCCAGCAGCAGCGCATCGTCATCGCCATGGCGCTGCTGTCTAAGCCCGCCCTGCTGTTGATGGACGAGCCGACGACAGCGCTTGATGTCACGGTTGAAGCCGGCATCGTCGAGATGGTGAAGGAACTCGGCAGCCGGTTCGGCACGTCCATGCTGTTCATCTCGCACAATCTCGGCCTCATCCTGGAAACATGCGACCGGATCACGGTGATGTATTCCGGCGAGGCGGTCGAAACCGGCTCTGTTAAAGGCGTATTCGACCGGATGCGGCATCCCTATACGCAAGGTCTGTTCCGCTCGATCCCGCTTCCCGGAGCGGACAAATATGCCCAGCCCCTCGTCGCCATTCCAGGCCAGCTGCCCCTGCCCCACGAACGGCCGCAGGGATGCAATTTCGGACCGCGCTGCTCCTACTTCGAAGCAGGCAGGTGCGATGTTGGTGAGATCCACATGCGGGATACCGGTCTGGACGGGGAGCATTATTCACGCTGCGAACGCGTGGCCGAGATCGATTGGGACGCCCCGGTCAAGCATGACGGCATCATCGAGGCGACGGAGCCCGGCGAAACCATTCTGACCGTCACCGGCCTGAAGAAATATTACGAGGTTGCCGCGAACCAGATGTTCGGCGGTGGCGAGACCCGTGTGGTGAAGGCGAACGAGGAAATCACCTTCTCGGCCCGCGAGGCGGAAACCGTGGCGATCGTCGGTGAATCCGGATGCGGAAAATCCACGCTCGCCAAGATCCTGCTTGGCCTTGAGACCGCAACGGAAGGCACCGTCACCCTCGGCAATATCGAGATCGGAAGCACGGATATCGGCGACCGGGACACCGGCACCATCAGCTCCATCCAGATGGTGTTCCAGAACCCGTTCGATACGCTGAATCCCAGCCATACGGTCGGCTCCCAGATCGTCCGGACCCTGGAACGGTTTGGCATTGGGAAAAGCCCGAAAGACCGTACGGAGCGGATGCTGGAACTGCTCGATCTGGTCAAACTGCCGCGCGCGTTCGCCAAGCGCATGCCGCGCCAGCTTTCAGGTGGCCAGAAACAGAGGATCGGCGTGGCCCGCGCTTTTGCCGGCGCCCCGAAGGTCGTGGTCGCGGATGAGCCGGTATCCGCGCTCGACGTCTCCGTGCAGGCGGCGGTGACGGAGCTGCTGATGGATATTCAGCGTGCGTCGCGCACGACAATGCTGTTCATCAGCCATGATCTCTCCGTCGTCCGCTATATCGCGGACCGGGTGATCGTGATGTATCTCGGTCATATCGTGGAACAGGGAACAACCGACGAGGTTTTCTCGCCACCCTATCATCCCTATACCGAAGCCCTGCTCTCGGCGATCCCGATCGCGGACACGAAGGTGGTGAAAAAGCATATCGTGCTGGACGGCGATATCCCGTCGGCCATGAATCCGCCATCCGGATGCCCGTTCCAGACCCGCTGCCCGCACAAAAGCGAAGTGCCGGGGAACAGGTGCGAGACGGAACTCCCCCCAACACGGACATTGGCTGGCGGCCACCAGATCAAATGCCATCTCGCCGACGATATCCTCGACAGGATGGAACCGGTCGTCGCACTCGGCTGAGAGATCTCACTTTCCGGGTAGAGCCAAAAAAGAAAGCGGGCGGCCAAAGGCCACCCGCTTCTCTTGATCAATGGCCCGTTACCGGGCCATTACATCTGCTTATGCGTCACCCGGAAGAGCCTGGGAGACGGACTTCACCATTTCAGTGATGCGCTTGCGCACACCGACATTGGTGATGTTGTAATAGGCACGAACCAGCTCGAGCGTTTCACGCCGCGCCATCGGGTCGTTCGGCTTTTCCTCGTAATCGGTCGTCGAAGAACCAGAGCGCACTTTGCGCGGAGAGTTCGCCGCCGTGTCATCCGTCATGTCATCAAAGAAGAAGCTGACGGGGACATCGAGGATCTGCGCGATATCCCAAAGGCGGGAAGCGCTGATGCGGTTGGAGCCGCGCTCGTATTTCTGGACCTGTTGAAAGGTAATATTCAGTGCCTCGCCCAGTTGTTCCTGGCTCATGCCCAGGAGAGTGCGACGCAACCGAACACGCCGTCCGACATGGACGTCAATCGCGTTATTGTTCGTTACGCGATAGTTCGGATCATCACTACCATTCAATGCTTGCTTTGCTGCGGCCATTCTCAGTCTCTAGCGGTTGAGTGAAGTTGGTTCTCAGTCACGACATTCAAGATATAGGACCAAGAGTGCCGGGTTTCTACAACGCCTTGGTGTTATTTCCAACAAAAACTAAAGGATTCGTAGAATATTATCTGGTGACGATCAAATTAACACTAAAGAAAATTAACTATAAACCTTAACCAAACATAACAATTCGACTTATAATTCAAAAATAAAGAAAATTACTCTTAATTTATCTTTGCTTTTTCAGATCCTCGAAACAGAAAGCCTGATATAGCGCGATTTTCTGGGAAGTAGAAATCAAAAACAAGACACTAAAAAATTTGAACGGTCATTTCGTTATTTTCGTTTCCGTCACCTCTCATTCCAAATACGACCACCGGCATTAACGTTTTGTCGCCGTATGGCTAGACAATTACCCCCTCAAAATGGGCACCATTACGGCAATAAAAAGGTCTTTTTTGGAGGCACGCATCGCGATGACCGAAGCCCCGAGCCGCACAAGAAAGCGCGAACGAACACGAAAACGCTCGGATTCGGCCGGCACGGACCGGAAGATCAGGCAGGCTGAGTGGTCCCGGTTGCGCTCTCCCTACCCACCGATGGGTATCGTCTCAGAGGATGAACTGGAAGCGATCCACACTGCCTCGCTCCGTATCCTGAGCGACATCGGCATTGATTTCCTGGACGCGACCGCACGCGACATTTTGAAGCAACATGGTGCCGATGTCGCAGAAGGCTCCGAGCGCGTCCGCTTCGAGCCTGACATGGTGCTCGAATATGTTGCCAAGGCTCCGTCTGAATTCACCCTCCATGGCGGGCGCCCCGAGCGGGATCTTGTCTTTGGCGGCAACAACCTCAACTTCGCGAGCATTGCCAGCGCCCCCTTCTGCAGTGATCTCGAAGGCGGCCGCCGGGACGGCAACTATGCCGATTTCCAGAATTTCGTCCGTATGGGCCAGACCGCGAACATCATCCATCTGTTTGGCGGCTATCCGGTCGAACCGGTGGATCTGCCGCCGCAGACCCGGCATCTGGATTGCCACTATTCCTTCCTGACCCTGTCCGACAAGGTGCATCACGCCTATTCGCTCGGGCGGCAACGGCCGAGCGATGCCATCGACATGCTGTGTATCGCCCGTGGCGAGACCCGTGACAGCATCGCCGACAGGCCCGGAATGCATTCCATCATCAACACCTCCTCCCCTCTCCGGGTCGACATCCCGATGCTGCAGGGCCTGATGGAAATGACCAACCACGGCCAGGCCATCTGCGTCACCCCCTTTACCCTCTCCGGCGCGATGAGCCCGGTGACCATTGCCGGCGCCCTCGCCCAGCAGAACGCGGAGGCCCTCGCGGTCATTGCCTTCACCCAGATGGTCCGCGCCGGCGCGCCGGTGATCTATGGCGGCTTCACGTCGAATGTGGATATGCGCAGCGGCGCTCCCGCCTTCGGAACTCCGGAATATGCCAAGGCTGCTTTCGTCGGCGGCCAGCTCGCCCGCAAGTACGGGCTGCCCTACCGCTCGACCAATGCCAACGCCTCGAACGCGGTGGATGCGCAAGCAGCCTGGGAAAGCATGATGTCGCTCTGGCCGGTTGTGCTCGGGCACACCAATCTGGTGATGCATGCCGCCGGATGGATGGAAGGCGGCCTGACCGCATCCTTCGAGAAGTTCGTGATCGATCTCGAACTCCTTCAGGGCATGGCTGCGTTTCTGCAACCGCTGGAGATCAACGAAGCGAGCCTCGGCCTGGACGCTATCCGCGATGTCGGCCCCGGCGGGCATTTTTTCGGCACCGCGCACACGCTGGAACGCTATGAGACCGCGTTCTACCAACCGCTGCTTTCGGACTGGCGCAATTATGAAAGCTGGGAAGAAGCCGGCAGCCCGGATGCGCTTACACGAGCGAACCGGACATACCGCGCCCTCCTGGAAGAATTCGAAGCTCCAGTGATCGATCCCGCCATTGACGAAGAACTGAAAGCCTACATGGCCAAAAGGCGGGAAGATCCCCGTATAGAATAATAATCAAATAAAACGGCGGCGGACATATGACGCCGCCGTTTATTACTGGTTCAGGAATGTGGATGCGCCGGGTGTTCTTTTGGCCGGAACAGCCATCGCCGTGCAATCTCGCGGTATCCACGATAGATCCGCTCCTCGCGGCCACCGGTCAAACGCCTCCGCAAAACCTCATAACGCGGCAGCGCATACCAGGGCACGCCCGGGCAGGCATGGTGCGCCACATGCAGATTGTTGTTCAGGAACAACAAAGCCAGCGGGGCTTCCGCCTCGACAATCGCCGTCCGGTCATCGGCCTCGGGTGCCGCGTGATGTTCCGCGAATGAGCGAAGCAGCAGCAATCCCGTCCCCGGATAGGCAAAGCAGAGCAAATAGAGCCAAAGCGGCATGCCGCAGACTCCGGTAATCCAGACCGCAAGCAGGGCCAGCCCCACTGCATGGAAGGCCCAGTCCTTCACGCGTCCTTTTCCCCGCGCAAGATCACGCGCCTCGCGCCAGAGAAACAGGCTTGCGACAAAGAACGGGCCGAGCACAAGCCGTCCGGCGAGCGTATTCACGGCGCGATAGATCATCCGCCGCAGCGCGGAAAACCGGCTCCATGCGTCGGGCGTGACATAAAAGGATTCCGGATCCTCGATCGGATCGGTCAGATATTCGTTACGGTGATGCTTGAGATGGCTGTCCCTGTAGATGCCAAACGGCACCCAGAGCATCATCGGCAGCCCCGCAAGCAACGTGTTGAGCCAAGCGATTCTGGTCGGATGACCGTGAATAGCTTCATGCTGATAACTCGCATGCCAGGCGACTACCGGCGCCCCAAGCAACGGCAACAGCCATATAGGCAGTGCAGCATGCCAATAGGTCAGCGCGGCGAAAAGGCCGTGAATAACGCTCCAGAGCGCGACGGTCTGCCACTCGACGGACGAGACGGACAGCGTAAAGACGGAGTCAACATTACCAGGAGAAACAGATACTTCCGGGATTTGCCGAGAAATCGGTGCGGGGTGACGTTCAAACATGCCCACAAGGTATGCCGCACCGCACAACCGCAACAACGAGCGTTTGCGCTATTTTTGCAGCTTATGTTGACCAAATAAGCAATTTGCAGATAAAACACAACATTGCTTATTTTCCCGCCAGGAACCGCCTTGGACCGCCGAGACACAGTCGAAATCTTCCGGACCCGCCTTGCCGAAAGCATGGAACGCGCCGGCATGAACCGGTCCGGCCTTGCCCGGCGTGTCGGCGTTGACCGCTCGACCCTGTCCCAGTTGCTGTCAGCCGATAACGAACGCCTGCCCCGCGCGGATACGGTTGCGGCCATCGCCTCGGCCCTGCAGGTCAGCCTTGACTGGCTGCTCGGCCTGACCCAGCAGGAACAGCTCGGCGCCGAGATCCTGCAGCGGTCGATCCATATTACCGAAGCATCGCGCGCTGCCGTGGACCGGAACATCGCCGAATGGCATGCGGAGGCCGCCGGTTACAAGATCCGTTATGTCCCAAGCAACCTGCCCGATCAGGTCAAAACACCGGAGATCCTGGCCTACGAACACGGCGTCGTGGAAGCTTTCGAGCGGGACAGCGCGCTGGAACGGGCACAGGACCAGCTCGCCTATACCCGGCGCCCGGAAACCGATATCGAGATTTGCATGCCGCGGCAGGCGCTGGATGATTTCGCCGCCGGAGCCGGTATCTGGCACGATCTGGCGCCAGCGCTCCGATATGAGCAGCTACGCTATATGCGGCAGCTGCATGATGAGCTGTATCCCAGAATGCGCCTCTACCTGTTCGATGGGCGTCGGGTATACTCCGCCCCGCTGACCATCTTCGGCCCGCTGCGCGCCTCGCTCTTCCTTGGCCAGAGTTTCTTTGTCTTCAACACGACCGACCATATCCGCACCCTGACCCGCCATTTCGATCAGCTGATCCGCGACGCAGTCGTTCAAAGCCATGCCCTGGACGACTATATCGAGAGGCTGCTCTCACGCTTTCCGGAACACACCGCCTGATGATTGCCACGCTCGACATGTACGATTTTCCGGAGATCCGGGATGCGACGAACACCTGGTGGGAAGCACTGGCGCGCGGGTTTATCGCCGAAGGCCTGACCGGAATCCCGCCTCACCGCACCCGTTTTTCCGATGAAAACGCGTCATGGTCCGCCCCCGGGCTGATCTTCACCCAGATATGCGGATATCCGCTCCGCAAGCGGTATCGGGACGTGCTGCGTGTTGTCGGAACCCCGTGCTACCGCGCGGAAGGATGCGACGGGCCGCGCTACAGCAGCGTGGTGATTGTCCAGCGCGGCGCCGGGATCGGCTCCGTGGAAGCGCTTGAAGGTGCCAGACTTGCCTATAATGGCGCCCTTTCCCAATCCGGCATGAATGCTTTCCGCGCCTTGCTCTCGGAGCGTGGGATCAAACCGGGCTTTTTTGGCGACGCGGTATGCAGCCGCGGCCATCGGGCCAGTGTTTCCATGGTCACTTCGGGTGAGGCCGATACAGCCGCGATCGATTGCGTCACCTGGGCATTGCTGCAGAAACACGCGCCGCACGAATGCGATGCGGTCGAGGTCCTGGCCTGGACTCCGGGTGCGCCGGGCCTGCCCTATGCCGTCCCCGCAAGCAGTGACGAGCAAACCATCGCCGCCTACCGGCGCGGAATCGACCGGGCAATAGCAGACCCGGCCGCGCAATCCGCCCGCGAGGCGCTCCTGATCGACGGATTCGCGCCCCTGACAGATGCCGATTACGAAGAAATCGACGCCATGGAAACACGTGCCCGCGAGCGAGGACTGCCTTCCCTCTTCTGAGCTTGTTGCCCGGCGGCCCGCGCGGCAAGATCCCCGCCGGAACGACAACGCCACGTAAAACAGCGCCACTTGTGAGGGAGACACGCCATGGCCATTACCTTTTACGATCTGTCCGGCAAGGACGGAGCACGGTTCAGCCCGTTCGGCTGGCGCGCCCGCATGGCCCTCGCCCACAAGGGACTCGAGGCCGACGCTATGGTCGAGCATGTCCGCTTCGGGGAAAAAGCCAAGATTGAATTCAGCGGGCAGAAACTGGTTCCGGTGATCAAGGACGGCGAGACAGTCGTCAACGACAGCTGGGCCATCGCCTGCTATCTGGAAGATACCTATGCCGATCGCCCGAGCCTGTTTGGTGGCGAAGCCGGACGCGGCGCTGCACGGCTGATCAATGACTGGACAAATCGCTCCATCAATCCGTTGGTCGCCCGCTGCATCGTCCATGATGTTCTGCTCCGTTGCGACGAGCGTGACGTGGACTATTTCAAGGAGAGCCGGGAAGCACGCTTCGGCGCCGCCCTCGAACAGATCCAGGCCGGGCGCGAAGAGGTTCTTCCGAACCTGCATCAGGCTTTGGCACCGATCCGCACGGTTATTGAGGAACAGCCCTTCATCGGCGGCTCCAGCCCGAGCTATGCCGATTACGCACCGTTTGGCACACTGATGTGGGCGCGGGTTTCCAGCCCGTTCGAGCTTCTGGAAGAAAGCGATCCGCTCTGGGCCTGGCGCGAACGCCTGCTCGACGCCCATGGGGGAGCGGCCCGCGCCGAGCCGGCCTGCCCGAAAGCCGCCTGATCACCTCACGAGCCCGGAAAACCAGCATTATGTCACGTGTACCCGCCCTCAAACCCGAGGATATGTCCGATGCGCAACGGACAATCCACGATGCCATCGTCAATGGCCCCCGTGGCCGTGTCGAAGGCCCGCTGAAAATCTGGCTACATAGCCCGGCCCTGGCCGACAAGGCACAACAGCTCGGCCAGTTCGCCCGGTTCGACAGCTCACTCGAGCCACGGCTTTCCGAACTCGCCATTATGGTCACCGGCCGGTTCTGGGGCGCCCAGTTCGAGTGGTCCGTCCACAAGCCCTTCGCCCTGAAGGCAGGCATCTCGGAAGAAATTCTGGACGCCATCCGGGACAGAAAAACTCCACCCTTCAAGAATACGGACGAACGGATCGTCCATGACGTCTCCCGCGCCCTGCATGAAACCCACAGGATCGGCGATGCTCTTTATGCCGAAGCGGTCGATGTACTGGGTCAGCAGCAGGTGATCGATCTTGTCGGTCTGCTTGGTTATTACACGCTGATTTCCATGACCATCAACGCCTTCGAGGTTCCGTTAGAGGGTGATCAAATCGCCGAACTTGACTGATTTCAAGGCATTTACGGGGCGCGCATGAAGATGTGCGCCCCGCATCACAGCGAAAACCATTATTTTAATACTAAATTATTTTTCGATTTTAGAAGTGGTTAACGTTGCGTTAACCACAACCTCGCGATACCATTGTCACCATTGAGTAGGAGAGTATACATGATAACTCTTGCGATGGTGATAGTGACCTGGTGCGTGGTTGCCCTTGTCGGCGGCGTTCTTCTTGGACGCGGTATCCGCGAGAACTAATAGCTATTTTATTTCAGAGCTTTGCTTGCCTGGATTCCAGCTCTGCTTGCCGATTCCAGTAACGCTTCCCCAGCCTCTGTTTCCTGAGCCGGCAAGCTTTCGATCAGAGCGGTCCAGCCCTTAAAACAACTTCGATTCCAACAATAATCGCCGTCAGCATCGCAAGATAGATGACGAACTGCGCGTGATCCTCGCCATCGATCACCACCTTGCGCAAGCGCGCACCAAAAATATCGAACAGTGAAACCGTCGCCAGAATAATCAACAAGATCGCGGCGCCCGATCCGTAATCGAATCCCCGCAACGCTTCCGACAGTGACATGCCGATGCCGCCTGCCCCGACGATGCCAAGAACCGTGGCCGAGCGCACATTTGCCTCGAACCGGTAGAGCGAAAAGGAAATCCAGAGTGGCAAGACCTGCGGGATCACCCCGAAGACGATTTCATGCAGGCTCGTGGCCCCGGTCGCCCGGATACCTTCGACCGGGCGCGGGTCGATGGCTTCAACGGCTTCGGAGAAGAGCTTGGCGAGCGTCCCTGTCGTATGAATGGCCAGCGCCAGTACTCCGGCAAGCGGGCCAAGTCCGACAGCGGCAACAAAAACCAGCGCAAAGACCAGCTCGTTGATCGCCCTGAATGCATCCATCAGGCGCCGCACCGGAAAACTGAGCCAGGCCGGCGCCAGATTTGACGATGCCATCAGACCAAAGGGGACCGCGAACACGACCGAGAGGAACGAGCCCCAGACCGCCATCTGCACGGTCTCCAGCATAAGATCCAGATAACTCCGCCAGTAACGGAAATTGGGTTCCAGAAAATCGGACAGCAGCATCGCCATGTTACCGCCACCGCTGAACACATCCCCGATACGGTTCATGTCCGACGGCACGAAGCTCCAGACCAGCATGATCAGGAAAGTGCCCCAGAGCAGGTAGTCGAACGCCTGCTCCTGACGGCCACGGCCAGGCACGACGATGTCCTCCAGGCGGGGCTGGGTTCCGTTGGCGGCAATATTATTCATGGCTGACACTCATGGGACTTGGTTCCCGAAAAGAAGCGGGGGCCACGTGGCCCCCGCATATCGGCCCGGCGAAACACCGAACCAGGATCTGGGTTACTTGCGAGGGCGAGCCTCCGCGGCGCGGCGGATATCCGCGATCTTCTCGTCGATCTTGGCGATCTTCTCTTTCTTCTCGGACTGGGAGAAAGTGTCGTCACCCTCGATGGACATGCGCTGACGGATCTGGTCCATCTCATAGAACGGCCAGAGCTGGGCATTCGAGGACGGCACGAACGGGCCCATATCGATCATGGCCAGGATTTCACGCGCCTTGGTCACTTCCGCATCGCTGCCAAGACGACCATAAGTCATGAAAAAGCTCATGATCTTGGCTTTCAGATCCTTGTTCAGTTCCGGGCGCCAAGCCATCGGATCGGATGCGATCAGCGGGGAGCGCCAGATTTCCTTGATCTCGGCAAACAGTTCCGGTTTGGCAAATTTCAGACGCTTGTAGAGACCGCCGGAGGATGCGACAGCCGCGTCGACCTGCTTGGTTGCGACGGAGATCAGGTTTGTCTCGTGGTTTGCATTGCGGACAATCTTGAAGCATTCCTTCGGATCAACGCCTTCCTTGGCGAAGATGAAGGTGGACGGCACCAGAAAGCCCGAGGTCGAGTTCGGATCGCCAAGGCCAAAATTCAGGCTCTTGTCGCACTTCATGACGTCTTCGTAGCTCAGACCCGAATCCTTGTGCGTGACCATGACCGACCAGTAACCCTGATCGCCGTTGGATTCGGTCGTCTGTGCGAAAATCTCGGCACCGGCGCGGTCGACCGCGACCATGCCGGACTTGTTGCCGTACCAAGCGATATCGACCTTGTCGAAGCGCATGGCTTCGATCACACCCGCATAGTCGGCCGCGAAGAACGGCTTCACCGGCATACCGATATCCGCTTCGAGCGCCTGCAGAAACGGCCCCCACTTCTCGCGCTGGGCGGAGCTGTTCTCCGTCGCGATGATGCCGAAATTGATTTCCTTGGGATTTTCGCGATCAGCAAAAGCGGGCATGGCGCTTGCCGCAATGCCGGTTGCCAGAACCGCGGCGGCGGTCAGGCGAGTAAAGATCGTCATGGGATCAGCTCCTCTTGATGCTGGGAAATAGGGTCAGGCGAATGCGGCGAGCCGCTGTTCCGCCGTCTCATGCACTTCCGCGAAATCCTCGGCATCGGGGAGGATCAGCTCCTCGCTGGCCTCGCCGTAGATTTCGCGCAAAAAAGACGTGGTGAGATCGAGAGACGGTCCGTCGAACACGACACGGCCATCACGCATGGCGATGGTGCGCTTGCAGTAGCGCCGGGCATATTCGACCTGATGCAACGAGACGAGAACGGCCGTGCCTTCCGTCCGGTTGATGTCGGACAATGTCTCCATCACCCGGCGGGCGGAGGCCGGATCGAGAGAGGCAATCGGCTCGTCCGCGAGAATGGCTTCGGATTCCTGCACAAGACAGCGGGCGATGGCGGCACGCTGCTGCTGCCCGCCTGAAAGCGTGGCCGCGCGCTGCCGCGCCGTCGCAGCAATGCCAACGCGCGCGAGCGCCTGCATAGCGCGCTGCTTTTCCAGATGAGAGAACTGCATCAGGACGCCGCGCCATTTCGGCATCCGGCCAAGCCGGCCCGCGAGCACATTGGTCAGAACCGTCAGGCGCGGCACCAGATTGAATTGCTGGAAGATCACACCGAGGCGCCGCCGCACCTGCGACACGTCCCCGGTCAGGCGGCCACCGGCCTGCACCTGATCGCCGAATACCGCAATCTCGCCGCCGTCCGCCCCCTTATTGGCAACGATCAGCCCGCCGATATGCCGGATCAGTGTCGACTTGCCGGAACCGGAGGCGCCAATCAGCGCGACCATCTCGCCCGCGGCAAGCGTGACGGAAACCCCGTCCAGCGCCTTGCGCCCGTTCGGAAATGTTTTGCAGACGTTCGTGACCTGAATAACAGGCTGGCTCTGAGTATGTGACATGCGGCCCCTTCCCAAGGGTCGCGACATTACTCAGAAGCGTTGACCGGCACGCCGCAGAGTTGTGACGGTTTCAGGACTCCCTCGTGACTCAATACCCACAAAAAGACGCGGAAGAGTCCCCGATACGTCACAATCGGCGGGATACGATCTGCGGGCACTCCATCGTCATCACCGCTTCGCCGTCCTGATTGAAGGTGGTGTATTTGAAGCGGACAAAGCCTCGATCCGGCTTGGAGCGGGAGGGACGTTTCTCCAACACCTCCATTTCGACACGCAGCGTATCGCCCGGCCGCACCGGCTTCAGCCAGTTCAACTGGTCGATGGTCCCGGCACCGAGATTGGTGGCCTGCAGCCCGTTCGCCTGCCAGGCCAGCCTGAAGCTGACGGCAAGGGTCTGGAAGCCGCTGGAAATAATGCCGCCGAACGGACTCTCTTCCGCGTCCGGCACACTGACATGAAAGGGCTGCGGGTCGTACTTCCAGGCGAAATCGATGATCTCGGATTCCGTCATGGTCTTGCGCTGGGAGCCGAGGACCTGGCCGATTTCCAGGTCCTCGAAATAGACGGGCGCTTGCATCGACCTGACCTCAGATAGCTGCGGCAATGGCGTCGCCGAGATCCTTAGTCGTCGCCTGGCCGCCAAGGTCCGGCGTCTTCGGCCCGCCGCCGGATGTGACAGCCTCGCAGGCCGCGACGATGGCATTGGCCGCTTCCTGATGCCCGTGATGTTCCAGCAGCATGGCGCCGGACCAGATCTGCCCGATCGGATTAGCGATCCCCTTGCCCGCAATGTCCGGCGCCGAGCCGTGCACCGGCTCGAACATGGAGGGATATTTCTTTTCTGGATTGATGTTCGCTGACGGCGCGATGGCGATGGATCCGGCCACGGCAGGGCCGAGATCGGAGAGAATGTCGCCGAACAGGTTGGAGCCGACGACAACGTCGAACCAGTCCGGATGCAGCACGAAATTCGCGACCAGAATGTCGATATGATACTGATCCGTCGCCAGATCCGGATATTCCTTCGAGATCGCCGCGAAACGCTCGTCCCAGTACGGCATGGTGTGAATGATGCCGTTGGACTTGGTGGCGGAGGTCACCTTCTTCTTGCCGGTGCGCTGGCAAAGCTCGAAAGCGTAGCGCATGATCCGGTCGGTCCCCGTGCGAGTAAAGACGCTTTCCTGCATCGCCATCTCGCGGTCCGTACCCTCGAACAGGCGCCCGCCGATGGAAGAATATTCGCCCTCGTTATTCTCCCGCACGACATAGAAATCGATATCCTCGGCCGTCCGGTTCGCCAGCGGGCAATCCATGCCCTTCAACATCCGGATCGGACGCAGGTTCACATACTGCTCCATCTCGCGGCGGATCGGGATCAGAAGTCCCCAGAGCGAGACATGATCCGGCACCCCCGGAAAGCCGACAGCGCCGAGGAAGATCGAGTCGAATTCCTTCAACTGATCGATGCCGTCGAGCGGCATCATCATGCCGGTCTTCTTGTACCGCTCGCAGCTCCAGTCAAACTCGGTGAAATCATACTCAATGCCGAACTTCGCCCCGGCCGCCTCCAGCACCTTGATACCTTCCGGGATCACCTCCCAGCCGATACCGTCGCCCGGGATGACCGCGATTTTGATTTTCGACATTGGGTTTTTCCTCCGCATCAGGATTTCTTATTGGCGCATAATAGGCGGGGAACACGGAGGGACAAACTACTCCGTGGCACTATTCCGTTTCGGTCTGTTCATGGCATCTTCCCTGGGGCTCTCTTGACAAGTTCATGACACCGCCGCAGGTTGCCAGGCAGTGATGCTGGGGTGTTCCGGGTGACCGGAACTGAGAGGATACCCATCGAACTTGATCCGGGTCATGCCGGCGCAGGGAGACGTCACGAGACTGCATTTGCGGTCGCGTACATTCCTCTCGCCCCGATTTTGAATCTACCGTTCCGCCGAGCGGGACTATTGGAGTGCCGGGAATGTTCCTGAAATCCGCCGCCGTCGCGCTGACCGCGCTGCTGGCCACAAGTCTGACCGCAAAAGCCGAAACCATCCCCGTTCTGGTGCCGATCACCGGCTTCCTGTCGCTCGAAGGCACGTCCCAGCGCAACGGCGCGGTACTTGCCATCGAGCGCTATGGCAAGGATCTCGATCTGGATGCCGAAGTGACAGACACGGGCACGTCGCCCGAGGGCGCCGTCACCGCACTGCGCCGCGCGCTGGAAGACGAGCCGAGTGCCGCCGTTGCTTCCATGCTGGGCACGCAAATGCTTGCCATGCTGCCGATCGCGGGCCGAGCCGGTGTGCCGCTGCTCACCGTTTCCGGCACGGCGAAGATCACCGAGCTTGGCATTCCCTGGGTGTTCCGTTTCTTCCCGGGCGACCGCGTCGTGAAAGTGGCGCAGGCCCGCTACGCGGTAGAGGAACTCGGCGCCAAGCGGCCGGCCCTGCTGTACCAGACCACCGCCTACGGGCAGAGCGGCGCGGAGCATCTGCGCCGGATCATGCAGGAGCTCGGCGCACCGCTGGTGTTCGAGGAAGCCATCGACATCTCCGTGAAGGACATGCTTCCGGCCCTGACCCGAATGCAGGAGGCCAATCCCGACCTGATCCTGTTGCATCTGCATTCCGGCTCCACCGCGCTGGTTATACGCCAGGCCCGGGACCAGAACATCGCGCTGCCGATCCTCGCCGGCTCCGCCATGCACCAGCCGACCACGGCCGCCCTGCTGGAGCCGAAACAGCTCGCTGGTGTCTGCGCCGAAAGCGCCTCCTCGCCAATCTCCGAGCCGGAAGGGCCGGTTGAGGATTTCACCGCGGAATACCGCGCCCGCTTCGGCACCGAGCCGGACGCCTTCGCGCTGGCCCAGTATGACGGCGCAGCCATGATGATCGCGGCGCGGAATTCAGGCGCCAGAACGGCCAAGGAAGTGCGAGACTGGCTGGCAGGCAACAGCTATGACGGGCTCGCCATGACCTACAAATCCGACGGCAAGGGCAACATGGCGCATGACGCGGTCATCGTTTGTTACGATGGCAAAAGCGCGGTGCCCGCAATCAAGCGGCGCTACGAGAATATCAGCGGCGTGAAATAGGCTGCATCCCGGCACCCGGACAAGCCATGTCAGCCATTGCCCTCACCCAGATCCTGTTGAACGGCCTCGCTCTCGGGGCCGCTTACGCCTTGATCGCACTCGGCTTCGTCATCGTACTGAATGCGGCGGGAGCGGTGAATTTCGCCCAGGGCGAGCTGGTCATGGCGGGCGGGTTCGCCGCCATCGCACTCGCTCCGCTGATCGGTGAGGCGACCGCGCTGCCGGGACTTTTCCTGCTGCCGCTGGTGATGGCGCTGATGGGGTTGATCGGGGCAGGTTTTGCCTGGATTGCCTATTTCCCCGTCCACAAACGCCATCAGGTCGCGGTTTTCGTCAGCACCATCGCCGCCGGGCTGGTGCTGCAACATCTGGCGAACGCTCTGTTCGGTGCAGCACCCCGTGCCGGGCCGCCCCTGATCGCAGGCGACAGCCTGACCATCGGCGCCCTCTCCATCTCGCTTCAGCAGATCGCCGTAATGATCTGTGCCGCCGTGCTGATTTCCGGCACCGGGCTGTTTCTCGGCCGGACCCAGACCGGGCGGCATATGCGGGCCGTGGCGCAGGACCCGGAAATGGCCGCCGCCATCGGTATCCGCTCGAAACGCATGATCACCCTCTCCTTCGCACTCGCCATCGCCCTCGCGGGCGCGGCGGGCCTGCTGCTGTCCAACCAGTTCTTCGTCAGTCCGAACGATGGCGGGCTGTTCATGCTGAAAGCCTATATCGCGGTCACCATTGGCGGCTGGGGCAGACTCGACGGGGCGGTGATCGGCGCGCTGCTGATCGGTATCTTCGAGACACTCGTGGCCGCGTTCGCCTCCTATCTGGTGGCGGAGGCGCTGCTCTATGCCCTGCTGCTGATCATGCTGGTCTTCCGGCCATCCGGGCTGTTGCCGGAGCGGGCGCGCGCCCGTGTCTGATGCGCACTCCAGGCTGGCTCTGGGCATCGGCGCCGGAGCGCTGGCGCTCTATGCCCTGTTCTTCGCAGGTGATTACGCGCTGCATGTGCTGACCCGTGCCGGGATCTATGCCGTTGCCGCCATCGGCTATCAGCTCATTTTCGGCCGCCTTGGCGCGTTGTCGCTGGCGCAGGGCTGCTTCTTCGGGCTTGGCGCCTACGCGGCTGGTCTTGGCGCGCTGGAACTCGGCCTCGGATTTCCGCTGACGCTGGCTGCGGGCATCCTGTTGCCGAGCCTTCTGGCGGCACTTATCGCCATCCCGGTGCTGCGTCTCGCCTCGCACTATTTCGCCCTCGCCACCCTCGGCATCGCCCAGCTCGCCCTGCTTGCCGCCACGAACTGGACGGCGGTCACAGGTGGCGCGAACGGCCTCTACGGAGTGCCGCCCATCGAGGTCGGCGCGGTGTCCTTCGGGCACGGCCTGCCGCTCACCATGCTGGTCTGGGCCTGCGTCGGATTTGCCCTCTATATCTCCCACCGGATGACGGCCGGACAACGCGGTCTTGCGGTCGAGACCTTGCGCGAAGCACCGCTTGCCGCCTCCGCGCTCGGCATCGACGGGGCGGGGATCCGTTTTCGCTTCTTCATCGCCAGCGCCGCCTTCGGCGGTCTTGCCGGAGCATTGCAGGCGCATGCGGTCGGTGTCGTCTCACCGGACGTGCTGCAGTTCCACGTTCTGGTGCTGATCCTGGCCATGACCGTGATCGGCGGACGCGCCTCTCCCCTCGGGGCCGTGCTTGGTGCCCTGTTGCTCGTCCATCTGCCTGAATGGTTCCGGGGATTTGCCGACTATTATCTCGTGGTCTATGGCGCCGCATTGCTGGCGGCCATCATCTTCCTGCCGCGCGGGCTTGCCGGTCTGTTCGGGACAAGCAAAACGCCCGCGGCAGCACCAGACAAGGATATGCCGCCGCGCCCACCTGCCCCGCTCAGGCTGGCAGTTGAGGAAGTCTCCAAGCGCTTCGGCGGCGTGACCGCGCTCGACGGCGTCTCCCTCACTCTTGCCCCCGGTGAAATTCTCGGCCTGATCGGCCCGAACGGCTCCGGCAAGACAACGCTGGTCAATCTGCTCTCCGGTATCGAAAAGCCGGATGGAGGGTGCGTCCGGCTCGGCGACGATGACATTACCGGCAGGCCGCCGGAATATATCGCCCGGGCCGGTCTCTGCCGCAGCTTTCAGCATCCCCAGATCGCGCCGGACCTGACCGTGCTGGAAAGCGTCGAGGCCGCAAGGATAGAAGGCGAGAGCGCCCTGACCCGGCTGACTGAGGTCGGCCTTGCAAACCACGTCAACGAGCGATCGGGAACCCTGCCACCGGCGGCCCTGAAACATCTCGAAATCGCCCGCGCGCTTGCCACCGGCGCCTCCATCCTCGCCCTGGACGAGCCGGCTGCCGGCATGAACGAGGTAGAGCGCTCGGAACTTTCCGCCCTGCTGAAACGGCTGGCGGATGCGGGTCACGGCATCCTGCTGATCGACCACGCGATGGATTTCCTGCTGCCGCTGGCGGACCGGGTGATCTGCCTCAGTGCCGGGCAGGTCGTCGCCGAGGGAACGCCTGCCGATGTCGCCCGTGATCCGGCGGCCATCAGCGCCTATTTCGGGGAGAGCCCGCTGTGAGTGCCTCCCTGCTCTCTTTCCGGGATGTTTCGGTCCGGCGTGGCGGCGCGCTTGCGGTGCGCAGCCTTACACTCGAGGTCGCACCAGGCGAGATCCTCGCCCTCATCGGCCTGAACGGCGCCGGTAAATCAAGCCTGCTGCGGGCCGCCATGGGACTGGAAGCGCTCGCGGGTGGAGAAATCCTGTTCCGGGAGCAGTCGCTTGCCGGAAGCGATACGCCGGACCGGGCGCAGCGCGGCATCGGCTATTGTCCCGAAGGACGTCGCCTGTTCCCCGGCATGTCCGTTTCAGACACGCTGCATGCGGCAATGAAGGCAACACGCGGACAGCGCCTCGCACGGATCGAAGAGCTCACGGATCTCTTCCCCCTGCTCGGCACCATTCTTGACCGGGAGAGCTGGAGCCTCAGCGGCGGGCAACAACAGGTTGTCGCCATCGCCCGCGCGTTGATGCAGCGCCCGGAAATCCTGCTGCTGGACGAGCCGTCTCTCGGCCTTGCCCCCGTCATCTGTCAGGAGCTGTTTCCCGCCATCCGGCAGCTCGCGAATGACGGTGCCGCCGTGCTTCTGGCCGAGCAAAGCACAGCCACGGCGCTTGCCGTCGCCGACCGGATCGCCGTGCTGCATCGGGGCACTCTGATTCTGAACGAGCCCGTAGCGGCACTTTCTCACGACCGCTTGAAAACAATCCTGCTTTCCGAGGGTGAACAGCGCTGACGCTTGGTTTATGCTCGCCAAAAATCGACTTGCCCGCCTTAGGAGATCCCCCGTCGATGGACGAGAGCCAGACACCCGACTTCCGCCAGAGCATCGCCGAGACCGCAGCGAATATCCTGCTTGAAATCGAAGCCGTTCACATCCGCCCGGAAGAGCCGTTCACCTTCACATCCGGCCGTCTCAGCCCGGTCTATGTGGATTGCCGCAAGATCATCAGCTTCCCGCGCGCCCGGAAGCAGCTGATGGAAATGGGCGTCGAGCTGCTCGCCCAGAAAGCCGGGTTCGAGCAATTCGATGCCGTGGCTGGCGGCGAAACGGCAGGCATTCCCTTTGCCGCCTGGATCGCTGACCTGCTCGGCCTGCCGATGCTCTATATCCGCAAGAAGCCGAAGGGCTTCGGCCGCAACGCCCGGATCGAAGGCACTTTCGAGGAAGGCGCGCGCATCCTGCTGGTCGAGGATCTGGCGACGGACGGTGGCTCCAAGCTCTCCTTCATCGACGCCATTCGCGAGGCTGGCGGCGAAGTCGCCCACTGCTTCGTGGTTTTCCATTACGGCAATTTCCCGCAGAGCACCTCTTCCATGAAGGAAAAGGGCGTGGACCTGCACGGGCTCTGCACCTGGTGGGATGTGCTGGCGGCGGCGGAGAAGCGCGGCTTTACCGAAGCGCAGCTCAACGAAGTACGCCAGTTCCTGCGCGATCCGGACGGCTGGGCCGCCAGCCGCGAGACTGTCGACGTCTGATAAAACAAACCTGTAAAAATCAAAGTGGGGAAGAGTGATGCTGAGGATTCTCGGCCGTAATAATTCGAGCAACGTGCAGAAGGTAACCTGGCTCTGCGAGGAGTTGTCGATACCGAACGAGCGCGAAGATTTCGGCGGTGCCTTCGCCAACACGAAAGACAGTCATTACCTTTCCCTGAACCCCAACTCCCGGGTTCCGACGATTATCGAGGACGATTTTGTCCTCTGGGAATCCAACGCCATCGTTCGCTATCTCTGCAACAAATACTCGGCTGGCGACATGGCCCCGGCGGACCCGCGTGCCTATGCGGATGCGGATCGCTGGATGGATTGGCTGCAGACCACCGTTCTGGCCCCGATCACGGTAATTTTCTGGGGCCTGGTCCGGACTCCCGAAGCAGAGCGCGATCTGGCGGCGATAGAGGCCGCGCGGGAAAGCATGATCCCGATCTGGAAAATCCTCGACGAACGGCTGACGGGCCGCGACTACATCATGGGCGACAGGCTGACCATGGCGGACATCGTGCTTGCCATAAATTGCTATCGCTGGCTGACCCTGATCCAGGACCGGCCATCCATGCCCGCGCTGGAAGCCTGGTACTCGCGCATTGCCGCACGGCCAGCCTTCAAGAAGCATGTGCTGGATATTCCGCTTACCTGATCACCGATGCAGGGGCACGGCGCTGGAAATCACCCGCCGTGCCTCCTATCCTTATAAAATCTATCCACTGAGACGGAGACAGCCCCCGATGCGACGATCCGCCCGCGTCCTGACCTTCTGGCTGTTCCTGTTGCTTTCCGCACTTCCCCTTGCCCGCCCCGCCGATGCGCGCGAACAACTCGTCATCGGGATTACCCAGTTCCCGACGACGCTGAACCCGATGATCGATTCCATGCTGGTGAAGACCTATGTGCTCGGCATGGCGCAACGGCAGATCACCATCTTCGGCCATGACTGGGAGCCGATCTGCATCTGGTGCACCGAACTGCCGACCTTCGAGAACAAGCGGGCGAAACGCTTTGCTGTACTTGACGCCGCAGGCAAGGAAACCGGCCAGGAAGGCGTGCGAACCACCTACACCATCAAGCCGGACGCCCTCTGGAGCGACGGCACGCCGATTACCACCGATGACGTGCTGTTCAGTTGGGAAGTCGGGCGGCATCCGGAAACCGGCGTCGCGGATGCCAACAGCTATCAGGAAATTGTCGATATCGAGGTCGAGGACGAGCGCACCTTCACCATCGTCCGGGACAAGATCGATTACCGCTACAACACGCTCGGCGATTTCCAGCTCCTGCCCGCCCATCTGGAACGCGCCGCTTTCGCGAACCCTCGCGAATACAAGAACCGCACCCTCTACAAGACCGCGCCCGGCACGCCAGGCCTCTATAACGGCCCCTACCGGGTCACGGAGGTGAATGAGGGCGCCTATATCGTGCTGACCCGGAACGAACACTGGCAGGGAAAGGAGCCGGCCTTTGAGCGTATCGTGGTCAAGACCATCGAAAAGACCGCCGCGCTTGAAGCCAATCTGCTTTCCGGCTCCATAGACTATATCGCGGGCGAGGCCGGCCTCACCCTCGATCAGGCGCTCGGTTTCGAGAAGCGCCATGGCGACACATTCGACGTTATCTACAAGCCCGGCCTGATCTACGAGCATATCGAGTTCAATCTCGACAACCCGGTGCTGGCCGACGTCAAGATGCGCCGGGCCCTGCTCCATGCCATCGACCGGCAGGCCATCTCCGACAGACTGTTCGACGGCAACCAGCCGGTCGCCCATGGCGCGGTCAACCCGCTGGACTGGGCCTATCACGACAAGCTGCCGCTCTATCCCTATGATCCGTCCCGCGCCAAGGCGCTGCTGGACGAGGCAGGCTGGACCGTGATCAAGGACGGTGTCCGGTACAGACCGGACGGCACGAAGCTCAGTCTGGAGATCATGACCACGGCCGGGAACCGGATCCGGGAGCTGGTCGAACAGGTGCTGCAGGATTACTGGAAACGAGTCGGCATCGAGGTGACGATCCGGAACGAGCCTGCCCGGGTGTTTTTCGGCGAGACCGTCCTGAAGCGTAAATTCCCGGCCATGGCCATGTTCGCCTGGCTTTCGGCGCCGGAATCCCTGCCCAAGACCACGCTCTATTCAACCTCGATCCCGACCGAGGAGAACAACTGGGCCGGTCAGAACGCCACCGGCTACAACAGTCCTGAAATGGATGCGCTGATCGACGCCATCGAAGTCGAGCTCGACCGGGAAAAGCGCCGCGCTCTCTGGGCCAAGCAGCAGATCCTCTATGCGACGGACCTGCCGGTCATTCCGCTCTATTTCCGGTCCGAGGCCTATATTCTGCCGAAATGGCTGAAGGGCCTGAGGCCGACCGGGCACAAATACAGCTCCACCTACTGGATCGAACAGTGGCGCGACGGATCGAGCGCGAGCCAGTAGCAGCATGAGAGTCCCCGGATCATCATGACCGGATTCCTGATCCGCCGCCTGCTTCAGGCTCTGATCCTGCTTTGGGTCATGTCCTTCGTAACCTATGGGCTGCTGGCCCTGATGCCGGGCGATCCGATCGACCTGATGCTGGCCGGCGACCCCAGCGTGACATCCGCAGACGTGGCGCGGCTGCGTGCCCTGCATGGTCTCGACCGGCCCTTTATCGAACGCTACGGCGATTGGCTGGCCGGTGCCCTGAAAGGCGATCTTGGTTATTCCAGGCTGTTCGGCGCGCCGGTGCTGGATGTTCTGGCACCACGGCTGCTGAACTCCCTGCTGCTGATGGGGCTGGCCTTCCTTCTTGCCGTCTCCATCGCCCTACCCGCAAGCGTCGCCGCCGCCCGCCGCCCCGGCAGCATGGCGGACCGTTTGATCAACCTGCTCTGCTTTGCCGGCATATCGGTCCCGGCATTCTGGCTCGCCCTGCTGATGATCCTGCTTTTCGCCGTCACGCTCGGTCTGTTTCCGGCAAGCGGCATGGTCACCATCGGCGATGGCGGCTTCAGAGACAGGGCGGCCCATCTGGCGCTCCCTGTCGTCACCCTCGCCGTCGCCAGCATCGCCCAATATACCCGCCACGGCCGGGCGGCGATGATCGAGGTCCTGCGTGAGGATTATATCCGGACAGCGCGGGCAAAAGGTGTCACCGAACAGGCCATTCTCTGGCGTCACGGGTTCCGCAATGCCCTGATCCCGGTCGTGACCATCATGGCGCTCGATTTTGGCGCGCTCTTCTCCGGTGCCCTGATCGTCGAGACCATGTTCGCCTATCTCGGCATGGGCAAGACGATCTATGACGCCGTAATGGGGAACGATTACAACCTGGCCCTTGTCGGGTTGCTGCTGGCCACCGCCGTCACCCTGGCCGCAAACATCGCCGCCGACATCGCCTATGGCCTGATTGATCCCCGTATCCGGCTGACCGGCGGGCGCCGGGCATGAGCATATCCCTCCATCATCCGGCACAATCACGGCGCGGACCGCTCCGGCGCCTGCTGCGCGACGGCTCAACCGCCGTCAGCCTGGTTTTGCTTGCATGCCTGCTGCTTGTTTGTTCCAGCGCGCCCCTGATCGGTGCCGCTTTCGATATCGACGCCACGTCGATCGATCTCTTCAATATCGCGGCACCACCGTCCGCCGCCCATCCACTCGGCACGGACGAGATCGGCCGGGACCTGCTGATGCGGTTGCTTGACGGCGGGCAGGTATCGCTGACGGTCGGGATCGCAGCCGCCCTGAGCGCCACGGCCATCGGCACAGTGGCCGGATTGATTGCGGGCTATCGAGGCGGCATTACGGACGCCGTGCTGATGCGGCTCGCCGACGGGGTGATATCCCTGCCGCTGCTGCCGTTGCTGATCGTACTGGCCGCCATAGACCCGGCGAAGCTCGGTCTGCCGCCGGAGCTGGTACATTCGGAGAATTTCAGTCTCTACCGCATCATCGTGATCATCGCCCTGGTGGGCTGGACCACAACGGCGCGGCTGGTGCGCGGCACGGTCCTCAGCCTGCGCGAGCGGGACTTCATCGAAGCCGCCCGCGCCCAGGGCCTGCCGCCGTCCCGCATTCTGTTCCGGCACCTCCTGCCCAACGCCGCCTCCCCGATCCTCGTCGCCATGACGCTGACTGTCGGTAACGTGATCCTGTTCGAAAGCGTGCTCAGTTTCCTCGGCCTCGGCATCCAGCCGCCGATCCCGAGCTGGGGTAACATGCTGACCGGCGCACAGGATCTGATCTCCCTGTCTCCCATGCTCGCCATCTGGCCCGGCATGCTGATTTTCGCCGCTGTCATCGCCTTTAATTTCCTTGGCGACGGGCTTCAGGATGCATTGGATCCCCGGACACAAGCACGGCACGGACAATGAGATACCGCGCCGCATTGACGCCTTGTCACCCCGTCTCTAGCTTGGCCCCATGAACCGCATACGCGCCTTTTCCCTCCTGCTCATCCTCCTTGCCACGTTCGGCCTCGCCGCCTGCGAGGAAGAACAGTCAACAGTCATGAACAGGCGCGACGGAAAAGCGCCGCCGGGCGCGGGACAGACCGGCGAGGTCTGCGTGCTGGTGCGCAATCGCGCGCCCTTCACCATCACCGGACGGGTGCAGCTGAAAACGCGGGAGCGGACCAGTTTCCGGCTGGCGCGCAACGGGCGCACCAAGATCTGTCTGGTGGGAACATTGTTCGGTGGCGATACGGTCTCGCTGGTGCTGACCAACTTCATGACCCTGCCGCTGTTTTCCTGCTATGTGCGGTTCGATCAGTCGATCGACGTCTATGCCCGGCCGCATCCGGACGGCGGCTGGCTTTACAACGCCCCCTGCAGCTAACCCGGCACAGCCTGCGCGGGACAAGCTCCCCTAGAGCAGCCCTTCTTGTTCCCCGGTATCTTTCGGAACCGACGAGACCGGTATGTTTCCGACGATGAACTGCTCGCAGACCTCCCCGCCATAGGAGACCGGCAAGACCAGACGGCGCCAGATCTTTCCGCTGAGCTGAAGCGGCGCCTGATGCTCCGAATAGATCGGCCTGTTCGACTCATAAACACTCAGATAGACCGCGCGATACATCAACGCCTGTTCATGACGGGTTATCCGGTTCATCTCGGAAACAGTGTGACCGGTCCAGTCGCGCGTTGATGAGTCCGCTATACCGGTTCCGTAAAGACGGTAGCGGCCGTCCAGCCCGTTCCGCAGAACGTCCAGGATCATGATATTTCCAACCGCCGGGAGCATGGACACCATGTCGAAGTCCGAGCGGTTATGCCGGCCGGTCTCCGGGTCCGCGTTATCAAGCCAAAGCTTGTAGAGAAACGCGAGCTTCGGCTCAGGCAGGCCGTCCATCTCCTCAACGAAGCTGATCTGCTTGACCTGCTCGCTGAATTCCGAGCGAAACCGTCCAGCGAGGATGGCCCGGCTGGCATTCCGGATCTCGTCATCCGCAAGTTCTACGGGCGCATCTTGCAAGTGCGTTGAATTATTCATGTTTTTTTATGCGCCAGCCATAGAAAGAGCACTGCAGGGTACGGATCAAATCGCCTTCGCATGCTGAACCGCTTTCAGATGACGACGGACTGCCTGAATTCTGTCGAGGTCCCCAGAGGCCATGAAATCGACGGGCGGCTTGCCGCGAAAAGGGTCAAGCCGGTTCGCGGCCATCGGCCAGTTTTCCGCGGTGGATTCCCCGAAAATATCGGTCAGGCTACGGTAAATCGCAACGAAAGCGGACGTCCGCTCAAGCTGTTCGGCGGAAAGAATACCCTGCCAGCTGCCATCATCCATTGCAGCCCAGGTCGCCTCGTCGACATTCATCAGCTTCGCGGCTTTGCGCGGCGGCAATGCCCAAAGATCGAACAGCGTCGCCACTGTCTTGACAGCAACCGGCGTCAGTTCCTTGCGGTCCTTGGTTCTTCGCAGACGATCATTTTGCGACCTATCGCCACGGACACCCGAAAAATGATTCATAGCCTCTAATGATCCCGTCAAACTACTCTATGTCGGCTTCCTTGCGGGCGTAAACGAGACGCCTGACGTTCAATCGCCGGGTCATTCTTAAAGCCCAATAACCGCAGAACAATCATTCGATCGTCGTAGAAATATATTTTAGAAGACAGAAAAATCCAAACATTACATAAACCAATTAAAATAAAACTTTACCAAAATAAAACAATAAATAGACAAACAAACACCAAACATCACTAATAAACAGAACCATCCGTCAGCCGATCCAACCTTAACCTGTGGCGATTGTCGGAAAGGCGCCGGCTGATTGCGAATACAGCCCCGGTAACCCCAATTGCCGTTGCACCGGCGATCAGGAACATGACCAAAAGCTGGTACTTCACGGCCTCGACCGGATCGATACCTGCAAGGATCTGCCCCGTCATCATCCCGGGCAAAGACACCAGCCCCGTCGCCGCCATTGAATTGATGGTCGGGGTCATGGCGGTCTTCAGTGCGGAACGGACCATGGGCAAGGCCGACAACCGGAATGTCCGGCCAAGCGTCAGCTGGGCCTCAACCGCGCTCCGGCTATCGGCCAGCGCGCTGGTGATAGAACGAATGGCCAGCGCCACGCCGGTCATGCAATTGCCCAGAACCATGCCAAGCATGGGCAGCAGATATTGCGGGTGATACCAGGGATCGGCCGCGACCTGTGTAATCAGGGCAAAACTCATCACCAGCAAGGCAGCCAGCGTCATCACGCCAGTGCCGAGCCCATAGGCCCAAAAGCCCTTCAGCCGCCGGTCCTGCCGCGCCATGGCCTCGTACCCGGCAAATCCCAGCATCACCAGCACGGCAAGCCCGGTCCAGAACGGCGAGACGGAAGCCAGCAGAAAATCGAGGATCAACCCGATCAACAGGAGTTGCACAACCATCCGGACCGCCGAGATGGCGAGGCTTCGGGCAAGACCAAGCGAGAGTACTACAGAAATCCCGCCGTTGATCAGAAGCAGGGATGCCGCCAGAGCCAGGTCCGTATAGTCGAGCGTCACATAATTCATGTCCGCCCCTCCGGAACAAGTTTCCCCTCTTCAAGACGGTATCCTTGCCGGGCAACGCGGGCGAATTGCGACGGATCGTGCGTGACAAAAAGACAGCACCCGCCAGCTTCGCAATGTTCCGCGACAAGATCCTCGACCACCGCCGTTGCCGCTTCGTCGAGCGCGGCCGTCGGCTCGTCCAGCAACAGGCAGCGGGGCCGGTTCTCCAGCAGCCGAACGAGACCGAGACGCTGACGCTCCCCCGAAGAGAGACGGGAGATGGACCAGTCACCCGCAGCCGGGTCCAGCCCCAGCCGTTCGGCCATGGGCCGGCAGGCGCTCCAGTCGGTGAAATGCGTGGCGACGCGCTCCGTCCACCAGCCGGGTTCCGCCGGCAAATAGCCGACCTGCCGGCGCCAGTCGGGCGCGGACATGGTGTTCCGCTCCCGCCCGCCCAGGACGACCGTTCCATCGGCAGGATCGAGGTCGGCAATGGCCCGCAAGACAAGCGATTTCCCGGAGCCGGAGCGGCCGCGCAATGCCACGCACTCTCCTGCCGCGACCTCAAGATCGAGAGGTCCGAGATGCAGCCTTACAAGGCCCTGGACCGTCAGCATGCGGTGCGCCTTTCAGAAAAGACTGGCTCTCTGTTTTCTATGATTTCAGGGTTCAGCTTGCCCGCGGCAACTGGTCCTCGACAAGCTGGCTCCAGTAGCTGGCGCCCCAGGGCAGAGCCTCGTCATTGAAGTCATAGCCTGCATTGTGCAGCATCTTGCCTTCGCCGCCGCCGCCATTACCCATCCAGATATAGCAACCCGGCTTCTTCTCCAGCATGAAGGCGAAATCCTCGCCGCCCATGCTCGGGGTCGGATCGAGAATCACCTTCTCGCTGCCGACAAGCCGTTCGGCCACCTGGGCGGCAATCGCGGATTCCGCATCCGAATTCACGGTCGGCGGATAGCGCTTCTCATAGCGCAGCTCTGCCGTCGCCCCGAAACCGGCACAGACGCCGTCGATGATCTGCTTCATTTTCGGCTCGATCATGTCCCGCACTTCCGGACGGAAGGAGCGGGTTGTTCCCGCGAGCTGAACCATGCCCGGAATGACGTTATAGGCATCGCCGCCGTGGATCTTGGTGACCGATACGACCACTGCGTCCATCGGATCGACATTGCGGCTGGCGATGCTTTGCAAGGCGGTCACCACCTGGGCCGAGACCAGAATCGGATCGATACCGAGATGCGGCATGGCGCCATGCCCGCCGACACCCTTGATGTCGAGCTCGAACATGTCATAGGCGGCCATCATCGGGCCCGGACGGACCGCGACTGTGCCAACCGGCATGCCCGGCCAGTTATGCATGCCCCAGACGGAATCCACCGGGAACTTGTCGAACAGGCCTTCCTCGACCATGACCCGGCCGCCGCCTTCGTTCTCTTCCGCAGGCTGGAAAATGAACTGGACGGTTCCCGAGAAGTTCCGGGTTTCCGCCAGATACTTGGCCGCGCCGAGCAGCATGGTGGTGTGTCCGTCATGGCCGCAGGCATGCATCTTGCCGGGGTTTTCCGAAGCGTACTCAACGCCGGTCTGCTCCGTGATATCAAGCGCATCGATATCGGAGCGCAGGCCGATGGCACCGCCCTCGCCGTTGCCCTTCAATGTGCCGATCACGCCGGTTCCGGCCAGCCCCCGATGCACCTCGATACCGAAGCTCTCCAGCTTCTCGGCAATGAAGGCGGCCGTCCAATGTTCCTCGAACGCTGTTTCGGGATGCCGGTGCAGCTCACGCCGCCATGCGGTCATTTCCTCGTGGAACTCGGCGATCCGGTTATTGATGGGCATTGGATAATCCGCTCCGTGGTTTGAAATCAGAAGGCCGCGTTGGCGGCCCAAGTTCAGATCAAAAAGCCGCGTTGGCGGCTGAAGCAAGGCGGAGCACATTGTCCGCCGGGCTGCGTGTTTCGTGCTCAGCATCATCCGTGCGGATCCGCGCGGGAACGCCGTTCTTCACCACCATACGATGGTTCGCCCGATCCGCAACCCGGTCGATATCGGCCAGCGGATCGCCATCGACGATCAGCAGATCGGCGTGATTGCCTTCAGCGACGGTGCCACGTTCTTCCAGCCCCATCAGGTCGATGCCGTTGCTGGTTGAGAAGATGATCGCGTCCATCGGCGCGATGCCGATATCGACCATGTAGCGCAGTTCCAGTGCGTTTTTGCCGTGCTTGTTGAACGGCGTGCCCGCGTCGGTGCCCATGGCGATCTTGCCGCCCGCGTCATAGAACATCTTGATCGATTGGATATGGCGTTCCTCGACCCGTATGGCCTTCTCCACCGCCTGCAGCGGAACGCCGTTATCCTTGTTGGAAACGATGTTCTTCACCGCCGCCAGGGTTGGCACCAGATAGGTTCCGGCCTCCAGCATTTCCTTCAGGCACTGATCGTCCATGAAGATGCCGTGCTCGATCGAGGCAACACCGGCGCGGACGGCGTTCAGGATACCGAGACCGCCCTGGGCATGGCTGGCCGCGCGCTTGTGGAAGCGTTTGCCCTCGGCCACACCCGCAGCCATTTCCTCCGCCGTGAAATGCGCGTCCTCGGGGCTCACGCCCGGCGTCATCACGCCGCCGGTCGCCATCAGCTTGATCAGGTCGGAGCCGGCATAGATCTGCTCGCGCACGGCCTTGACCACCTCGTCAACGCCATCGGCAATGCGGCCGTTGCGGTTGCCGTGCCCGCCGGTCATGCAGATGATCTTGCCGGAGCAAAGGATGCTCGGCCCGATCTGGGCGCCGCTGTTGCAGGCATCGCGTACGGCAAGCTCCAGATAGTCCTTGCCGCCGCAATCCCTGAGCGCGGTGATCCCGCCCATCAGGGAAGTCTGCGCGTGCTTGTAGGCCGCCATGGTGATCTGGCCCGGCGTCATCATCGCCTGGACCGAGGCCGGGTTGCCCTCGCCGCCCATGCAGAGATGCACATGACAATCGACCAGACCCGGCAGCAGCGTGCCGCCGGTGAAATCGACCCGGAAACCGGTGAAGCCCTGAAACCGGTCACGGGGGGCAACCTCGACGATCCTGCCGTCGCGCACCATCACACCGTGGTTTTCGAGGCTGGCGCCAGCTCCGTCGAGAATGGTGCCGCCCTCATAAAGGGTTTCAGTCGTCATGATGTGTCCTCACCGGGCTATTCGGGCCCGCTCTTTGTTTTGCTGTCGTCAGTCAGGTATGTGTCACGGAAGGCAGGTCGGCCAAAGCCGCGTTGATCCGTTCCTCATTCAACTCCGGAGACTGGGCTCCTGGCAAGGTGCAGATCACCCCGCTGGCGGCAACAGCCCGGCGAACGGCATCGATCATATCCTCTCCACGATCCAGCGCCGCGCTCAGAACGCCGCAAAACGTATCCCCCGCACCGACCGTATCAACCGGTGCAATCGGCAATGCCGGAACCTTGAAACAGCCGTCACCATGCGCGACGACGACACCCGCGGCACCGATGGTGACAATCCCCGTGCCCCGGCAAAGCCGGGCGAGACCGCGCGCGAGATCCGCTTTCTCCAGATCCGGGCCACCGCCAAGCAACCCCATAGCCTCTTCCTCGTTGGCGATGAGAATATCGACATCGGCGAGCACTTCCCGGGAAAGCGGCCGGAACGGCGCATCGTTGAGAATCACCCGGCAGCCCTTCGCCCGCGCCTTCCGGATGGCCGCCTCGGTCTCCGCCTGCGGCAATTCCATTTGCAAGAGCAGGGTCGTCTGCAGGGTCAAAAGATCATCCCGCAGCCATTTCGCGGATACTTTCGTGTTCGCGCCGCTGGCGACGAGGATCTGATTCTCGCCACTTGCCTCGACAGCAATCACAGCCGTGCCGGTCACACCGTCAATGACATGAACGCTGGAGGTGTCAATCCCGGCCTCCTCCAGCGCCGCCATACAGGTGGAGGCATTCGGATCACGTCCAACGGCCCCGACAAAGCGGACATCCGCCCCGTCCCGCGCCGCCGAAACCGCCTGATTAGCCCCCTTGCCGCCGGGACGGAGACTGTACCCGTCGGTCAGAACAGTTTCTCCCGGCCGGGGCAATTTTTCGAAGGAAAAAAAGATGTCTGCATTAATCGATCCGAACACGACGATCATGATCTGCTTCCGTCCGGTGCTGAATGTTAGTAAGCCTCTTTGATACATAAAATGCGCGGTTAGCACATGATCTATCCTGTCATCCTCTCCGGAGGCTCCGGCACGCGGCTCTGGCCGGTTTCCCGGGCGCTCTACCCGAAGCAACTGCTTCCGATACTGAGTGATCGGACCATGCTGCAGGAAACGGCGCTGCGATTCCCGGCCTCCGAAGGCTTTGGCCCCGCCTCCGTGATCTGCAATGCGGAGCACAGATTCGCCGTTGCGGAGCAACTTCAAAGCGCCGGCGTCGAGACCTCCGCCATCCTGCTCGAGCCGGTCGGACGCAATTCCGCCCCGGCGGCGGCGGTTGCCGCCCTGCATGTACGGAGTATCGATCCGGACGGGCTTGTTCTGCTGCTTGCTTCCGATCACCGGGTCGAGCGTCCGGACGCCTTTCGTGCGGCCGTCGCGACCGGTGCCGTGGCCGCGAAAGCGGGGCGGCTGGTTACTTTCGGCATCACACCTACTCTCCCGGAAACCGGATATGGCTATATCCGCCGCGACGGCATACTCGACGGTATGGACGGCTGCTACGCGATCGAGGGATTTGTCGAGAAACCCGATCTCGAAACCGCACAAGGCTATCTCGAAGCGGGCGACTATTACTGGAACAGTGGAACCTTCCTCTTCCGGGCTGCCGATTTCCTGACCGAGCTTGAACGGCTGGCGCCGGACATTCTGACCGCGGCGGAAGCGGCGCTGGAAAAGGGCGTCTCGGACCTCGACTTCAAGCGCCTCGACGGCGAAGCCTTTGCCGCCGCACCATCGATCTCCATCGACTACGCCGTCATGGAAAAAACCCATCTCGGCGCCGTCGTGCCGCTGGATGCGGGATGGTCCGATGTCGGCTCCTGGAGTGCGCTCTGGGCCGTGCAGGACAAGGACGCGGACGGTAACGCGACGCATGGCGATGTCTGGCTGCACAACGTCAAGGATACGCTGGTACGCGCCGAATCCCGGCTGGTTACCGTCATCGGCACGGAAAAGCTGATCGTGGTCGAATCCCCCGACGCAATTCTGGTCGCGTCGATGGCATCCGATCAGGACGTGAAACTCGCTGTCGAGGCGCTGAAGCAGAACGGCAGGCCGGAAGCGATCAGCCACGCAACCACCTATCGGCCCTGGGGCAGCTACCGCAATATCGACAGCGGCGACGGCTATCAGGTCAAGCGCATCACCGTGACACCTGGCGGGCGACTCTCCCTGCAAAGCCACAAGCACCGGGCCGAGCACTGGACCGTGATATCAGGGAAAGCCCTGGTCACGCGCGGACCGGACATGGATCGGCTGGACGTCATTCATCTGGATGCAGATCAGTCCGTCGACATCCCGCTCGGCTGGATTCACCGGTTGGAGAACCCGACGGAGGAGCCTCTGATCATCGTCGAGGTACAATCCGGCTCTTATCTCGGTGAAGACGATATCGAACGTTTCGACGACCAGTACGGGCGATGACAGAGGACGAGCCAGCACCAGAGTTCGACGAGGCGTTCAGGACGCGGTTTGAACAGCTGCTGCGCTGGCGCCGGGACGTCAGGGCCTTCCGGCCCGATCCGCTTCCCGAAGGAGCTCTGCAGCGCCTTGTAGAGGTCGCATCGCTCGCCCCTTCCGTAGGCTACAGTCAGCCCTGGCGCTTCGTTACCGTCTCCGACCCGGAGCGCCGGAAAATCGTCCGGGCTGCGTTCGAGGATGCGAACAGGCAAGCGCTTGAAGGCTATGACGGCGAGCGAAAGCAGCTCTATGCCCGCCTGAAACTGGCCGGACTGGATCAGGCACCGGAGCAGGTCGCCATCTTCACCGATCACGGAACCCCGCGCGGCCATGGTCTCGGCCGGCAGACCATGCCGGAGATGCTGGATTACTCCACCGTGAATGCCATCCACACCTTCTGGCTCGCCGCCCGCGCGGAAGGCATTGGCGCGGGCTGGCTCTCGATCCTTGATCCGGTTCGTGTCACCGAGGCGCTGAATGTACCGGAAAGCTGGTCCCTCACCGCCTATCTCTGTGTCGGCTATCCGGCGGAAGAATCGGAACGCCCGAAACTGGAGCAAGTCGGCTGGGAAGAGAAAGCGGCCGAGAGCAGCACGATCCTGCGCCGCTGACCACGGGCCTTCCGGAGACCGGCCTACCGCGGTGTTCTGAGCCGCGTGGGCTGGATCACCGCCACCACGATCAGCGGAAGTGCGATGGTCAGCACCGCGACGGTGATCAACAGCATCCCGAGCTCGCTATAATCGGCCGGAACCTGGACTTCTCCCGTCGTCCTGTCCCGCACCTCGCGTGTGACCAGAAATATCTGGTTCAGATATTTCGTGCCTAGGGCTCCGGCGGAGAGGCCAAGATTGATGAAGGACGCCATGACCGCAAAGAAGGTCGCCTTCAGATGCACCGGCGCTGTCTTGGCGATCCAGGCGAGTACGGGGATCAGCGAGACCTGACCGAGCGGCGATTCAATTGCCGTATCGATCAGGGCGATGAACCGGGCATCCACCACCCCGCCGGTCAACGGCGCCGTCCATTCATGGATACCGTAATAGAGCGCGATATCCGGCAGCGAGAGAATTCCGGCGAACAAAGACAGCAGGACCACGATATAGGCGATTGACCGTGTTGCCATAAGCGGCCGCAAAACCACCATCCCGACCATCGCCAGGCCCGCGCTGATTAGCGTCAGGACGGAGAAAAACTGCTGGTCGAAACCAAGCTCATCGATGTTGAACCAGGCCGACCCGGCGCCCGGAGAGGGTATCGCCCGGAACACGAAAACGATAATCGAGGTCCCGATAAGGGCGAGCCTCTGGGCCGGCTCCAGCTCCGGCAGCAGGCGGGAAATCAGGAAGCAGACAATTGCCATCGATCCGGCGAAGACAACCTCTTCGGAATAACCGAAACCGCTCAGACCGACGCTGATCGTGAAGGCGGCGAACACCAGACTGCCGCCGAGAATCCACCAGTTCGGGTGTGCCTCCCCGTCCGGCCGGAACAGCATTGCGTCGACTTCGGCGGGCGGCAGGCCGGTCGCGCGCAGCTTGCGCGCCCGGTGGCGCAGCATGATCCCGCCGAGGATGACACCGACAACGGACACCAGCGGAACGGCCAGTGCGAGCAGATAGATATCGGCATAGATGCCGACTTTCTCCGCCTCGCTCATATCCGCCACGCCATTGAACATCGTGATATTGATGACAGCCACAAGCGCGATCCCGCCAATCAGCGCAAACCGGCCAAGCATCTGCATGGTAGTGTGCATGGCCTTGACATCGTCTTCCGCGAACGGCTCACCATTCTCATCAAGGACCGGTACTGCTTCGACGGTCATGGCATCGGCGACCGCGTCCTGCAGGATGTAGCCCGTCGGCGAAAGCAGCGCGCTCAGAACGAACCAGGCCGCGGCCGGCATCACCGCCGTCATGGCGTCCGTGTGCGCGATAAGTCCGTACATGATCAGAAGGCTTGCAGAGACCAGCAGCGCGCCGAGATAGACGAGGACCGCTTTCCACTTCCAGATGATATCGATCAGATGCCCCACCGGCATTTTCAACGCCCAGGGGATGCCGGCCCAGAAGCCAAGCGCGGCCAGAAATTCGGCAGACAGATCCAGATATTCCTTCACGAAGAAGGTCCCGACAATCGATGTCAGCCCGGAAATGCCGTAGGCAAGATAAACCATCAGAGGCGGCAGATAGGACCAGCGCAATTGTTCGAAGAGTCCGATGATGATCTCGTGCGCCCAGGTCTTTCTCATTGCCACAGCCATGCTTGCCTCAGTTGATCCAATCACACTGCCTGATCGCGGGCAGCGCGCCTAACCCTTTATGATTTTGTGATTTTCTCAAAGCTGCATTGCAGTCAGTTATCCCGTATAGAATGAACACTGAGCTTCACTTGTGGACAACCAAGGGCGCCAATGGATCGTGCGACAAAAAGTCTGGCATACCTGAAGAGTATCCATCCGGCGATACAGAATTCCAAAGCAAGGGAATTTGCCGAATACTGGATGTCGATACATCCAGGAGACCGGCTGCCCTCGCGTACGCACTTCGACCCGATCGACATTCCAAGCCTCCTGCCGAACCTGGTGCTTGTCGACGTCACGCGAGAGCCAATCCGCTTCATGGTCAAGGTTCAGGGTACGGAAGTTACACGCGCCATGAGACGTGAACTCAAAGGAACCTATCTCGACGAAGCCTTTCCCGACTTCAAGCAAAGCTTCCCTCACCTTGATCGAGTTCGTGTCGTCGAAACTGGTCTGCCCCTTCACAGATTAGGGTCACCAAGTCTTCAATTCGCTCTTGATTATGCCCCGATCGAACGCCTTCACCTGCCTCTTTCCACTGACGGTTCGGCTGTTGACAAGGTGATTTCAATCTTCCTCTACGAGCAAAAACCAGACTCGACAGGTTCGCTTATCTGAGATTGGTGCGCAGCAGGGTTTTACATCAACGGGAATGCAACCAGCAGGACAGTTCAGCCACCACCTGCCGAAAAGCAGATTTCCAATCGCCGGGTATCGGCTGCCGAAATATCCGAGCTCGCGGATATACAGGTGTCTGTGTGCCCTGGCGAAGCCAGATCCAGCTCGGCCCCAAGCCAGACGCAAGCAGAACCCAGACTGGCGTCTCCGTCCGGACGGCGACATGCGCCGTTGTGTTACCCACCGTGATCACCAAATCCAGCTCCGAGACTCGTTCCGCAAAATTAAGCGTTGCCCCGAAAGGGTCAAAGCCCTCAATAGTTTCAATATTTGGGAAGGCCTCCAAATCATCGGACACATCGCCATATTGCAAGGAAAAGAACCGGCAGCCAGGCTGTGCGAAGATCTCCTTCCAGTCAGCAAGATCGGTGGATTTCAATCCGCCAATAAGCTCCGCATCGGATTTCCAGGAAATACCGATGTGTAAAAGATCATGGCGCGATGCTGATTTTCCAAGGACCCGCTCCTCACCCTTCTCGCCAAGGTCTTCCAGTGTCTTGGCGAAAAAACGCCCCACAAAATCCAATGGATAGCAGGCCGATGCTTTCCATTGAGGGTTGCCAGACATCGCTTCGTCGATCGACGAGATAATCCGGATTTCCGGGTGCAACACCCGCAGAAGCGAACAGTTTCTCGGATCGACCAGAAGGGTCACACGTCCTGCAGCCTTGAGCGCCCTTTGCAGGAACGTTGAGAAAAAAAGCTCATCGCCAATCTTGTCCATGCTCCAGAGAAGCAAGGAACCTTCGAAGAGGCGCTGCCCTTCCCAGCGCGGCAGGCCACCCACCGGTGCATGCCAATCTGGCAGACGGAAATATTCAAGCCGTCGCCATCCTTCTTCCAATTCACCGGTCATCATCAAAGCCCGGCCCAGCTCTCCTTGAACTTCTTTGCCAGGATCAATGATCACGGCGCGGCGAAACCAGTCTACTGCACCGAGAGGGTCGTCCTTGCCACGCCGCCAGAGCCCACCATGGCGCAAGGAGCGTACATCCGACGGCTCAACACAAAGGGCCTTCCGTAAGGCCACTCCCGCCCTCTCATGACCGATTATAAGGCTTTTGATGCGCGCAATATTCCCGAGAGTGCCACTATGCAAAGGCCGGATAATGTCAGCCCGCGCGAAGCTTAACAGTGCCGCCTCTGATCGGCCCGCGCGGTCCTCTGCATTACCAACATTATAGAGCCCGTCAGCATTTCCCGGTGCAATCAACACAGCCCGGCGAAGCGTTGACAGTTCGTCTTTTGCAAGCCCCGCAAGGGTGAACAGTTCACGGTGCAACGGCACGGCATTCCGCTTCGGAAATGCAGCCAGAGCCCATTTGGCAAAACGCCTTGAGTCCGAAAAGCTCTCAGTTCCTCTGGAAGCAAGGCTGAGATAGTAGCAGCTGGCTGTGTCCATCGGCGCCAGCAACAAGGCGCATTGAGCAGCGACTAAGCATGCTGCTGTCCGCCCCGCAACGGCTGCCTCTCCAGCCTGCTGGCGGAACTGTGCGGCTCGTCTGGCATCAGACTCCGCCATGCCCGAACAGCATGGTGATATTGATCCGCCGATGGATATACCCGTCTCGAAATTTGAAGCGGTCCGTCTCGTGAAACAGGCGTGAATCGAACAGCAAGGCCCGGTTTTCGCGGTTGGGGACCCTAACCGGGGCATCCTTCTCATCCCCGAGGAAATCGTAGATCTCTTTCGCCGGTGCGGCGTTATAACGTTCGAATGTCCATTCTTTCGGCGCCGGTTTCCGGAACACCAGCAAACCGCCCGTTTCAGGTTCGAGATTGGACTCTGCGTGGTTGATCCAGAAATTGACATTCACTGCGGCAAAATCAGCATGAGGATTGATGCCCGCCATATGTTGATCGTACTTGTAGGCCCACATCATTTTGAGCTTGTGCGGGCCGAGAACACGGGGCATCCGGGCGCACAAGCCTCGCCCGATGGCAAACAGCAGCGGATCGTTGAAACCGGAGCGGTAATAGGCACCAAGATAACCGGCGCCTTTAAGCTGATGCCAAATCGTCGACTCAAAGCAGAACCGGCGAAGCCTGGCGAGAGCGTCTTCATTCAATAGAGCGTCGATAGCAATCGCCTGCGGATCGCCATCAAGAAAACTTTCCTCGATCCGCGTCCAGTCCAGCTCCGCATTAAGAGGATCGGCATCCGTCCAACCGGATGCTGCTATATGAACGAGGCGATTGTAGGACCGCTGAACACGCGCATATGCGCTGTCATCGAGATCGAATGAAATCGCCGCCCGTTGCTCTTCAGTCAACCCTTCCAACAGATCTTGATATGCTTTCCATTCACTCTGGAAATTTTCAGGCAAGGCGTTCAGGTCCGTCAGGTAGCGATATTGTTCGGCATCATGTTTGAGACGGTGACGAGCGCAAGTACGGTCAACCGGCGCGACAGGCCCTGAGGGCATTGACTGGTATTCATTCGTATCATTCAATGGCCGGCCATGAACCAGCCGCGCCCGCCGTGCATAGGGTTCCGAAGCGGCCTCAAACCTTCCCTCTTCAATCAGCGTGACACCCAGATTGAACCAGAGTTCAGGATTGTTCGGCGCACGTTTGAGCAGCGCACGGTAGAGCGCTTCAGCTTCCCTTGTCCTGCCGTTTTTCTGGAAAATAAAGGCGCTATTGATACTGGCGCCGAGCTTGGCTGCGTTCATCTCCAGCAAATGCTGAATGGCACGTTTAGCCTTCGCAGCATCGCCAGCACCTTCGGACGCGCCAAGCAACAAACCGCACTGCTCGTCCGGCGCAATGAAAAATGCGCGTATGGCCGCCACCAAGGCATCGCTCGTGCTGCCGTCCTCAACGGCGCATTCACTCTGAAGCGTGTAGGAAGCAATGCTCTCGGGAGTTAAGACAAGAGCCCGGATCAGCGCCGATCTGGAAACTGCCTTACTGCCAGCCCGGTGAGCCGCCAGGGCCAGATTCATGTGCACCGCAGCCACCCCAGGAAGCCCCCTGGCAGCAGCGGCATAAGCCGCTTCAGCCTCTTCGTTTCGTCCCTGCTTCAGGCGGATAATGCCGAGATAGAACTGTGCTGCCGGCTGGCGCGGATTTTCTGAAACGATGGCGACAAGTCCCGGCTCGGCAGCATCGACCTCGCCCGCCTCCACCAGCTTCATTAAAGCATTAATATCGTGGCTCATGCATCGGTCATAGCGCGTTAAGAGCTGGACGCCAACCAACAGCGCACTCGACTTCCTCCTGTTTCAGTCAACCGAACGGGAGACCCACGTAATTTTCCGCGATGGTCTTCCGCCCCGCTTCCGAGCCGGTGAAGTAATCAAGGTCCGCGATCTGTATTTCAGCGTCGAACGGCTCGCCGTCCGGGAACTTGTGCAGCAGGCGGGTCATGAACCAGGAGAACCGCTGCGCTGCCCAGACGCGTTTCAGTGCTGTTGCCTCATAGGCATCCAACAAAGCGGTTGATCCGCCCTTGAAGAAAGCCACCAGCGCATCGTTCAGCACCTTCACGTCACCTGCTGCGAGGTTCAGTCCCTTCGCACCGGTCGGCGGTACGATATGCGCGGCGTCACCTGCCAGGAAAAGGCGTCCATGGCGCATGGTTTCGCACACGAAACTGCGCATCGGGGTCACGTCCTTGCGCAGGATCTTGCCTTCATTCACTCGGAATCCATCTCCGGATTCCAGCCGTGTGTGAAGCTCGCTCCAGACCCGTTCATCGGGCCATTCATCGAGATTTTCTTCCGGGTCGCACTGCAGATAAAGCCGCGTAACTTCCGGCGAACGCATGCTGAACAGGGCGAAACCGTTCTCGTGATAGGAATAGATCAACTCATCCTGGGCCGGAGGCGCTTCCGCCAGAATGCCAAGCCAGGCAAAGGGATAGATTTTCTCGAACATCCGCAGCCGGCCGGCCGGGATGGACGGGCGCGACACACCGTGGAAGCCATCACATCCGGCGATGAAATCGCAGGACAGCACCACCTCCTCACCCTGCCGGGTGAAACTTACCGACGGGCTGTCGCTTTCAATGTCATGCAGCTGGACATTCCTGGCCTCGAACAGGATCTGCCCGTCGAAATCCTTTTTCAGCGCGATCAGGTCCTTCACCACCTCCTGCTGGCCATAGACCGTGACCTTCTTGCCGCCGGTCAATGCGGGGAAATCTATGCGCCGCTTCTCCCCGCGAAAGATCATGTCCACCCCGTCATGGGGCATACCCTCCCGGCCAAGCCGTTCACCGGCGCCAATGGAGTGCAACAGCTCGACCGTCGGATGTTCCAGCACGCCCGCGCGGATCCGGCTGAGCACATATTCCTCCGACCGCGCCTCAAGAATGACGGACTCCACGCCACTCTGGCGCAATAGCTGGGCAAGCAGCAGACCGGCGGGCCCGGCACCGATGATCGCGACCTGGGTTTTCATTTTTGAATCCTCCCGAACATCTCGAATTTTATCCGGGAAAGCGGGAACCGCTAAGAGAGGTTCAGGACAAAGAATTGCATTTTCCGGCCAAATTGATCTTTATTAGAAACCTGCGCACCGATAATGCGCGCCCCAGCAACCGGCAAATCCCTTATGAACTCCATTCCCTCCTTCAATCTTTATCTGGATGGTGATGGCATTGTGGAGCCGCGTTTCCTGCACATCGAAACGATCCCGATGCGCAGCCGGGAAAATGATTGGACAATCCGGCCACACCGGCACCCGGAGCTTTTCCAATTCCTGCTGCTTACCGCAGGCGCCGCCGAGATGCAGCTTGAGGGCTCGACAGCCCGCCTCGTCGCGCCCGCCCTGACAGCCGTCACGCCGAACGCCATTCATGGCTATGTTTTCAGGCCGGACACGGAAGGCTATGTCCTGACAATCGCGGAAGCCTATCTGAGCGAACTGGTCGGACATGCCGGCGACGCGGCGGCACGGAACGCCATTCGCACATCAGCCATTGTGCCGCTTGCCGAAGATCTGGGAACGGTTGAAGAGATACGCCTGGCCTGCGAGCGGGTGTTTCTTGAAAGCAGGCGGGAGCAAGCCGGCAAACACGCCCTTGTGGCTGCGGATCTGCTCCGCATCCTCGGCCTGTTCATCCGGCTCACCGAAAGCGCCCGAGGGTCCAGGAACGACGCCACCTTGCCGGACAATCTGTTCGAACGGTTCCGGACACTGGTGGAAGAGTGCTTCCGGGACCAGCTCACGATTACCGATTACGCCGAACGCCTGGCGACATCCGAGCGCACATTGCGCCGGGCCACACAGGCGCGATCCGGACGCACGCCGCTCGAGATACTAAAGCAGCGCACCCTGCTCGAAGCGCAACGAGACCTGCTCTACACGGCCCGGTCCGTCGCGGAAGTCGCCTACGGTCTCGGGTTTGAAGACCAGGCCTATTTCAGCCGGTTCTTCGCCACCGGGACCGGCCTGACCCCAACCCAGTTCAGAAAACAGCATAAATCCTATCTGACGGGCACCCCGGAAATCGATACAACGGATGTCTGAGCCGGGAGCAGGATTGCAAAGCCGCACATGCACACACTGATCTCTTTCGCCGGCCTGCCCGGGGTCGGCAAGACCACCATCGCGCGGCAACTCGCCCGGCGACAGAACATCCCCTATCTTCGTGTCGATGAAATCGAAGGCGTCCTGATGGCGGACGCCCCCGGACAGGATATCGGTCCTCAGGGTTACCAGATCGCCGCGGCCCTCGCCGCCTCGAACCTCACCCTTGGGCTCAGCGCCATCGTCGATTGCGTGAACCCGTGGCAACTGACCAGAGACATCTTCACCGAAGCCGCACGCACAGCCGGGAGCGCTTTTTTCGGTGTAGAACTTTATTGCTCCGATGAAGCGGAACACCGGCGGCGCGTTGAAACCCGGCAGGCCGATATTCCCGGCAAATCCCTGCCCGACTGGCAGAAAGTGATGGCCCGGGATTATCACCCCTGGGCCGGAGCCGATCTCCGGATCGACACGGCGACATGCACCGCCGAACAGGCGGCCGATGAAATCATCCGCGCTCTCAGCCTCTAGGCCGGACGCTCGACTGCACGCGCTTCGGGAGCATGTTTTTCCGGCTGCCCTGCCGCCGAACCCGTCTGCCCGCTGAATTCCGGCACAAGCCGGGCCAACAGTCCCAGCACCTGATCGCCATTGCGCTGACGCCCGCTCGCTTCGATCTCGTCAAGCACGCGGGACAGCACCGCCAGATCGGCCGTGCGCGGCGAGGCCCGGTGGATGCCCTCGATCTCTGTTGCGATCAAGGCCTCGGCATCGTGGAACAGTTCCTCGAAAAGCTTTTCGCCCGGGCGCGGGCCGGTATAGGAAATCTCTATATCGATACCGGGCGTAAGACCGGACAGGCGGATCATCTGCGCGGCCAGATCGGCGATCTTCACCGGCTCGCCCATATCGAGCACGCAGATGGCGCCGCTCTCCCGCGTATCGGCACTCGCGCTCGCATCCATGGCGGCCGCCTGCAGCACCAGCTCCACCGCCTCGCGCACGGTCATGAAATAACGGGTCATGTCCGGATGGGTCACGGTCAGAGGGCCGCCCCGGGCCAGCTGACGTTTGAACAATGGAATGACCGAGCCGGTCGAGCCAAGCACGTTACCGAACCGGACGGTGACATAGCGCGGCCCACCCCGGCGGGCCTCTTCCCGGTCCTTGGCCTGGCAATAGGCCTCTGCCGTCCGCTTGGTGGCGCCCATGACATTGGTCGGGTTCACCGCCTTGTCCGTGGAGATCAGCACCATCTCGCCCACGCCATGCCGCGCGACGGCATCCGCCACATTGCGCGTGCCGATGACATTGGTCATCACCCCGTCGGTCGGGTTCGCCTCGACCAGCGGCACATGCTTCAGCGCCGCCGCGTGAAAGACGATATCCGGCGCGAAACCGGAGATCCGCTCATCAACTGACTGTGCATCGCGGACATCTGCAAGCAGCGCCTTGCGTGGCAGGTCCGGGAATGTTTCGGAGATTTCCAGGTCGATCTGATAGAGCTGGAACTCACCCGCATCGAGCAAGGCGATCTCGGACGGGCCAAGGGCCGCGATCTGGCGCGAAAGCTCACCGCCGATCGTTCCCCCGGCCCCGGTGATCATCACCTTGCGGCCGCCGATCAGGTCCGAAACGCCTTTGCGGTCGAGAACCTTCTGGGGGCGTCCAAGCAGGTCTTCCACGCTGACGGAACGCACTGTTTCGGATGGCTCGTCAGCGCCTTCCAGCGACGCCATCTTCGGCATCCGGCCAACCGCAAGGCCAAGGGTGTTCGCCCTGTCCAGCAGATCCCGGATGACAACGCCCTCGATGGACTGCCGGGTAATGACGAGCCGTTGCGGTGCCGTGTCCCGCTTGCGCAGATCAGCCACGACCTTTTCCAGCTCATCCAGCGTACCCAGCACCTGTATGCCCCGGATCATACGGCCAACTCGGCCACCAAGATCGTCGACGATGCCGACAACCCGGTACGGCGCGTCCTTCTCCCGGCCCATCTCGCGGATAAACGCGTCCGAGCCGTCCCCGGCGCCGATCAGCAGCACCGGCACCCGGCCTGCCGCATTGCGTTCGAACAGGCTGGAGAAGGCACCATCCTTGACCAGCCTGTAGGCGAAGCGCGGGCCGGCCAGCAGTAATGTCAGAACGAAAAACTCGATAATCAGGAAAGAACGCGGGAAATCGTCCAGCCGGGTCGCCAGAAACTGCACGACAAGGAACAGCGCGATACAGACAACCACCGCCCGGACAATCCGGCTGAGGTCGCTCATTGAGGCATAGCGCCAGACCGTCCGGTCAAGCCGCATGGAGAAGAACACCAGGGCGGCAACGGCGGTGAAGGCTACCAGGCCAAAGCCGACCACCTCGCGCGGCCAGACCAGGATGTCCTGACCGAGCCGCAAGGTCAGCGAGATCAGGAAGGACAGCGCCGCCATCCCGACATCATGCAGGAAGGTCAGAAAACTGCGCTTAGACCCGAACATTGTCATCGCTCATCACTTCCCCGCCCCAAACGGACCCGAAACGCCAACGACCTTAGACCAGATGCCTGGGGGCGTCTGCCCCGGCAAGCCGCACGCCATGTCAGACCGCCGCCTCCGCCTTTACCCTGCCCCTGTGAAAGAGCAGGCAGAGCAGGATGACGGCACCGAGGCCAATGGCCACGGAAAACAGTGGATAAACCGGCGCCACGAGGAGGGCCAGCGCTATCAGGCCGATATTCAGTGCCAGAATGGCAAGACAGGCACCGGCATGGCTGAAGCCCCGCTGCGTCGCCTGCTGATAGAAATGTTGACGATGCGCCTCGAAAACATTTTCCCGGCGAAGCACGCGCCTGACCAGCGTGAAGGTCGCATCGAACAGGTAATATCCCGGCAGCAGCAAGACTGCCGCCCACCCCGAGAGCCCGTCGGAGGCAGCGCCCGCCTCCAGCAGCATCCAGCCGGACAGGAAGCCGAGCGGGATCGAGGCGACATCGCCGATGAAAATCTTCGAGGGTTGCCAGTTCCAGACCAGAAAACCGGCAATCGCCGCAACCATCGCCAGCGCCGGGAGCTGGATGGAAGCGCCGATCCCGCCGATCACGGTCAATCCGATCAGGCCGCTACCAATGCTGATCGTCTCGACCCCAGTGATACCGTCGATACCATCCATGAAGTTGAACAGATTGACGAACCAGAGCCAGGCGAATCCCGCAATCGGAAGCTCGAGCCAGACCGGGATCAGACCGCTGGTAAAGCCCGTGTCCGGGACCGTCACCATCAGCCCGGCGGCAACAGCCAGCGCCTGCACAAGCAGCCGCAGCCGCGCCGGCAGGTTTTTCATGTCGTCAATGAAGGAGAGTATCGCGAGGCCGGCGGTCAATCCGGCAATCAGCAGAGACTTGCCATCAAGGGTGCCTTGCAGGACCAGCCAGCCGATCCAGCCACCCAGCATCACCGTGACAACGGCAATCCCGCCGCCACGCGGCGTCGGTACAACGTGGCTGCTGCGCTCGTTCGGGACATCGATCACCGCACGGCGCGTCAGCACAGTGATCAGCGCGCGCGTGCCAGCCAGGGACGCGACGAACAGAACACCGAAAAAAACAAGGGCTGTAAGCAGTTGCATGGGCGCTCTTATAGCGTTCCGCAGGCCAAAAGGGCCAGCCGATTGTCATCCGGCCGCCTTGGCGTCCTCACGTTGCAGCGCCCAGCGGATCGTAACCTCTCCGGTCGCCCTGATATCGTCCAGCGGCTCGCGGATCACCAACTGCTCGCAACGCTGGAACTGACCACCCCGCCCGAAATAGACACTCTCGTTCAGGGCAAGCCCGCGATCGCAGCGCAGGCGCCAGCCGGAACCGCTGCCGAGCCGGATCAGCGCCGCCGAGCCGCTCTGGATGATGGAGGTGCGGACTTTCGGGTGCAGGTGCAGGCGGATGCAGGCTTCCTTCGGCAAATCGCCGGGATCGCCTGTATAGATCAGCCGGTCCTCGACCCTGAGATCATCCCCCGCATGGGACAGATAGACCCGGCGGAAATGCTTCAGGCCATGGGTCGGCAGATAGCCGTCATGCTCCGCTTCGATCAGCATGTCACCATCGTTTTCGGAGCGCACGGACCGGACATGCGCCGGGCGGGTGCCGGTAAGGCCATCCACCTCGATCTCGGCCGCGTTACGATCATCAACCACGAGGGTGGAATGCGCCGCTGTGGCCCGGAGCGCGCCATCCCATTTCGGGTCTGCCGGGCTGGCACCGCAATTCACGATCATCCGCTGCTTGCCAATGCTCAGCTCGAAAGACAGCAGACCGGCATGCGCCGCGTGATCCGCCGAGGATGGCTTGCCGGTATCCATGATCAGACAGGTCCGCCCGGCAACCAGTCTCTCGAATCCGCTATCCGGAGCCGAGGCCAGCGATTTCCGCTTGGTTTCCGCCTGGGCGATCAGGCTGTCGATGAACCAGACCTCGCCTTCTGTCGCATGATTGAACAAAGCCAGGCCGCCATCGCCATGGCGCAGCAGCCGGAGCATCGCCGTCATCATGGAAATGCGCTCGTCCAAAGCCTCGTCGGCATGTCCGACCAGACGCAGCGCTTTCCTGATCTCGACCAGATCGGCGAGTACGGAGACCTGCATGGCGGGCGAACGGGAGACATGGCCGCCATCGGCGGCGACCTGACGGTCGAGCTCACGATGCAGCCATTGCAGGGCCTGGTCGAACTTGCCGGAACCTTCGCCAATCACCGCCATGGCCGCGAACAGGCCCTTGGCCGCCAGCAGGCGCCGGGCGCCCGGCGCCGAGGCCTCGATATCGCCGACCAGATGTCTGTACTGGCGGCCAATGGACTGGAAGAAATCGGCACGGAACTCATCGTCCGCCGAGCCGCCGAAAAAGTCGTAATTGCCGATCCAGGAAGACAGCCGCGCGCCGAGAATATCAGGACGCCACAACAGTGCGTCCCATTCGTCATGCCGGGCCAGCCAGCCATCGACCAGATCGCGAGCGCGCAGCCGGGCCGCCTCGCCGCCAAGGTCGCGCAGATCGCGCAGCCAGCAAAAGCCGTGCAGATGTTCCAGCGCGCCGGGCTCTCCCGGCTCCTTGATCCACGGATCCGCTTCAAGGGTAAAGCTGCCGTTCGCATAGGACATGCGCCCGTCCAGGATCGCACGCCCGATCGAGGTATCCCCCGGCAGATCGTCCGAAAGCCGGTCATTGAGCCCGAGCAATGGTTTCGCCGCAAGGCGCCAGCGATAAACCGGCGAGGCGAAATAAAGCTCCTTTAATGTCCGCATGCCCGCCCCCAAAGGCTCAGCAGAAACTCACTTTTCACCGCGAATGGCCGCTATATTCGCGGCGTAGGAATCCGGCCCGCCCCTGAAGACAGCGGTCCCGGCAACCAGCACGTCGGCACCGGCGGAAATACAGCCCGGCGCCGTCTCGATCGTCACCCCGCCATCAACCTCGAGATCGATGGTCCGTCCGGTGGCGTCGATCTTCTTCCGCACCGCCTCGATCTTGCGCAACTGGCTGTCGATGAACTTCTGCCCGCCAAAGCCGGGGTTCACCGACATGATCAGGATCAGGTCGCAGAGATCAATCAGGTTGTCGACAACCTCGACCGGCGTGCCCGGGTTGAGCGAGATCCCCGCCTTCTTGCCGAAGGATTTGATCAGCTGCAGCGTGCGATGGGTATGGGCGCCCGCCTCCGGATGCACGGTAATGATATCCGCACCGGCATCGACAAAGGCTTCGATGAAGGGATCGACAGGCGAGATCATCAGATGCACGTCGAATGTCTTCGCCGTACTGCCGCGCACGGCCTTGGTCACGGCCGGCCCAAAGGAGATGTTCGGGACAAAATGACCGTCCATCACGTCGACATGGATATAATCGGCGCCAGCCTTGTCGATGGCCTCGATTTCCGCTCCCAACCGGGCGAAATCCGCCGCCAGGATGGAGGGTGCGATTCGTGTGTTCTGTTGCATGGCCTTCACCTAACAGGTTGCCCGGCGGGGAACAAGAAGTCTGGCGCTCAAGTCTGATAGCATTTGTGATCTGACGCACAGGCTTCCAGTTTAAACTTTGCGCACGCCCTGAAAAGACCGGTTAATGATCAATCTTTCTGCATACGAACATGACGGTTTTGCCATCTCGGGCCCGATCTTTGATGAGGACGATCTCACCGTGATGCGGGGAGCCGTCGATAGCCTGCATCAGCGCGCCCTCAGCGGAAATGAGCCGGATCTGTCTGACGCATGTGTCTTCGAAAGGGCGCAGCCAGCACGCAAACGCAACGGCCGGGAACTGGCGGCGGATCAGGACGCGGTTTTCATCCTCGGCGACCCCACACGGTTCGATCCGGGATTGCTGAAGTTTATCATCGACACACGGCTGACAGGCATCGTCGCGCAGGCGCTCGGCACAGCGGATATCGTGCTGCATTTCGCGAACATCACGTCGAAAGCTCCGAAAATCGGCAGCGGTATCAGCTGGCACAGGGATTTTCCGAACAAGTATATCTGCCCGGCAGAGCCGGAAATGCTTCGGATCATGATCTGCCTTGACGGCATGCAGACGGACAACGGCGCGACTGCTTTTGTCACCGGATCACACAAGAGCAGCATTTCGGCAAACGAAGTTCCGGCGAACGATCCCTGCATCCTTACAGCTCAATGCGCACCAGGCGCCATTGTCGCAATCCATCCGCTCGTCCTGCATGGAGGAACCCCGAACGCATCGGCACTTCAGCGCCGCAATCTCGTTCTGCAATGGGGTGTGGCGGAGTGTCCACTTATGACGGAAGCCCGGGAATCCGTAACCGGCATGACGCCCGCGGAAATGGCGGCGCAGCTTTCGTCACATCAGACGGCATAACGGGAAAAAATCGGTCGGAACCCCGCTGAAACGGCGTTATTGACACGCGTGGAATTTTGCCATAACTTAAAAGAACAAAACATGAACATTGAATTATCCATACGGAGCAAGCCATGCAGGATCTCGCTTTTTATTTCCCCGGAATTTTGCTCGCCTACTCCACCTTTCTTCTCGCCATCGCAAGCCCCGGCCCCAACATCCTTGCCGTGATCGGCACATCCATGGGCGTGGGCAGACCGTCCGGAATTGCCCTGGCGATGGGGGTGGCAAGCGGTTCGTTCACATGGGCCTTGCTCACCTTATTCGGCCTGTCAGCCGTTTTGACGGCCTATGCGTCACTGCTTCTTCTGATAAAAATCTTTGGCGGCATCTACCTGCTCTGGCTTGCCTTCAAATTCTTCAAATCCGCCGCATCCCTGCACGATATCGAGGCGAAAGAGCTGAGCGGCGCACGGCTTCGCCCCGCCGGCTATTTCAAGCGCGGATACATCATCCAGATGACCAATCCTAAAGCCGCGCTGGCCTGGATCGCGATAATCTCTCTTGGATTACAGGACGGCGCGCCGTTTTCGGTCGGCATCGCGATTGTCGTCGGCACCTTCATGATGTCGATCGCTATCCATGTTCTCTATGCCGTAATGTTTTCCACACCGGTCATGGCCCGGCTGTACAGCAGATCGCGCCGTGTGATCGAGGGCGTGCTCGGCACCTTCTTCGCCCTCGCAGGCCTGCGCCTGCTGGCAAGCCGGAGCTAAGCGCCATGACTTACACAGACCCCGCCGCCGCAAATCTCAATGAGGGATTTGTTGTCGCGATCAACATCGTGGCTAAGGAAGGTCAGGGCGATGCTGTTGCCAATATCCTGCAAGGGCTGATCGAGCCGACAATGGCGGAAGAAGGCGTGAAATTTTTCATGCCCTACCGCTCGCCGACCGACCCATTGTCATTTTTTGTCTATGAGCTTTACGTGGATGAAGCCGGCTGGGAAGCGCACAACAACGCGCCGCACTTTCTCAGCGTCGTGGACGAGCTGGTTGCGCTGGCGGCGCACCGCCAGCGCGTCCCTTTCGTTCCCATGTAAGCTTGCCGGAGCGGGTTTTAACCCTCTCTAGACCCGCCGGAAACGCGCGACGAAGAACCCGTCGAAACCGCCCAGCTCCGGATAAAGATGCGGGCCGGTGCGGACGTCACCATCCGCAGTCAGCAGCTTGTCCAGTCCGCCCAATTCTTCAACCGTTACCGGATCGCGTTCAAGCGGCAACTCGGCCAGCGCGCGGGCGACTTGTGCTTCGCCCTCTTCCGATTGCTGGGAGCAGGTGCAATAGACCAGCCGTCCGCCCGGCTGCAGCATCCCGGCCGCCTTCGCAAGCAGCTTCGCCTGCAGGGTCGTCAACTTGTTGAGGTCGCCAATACCCTTGGCATGCAGGATATCCGGGTGGCGGCGAATGGTGCCGGTCGCCGTGCAGGGCGGGTCGAGCAGGATGGCGTCAGGCCTGTCGGGCGCTGTCCAGCCGGTGATATCGGCGACGGCGACACCGGCACGGAGCCCCATGCGGTCCAGGTTACGTTCCAGCCGCTTCAGGCGCTTGGAGGAACGATCAACCGCCAGCACATTGGCGCCCATCGCCGCGAGCTGCAGCGTCTTGCCGCCGGGTGCGGCACACAGATCGAAGACCCGTTTGTCTTTGACATCGCCCAGCAATTTGGCCGGCAGTGCGGCGGCGGCGTCCTGCACCCACCAACCGCCTGCGTCAAAGCCCGGCAAGCCTGTGATCGCGCCATCGAATTCACGGCGGAGCGTCCCCGTCGGCAGCAATGTGGCTTCCAGCTTTTCCGCCCATGCTTCCGGATTGCTTCTGACGGAAATATCGAGCGGCGGCTGGGTCAGGGAATATTCGGCAATGGCATGTGCGACCTCGACACCAAAGGAAGCCTGCCAGCTTTCGATCATCCAGGGCTGGTAGTTTATCTCGACCGGGAATTCCTTCAGACGCTCCACGCCCTCGCGGGAGACCCGGCGCAAGACAGCATTCACGAGGCCCTTGAATTTCGGGTGCCCCCGGCTTTCCACCAGCGTCACCGCGCTGTCGACGGCCGCATGCGGCGCGACATCGAGAAACAGCAGCTCGGCCACGGCAAGCCGGAGAACGTCATGCACAACCGCCGCCTGGCGCGGCAAGGGCTTCTCGATCAGGGTTTCGATCAACGCATCGATCTGGCCAAGCCGGCGCAATGTCATGCCGACAATGGTGCGGGTGAAACCCCGATCCCGGCGCGGCAGCATGTTGAGACCGTCATGCACGGCCAGCGCATCATCCAGCGGCGTGCCCTTGGTCAGCACCGCACGGAGAATATCGAAGGCGACGCTCCGGGCAGCGGAGACGTCCTGTTTTCGCTCTGTTTCCATGACCGTCGCTTACCCCAGCCCCAATTTTCTGACCAGCATTTTCGCAGCAGAGCCGCCATGCAGTCTCAAAAAAGCCACCCCAGACCACCGGCCAGGATGGAGCCAGGGTGGAGGTTGTGTGCGTTTGGTATTTCTTAACCAAGACGAACGATGCTGGTACGGGCCTCCGAAATGCGGAAAGGATAAGGCTTTGACCGAACCCATTGCCCTCGACGACATCGTGCTTGTGCCGGACTCCTTTATCGACGCCCTGCTGACCCGGAACGCGGACCTGCTTGAACCTTATCTTGGCGATAGAACGGCTGAGGTTCTCGCTTCCTTCCAGAGCCACTCGCAAGATGCCGAAGGACAGCTCAAGCAATGGGTCGAGATGTCTGTGACCGCGAATGACAGCGTGCGCCAGGTTGCCGAAATGACCCGCTCCGTCAGAGAGGTCGATTCCCGCACCCAGTCGATTGCCTCCGCGGTCGAAGAGCTTTCGGCCACCGTAAACAGTATCACCGCGACCTCTGAATCCGCCGCGGCGGAAGCTCAGGAAGCCGTCGCCGTGTCCGATACAGGGAAGCAGGCCGCCGCCAGCGCGGTTTCCGCCATGGGCGCGGTCTTCGAGGTCGTGCATTCGGCTGTCGAAAAGGTCAGCGCCCTGGCCGAAGCCTCGAACCGGATCGGCCAGATTGTCTCCACCATCGAAGCCATCGCCAAACAAACCAACCTGCTGGCCCTGAACGCCACGATCGAGGCCGCCCGGGCAGGAGAAGCCGGCAAGGGCTTTGCCGTGGTCGCGGGCGAGGTCAAGACCCTCGCCAACCAGACGGCCGAAGCCACGGACGATATCCGCTCACGCATCACCGAGCTCCGGTCGGAGATGGACACGATTGTCACCGTCATGAAGTCTGGCGCGGAAACGGTCGATACCGGCCGGCAATCCATCGAGACGGCGGGATCGGAAATGGAACGCCTCGCTGGCGGCATCACCTCCGTTACCGACCGCATGGAGGAGATTTCCGGCATTCTGATCGAGCAGCAGTCCGCAACCGAGGAAATCGCCGGCGGCGTCGGCGTTATCGCCCGGATGAGTGCCGAGAATGTGTCGCTGATCGACGCTGCGATCGACTCTCTCGAACGGACCGCGCCGATCATCTCGACGAGTATCGATGCATATGTTCAGGAAGGGGCACCGAACGCGACGATCCATGCCGCGAAGTCGGACCATATGATCTGGATGCGCCGCCTCGCCCAGATGCTTGCCGGGCGCGCCTTTCTCAAGCCCGACGAGCTGGCGGATCACCATAGCTGCAGACTTGGCAAATGGTACGATGCCCAGACAGATCCGCAGCTTACGGGACATCCCGCCTGGACCGCCCTCATCGGCCCGCACAAGGAGGTTCATCGTGCGGGCATTGCCGCCGCCGAAACCTTCATGTCAGGCGATATGGATGGGGCGATCCGGCTGATCTGGGATGCCGGAGAGGCTTCCAGGGAAGTCATGCGCCTGTTGGACGAGTTGTCCGGCCACGTGACGGAACAATCCGGCACAGAAGAGGATTAACCCCACGGCCCTCTGCCTGTATTTGCCGCACCCGCCATCCGCTGCAGGGCGGCGATCCGGTTCTGCGTGTTCGGATGGGTGGAGAACAGGCTGTCCACGGCATTGGCGTGCAACGGGTTGATGATGAACATATGCGCGGTCGCCGGGTTCCGTTCAGCGGCGTGATTGTCGATTGCCGCCGCGCCCTTCTCCAGCTTGCCCAGAGCAGATGCGAGCCACAGCGGACGGCCGCAGATTTCCGCACCGATCCGGTCGGCCTCGTATTCCCGTGACCGGCTGATCGCCATCTGCACCAGCATGGCCGCCATCGGCGCCAGGAACATCATCGCCAGCGTGCCGATCAGCCCGAGCGGATTGTTCCGGTTGTTGCCGAAGAACAGCGCGAAATTCGCCAGCATGGAGATGGCACCGGCGATAGTCGCCGTAATGGTCATGATCAGGGTATCGCGGTTCTTCACATGCGCCAGCTCATGCGCCATCACGCCCGCGACCTCTTCCCGGTTCATCCGCTCCAGCAGGCCGCGCGTCGCGGCCACCGCCGCGTTTTCCGGATTGCGCCCGGTGGCGAAGGCGTTCGGCTGATCCTGTTCGATCAGATAGACCTTCGGCATCGGCAATTCCGCCCGTTCCGCCAGGTGCTGGATCATGTCATGGAACCAGGGCAGGTCGGCGCGGCTGATTTCCCGCGCGCCATACATGCCGAGCACCATCTTGTCGGCATTCCAGTAGGTGAAGAGATTCATGCCGGCCGCGAAGACCAGCGCGATCATCATTCCCGCCTCGCCGCCAAGCATGTAGCCGACGCCGAGAAACAGCGCCGTCATTCCGGCCAGAAGCAAAGCGGTGCGTGCGTAACCCATCGATCCCTCTTGAAGATTCCCGTTCATCCGGCAACACGGCCGGAACGAATGTTAAGTGGGCATCGCGGAGAACGTATCAAGACTTGGCGCGGCGCTTCCGAAGGGGCATATATGCGCCATGAGCGAGACCAAACGCACCTTCACGCAAGTCACCGTCAGCGGCACGAAACCGTCACCGGACAGGGCACCGAAAGCCGTTGATGCGGGGACCTTCGTCACACCGCCGCAACTGAAACCGGAGACCAAGGGCATTCCGGACAGCGAAGAGATCGGCGGCTATGACGGGCCCGAGCCGACCCGGTTTGGCGATTGGGAACATAAAGGCCGCGTCACCGACTTCTGAGCAACGCGGCCTTTGCCGTTAAGGCGTCAGGAAACCGCCTCGCGGTGAACCACACCGGTGAGGCAACCCATTGCCCCGGCGGCTTTCACCAGCTCCGAGCAATCAACCGTCACGCATTCGATCCCGGCATCCTCATAGGTCTTCTGCACGCTGTCGTATCCGGCACACATCAAGATCTTGCGCGGCGCCAGGGTAACGATGTTCATCGCCCGGTTCAGCTCAAGATCCGGGCCTTCCGGCAGCCAGACGATCTGATAACCGCGCTCTTCCAGCGCCCGCACCGTGGCGTGCGGCGTGCGGCGCCACCAGCAGACAGCGAGATCCTTGTCGACGATCCGCAGCAGCCCCATGAAATGCATGCAGCCGAACGGCATGTCGACCGGCAGCACCTCTACGCCCATCTCGATCAGCGCCTCGTCGATCTGGGCCACGGCCTCGGCATTGGTACGCTGTCCCATGCCGACCATCACCGTCTCCGGATCAAGCCACATCGCATCCGCGCCCTCGAACAGAGCCGTGCCGCGCAGGGTGCGCAGGATCGGCACGCCCATATCGGCCAGCCGCCGTGCGATCAGACGCTCCTCGCCTGCCCGCACCGTCGATGCCGGGCGAGCCAGAATGGCACCTTCCGGCGTCATCACGAACAGATCGGCACAGAACATCTGGTTCGGCGTCGGGGTTACGGGCGGGTCGACGTAATGCACCTCGACACCGTTCGCCCGGTAGGCTTCCGCGATCCCGTCATGCTGGGCACGGGCCAGGCCGAGATCCACCGGCGCCAGCATCTGCACGGCGTCCGGGTCGTTGTGGGAGATATCCAGCTCGGCACCCGGGCGATGCATGATCACGCTTTTCAGCGGCGCCCATTCTGTATCGATACCCGACGGCGCCCAGAGATCGCCGATCTCCTCGCGATGGGTGCGTTCCCGTCCGGACCAGCCCGGCCCGCCATAGGCTGACGTATTGAACAGCCCCTTCCGATCACTCATACCTGATTTATCCTGTTTTCTTGACCGATGGTCTCAGCGACGCCAGCACCTGATCCGTATCGCCGCCGAGAGACGGGACAGGATGACGCAGCTGTGCAGGCGTGTCCGAGAGTTTGACCGGGAACCCGGTCATGCGGATGGTCGTACCATCCGGCTGCGGCACATCCAAGACCAGATCCTGTGCCAGCACCTGCGGGTCGGTGAACACTTCCTGCAGGTCCATCACCCGGCCACACGGGCAGCCCGCCTTGTTGATCGCCTCGATCCAGTGATCGACCGGCTGTTCCGACATCCGTGCATTGATATGCTCGTTCAGGGCTGGACGGTTCCGCACCCGGCGCTCGTTCGTCGCGTAATCCGGCTGCTCCAGCAAGTTTCCGAGCCCGATGCATTCAAGAAACCGGACGACGAACGCATCATTCGACGGGGCCACGGCGACCTGGCCATCGGATGCGGTGAACAGACCGTAGGGCGCCACGATCGGATGATCGTTGCCTGTCCGCTTCGGCACCTCGCCGGTGGCGAAATATTCCGCGGAAAGATACCCCAGCATGCTGATCAGGCCGCCAGTAAGGGAGGATTCCACCCGCTGCCCCTTGCCGATCCTCTTCCGGGCATGCAGCGCGGCAAGCGTGCCGAACGCGGCATAGAGGCCCGCGATCAGGTCGCTCATCGGCGGCGCAGCCCGCATCGGATCGCCGCCATCCGCACCGTTCACGCTCATGAACCCGCTCATGGCCTGGGCGATGAAATCGAAGGAAGGCCGGTCGACATAGGGCCCCGTGGAGCCATATCCGTTGACGCTGGTGACGACCAGATCGGGGTTCAGCGCATCGAGACGCGCCTGATCGAACCCCATCTTGTCCAGCACACCCGGCCGGTAATTTTCCACCAGCACGTCAGCGCCCTCGATCAGACGGGCGAGGGTCTCTTTCCCCTCGTCCGTATAGAGATCGAGAACCACCGATTTTTTGTTCCGGTTGAACTGGGCGAAATACCAGCTCACCCCGTCACGGATAATCCCCTGGCCGCGCACCGGATCACCGGCGGGCGGTTCGATCTTGATAACGTCCGCGCCCATATCCGCCAGCATTTGCGTGCAGAACGGCCCGGCCAGAATGCGCGTCAGGTCGATAACCCTAATGTCGGAAAGCGGCATGGGATCAGCCCACCGCCGTCTGCACATCCCCCATGTCATGCAGGTCGAGCCTCGGCCCGGCCTTCATCACCTGCCCCGGCAGCGGATGCTCCAGCGCCTCTTCCACAATATTGGCGATCTTCATCAGTTTGCCGAGATCGATGCCGGTTTCGATACCCATTTCGTTCATCAGATAGACCAGATCCTCGGTGCAGATGTTTCCGGTCGCCTTCGGTGCGAACGGGCAACCGCCGGCGCCGCCGAAGGAGCTGTCGAAATGAGTGACGCCTTCATCAAGCCCGGCCACCACGTTCACCAGACCAATGCCGCGTGTGTTGTGGAAATGCAGATGGATCGGCAGGCTCGGCACATGCTCTTTCAGATACCGCACATTGCGGGTCACCAGCGGCGGCGTCGCCATACCCGTGGTATCGCCGAGCGCAACGCCCTTGAAGCCGAAATCGACGAAATGCTTGGCCACATAACCAAGCCGCTCGGCCGGGACATTCCCCTCGAACGGACATCCGAAGGAGGTCGCAATCGCGGCGGAGACCGGGATCTTCGCTTCCTCCGCTATCTTCGCCACCTGGGCGAAACCGGCGAGCGACTCGTCAACGGTCCGGTTCACGTTCTTCTTGTTGTGGCTCTCGGAGGCAGAGACAAAGACGATCATCTCGTCAACACCGGCCTCGGCGGCGCGGATCGCGCCCTTCACGTTCGGCACCAGAGCGGCCATCACAGCGCCCTTGGACCGGTCAACGCCATTCAGGACATCCAGCACGTCCGCCAGCTGCGGCACGGCGCGCGGCGAGACGAAAGAGGAGAACTCCATGCGCTTGACGCCGGCATCGACCAGATCATTGATAAGCTTGATCTTCAGCTCGGTCGGAACGAATTTTTGCTCCGCCTGAAGGCCGTCCCGCGGTCCGACCTCAGTAATTTCCACCCGTGTCGGCCTTGCCATTTTTTTGCTCCTGTTGAGTGTCGTTTACGACGGATTAGCATTTCGAGGGCATCCTAGCCAATTCGACGACACGTACCAGCCGCCGTGTCGGAACAAATCCTGTTCCGTAACCCGGAGACGGAACAAATGTTTAGGAATTGGTAAGACATTTTCCGGATACTGATTTTGATAATAATTCGCGAGCCCCAATGATGTATCGAAGCCAGAGCATAACCCGCCGGAATCCCCGGATTGCGCCTTTCATAACCGCGTTTGTTTTCGCGGCCCTGTTCTGTTGCGCACAGGCGTTCGGTGCCTCACCCGATCAAAACCTGGACGATAACGGGCTCGCCCTGCGCGGTTACGATCCCGTGTCTTATTTTTCGGACAATCAGGCGGTACGCGGGAAATCGGGTATTTCCACCGAGCATGGCGGTGCCACTTATTATTTCACCAGCGAGGCCCATCGCGAGGAGTTTCTTCAGGAGCCGCGGCTCTATGAAGCTAACTATGGCGGTTTTTGCGCTTACGGCGTTGCCGTTGGCCAGAAGTTCGACGGTGATCCGGAAGTCTTCATGGTCGTCGAGGGCAAGCTCTATCTGCAGCTGGACAGGGCCACCCAGACCTTGTGGAAATCTGAGCTGGACAAGAACATCGCCATTGCAGACCGCACATGGCCCGTCATCAAGCCGATCCCGGCGGCAGCCCTGAATGAGTAATCCGCCCTCCCATCAGCACCGTACCCTGGAAAGCGTTCGCCTGACATCGATCAGTGCGCGCTACCTCACGCGCTTTGTGCCGATCATCCTGGTGATTTTCACAATCCTGATTTCCATCTACGGCACGGTCGCTTATCGGGAAGCCCTCAGCAGCCTCGAGTCCAAGCTCGACACCCTGATTTCCCGGCAATCCCTGCTGATGGGCGAAGCGGTGGCGGAAGGCCGGAACGACCGGATCGGGCTGCTTGTAGCGCAAACCATTGCTGACCGGGATGTCGCCACCATCGCGGTGCTCGACAATACTGGCGCCGCGTTGAACCAATATGGCCAGATGCCCGCCCCCAAGGGCTCCCTGACCCGCACTGTCGCCATCAATCATATAGGTGAAAACAGCTTCAACAGGGTTGGCACACTCATCATCAGCATGAGCGAAGAGCCGGCCATAGAGCGGCTGACATATACCCTGTTCTGCATCACCCTGCTTGGCGCCGCCCTGCTTGCAGCGGCCTCCGTCGCCGCGCATCTCGTATTACGGACAACGGTGAGCCAACCGCTCGACAAGATGCTGACAGCCATCCGCATCCAGCGGGAGAGCGGCGCGCGTATTCCGATCGACTGGGATAGCCGGGATCAGATCGGTCAGGTCGTTTCCGCCTATAATTCCCTGCAATTGCGGCAGACGAAAACGGAAAGCGATTTGACCCGGCTGCGCCTCAAGGCCGAACGCGCGCACCAGTCCAAATCCGATTTCGTCGGGCGCGTGATCGAGGAACTCCGTACCCCTCTGAACTCAATCGTCGGGTTCTCCGAGATTGTCAGCAGCCAGCGGTTCGGCCCCGACACGATCCACCGCTATCTCAGCTATGCCGGTAACATCAACCAGGCGGCACGGCACCTGCTGCATCTGATCGAGAATGTTCTGGATCTGACCCGGCTGGAAGGCGGCGAAGTCGAGCCTGTTTTTGCCCCGGTCAAGGTCGAGATGATTTTGCGGCGCGCGGAAGACACCGCCGCGTCCCTGTCGCGCAACAAAGGCGTGCGTCTGATTGTCAATCATCCGACGCCCGGCTATGTGCTCAATCTCGATGCACAACTTACCGGCACGCTGCTCTCCAAACTGCTGGAAAACGCGCTCAGCCACACCCCCGAGGACGGACGGGTAGAGCTGACTTTCTCCGTCTCCCCGGGCGGCACCGCGTCCTTCACGGTACACGATAGCGGCAACACGATCCCCGAAGCGGAAATCGAGCGTCTGCTCATTCCCCTCGCCGTATCCCATGAACTTGATGAGCGCCGTTTCCACGGTACCGGGCTCAGCCTGCCGATCTGCAAAATCCTGGCGGAAATGCATGGCGGCACACTCGAAATCACGAACCCTCCCGCAGGTGGTTCGGCCGTATCGTTCCTTCTGCCGCCGTCACGCGTGACCGAAACTCCGGACACCGACCCGTCAGCGGGTGACGATATAAAGTCCGGCGCCGATCATCGCGCTTCCCGCGCTTCTGTTCAGCACCTTCACCGCCCGGCCTGAGCGGAAGATCCGGCGCGCCCTGGCGGCCATGAATCCGTAAAAGTTATTCACCAGCAGAACCGCCGAGACGACGATGGCGGCAAGGATGGTAATATCCGGCGCGGTCAGCAGTTCAAGATCGACAAAGGTCGGCAACAGCGCTCCGTAAAACAGGATCACTTTCGGGTTTCCCAGCGTGATCAGGACGCCCGCCATGATTTCCCGGAACATGCCTTTCGATGCCTGCGGCCGGGCATCCAGGGGTTCCGGCTTGGCCAGCCACAATTTCGTGCCGAGCCAGAGCAAGTAGGCCGCCCCGACGAATTTCACGACGATGAATATATCGCCGAGCAACTCGGCAATGATCTGCAGTCCGAAGATCGCCAGCATCAGGAAGATCAGGTCCCCGATACAGACACCGAGATTGTACTGGAACCCCGTCCAGAACCCGGAGGCAAGAGACTTGGCAATGGTCGTCAGCATGGATGGCCCGGGCGTCAGCATCAGGATGACCATGCCAAGCGCAAAAGCGAACGCGGTTTCCAGTGTCATGATGTGGTTCCTGTCGGAAGAAGTGTATTTGCCTGATTGCAAGGCCAGTCGGCACTGACCGATACTCCCTTCCAAAACCATAACAAGTGTTGGGGAAGGAAGTACACGTGTCAAAAATCAGGGTCATCACTGACGGATTGATGTTTCCGGAAGGGCCGATCGCCATGCCGGACGGCTCCGTGGTGCTTGTCGAGATCGGGCGCGGCACGCTGACGCGCGTCTTTCCGGACGGCACAAAGGAAATCGTGGCAGAGCCGGGCGGAGGCCCGAACGGTGCGGCCATCGGGCCGGACGGGCTCTGCTATGTCTGCAACAATGGCGGCTTCGCCTTCGAGCGCGGAGCCCAGACCGGAAACATGCGGCCAGTCGCGCAATCGGCGGATTACGAGACGGGACGCATTGAGCGGATAGACCTGAAGACCGGCAAGGTCGAGCGGCTTTACGACAGCTGCAACGGGTATCAACTGAAAGGCCCGAACGACATCGTTTTCGACCGGAATGGCGGTTTCTGGTTCACCGATCTCGGCAAGGTCCGTGCCCGGGACATGGATCGCGGCGCCATCTATTACGCGAAAACGGACGGCAGTCTGATCAAGGAAGTCATCCAGCCCTTCATGACCCCGAACGGGATCGGCCTCAGCCCGGACGAGAAAACGCTCTATGTCGCCGAAACGGAAAGCGGCCGGCTCTGGTCCTACCCGATCACCGGCGAGGGAGAGGTTTCCAAGATGGGCTTCCCGCCATCGATAAATGGTGGTGTCCTGGTCAATGCCGAGGCCGGGTGGCGGCGTTTCGACTCACTCGCGGTAGAGGCCAACGGCAATATCTGTGTCGCCACCCTGATGACCGGCGGCATCACCGTTGCCCGTCCGGATGGCGGCACGGTCGAATTTTTCGAGACCGGCGATCCCTATACAACCAACATCTGTTTTGGCGGGTCCGATCTGAAAACCGCGTATCTCACGCTTTCATGGGCCGGACAGCTGGCTGCGGTGGACTGGCCCCGCCCCGGCTTACCATTGAATTTTCTCAACAAATAAGGGCGCAAGGCGAGCCCTTCCGGGTTCGCCTTGACCCTCCAGCCCATGCGGTCTAAAGACACCTCATGGAAACGCATTTGCAGGCTCTAACGGAACGAATGACCGCCTAGCTGGCCCTCCGGCCCGCGCAGTCATCCATGTTTGCTTCCTTTTGAGCCTGAGCTGTTTTCATGTCTGTTATTCATTCCCGATCTGCCTGCATTCCCTGGCGCCATGAACTGGCCGCCACCTTCAAACTCGCCTGGCCGCTGGTTCTGACCCAGCTCGCCACAATCGCCCTGACCACCGTCGATGTGATCATGATCGGCTGGCTCGGCCCGGACGAGTTGGCGGCGGCGACCCTGGCAACCTCCCTGATCTTCCCCCTGACATTCTTCGGCATCGGCCTGCTGGCCGCGACCGCCGCCATGTTCAGTCACGAGATCGGCGCCATCAGGCTGCGTGGTGTACGCCGCACCCTGCGCCAGGGCTTCTGGGTCGCGATCACGCTCTGCATTCCCTGCCTGGTCTTTCTCTGGAACGGAGAGCGCGTGATGCTGCTCACCGGCCAGGATCCCAAGCTTGCCGCAATGGCCATCGGCTATGTCGACTGGGCGAAGTGGGGATTGCTGCCGCTGATGTGCTTCACGGTGCTGCGCAACCTGGTCACGGCCCATTCCCGGCCGCGCTCCTCCCTGATCATCCTGCTGCTCGCCATCGGTGTGAACGCGGTCGCCGACTACGCGCTGATTTTCGGGAATTTCGGAGCTCCAGCTCTCGGTCTGGAAGGCGCTGCGGTTGCAACCGTCATCGTGCAGGCTTTCATGCTGTTTGCACAGACCCTGTTCGTGGTTACCGACCGGCAGTTCCGCCGCTACAACCTGTTCGGCAGGTTCTGGCGCCCGGACTGGGCACGCTATGTCGAGATCATGAAAATCGGCATTCCGATCGGTCTGACCGTGCTCGCCGAAGCAAGCCTGTTTGCTGCCAGCGCCTTCATGGTCGGCCTGTTCGGACCGGACCAGCTGGCGGCACATGCCGTAGCCATCCAGTGCACCTCCATCGCCTTCATGATACCCCTCGGCGTCAGTCAGGCCGCGACCATCCGGGTTGGACTTGCGATGGGCCGGGCCCGCCTGCCCGACGCCTTGCTGGCTGGCCGGATCTCAACCTTCGTCGGCGTCGGTATCGCCACGCTGACCGCGCTTGCCTTCTGGTTCGCGACCGCGCCCATTGTCGGCTTCTACCTCCGTCTGGATGATCCGGAGAATGCCGTCGCCATTGCCTTTGCCATCGACTTCATCCGGGTTGCCGCGGTGTTCCAGATTGTCGATGCGGGACAAGCCGTGGCCGCCGGTAATCTGCGCGGCCTGAAAGACACCACGATCCCGGCAATCCTGGCCTTCCTCGGCTATTGGGTGCTCGGTTTTTCGGCCGGCGCCTATCTCGCCTTCAGTTACGGATTGCAGGGCGCCGGTGTCTGGATGGGGCTGGCGGTCGGCCTGACCGCCGCCTGTTTCGCGCTGATCCTGCGTTTCGAGCTGCTGATGCACCGCGCCATCCGGCAGAACGACGCCACCGCCTGAAATCAGGCGGTGCGCCGGCCGCCACGCAGATAATGGTTCGGAACGCCTTCGATCTGGGCCACCCGGAGTTCCTGGGCAAAACCGCCATGTTCCGCCCGGATCAGCATTTCTTTCCAGAACGGCGCCGGTGCTTCGATGCGGAAAGCTTCGGCGAGCACCCGCCCTGTCGTGCTTTCCGGCGCCTCGACGTCAAGCGCGGCCAGCATGGTCGGCAGGACGTCGACCAGGCCTGTCGGCGTCTCGACGATGTGATCCTGCCGGAACAGATCGCCACCGGCCGTCAGCAGATTGTTGATCTCATGCTGGTGCAGCCCGCCATGCATACCGCCGCCATCCGGGATATCCCCGTTATCGACATAGCAAAGCCCCGGATAGCCGTGCGCGTTTGCGCCATCAGAGGTCCGCAGAACCATGTAGAGATCCGGAGCACGCTCATTCGCGACGTTGATCGCGCTCATCGGCAGCGCCCCCGGCAAGTCAGCCCGGCTGAACACCAACCCGCACCAGTCCTGCTCGATAAGCCAGTGGAACACCTTCTCGGTCACGGCAGGATCGCGGTCCCGGATGCTGATGCCGCCCGCATAGCTGCGCTTCACCACGACATCCACGTCCGGGCCGATCACCTTGCCGACCCTGAAACCGGCTTTGGTGAGTTCTTCGGCGACGTTTATCTGCCCCGTTGCCGTGATCTGACCATGGTCGGACGCCGCGATGATCTGCCAGCCGTCTTCCCGGCCCTCTGCCTCCCACCAGTCAAGAATGCGCTGGAACGCATCGTCGACAGCCTTGATCGCGGCCAGGGAGTCAGGTGAGCCAATTTCCTTGTAGTGGAAGCTCAGATCCGGCTCGTTGAACCAGATCACCTGGATGTCCGCATCATGCTTCGGGATGAATTCCTCGAGCAGCACTGTCGCGGCATAATTCTGCACGGCCACATTCGGCAATTGCTGTTCGGGCACCGGTCCGTGCCGCGCGACCACACCGTCGAAATCGGCGGCCGGGCTGGAGATATCGGCCCCCCAGATAGAGAAGACCGGCTGATCCTGCGCCGCCGCATTAAGATTGAGCAATCGCGCATTGCCGATCTTGCCCGTGGTCACGACCCCGTATTTCAGGCCTGCCTCATGCAGGATCTCACCCGTGTTACGGGCGCCCTGCAGCCGTCCGTAGCGGCGTGCGGCCTCGGCCATTTTGGCATCGTCCGAAGTATCCATCGGGCCATCGAGGCCAAGCGCGGGATCGTAAAAGGTATTCCCCATGATGCCATGGCCCGGCCGTACACCGTCGCCCACCGGATGCTGCGCGGCCGGCCCCGGGAAGGCCCCCGTCACGAAGCTGGAGACCTGCACCCGCGTCTCCACCGGGAAAACCGAGGCGCTGTTCGGAAAATCGGTCCAGGACTGTCGGAAGCCATGAATTGCCGGCGCGGTATCGGGCCGCACCATGTCGCGGCGCAAACCGTCAAAAAGGACAAACAGAAAACGTGGCCGCGCCATGGAAACCCTCACATAAAATCAGCGAATTGACGGCCGCATTGTCGGCCCGCTTTCAGGCGCGGGCAAGGCAGCGCTCCATGAAAGCTCTGTGACAGTGCAAAATCACAATAGTTCGATAAATCTAGAATTATCGTTGACGAAGCCGGTTACCGGGCATATTTTCTCAATATGGACATAGAAACCGCATCGAAATGCCTGTCGGAACTTGGCAACCCGCATCGCCTCGAAGCCTTTCGCCTGCTGATCAAGGCGGGACCTGAGGGAGTGACCGTGGGGGATATTCAAAAACATCTGAATATCCCGAAATCCACCCTCTCCCATCACATCTCGCATCTTGTCTGGGCCGGACTGGCAAAGCAGGAACGGGAGGGCCGGGTGCTCCGCTGCACGGCTAATTTCGAGCTGGCCGATGCCCTGGTATCTTATCTCTGCGCCGAATGTTGCAGTGGCCTTGACGTGGTGCAGCTGGACGAGACGCAGGACGTGTGAGTTTTTTGATCAAATAGTTCGATATTTCCGGAAGGATCGGAAGAATTATGACAACAGCAGACCTGACACGCACCCTCTCGCTCCGCTTAGGCCGGATCGACCGGGTCTGGATCGCAACCACGCTTATATTTGTCGCACTCGCCCTTCTCGTGCCCGATCAGGTGGTGAAAAGTGCGATCTTCACCTTCGAGTCCCTCCTGCATGTCGGCCCCTTCATTGTTCTTTCTGTCGTCGTCGCGGCATTCGCCCGGGCCAGCGGGCTCGATCACCAGATCGGCCGGGCCTTTTCGGGCAACGCGACGCAGGCCATCCTGCTGGCGGCCGCCTTCGGCTCCCTTTCACCCTTCTGTTCATGCGGTGTGGTGCCGATCATCGCCGGCCTGCTCGTTGCCGGGGTTCCGCTGGCCCCGGTCATGGCCTTCTGGCTTGCCTCGCCGCTAATGGACCCGGAAATGTTCATCCTGATGACGCCTGTGATGGGCATGGAGTTCACCTTCGCGAAACTGGCGGCCGCCTTCACCATCGGTGCCGCCGCCGGTTTCGGCACGCACCTGCTGGTCAAGGGAGGTGCCTTCAAGGATGCCTTGCGTCCCGATCTGGTCAAATCATGCGGCTGTGGCAGCTCCAACGCCTTGAAGACAGAGAAGATCGTCTGGGGTTTCTGGAAGGACACGGAACGCCGGGAAACCTTCACCGGTGAAGCCAGGAGGTCCGGTCTTTTCCTGCTGAAATGGCTGACCCTCGCCTTCACCCTGGAAAGCCTGATGGTGGCCTATGTTCCGGCGGAACAGGTGGCGACCTATCTCGGCGGCGATGAATGGTGGACAATTCCGGCCGCGATCCTGGTCGGCGTGCCCAGCTATCTGAACGGCTATGCTGCCATTCCTCTGGTCGGCGGGTTGATGGATCTGGGCATGACGCCCGCCGCCGGTCTCGGCTTCATGATTGCCGGCGGGATCACCAGTATTCCGGCCTCGATGGCGGTGTTTGCCCTGGTACGCGGCAGCGTTTTCACCTGGTATCTGGCGCTCGGGTTGCTTGGCTCCCTTGCCGCCGCTTACGGATTTGCCATCTATCTTGCAATTTTGGCATGATATCCATGCGTAAGGTTGGATATTGCTTCCCAAAACGGGATCCCTACCTTACCTGAACACGCGACCGTCGCTCCTGAGGGGCGACGGCTTCCACGGACGCCGGAAAGCGGCGGGAGGACAGAATGGTGGATGCCAATCCGAAGCCGAAGGCAGTCGTCGATCCGGTCTGGAGCTCTATGCTCACCGATGCGGCCGAATGGGCGAAAAAGGAATCCGCTTTGGCGAGCTGGATGCATGCCAGCGTTCTGGATCAGCGCAGCTTCGAAGATGCGCTGGCCTATCTGATCTCGCAGAAGATCGGCGGCACGGAGATGAGCGATCTCTCCGTCTATCAGGTCGTGCACAATGCGATGCTGTCCGACGCCTCCATCGGCGAGTCGGCCCGCGCGGATCTCTCCGCCACCTATGACCGCGACCCGGCCTGCACCAGCTATCTGGAGCCGTTCCTCTATTTCAAGGGCTTCAACGCCTTGCAGGCTTACCGGATCGGCCATTGGCTCTGGGGTCATGACCGGACCTTCCTGGCAAAATATTTCCAGAGCCGGATCAACAGCGTTTTCGGTGTCGATATTCACCCCGCCGCCCGCATCGGCAAGGGCATCATGGTCGATCACGGCACCGGCGTGGTGATCGGCGAGACCGCTGTTGTCGAAGATGGTGTCTCCCTGCTGCATGGCGTAACGCTGGGCGGTACAGGCAAGGAAACCGGCGACCGTCATCCGAAAATCCGGCGCGGCACCATGATCGGCGCCGGGGCAACCGTGCTCGGCAATATCGAAGTCGGTGAATGCTCCCGCGTCGGTGCAGGCTCCGTCGTGCTCAAGAACGTTGCAAAGAACACCACCGTCGCTGGTGTTCCGGCAAAAGTGGTCGGCAATGCCGGCTGCGCCCAGCCGGCATTGTCCATGGATCAGCGGTTCTATTCAGAAGAGTACGATTAAGGACGGAACCGCATCCGGAAGCGGCTTACCCATTCGGCTGTTATGCATTCGTCTGAGGCCAGATCCCGCCGAGCGCCGCCGTTGCTTCCCGGGCAACTGAGCAGACGATCTTGCCGAGCTTGTCGATCCTTTCATCCGTGATCCGCGCCGTCGGCCCGGAAATGGAAATAGCGGCAAGCGGCTCGCTGTGATGGCCGAAGACGGCGGAGGCGACACATCGCAGCCCCACCGAATGCTCCTCGTTATCGATGGCGTACTCAACCTCGCGAACCCTTGCCAACTCCTGCTCCATCCGCGGCAAGGCATCAATGGTGCGGCGGGTCTTGTGCTCGGAGCCGATCCGCGTCAGCAGCTTTGAAACATCGTCCGTCCGTAACCGGGCCAGCAGGGTCTTGCCAACGGCCGATCCGGCAATGGGAACGCGCGCGCCCGGCTTCGCGAATGCCCGCATCATTTCCCGGCATTCGACCTGGGCCAGGTAGACCATTTCGTCATGATCGCGGACAGCCAGGTTAACCGTCTCCCCGCTTTCCTCCATCAGACGCCGCATATAGGGCCGGGTAATCGCCACCAGGTCGCGCGTGCGCAGGAAGGCGTTCCCCACGGCGAAACACTGCACGCCAATCTGCCAGGCCCCGCGTTCGGTATCGAACCGGACATAGCGCTCCTGCTGCAAGGTGGTCAGCAACCGGTGCACGGTCGATGGCGGTAATGTCACGGTATGGGCAATTTGTGTAAGGGTCATGCCGTCTTCGTCGGCAGCCAGCGCGTTCAGGACGCTGATGGCGCGCGCAACGGACTGAATTTGGCCAGATCGCTCGGAATCTGATCGCTTCGGAATTGCGTTCATGAACTCGGTATCTTCCCTGTGTTTTTGTATACAATTTCTTTTCCTGTACCGGTCCGTTGAAGCGCCGGTTTGCGGCATCTTAGGTTTCCGTATCGTGGGATACAATTGCATTTTGAGAATGAATTGTTCCGATTAGCATTTGCTCCGCGCACGAGGCTACGTTAAGCCGGATCAGGATCAGGCTTTGGACCGTCAGTCAGACACATGCGCATTCTCGTCACCGGCGGCGCCGGCTTCGTTGGCTCCAACCTCTGCCTCGCCTTCAAACGCGACAACCCAGACGCGAGGGTAATCGCCGCGGACAACCTGAAACGCCGCGGCAGCGAGCTGAACCTGCCGCGCCTGCGCGCGGCGGGTGTCCAGTTCGAACATGCCGACATCCGTGATCCGAATGACATTGCGGCCCTCGGCCCGATGGACCTGCTGATCGAATGCTCCGCCGAACCATCCGTCCAGGCAGGATATGGCGGAACCCCGGCCTATCTGATCGATACAAACCTGCGCGGCACTCTGAACTGCCTGGAAGCAGCACGGACACACGACGCCACTTTCGTGTTCCTCTCAACCAGCAGGGTCTACCCGATCGACCCGTTGCGTGCGCTACCTCTCGAAACGGAGAATAACCGCCTGGTTCTACCGTCCGGCGCAACCGGTACGGGATGGTCCGGGCATGGTATCGCCGAGGACTTCCCGCTCGCCGGTCACCGTTCCCTCTACGGCACGACAAAGCTGAGCTCGGAGCAGTTCATCGAGGAATATCGTGCGGCCTTCGGATTGAAGGCCATCATCAACCGCTGCGGCGTGCTGGCGGGCCCATGGCAGATGGGCAAGGTGGATCAGGGCTTCATGAGCCTCTGGGCAGCTCGCCACCTCTATGGCGGCACCCTGTCCTACAACGGCTTCGGCGGTTTGGGACATCAGGTCCGCGACGTACTGCACGTGGATGATCTGTATGACCTGATCGCCCTCCAGCTCAACAGGCCGGAGCTGGCACTGAAAGATGTCTGGAATGTAGGCGGCGGACCGGACAACGCACTCTCTCTGAAAGCACTGACGGACGCCTGCGCCAGCCGATCAGAGCGCAGCTTGAATATCACCGGTAATCCCGAGACGAACCCGGCCGATATCCCCTGGTTCATCACCGATGCCCGTCAGGTCTCTAATGCCTTCAACTGGCACCCGAAGCGAACGCTCGATAACCTTCTCGATGAGATTTTCGAATGGCTGGAAGCCCAGCGCGCATTGCTGGAGCCCTTGCTGAAATAGGATACAGCCGGTGACGGAAGCACAGAACAAGCAGGTTTCGCACAAAACCGACCTCTTCCGGGTTTTCGCCCCGGAACGGGTCGCCGCTTTTGTGCAGGAGATCTCAGGCTATCTGTCACGGGATGGATCATCGGTCGTTCACATCATGCCGTTAGCATGGCGCATAGGACATCTCGCGATGGAGCCCCATGCTCTCTGGGAGCTTTTCAGGGAAACCCACGACCGCCAGATCATTGTCATTCCCCCGGCATCCCTAGCCACACACAGCGCGGGTGTCCGTGCGGTGATTGAGCCATTTATTACAATCGCCGAGACCACAAATAATCAGACCATGCTCATGGGCCACATGGATGCGGGAACGCTCAATGTCAGCCCCCTCACCTGGTATCAGCGTGGTCCGGCCGGTCTCCTCGACGATTACATTAAATTTCTCAACAGCAATGGCCGAAAGCCGCACCATTTCCCCGTTCCGGAAACAGTATCATCGGCCACGCGAGCATTTTGCGAGAAACGAGGTATCGCCGGGAGTGACCGAATTGTCGTTCTCAACGTTCGCGACCGCAATTTTCTGCCTGAACAGGATACGCATTTCTACCGCACGGCAGATATAGCGACCTACGAGCCTGCAATCCGCTACTTGCTTGATCAGGGATACTGGGTTCTGCGCACCGGTCTTACGGGTTCGGTCGAGGCACCGGTCACCCACCCTCGCTACCTCGATATCTGGAAAGAGCCGGACTATACGGACTTTCTTGATCCGGGACTTATCGCACGCTCACGCTTCGGCATCACCTGCTCGTCCGGCCCGGAAGCCGTGTTTCGCATTCTGGGAACACCGCAGCTCATGGTTAACGGCGTCCTGCAGTCAGGCATGTGGATGAACCCTCACGACAAACTGGTCTTCAAAAACTACGTCACAATCGATGACGGCAAACCGGCGCGCCTTCGTTCGATGCTGGAGCAAGGTGTGGCCCTCTATTCCGATATAGAGAATGTCGCGGGGTGCGGATTTGCCGTGGAGGACAACACCGCCGGTCAAATCCTTGAGGCTGTGATCGAAATGGAAGCCTCGCTTTCCGGAGCACATCGCCCCGACGAAACGGCAAACCGGCGGTTCCTGGAAATCGGTGCAGAGTACCAGGCCTTCCTCGGTAGTAGCGGCCACCCAGCAGATCGAAGATCCGTTGCCCGCCGTCAAACCCAATACGGCTATGCCTTACCCTGGACGCAACTCGCGGACAGTTACGTGAGATCTCATCCAGATTTTCTTGAATGAGTGCGGTCGCGAGAAGTCTTCATCCGGATTATCGCATTTACCTTTTGCATTGCCCCCGATGCTTCGCTGCATTAAGCCAAACGAACAATAAGCCTCAAAAAGCAAGTCAGCGCATGGACATTCTCTTAACGGACAACGGTGGCTTAACAGGGCAAAGGTGGGTTGGAATTACACATTCCGCTCTCTGCTCGTCTGAATACTGAGTGATGGAAGTTTCCAGCGCCCCCCTCCTTCTTACCGAAGAAGAACTCAGAAACGTCTTTGCCCCTGAACACGTAACCCGCCTGATTCAGAGTCTTGCGCCCTATCTCGCACAGAAAGGGCGGACGGCCCTATATATCCTGCCGCTCGCATGGAGGATCGGTCACTTTGCCATGGAGCCTCATGCCTTCTGGGAGCTTTATGGAGAAGGCCACAACAGGTTAGTAATCCTCACGCCCGACAAAGCCTCAGCACAACTAAGCCTCGGCGTCAGATCCATCCTGGAAAATTTTGTTGATCTTGTGGAAACAACCGACACCGCCTTCCGCCGAATGGGACAAGTCGGAGCCGGTATTATGCGATCAAATCAACTAACCTGGAATCAACGCGGCACAACGGGGCTGATCGACGACTATATCAAGGCCCTGATGAGGCCGGGCCGACGCCCCCGTCACTTCCCCATCAGCCAGGAAGTAACAAACGCGACGAACAATTTCCTCGAAGCACTCGGTATTTCCTCGACCGATCGCATAATCGTCCTGAACGTCCGCGATCTGAATTTTCTGCCCGAGTTGACAGTGCATGGCTTTCGAGCGGCCGATATCGCGACGTATAAACCGGCTGTCGAGCATTTGATTGAAGAGGGTTATAAGGTTCTGCGCATCGGCGTGGACGATTCAATTCCGCTCGACCTGAAGCACCCTCACTATCGTGAGGTCTGGAAAGAACCCGGATACTCGACCCTGCTTGACCCGGGGCTTATTGCCCGCGCTGATTTCGGGATTACCTGCTCGTCCGGCCCCGAAGCCGTCTTCCGCGTCCTGGGCGTGCCGCAGCTCCAGGTTAATGGCGTTCTTCAATGCGGGATGTGGATGAACGAACGTGACAAGCTGCTCTTCAAGACTTATCGCAAGATCGATGGCCATCGTATCGCCAGCTATCGTGAGCTTCTCGATGCTCATGTAGCTGCACGGCGCGCAACAGCGGAAGCCCTGGGTGAGTGCGGCTATTATATAGAAGACAATACCGCCGATGAAATCCTGGCCGCAGTCATGGAAATGCAGCAGGCTCTTTCCAATGAGCACGCAGGAGACCTGACAGCCCGAAAGCGCTTTCTGGAAATCGGCGAAAACTACCATGCCGTGCTCGCAGCCGGTGGAGAGCCGGTCGACCCGACATCGATCTCCGCCAGGCAGACGCAATACGGCTACGCTCTTCCCTGGACGCAGCTTGCGGACAGCTACCTGGAAACCCACCCGGACTTTCTTGAATGAACAAACTCGTACAGGTCGCCTCTCCGGTGATCTTTGTCGTGCTCTGGAGTTCGGCCTTCATTGCCGCGAAGTTCGGCCTGACGCATGTCGAGCCGCTTACCTTCATGGCGAGCCGGTTCGGCCTTGTGACGGCGATTTTCGTTACCATTGCGCTGATCACCGGTGCCCGCTGGCCAAAGACCGCGCGCGGTGTCTTTGATATCGCCGTTGTTGGCTTCTTTCTGCACGCAATTTATCTCTCGAGCATCTTCATCGCCATTCATAGTGGCATGCCTTCCGCGCTGGTCGCCCTCGTCACCGGGCTTCAGCCGGTCCTGACCGCCATTGCGTCCGGCCTCTTTCTCGGCGAGCCGCCGACACGGCGGCAATGGCTGGGCTGTTTTGTCGGTTTCGCTGGCATGGTCCTGGTTCTGTCCGACCGGATGAGTGTCGATGGCGTCAGCATGACCGGTATCGGCCTTTCGGTTCTGGCCCTCGCCTCGATCAGCATCGGGACGCTCTATCAGAAGCGCTATGCGGCCGACATGAACCTGATCACGGGAAGTGCCATCCAATGCGCGACCGCTTTTCTCGTCACTCTCACCGGGGCCGCGCTGTTTGAAAGCATGGTCCTGGTCTTCGAGCCCGCCTTCATTGGCGCCTATCTGTGGCTATCTCTCGTTGTCTCACTCGGGGCCTATTCGCTGCTGATGACATTGATCAAGCATGGTCAGGCCACGAAGGTGGCGAGCCTGTTTTATCTCGTACCCCCGACAGCGGCCGTCATGGCCTATATCGCTTTCGGGGAGGAAATCACGCTTGTCGCCGGTAGCGGCATCATGGTGACGGCAATCGGAGTCGCTCTGGTCGTGCTTCCCCAATCGAGGAAACGTTAGGAGCTCTCGTGAGGCTCAGGAAATAAGCCGTCCGGCCTCTTGCTCTTTCTTCTGGCCTTTCTCGACCCGGCGCGCCAGCTCGATATCCAGAGCCTCGGTTGACCAGGAATGCATCGCCGCGACGATCTTCACACGGGCACGCTCAATACTGGCCTGACTGTCGAAACCATCATCCGGATAGAGCTCCCGGTGCGGGATGATCGGCAGGAAATTCATGATATAGGCAACGGCTCTGTCACGGTTTTCAACGCAATCCGGTTTTTTGCAGTCTTGTGCGTCAGCCTCCGTCCAGTACTCGATCAGGTCGTTCCAGCCATCAAGCGCGAAGGCAACGTCACGGCGCAGCTTGATCAGATAGGAGACGTTCGAATCCTGCTTTGAAAAGACATCAGCGAAACTTCCGAGCAGAGAGTCCAGCGTGACGATCCGCTCATCCACATACCGGATCGTCTGATCCACCACTTCAAGCAGTACTTCCGCCGCCGCACCGTATTCTTCCGGCTTTTGTTCCATATAGGCCGCGACGGACTTCCGGAACTCCATCAGATTGACATGTTCCAGGAACAGATGGCCGTTCGTACGGTCCGCCTGGGTTCCCTTCACGGTTCCGAATGGTGTGATCAGGCCGACCAGAGGTTCCAGCCACTCCCGCACATTATCGATGCTCACGCCGCTGCGCTGGGAGGCGAACAGGAAAACCCGGTCAATCAGCATCTCAAGGTCGAAATGCGCCCGCGACTCTTCGGCGGTCATCAGATCGACCAGCGTTTTCGTATTTGCGCCCGCCATCACCGGATCGCCCCGTTCGATCCCGCATTCCTTCATCAGTTGGGCGATACAGGACATCCGGACAACTTCCTTGTCCTCACTGTCCTGCTGGGCCTGCGCGCGGGCCTTGGCCCTCACATCCGGATCGTCCGAATAGGCGGCATTCACCTTGTGGAGAAGCTCCCGCACCTGCAACGGATCAATGCCGTGCTTGCCGACGATCGCAGGAATACCGTCATGCAATTCCCTGTCGCGGTCCGAAAGCTGCACAAAATCAGGCAGGTCCTTCCAGGGCACCACCATCAGCTCGCCACGGCGCCCGCCTCCGAAACTCGGCAATACCGCTTCCAGTATCCTGTCTCCGCCGTGCTGATAAACGCGCGCCCGCGTGTGGCGCAGAGCCTCCCTCGTGTTGAACGGGACGCAGGTCCCGCGCCGCTCGAAGGTTTGCGCGACACTGATATTATTCGCCATATGGCGGAATCCCAACGCTTTCAGATTGGCTAATTAGCGCAAAAATCACTGATTTTTGCAAGATTTTCAAACTATGGAGCACTCCCGCAAAGTTCAGGTTTTCCAATAAAAAGCAGCGAAAATTACAGATCTTGCGCCAAAGCCGGGGTCACGCAGGGATTTGACGCTCGGATCATCAAAAGCCGCGCCTTACCGAAGACCAGCAGGGACGGTGTCTTTCAGCAGATCGTCATACTCATAAACAGCCGGTCAGCGGCCTGCCGACCTCGGTAATGTCACGGTAACCTCAAGGCCATGCGGCACTGCTGGCGCGAATACAAGCTCTCCATGGTGGGACCGGATCACCTCATCGGTGATGGCAAGACCAAGACCACTCCCCCCGGTGTCACGGTTGCGCGATGTTTCCAGCCGAACAAAAGGACGCAGAGCCGCCTCAACCTGGTCAGCGGGAATGCCCGGGCCATCATCCGACACCCTGACCCGTACCAGCTCCGCCGTAACGCCGAGCGTCACTTTTACGGAGTTCGCGTATTTGCAGCCGTTATCGATCAGATTCGTGAAAGCACGGCGGACCGACACCGGCTGACAGGTGATGCGGGCATGGTCCGGGCCATCATAAACAACCGCACAGCCAGCATCCGATGCCGTGTCGCAGATGCTGATCAGAAGCGCAGCGATGTCGACCGTCTCGGGCGTCTCCTTGTTGAGTTGATGACTGGCAAAGGTCAGGGTCGAGCTGACAATTGCCTCCATGTCACCGATATCGGCCAGTACCATGCGCCGCTGTTCCTGATCCGGCAGGTATTCCGCAAAGAGCCGGAGCCGCGTCAGCGGTGTTCGCAGGTCATGAGAAATCGCGGCAACCAGTTGCAGGCGATCATCGACGAAGCGCTTCAGTTCATGCTGCATCTCATTGAAGGAGTCCGCGATAGCCTCCAGCTCCGGGCTCCCGTAATTGCCCAGCAATGTCGGCTCACGATCCCGCCCAAGGCGTTCCGCGGCGGCGGACAGGTCAGTCAACGGCCGCGCAATGCTGCGCGCCACCCAAACCGACAGACCGCAAATCAGCAGAATGGCCGCGATCGGCACCAGCAGGTTACGGACGAAACGGGCAGCCTCCAGCCCATCGCTCTTGGGCGAGATCATGAGCCAGCCACCAGACGAAAGCCTGACAGCGATGCGCATATGCTCGACCACCATCTTGTCGGTATCGTCGTCTATCAGATTGGTGATCAACATCGGGATGCTCTCGAGTATGATCACGATCGGTGTCAGGGCGCGCTCGGGTCCCTCCGTATCAACTGTCCGCACAAGCACATCATCAACGGGGATACCAAGGCGCCGGGCCAGGTCTTCCCGGAAAATCCTGAATGCATCCTGCTCCCAGTGATTGGTTATCGGCGGCTCGGCAGTCTCCACGAAATCAAGCCATTGGGCCGCCGGCAGGGTCTTCAGTACCACAGCCCAATCGTCCCTATCGGTTTGCTCGGCGCGCTGCACCGTTTCGGCCACTTTATCGACCAGCCAGGTCTTCTCGAAAAACAGGACGTCGGGCATGCCGATCACTATGCCCATGATCTTGTCCGTTGCCGTTGTCACGACCAGCGTCAGGACGATGACAATGCCAATCCGCGGGGCAAGGCGCAGGCGGGACCAGAAAGGTATGCGCATCGGCCGTTTCTTTTCGTAGCGGGCTATTGCTCACCTCCTGCCATGGGCAAACCGGCGACTGTAGCGGTGAAAAAATACCCTTCGTTCCGGACCGTCTTGATCAGAACGGGGGTCTGTGGATTAGCCTCGATCTTGCGGCGCAGCCGGCTGATCTGAACATCGATGCTGCGGTCATAAGCCTGGCTTGACCGACCATGCGCCAGATCGAGAAGCTGGTCCCGGTTCAGCACACGTTGCGGATGCTCGAGAAAGACCAGCAGCAAATCAAATTCGCCACTCGTAAGATCCGTTAGCGCGCCATCGGGGGAAACCAGCGTCCGGCGATTGGCATCCAGCACCCAACCCTCGAAATTGTAAGCCGTGTTCCCGCGATGCTGCGGGACGATACTACCCGCCATCATCCGCCGGGTGACGGCGCGGATCCGCGCCAGCAGCTCACGCGGGTTGAACGGCTTCACCACATAATCGTCGGCCCCGATTTCCAGTCCGATGATGCGGTCTGTATCAGCGTTCATCGCGGTCAGCAGGATAATCGGCACCGCGCTTTCCGCCCGCATCCGGCGGCAGAGAGACAGTCCGTCCTCCCCTGGCATCATGATGTCGAGCACGATCACGTCGATCCGCGCATCGGCGCATACCTGAAACATTTCCACCCCGTTACGCGCCTGGCTGACGCGGAGCCCATGATCGACCAGAAAACGTGCCAGCATCGTACGGATCCGCTGATCGTCATCGACGACAAGGACATGTGTCCCGCCGCCCTGTGGGCTGCTATTCTGGGTCAATCGGTCTCTCCGTCTGCCTGAGACACTAACGCATTCATCTCCCACCGGGATCGCGCTGCAACATTCTGAAACATATTGATACGGTACCGACACGCATTCCGGCGGTGCCTTGCGTAGTTTGTCTTCGCTATACACACAGCCAATGGATTTTCGACATGAAATGCCAAATTACTAAAGCGGTCGGCGCCCGGATGACAGCCCAGATCCTGATGGTCAGCGGGTTGATGGTGCTGGGCAGTGCCTGCAGTGTTCTGGCGGAGGAAGCCGTGTCCGACTGGGAAATCCAGCTTGGCGCCGGCGCCATGGTCAAACCAGACTATGAAGGCAGCGACGATTACGAAGTCAGCCCGCTGCCCAGGGTCGAGATCAGCTACAAGGATCGCGTCTTTCTGGACGGGCCATCGCTTGGCGCCAATCTTTTCATCTGGAACGGCACCCGGCCGGGCGACCAGCTCAAGATCGGCCCGCTGGTGCGCTATCAGATGGGACGGGACGAGGATGACAATAATGCGCTGAAAGGCCTTGGCAGCGTTGACGGCTCCGCAGAGGTTGGCGGCTTCATCAGTTATGACAACGGCCCGTTCTCGGCAGGGGTAAAGGCGTTCAGGATGTCGGCGACGGCCATGAAGGCATGATTGTCGAGCTTGAGGGCGGCTACAGGCACCGTTTCGACGACAGCTGGTCCATGCATGCCGGGGTCGCGACGACCTGGGCCGACGACGACTACACCCAGTCATTCTTCGGCATCGATGCAGGACAGTCGCTCCGCAGCGGCTATCGGGAATACAATGCCGAAGCCGGCTTCAAGGATGTCAGCCTGTCCCTCGGCATCAGTTACGCAGTGACCGAGAACTGGAACGTCACCGGCATGGTCGGATACAGCCGTCTCATTGGCGACGCCGCCGACAGCCCGATCGTGGACGAGCAGGGTTCCGCCGACGCGTTCATGACCGGACTTTTCGTCGGCTACCGCTTCTAGTCCGGATGGACGTGTGAGATGCAAAAATTCAAGACTGAAGCCGCCGCTCCGGAGTGTCCGTCAGGACACGGCCGGGCGGCCGTCGCCGATATAGAGGTCACACCGGAAATGGTCTGGGCCGCACTTGAGGAATGGTCCGGCTTCGACGAGGCGCGCGACGAGCTGGGAGCTTTGTTCGCACGCGTCTACCGGGTCATGGACGGCGCTCGGCGCATAAGCGGGACACATCACCCGGCTTGATCAAACCACTTGCGCTGGTCGGCAATCACATCAGACAAAGAGCGACGGACTGAAAAAGAGATGGTGCCCCCGGGGAGACTTGAACTCCCACTCCGTTGCCGGAAACAGATTTTGAATCTGCCGCGTCTACCGATTCCGCCACAGGGGCCCCGCCGTCGCGAGGAGCCGCATAATAGCCAAAAGAAAGGGCCGGTCAATCCGCAACCGGCAGCTTGCGCGGCAATGGTGACGACTGCTAAAGCGATGCTCGCGCCGGAAGGAACCCGGCCTGGTTTCCGGGACATCTGACAGCATGCTGCAAGCGACCTACGAGCGATTGATGCGGGCCGCCGCGCACAAGCGGGCGAATTACTGGCTGGCGCTGATTTCCTTCATCGAAAGCTCGATCTTCCCGATCCCGCCGGACACCATGCTGATCCCGATGGTGCTGGCCGACCGGCGCAATGCCTGGCGCGCGGCGGGTATCTGCACCATCGCTTCCGTACTTGGCGGCATGCTGGGCTATGCCATCGGCGCCCTGCTCTATGAAGCTGTCGGCCTGCCGTTGCTTGAATTCTACGGCTATGCGGAGAAGTTCGCTGCCTTCACGGGTCAGTATAATGAATGGGGCGCCTGGATCGTGTTCGGCGCCGGGATCACACCGTTCCCCTACAAGGTCATCACCATTGCCAGCGGCGTGGCCCATCTCGACCTTGCGGTCTTCATCATCGCCTCAGTGCTGGCCCGGGGACTCCGGTTCTATCTCGTCGCCGCGCTGTGCTGGAAATTCGGGCCGGCCGTACAGAACACCATCGAGAAAAATCTCGGGCTCTGGACCACGGCCGCCTTCCTGCTGCTGGTCGGCGGTTTCGTGCTGATTAAATTCCTGGCCTGACCGGCTTCAGGTTTCCCACCGGGATCAGGCCGCGGCGGCACTCTCTTCTGTGCCGGTGATCCAGCCACCGCCGAGCACCCGGGTCGAATCGCCGGGCGTGTAAAAGACGGCCGCCTGTCCACGGGCAATGCCGTGCAGCGGCGTATCCAGCAAGATGCGGCCCCGACCGGTACTGTCCGTATAAACCTGCGCGGATGACGGCTGGGAGGCGGAGCGCAGCTTCACATCCACCGGTGTGCCGGCCTCTCCCGGCACGGCATCGCCGAGCCAGTTCAGCTGATCCACATAGACCGTCTCGCACCCCAGCGCTTCGCGCGGGCCGACAATCACCTTCCGGGCCGCCGGATCGAGCCGGACGACATAAAGCGCTTCGGTATCCGGATTGCCGTCCTCGTCACGGCGGCCGCC